>ERZ791887.1943-NODE-1943-length-12222-cov-7.008466_pt1 | contig 12222 bp, 10 predicted proteins | sample MGYA00510157_ERZ791887 | MGnify/ENA primary metagenome ERZ791887 (study PRJEB30046, sample SAMN00792112) | human gut metagenome | study: EMG produced TPA metagenomics assembly of the A metagenome-wide association study of gut microbiota in type 2... | reverse complement strand
GCCTGATTTCTTTTGAAAACCAAGCGGCTATGTACGCTATATTCAGTTCGACAAAATTGAATTTATATGTCTATTTCAAAAATCAAATCCATGTCTTTGATTTTTCCATAATCAGATATAACTGTTGGAATATATCCTACATAACGATACCCTTTCTTTGCATATTCATCAATAATCTGCCTGTGCTCTTCCGATTTAGCTCCAACTAATTTTCCTATATGCACAGAAACATATTCATATTTTTTCATTGCATAACACCTCCAACTTCCGATTTGTCAGCCACATCATAGCATATCCCCCAGTAATGTGTAAAGTCAAATTCCACACCGAAAGGAGTCTTAACCTTGAAAGATGCAACACAACTTCATATCCGACCTGCCCGCCCGGGGGAGGCGGGCTTATTTTATACCCCGCACCCCGAAGAAGATAAGCGGCTGGGTACCGTTGGCCATGTCCGCATGGATTTCGGGCGCAGCGGTAATGAGTTCTGGCATACCTGGTGGCCCCGTGGCCCGGAGGAGCTGAACAGCCCCGCGTTTAAAGCGGAGTTACAGCAGGTCGTGGACACACTGCGGGAGAGTGTGCTGAAAAACCGATTCGCCATGGAGCGCTTTTGCTATGAACACGGCGGGAAAATCAGCGGCGACTGGACACAGAACTACGGCTACATCGTGGAAACCGAGCATTACCGCTACTGCCTGCGCTGCAATCCGTCTCCGGGCGATTATAACTGCTACTGTACGGCCTATGATCTGGATGTGCAGCGGCAGAACATGGCGCGGGACAAGCCGCTGGCGGGCCGCGTCACCTATGCCAATGGCGACGCGCAGGAGTTTGCCGATGCCGAAGCCTTTCTCAAATGCGTCCGAGAGGAACTTCCGTATCGCCCAACCACGGGCTTCCGTTACGAGGTGCTGACCGACGATCCCAGCGTCCGCAAGCAGGTGGATGACATGATCTTCGACTTCTACGGCGAGGAAAATCCCCGCCGGTTGGAGGAATACCAAAAAACGCCCGATCAAGGTATGACAATGGGAGGTATAAGATGATGGACAGAAAAATGGTGAATTTTATCAAGGAGCAGTATCCCCCCGGCACCCGCATCCGGCTCAATTCGATGGAAGACCCCTACGCGCCCATTCTTCCCGGCACCGAGGGCGAGGTGGACTTCGTGGACGATAAGGGGCAAATTTTCATGAAGTGGGACAACGGCCGCACGCTGCCGCTCGCCCCCGGCGAGGACAGCTTCACCGTACTGCCGCCCACGCTGACCACCCTCAAGCTGTATATGCCCCTGACCGCCGATCTCTACGAGCGAAACGAGTACGGCGAATTCGATGACAGCAGCACATTGCTGGAGGACCGTGAGCTGCGCGGCTATCAGGATCAGATCACGGCGGCACTGGCGAAAAACCGGGTGCCGGAGGAGGCGGAGCGCGGTCTCATGCATTGGTATGATGAAGCCGACAGTGTTGACCGCAAGGTGCGCTCCGCCGTCTTCGCCGTAGAGGAGCGTGACCGGCAGCTCTGGGGCGTGGCGGAATGCCGTGTCGCCGGGGAATTGTCGGACACAGAGCTGGAAACCTTAAAGGAATACCTCACCGGGCAGGCTTCTGACGGCTGGGGCGAGGGCTTTGAGCAGCGGGATATGCCACAGAACCTTATGACAGACAAGAAAGAGGTCGTCGGCAAGTATGCGACTGCGGACCTGGCGGTCGGAGATTACATTCTTTCCAGCAAGCTCTCAGCTGTTCCTGCGGCAGAGAATGATATGGGATTTAACTCTACAATGTCTATATACGAATTACCGTTGCTGTCAATAAATTCGCCTAAATCTAATGCGTAGTTAGCTGGGAAAACGCCCAATCTTCTAATGTGATCTACCATATGGCTTTTAGATAGTCTTCTCCTGAAGAATGAAGTCTTTCTTTTGTAACCGCCTCAGCCACACTGCTGGACATTATTTCACATGAACAGATGCAATGTCTACGTAGCTGGCATCTGTGTAGAAGTCATAGCCAGTTATCTTATCAGTATTCCACAGAGCCAGATCGTGAGTGCCGGTTACAGGCACCAGAAGATTCTGATCTGCAATACCATTCAGAATCATTCCATAGATTTCCTGCACACGCCGAGAATCAGAAGTGGAGTCCAATTCTGCGAAAATTTCAGGATTCTCAAAGAAAGCAGAGAACTGGCAGAGGATCGGATCACCCATAGCGCCAGGAGCCATATTGCTCATATCTGTTGCAGGGTCAAAGGAACCGCCAGCAGTATTGTAGAAGGTCAGATCATATTCGCCAGCCATCAAGGCTCCATACCAGGTGTTCATGTCTACTGCATCAATAGTAACATCGAAGCCGAGTTCTTTAAGAGAAGCTGCAATAGAAAGAACTGCATTGTCAACACTTGCAAGGCTCTGAGAATAGTTGAAATGAATGGCGAGAGAAGTTCCGTCCTTCTCCAGGATACCGTCATCATTGGTATCCTCATAGCCGGCTTCCTTCATGAGCCGCTTTGCCTTTTCCATGTCGGTAGGATAGGTCTTAACCTCCACACCGCAGTTGGGCTTTTCATTCGTAAAGAGGGTTTCGGCAGCAGTCTCCAGACCATCGAAAACAGAGGTTTCCAACTCCTGCTGATTAACAGCGTAGGATACTGCTTCCCTTACAAGAGGATCATTAAAGGGAGCCTTATTCAGGTTCATACCCAGATAACGAGTTTGGTTGGTGCTGTCATCCATGGCATGACCGAAAGCGGCATCCTGGGAAATTTCCGTGTAGCCTTCTGCGCTAAGTCTGCTGGAGCCGAGAATTGCATCGATTTCGCCGTTGCGCAGAGCAAGAATTTTTGCAGCATTATCAGGAATCACTTTGACCTTGAACTCGTCCACTTCAGGAGCTTCGCCCCAGTAGTAGGGATTGCGGATAAAGGTATAGGTATCTCCCTCGACCCGGTCAAACATATAGGGACCAGTACCCATAGTTGCACTCACGCAATTCTCGTAAGCCTTTTCTACGCCGCCTTCAAAGGCTGCGGGATTCACAATACCAAGAGGCAGCGCCATGGTCAGATTGTCAAGAGCAGCGTAATAAGGGGTCTTCAAAGTCATTACAAAGGTTTTTTCATCCGGGGTTTCCAGCTTGTCAAACAAAGTAGTGAGCTTACCGAAGGCACCATTCTGGGGACCCAGATTGGTTACTACTGCTTCAAGGGTCATCTTTACTGCCTCGGAAGTCAGAGGAGTACCGTCAGAAAATTTGACACCATCACGCAGATGGAAGGTGTAAGTCTTGCCGTCATCACTGATTTCCCAGGTTTCAGCCAACTCGCCTTGGATCTTCCCGTTATCATCGTAGCTTACCAGAGTGTTGTAAAAATTACGACTCCAGAATCCGGCACCGTAAGTGCTGGATACCATAGGCGTGATGACAGGATAGAAGCCTACAGAAAAGTCCCAATTCTCGGTGACAGTGATTGAGGCCGGCTCTGCTTTCTCGTCAGGGTTCGTGCCGCAAGCAGCCATAGCAAGGCACATCACAAGTGCGAGTCCGAAAGCTAAAAGTTTTTTCAGTTTCATGTACAAAATCTCCTTTATTTATTTTTATATCATGCTTTTCAGCAGGGTATACGTATTTATTGAATGGTTTAACCCAAATATGGAGCAATAGAATGCAGCAGAAGCTTGGTATACGGATGTGTAAAGCAGTCTGTCGAACCGTGAAATGTACGGTCTTCGATAATCTTACCGCAGCGCATCACCATCACACGGTCTGCAAGATATAGCGCAACGTCCAGGTCATGGGTAATGAAAAAGCAAGTCATTTTTCGCTCCTGATGGAGTCGCTTCAGCAAATCAAGAATATGTTTACGAACCAGGACATCCAGCCCACTGACTGCTTCATCAAAAATCAACACATCCGGTTGAGCCGCTAACGCTCTTGCAATACATACACGTTTTTGTTGTCCACCGGATAGCTCATGAGCTTTTCGCAGCTTGATCTCTTCGGGAAGCTCCATCATGGTAAGAAGATCATTGATTTCCCGTTCTTCTTCCTTTTTACTGAGTTTTCTGAAATTGCGAATTGGCTCTGCAATGATCTGATATACCGTAAAGCGAGGGTCCATTGCTCCCTTGCCATCCTGAAGAATCAGCTGTATTTTAGATCGCAGTACCTGCTTTTGCTTGCCCCGGCAGAGGGAAATGTTTTTTCCTTCAAACAGTACCTCTCCAGAAGATGGAACCAGAAGACCGCACATGAGCTGAGCCAAAGTGCTTTTACCAGATCCGCTTTCTCCTACCAAAGCGCAAAATGAACCATTCTGAATAGTAAAATCTACATGATCAACGGCCAGAAGCTCGTTGCTTGTGCCTTGTTCGTGAAATTCTTTTGATAGGTTGTTGACTTTAATCATGATTCCGCCCCTTTCGTGAAAGCACAGGAAAGGGAGTAAGCTTCAATCAGCGACCTTGTATAAGGTTCTGTGGTATGATCGAAGACAGATTGAACTTCACCGGATTCTATAATTTTTCCTTCTTTCATCACCAACACGTTTCCACCTAATTGAAGAGCTGTTGCGAAATCATGAGTTACCATAAGAATCCCAACTCCATTTGCTTTCATCTGCGAAAATAAATCTATGATTCCATTTCTGTGAATCACATCCAAAGCAGTTGTCGGCTCATCGGCAAGCACGAATTTTGCATCAAGCATCATAGCCATTGCGATAATGACGCGCTGAAGCATTCCTCCGGAAAGCATATGGGGGTATGCTCTGTATACCCTGTCAGGATCATCTAAGCCTACATCATGCAGAAGCCGCAGAATATAGTTGTAACGCTGCTGGCGGGATTTGTCGGAATGAAGCCGTAGCGTTTCATCCATCTGTCTGCCAATACGCATAGAAGGGTCCAATGCAGTCATTGGATTTTGCGGGATATAGACAATCTGGTTTCCGTATATTCCTCGTCTCTGCTTTTCTGACGAATTCAAAAGATCAGTCTCGCCGAAGAAAACGGAACCCGACACCTTAAATTTTTTAGGGTCCAATAAGTTTAGCACCGCACTACAGGTCATTGTTTTGCCGCTGCCTGACTGGCCTAACAAGATCAAAGACTCTCCTTCTTTGACTGCAAAGGATATTTCAGAAACCAAGTTATCCGTGCCTGACCGAAGATTAATGCTTAAATGATCAATCATAAGTGATGGCATCATAGGCTGTCCTCCTCCGGCGTCAGAATATCACGGAGTGCTTCTCCAAATAAATTGAAGCCTGCTGCCGTTACGAAGATGCACAAGCCTGGATAGATTAGCAATTCCGGATGAGAGTAAAGCGCTGTCCTGGCATCATTTAACATGGCACCCCATTCCGGTGTGCCGGAGGGAAGGCCAAGTCCGAGGAAAGCAAAGCTGGAAACCATAATGATGGAAGAAGCGACACCAGTGGAAACATACACAAGAAACTGTGGCAGAATGTTAGGAATCAGATGTCTGAAGACCAGCTTTCCTGTATTGCACCCAGAAATCCGGGCTGCCAGGATATAATCTTTACCCATTTCTTGAACGGAATAAGATCTGACAATACGAACAAACCAAGCCCAGGTCGCTATCACAACAGAAACGGCAATGTTTTGGAGTCCGTTCCCCAGAACGCCTATGACAGCAATAGCAATGATAAGAGAAGGAAAAGCAATAAACACATCACAGAGTATAGTAATGAAATGGTCTGCTTTTTTTCCAGCACAGGCGCTAAAAGTACCGACAATCAGACCAATCACAGACAAAATCAGCAGCACAGGTAAACTGATTCCGATGGAATATCTGGCTCCATACAGCAGCCTTGATAAGGTACACCTGCCCAATTGATCTGTTCCAAGAGGGTATTCTGCGTCAGGCTGAGCATACTTCTGCGATAAATTCACCAATTCAGGGTCGTGAGGCGAAAAAGCAGGTGCTGCAATCGCAATTACAATCACAATAGCAATCAGGCACAGACCGATGATTGCCTGCGGCCTTTTGAGTAGCTTATGTATCATTTTCTTCCCTCACCATCCATGGACAAAGCAGACGGTTGATTATGTCTGCCATGAAATTTGCGACGACAAAAATTGCTGCAATGACGACTATACAGGTAGAAACTGCAATCGTATCTGCTGCAATCACACTGTCCACCAGATAAGTTCCGATTCCCTTGATTGAAAAAACACTTTCGATTACCGCCCCTCCGGCAATTAGAAAGCCGAATTGCTGAAAGAAAATTGTAACAACAGGCGGTAAGGCATTTCGCAGAATGTGGCATACCAGAATTCTGTTGGCAGATAGTCCACGGGCTTTTGCAAACCGAACATAATCAGAAGATAATTCAGCCAGAAGAGAGGAACGCATGATTCGGATGAGTGAACACGAACTGGGAACCGCCAGGGCAAATGAAGGTAGTAAAAAGCCCCTCCAATCTGGACTTGGTAAGACACTGAACCATTTCAGATGAATCGCAAAGAACAGTAGAAGAAGGAATCCCAGCCAGAAAGTTGGCACACAAATACCGCAGATAGTAATGCCTCTGGTAACCTGATCGAAAAGGCGGTTCCGCTTTCTGGCACAGAGCAAACTAATCGGAACGGTGAGCACGATAATCCATAGAATGGCCATCCCTACAAGAGATGTGGTCGTAGCCAGATACTTGTGCAGATCCTTTACAATCGGTTGATGAGTGGTCAAAGAAGTCCCAAGTTCTCCTGTAAACATTCCGGAAAGCCACTGAATATATCGCACAGGGAGGGGTTGATCCAATCCCATTTCCACCCGAATCATCTCAATCTGTTCCGGCGTGGGATTGGATACGCCTCGGTGTGCAATAATTTCTGCAGGATCTTTTCCGGACCAAGCAATCAACAAAAAACTTAGAATGCTGACGCCTACCAGCACAATGAGGAAGCTAATGATCCTTTTTCCAATATATTTCTTCAAATAATGCACCTCCTCACATCAGAAATCAGTTAGACATAGTTAACCAAATGCCTTTATGTTACCCTTCAGTGCGGTCTGCATCTGAAGGGTAACCTGCTTAGTAGTTAAATTTCTCTGCCAGATTGGACTTTTCAATCATCTTTCTATATGTGGGCGACTGTTTCAGCAGATGAGCATGTTTTCCACAGGCTTCTACCGTACCTGCTTTCATAACGACGATCTTATCTGCATTTTCAATAGACTTCAGTCTGTGTGAAATAACAATCACGGTCTTGCCTTGAATCAAATGATTTAATCCAGTCTGTATCTGGACTTCTGTTTCCACATCTAACGATGCAGCAATCTCATCCAGAATGATAATTGGAGCATCCTTCAGGATTGCTCTGGCAATGGACAGCCGCTGACGTTCTCCGCCGGAGAGTTTGGCTCCATTTTCCCCGATTATTGTCTGGTAGGTGTCTGGCAGACGGCTGACAAACTCATTGCAACCAGCCAGTTTTGCAGCTCGTATTACTTCTTCGTCAGAAGCATCCAGCCGCCCAAGGCGAATATTTTCCATAATAGAAGTATTAAATAGAATGACTTCCTGAAAAACAATGGAAACATACTTGAACAAGCTATCAGTGTGAATTTCTCGTATGTCGGTTCCTCCGATCTGAACGGTACCGGAATCTGCATCATATAGTCTGCTGATGAGCTTAAGCATTGTTGTTTTTCCGCAGCCGCTGGGACCGACCAATGCGGTTACCTGTCCTTGCTCCGCCGTAAAGGATGCATGGCGAATCACCTGGGTGTCTTTCTGGTAGGAAAAACAAACATCCTTTATTTCTACATTGAAATCTGAAAGGACTGCCTTTTCTCCACCCTGAAGTTCATGATTCTTGATTTCACCAATCCGGGCAATTCTTGCGTCCAAATAAAAGATTTCCGTCAGATAGAGCAAAACACCACCCATGGCCCCGCTGAGTTTCGCCGCCATAATAATATAGCCCAGAAGAATCAGGATACTTACCTGACCGGAGGCGAGCATTGAAAGGCCAACAGTCGCCGTGATTCCAATAGGAAGAATAGATAAAGTCTGGCCGATTGTAACAGGAATCGTCTGGGTGATCTGAGCTTTCCATTGAAGATTTTCTGACTCATCCAACTGCTGGTCCATTTGAGCTTCTACTTTTTCTTTCAACCCATAGCTTTTAATTTCCTGATTCAGTTCGATTGCATTCTGAAAGCTTTCGGAAATATCTCTCAACTTATCATAATGTTTATTTACATCTCTGACCTGCAGTTTCTTTGTCAGGAAAAGAACCGAAGCAGAAGTAAGAACGGGAAGCAATACACAGAGACCTAATTTCCAATTCATGATCAGAAGGGCTACGCTGATAACCAAAAAGTAAATTGCAAACCCTATGGAATTAGCCACTGCGTTCGCAAAAGCATGCTCAATCGAAGCCACATCTGCCATGATTGTTTGAGCAAGGTCAGACAAATTGTGCTTTGAAAAATAGGATAGGGGCAGTTTGGAAAGCTGTTCCGCCAGATCAATTCTTAAATTTGCAGATTCCTGGTAGGTTTCATCATAGGTCGTTTTATAGTTATAGTTAATAACTAAGTACATCACCAGGGTCGCTGCCAGCATAAACAGGAGATATACCACCGGTTTCCCGGTATTTCCATTCAACAGCCTGTCTGCAAACAGAAAAACACAGATCATCGGCGGTACAAAAGAAACATAATAGAGAAAGAATGACCAGATTGATTTTGCAAGGCCCTTCACACCCGAATCGCTCAGCTGGAAGGCTCTTTTTAGATATGTCTTCATCATGCCAACCTCCACTGATTTGCCTTGCAGTATACATCCTGAAAATCCTTATAACGTCCATTGCAGGCCATCAGTTCATTGTGGGTTCCCTGTTCCACAACTTTTCCATTCTGGACAAACAGGATCTGGTCTACATTCTGAATAGAGGACAGCCTGTGTGCAATCATGATAACTGTTTTGCCCCTCATCAGTTTTTGGAAAGCCTGCTGCAACTCGTATTCATTTTCCGGATCTGCAGCTGCAGAAGCCTCATCCATAATGACGATATTCGCATTCTTTAGAATAGCCCTTGCAATGGCGATCCTTTGCACCTCACCACCGGAAAGGTATACGCCCTTTGCCCCTATGACGGTCATCTCCCGCTGGGGGAATTTGTCAAGGATGGATGTGCAGTTCGCTGCGTCAAGTGCATCCATAATCTGCTGCCGTGTTGCCTGAGGATTTCCGATTCGGACATTTTCGTAAATTGAGGTCTTTAGTAATTGACTGCGCTGGAAAACAAATGCGATGTTCTGAATGAGAGCTTTTTCAGAATAACTCTGAATGTTCTTTCCACCAATCAGAATTTCGCCGCCATCGACAGGATAAAACCCTGAAATCAGCTTTGCAATGGTAGATTTTCCTCCCCCGGAAGACCCAATGAGCGCATAAGTTTTATTCTGATGAAGTGTCAGGCTGAAATCCTTCAGCACGAAGTTGTCATCATACTTAAAGTCAACATGACGAAATTCAATATTGAAATCTTGGAAGGTCTCTTCGTTTCCATGTGGAAGCTTTGCCTGATCCATAGAAGTAGTCAGCTCATCAAGCTGATTCAGCGTATTTTGTGCGCCAAAGTTATCCTGCCCCGTAAACATGATCGATGTGAAAGAAGTAAATACAGCTCCGGAGAACACAGCAAAGAAAACAATCTTTGCCAGGATTAGCATAGCAGGTTCTCCATAGCTGATGAATACAACTGCGGCTGGTACAGCAAAAGCATAAAACACGTTGAACAGAACCTGGAATCCGACGTAGGGATTCTTACAGCTGAGGCTATACTGATAGACGTACTGTTTGTACTCTTTGATCGAGTTAATCAGAGTTTTGTAATACTGTACAGTTACACCGAAGATTTTTATGATCTGCATTCCTCTGACATATTCTACTGTTGCCGCACTCATTTTTTGAAGCGCCGCTGAATAGCCAGACAGAAATTCAGTACCACCGGACATTTTACGATACTGAAGAACACCAATCACAGTTGTAAGGATCAGGAGAATACCAAGGCGATAGTCTATTGCAAACATCAGCACAAACATTAACACCGGCGTCATAACAGCAGTGACGTTGTCCGGAATCAAATGGGCCACTGTTTTGTGTGTTTCTGCTGCGTTATCATCAATAATTTTTCGAATCTCTCCAGAGCTGTTATGGTCAAAAAAGGAAGAAGAGGCATCCAATAATTTATGAAGCCCATTTTTCCTTAGGTTTGTTTCAAGCCGGAAGCCTAAGTAGTGGGAACACGTTGCCGATGCAATGTTGAGAATGCCTCGTAAAATCATAAGTATGACTACAATAATTGCGTCATACATAGCCTTCTCATATACGGGAATAACCAAAATAGACACAATGGACTGCCACAAAAACCAATATGCTCCCATATATGAGCAGACGGCAGCGGCAGATAGTGCCATGGAGAAATATGCCCAAATTCTTTTATCTGGGACATAATGAAATAGTTTTTTATATAAACTGCGCATTGACTTCAAATATACACCTCTTTTTGCTTAAAAACTGTTTGACATACATCAACTCTTCCATTATAATTAGTTGTAGCTAATTGTAAAGGGCAAAACAGATACAAAGTCTAAACAAGGTATTAATAAATCTAAACGAGGCATCTTTGGGAGGAGCCAATGATAGAAGTTAAACGAGATGATTTCTTTGTTGAATCGATAAAGAATCCAATAGAGTACGGAACATATTATAAGATCAACCCAAAATATGGAACCGGATTTCAATGGACGAGTGAGGTTCACCACGATTTCATCATTACAGCGACAGATATAAGATTTAACCAGGAAACTATGGTCGGAGAACATATTGGGTCTGGTTATGTACTTGCTCTCTATATTAGTGGCGCAGGAGATGAATTCTATCCGTATCAAAATATTTCTCCGAATACATTGCGCTGCTATGAACCATCTGAAAAGTATAAAGCTATTTATCATCCTCAGATTCCATTAAGATGTATTACCGTGCAGGTTGACCAGGAATTTATTGATCAGTATCTCCAGGAAATTTCCGGTGATCTTGAAGTGAACTTTTCTGATTTTTTCAAAGAAAAAGGGAAATTCTATTTACCAAATGTTAATCATGCTATGCAAAGCCTATATGAGTATCTGCTTTCCATGAAAGCGTCCAGAATTACAGTAGAAGCAAAAATATATGAAATCATCTCTTATCTTGCTTCATATTTGAAAGAAAACAGACTAAATGAAGAGAATGGCCAGCCCATTAACAAAACAGATTTGCAGGCATTAGATGAACTAACGCATTACATGGACGAACATTACAGTTTTAATATTACGTTGCAGACGCTTTCCACCATTGCATGTATGAGTGAAAGCAAAATGAAAAAGCTATTTAAGTCAGTTTATAATATGTCCATTACTGAATACATTCAGAGGAAAAGGATCTCTGTAGCCGAGCATATGCTTATTCAGACCGACCTCACCATTGCGGAAATTTCAAGAATTGTTGGATACTCCAACCCCAGTAGATTGATTGAAATATTCAAAAGGTATTATGGATTTACTCCCTCAAAATACAGAAAATAAAAGTGTTATACTAATTTGGATAAACCTAACCCTCTAAAAATCAACCAAATCAATCGTTATGAGGTGACGCATACAAGCGTCACCTCATTTCTTTTTGGAAATTTCCGTTGTACTTGCAAAGTAAGACTCAAGGAAGGCTGTCAAAAAACCACAAAATCACCCCCGTTTCTGATATTCTGATATAATGAAAGAAACGGGGGTGTGCGCCGGTTCGGTGGCAAGCATATAGCCGGTGGGAATCCGGCCTGGTAAGGCTTGGCAAGCCACCAGTATCGAGTCCTTGGAGCGTCAAAGGCCAACAATGACGTTTAAGCGTAGGACAGAGAGCAGGAAGGCCGTAATGCGAAAGCGTGAAGTGATAGAGCTCCGTCATAGAATCAATTGTGTGGGATGGCCATGTGCCTCCGCGGTCATCAACAAGGAACGGTCGCTAACTGCAAGACCGGGAAAACACGCCGGAGTCCAAGAGCACGGCACACCTGACATTGTTATGTTTGTCATACCCGGGAGGCCTGAGTGGCTCCGCAGGAAAAAGAACTGCGGTAGGGAGTATCGGTCAAGCGCCTCGCCCCTTGTCCCATGCACGCCCCAACAATACCGGCGCACCATGAGG
>ERZ791887.1931-NODE-1931-length-12287-cov-4.529267_pt1 | contig 12287 bp, 8 predicted proteins | sample MGYA00510157_ERZ791887 | MGnify/ENA primary metagenome ERZ791887 (study PRJEB30046, sample SAMN00792112) | human gut metagenome | study: EMG produced TPA metagenomics assembly of the A metagenome-wide association study of gut microbiota in type 2... | reverse complement strand
ATGACCTTCCGCACGTCAAGCGGATGCTCTAGCCAGCTGAGCTAATCGTCCATATGAAGGAAGTGGTGGAGACTGGGGGACTCGAACCCTCGACCTCATGCGTGTGAAGCATGCGCTCTAACCAGCTGAGCTAAGCCTCCGTGTCGGAACAAGATGCATTATACCACAGAACTCCAATTTGTCAAGCACTTTTTTGATTTTTGACGGGAAGGGGAACTGCTTCATAGAGAACATTGACTTCCTCCCCGGCATCCGTTACAATAATGAAACAAATACAGCAGAAAGGACGAAAAAATATGATTTTTCTGCATACTTCCGACTGGCACCTGGGTGCCACCGGCGGAGAGCGTGACCTTTGGGACGACCAGAAATATTTCATCGATGCCATTTGCAGCATTGTCCGGGAGAAAAACGTGGATGCTGTACTGCTGGCGGGAGATGTATACGACCGCTCCGTACCGGCGGCATCTGCCATCGGGCTGTATGATTACGCCATGAACAGGCTCTGCGGGGAGCTGGGGGTCAAGGTACTGGCCATTGCCGGCAATCACGACAGCGCCGAGCGGCTGGCAAGCTGTGCCGGACTGCTGGACAAGGCGGGGCTGTATCTCCAGGGGGCTGCCCAGCGGGAGCCGCGGGTGGTGGAGTTTGCGGACAGCCAGGTGTTCTTTCTGCCCTGGATGACCGAGGAGAAAATCAAAAGCCTGTACCCCGAGGAACGGGACGGCATCACCGATCTGACGGAAGCCTACCGGGTGGCGGTCAACCATATGCGGGAAAAATTCATCCCCGGCAAGCATCATCTGCTGCTGTCCCATGCCTTTATTACCAACGCAGAAACCTCCACCAGTGACCGGGCGGCGGAGATTGGCTTTGCCACCCAAGTGCCTGCCAGCGTGTTTGAGGGCTTTGACTATGTGGCGTTGGGGCATATCCACAAGCCCCAGCAGGTGAATCCCTTCATTCGCTACAGCGGCAGCCCCATGGCCTATTCCTTTGGCAAGGAGGAGCGCCAGGAAAAAAGCGTGACGCTGATTGACACCGCCTCCATGACCCAGGAGGTGGTTCCGCTGCCGCTGCTGCACCGCTGGACGACCCTGACCGATTCCTATGAAGCGCTGCTGGCAGGGGAGTACCCGGAGGAAATCCGGGAGGGCTATGTGCGGCTGAATGTGACGGACACGGCGGTGGGGCTGGATATGCTGTCCCGGCTGCGGCAGATTTATCCCAATGCCCTGGTGGTGGCGGGCAAAACCTATGACGGTGAGGATACCACCATCACCCTGACCATGGAGCAGCTGGAGCAAATGGAATCCGACCCGGCGGAGGTATTCAAATCCTTTTGCCGGGAGGAGATGGGGCAGGAGGCCACCGACCATTTTTTGCAGCTGTTTGCCCAGGCTGTTGAGGAGGCAGATGCGGAATGAAACCATTGCGATTGAAAATGCAGGCCTTTGGGCCTTATGTACAGGAGCAGATTGTGGATTTTGAGAAGCTGGCACGCAGCGGGATGTTCCTGATCAAAGGCCCCACCGGCAGCGGCAAAACCACCATTTTTGATGCCATGACCTTCGCCCTCTACGGCGGCAGCAGCGGCGATGACAGCAAAAATAAATTCGGGCGGAATGATTTGGAGGAGTGGCGCTGCAACCAGGCGGATGACAGGATGCCCACTGAGGTGTCCTTCACCTTCTCCGTCCGGGAGAAAACCTATGTGTTTACCCGCCGCCTGGTGCCCAAGCGGAAAAATCTCTCCCCGGAGTATTCTGCCGGAGCGCTGGACGAAAGCGGAGTGCTGCATCCCTTTTTTGAAAATCCCAAAAAGGATGATTTGACCAGAAAGGCGGAAGCGCTGATTGGGCTGACCAAGGAGCAGTTCCGGCAGGTGGTGCTGCTGCCCCAGGGACAGTTTGAGCGGTTCCTCACCGCCTCCTCCACAGAAAAAGAGGAGATTCTGGAAAAAATCTTCGATGCCCAGCGGTGGGACAGCTACGCCCAGCGTTTCTATGAAGTGGCAGCAAAGCGAAAAGCGGAGTTGGATGATGAACGAACCGAGATTCTCCGGTCACTTGCCGATGAAAAAGTGTCCAGCCTCCCGGAACTGGAAGAACGCATTGGGGAATTGTCCGCCCGGCGGGAGCAGAACGAGGCGGAGAAAAATGCCTATGGCGCAGAGCAAAAACAGGCACAGCTAAACGCAGATATTGCCCTGGCGGAAAAATTCAAGCCCCTGGGGCAGCTGTTAAAGACCCGGGATGCCCTCCTGAATCAGAAGGAGGAAATCGACCGTGACCGGGCGCTGCTGGAACGAGCCAACCGGGCAGAGGGACTGCGGCAAATCATCGCAGACTTTGAGCGGGCGGAGAATGAATATCGCACGCGACTGGAAGCGGAGAAACGGGAGACGGCAGCGCTTCCGGCGGCGGAATCCGCTGCGCAGACAGCGGCGGAAACCCTTGCCCGGCACACCGGTCAATCCCCGGTGGCACAGTGGCAGAAGCAATCCGGCGAGTATGCTTCCAAGCGGACAGCCTATCAGGAGCTGTCCGGCTTGCAGCAGGCTTACACCAAGGCATGGAATGACCTGTCTGTACAGCAAAAAGCGGTTCAGAGAGCAGAAGGGGCATTAGAGAAAGCTGTCCAGGATGCCAGGAATGCCTATGAGGATTATCAGAAGTTGGATGCCCGGGAGCGGGATGCCCGTACCCGCTATTATTCCGGCATCTATGGGGAGATTGCGGCGCAGCTGGAAGAAAATGCGCCCTGCCCGGTGTGCGGCAGCCTGAGCCATCCCAACCCTGCCCGGCGGGCAACGGACAGCATCACCAAACAGGATGTGGAGGCGGCAGAGAAGGCTGCCAAGCGGGCAAAGGACAGCTGGCAGCGGCTGGACAAGGCAAGGGAGAATGCTGCCGACTGGCGAGAGCAGCAGACCAAAACGCTGGCAGCGGCGCAGGACATCTTCAACAGGGCAGAGGCGGCGCTGAAAACCGCACAGGCCAGCCTAATTGACGGCATCCCAACCCTGGCGCAGCTGAATCAGAAAATCGGGGAGCTGGAAGGTGCCATTGCACAGTATGAACAGCAGACGGAAAAATTGCGGGCAGCTGCCCAACAGGCTGCCCAAAATCTGAGTGCGCTGCAAAACAGCGTAAAAACCGCCCAGGGGGAAACCCAGTCTGCCCAAACAGCATGGGAAGCAGGAAAGAAAGCCCTGGATGATGCCCTGACGGAAAACGGCTACCGTGAGATGCAGCGCGTGAAGGCCGACCTGCGTACCGATAAGCAGCGCAGCGCCCTGGCAGAGAAAATCAGCAGCTATGACGGGGATGTGAAGCATAACCGGGAGACGCTGGAGCAGACCCAACAGGCGCTCCGGGGGCTGACACCGCCGGACAGCAGCCAGTTTGCCGCCCGTCAACGGGAGATTCAGGCGCAGAGAGACATCTTCACCGAGACGGGGACGCAGCTGAATAAAGACATCGGCCGCCTGACCCAAAAGCAGACTGCCCTTGCCGGGAAGCAGGCGCATTTTGACCGCCATTGCCAGCAGTATACCGATGATTTGGAGTTTGCCAAAAAGCTCCGGGGTGACAGCGGCATTGGCTTGCAGCGCTATGTGCTGGCAATCCTGTTCCAGCAGGTGATTGGGGAAGCCAACCGGATGCTGGGGAAGGTACACGGCGGACGCTATCATCTGTATCGCTCGGATGATAAGGGCAAGGGCAACAAGCGGGGCTTGGAGCTAAAGGTCTATGACAACCGCCGCCCTGATACCGAGGGCAGAAGCGTGAGTATGCTCTCCGGCGGTGAAAAATTCCTGGTGTCCCTGGCGCTGTCCATCGGAATGTCCACGGTGGCGCAGAAGGGCGGCGTGCAGATTGAGGCGCTGTTCATCGACGAGGGCTTTGGCACGCTAGATGACAGCTCCATCCATGATGCCATGGAGGTGCTGGAAAGCGTCCGCCGTTCCAGCGGCATGATTGGCATCATCAGCCATGTGCAGCTGCTGGAAAGCAATATCCCCACCCATTTGGAAGTGGTAAAGTCGGGTTCCGGCAGCTGCTTGCGGATGGAGTAGCCCAACCCACGCCCGCTGGCATTTCGCACCGGGCAGCGGCGGGGAGATTGCGGAAGCAAGGACGAAATACCCACGGCATTCCTCAAATCAGGAGCCGCAAAAGATACCCAACCGCATAAAAAAGTCGAACCGCCACGAAACGGTTCGACTTTTTTCAGCGCTTTTTTGAATTGCCGGGTCTTCCCTTGGGGGATGCACCGGTATGCTTGGGGGCGGGTCTGCCAGCCGGTTTTCCGGCGGCCTTCACCGGCATCTTTCCGGTGGGTTTTGCGGTGGGCTTCCCGCTGGGCTTTGCACTGGGTTTCCCGTTGGGCGTTGCACCTGCTCTGGCGGGAGCCTTGGGCGGCGCTTTCTTCGGGGGCGCACTGTAGCTGCCCGCTCTGGGGGGCACGGCACGAATCAGACATTTGGGACCGGAGCCAATCAAATCCTCCCGGTGGGCTGCCAGCAGCGCTTCCTTCACCAGATAATAGTTCTTGGGATTGCGGTACTGAATCAGCGCCCGCTGCATGGCCTTCTCGTGGGGGTCGGTGGGGACGTACACCTTTTCCATGGTGCGGGGGTCAAGGCCGGTGTAATACATCACCGTGGACAGGGTGGAGGGGGTGGGGTAGAAGTCCTGCACCTGCTCCGGGTTGTAGCCCATGTCCCGGATGTACTCTGCCAGCTCCACCGCCTCTTTCATGGTCGAGCCGGGGTGGCTGGACATGAGGTAGGGAACCAGGTACTGCTCCAGACCATACTGGCGGCTCAAAGCGAAATACTGCTCCACAAACCGGTTGTACACCGCATTTCTGGGCTTGCCCATCCGGGAAAGCACCGCATCGGAAACGTGCTCCGGGGCAACCTTCAGCTGACCGGACACATGATACTGCACCAGCTCCCGGAAGAAGGTCTGCTTCTGCTCTGCCAGCAGATAGTCAAAGCGAATACCGCTGCGGATGAATACCTTTTTGACACCGGGGATTTTCCGCAGCTTCCGCAGCAGCGCCACATAGTCGGAATGGTCGGCATTGATGTTTTTGCAGGGGGTGGGGTACAGGCATTGCCGCCCGCCGCAAGCGCCCTTGGTCATCTGCTTGGCGCAGGCGGGGTGACGGAAATTGGCGGTGGGGCCGCCTACATCGTGGATGTAGCCCTTGAAGTCCTTGTCCTGCACCATTTGCTCGGCTTCTTTCAGGATGGACTCATGACTGCGTACCTGGACAATTCTTCCCTGGTGGAAGGTCAGGGCGCAGAAGGAGCAAGCGCCGAAGCAGCCCCGGTTGCTCACCAGGCTGAATTTTACCTCCTCAATGGCGGGAACGCCGCCCAGCTTTTCGTAGCTGGGGTGATAGGTGCGGCAATAGGGCAAATCGTACACCGCATCCATTTCCTCCATGGTCAGGGGCTTCTGGGGGGGATTCTGCACCACATATTCTTTGCCGTAGGGCTCTGCCAGCCGCTTGGCGGTAAAGGGGTCGCAGTTGCCGTACTGCACCTTGAAAGACTCGGCGTAGGCACGTTTATTCTGCTTCAATTCCTCGAAGGAGGGCAGCACCAGGGTGGGCAGACTGTCGTCCAGCTGAGTGGTCTTGAACACCGTGCCGTCAATATAGGTGATGTCCTTTACATCCATGCCGGAATTGAGCGCCTCGGCAATCTCCACAATGCTGCGCTCCCCCATGCCGTACATCAGCAGGTCTGCCTGGGAGTCCAGGAGGATGGAGCGCTTCATGCTCTCGGACCAATAGTCATAGTGCGCCAGCCGCCGCAGGCTGGCCTCGATGCCGCCAATCAGAATGGGAACATCCTTGTAGGTCTGGCGGATGAGGTTGCAGTAGACAACGGTGGCATAGTCCGGGCGCTTGCCCATCACCCCGCCGGGGGTAAAGGCATCGGTTTTCCGCCGATGCTTGGTGACGGAATAGTGGTTGACCATGCTGTCCATGTTGCCGCCGCTGACCAAAAAGCCCAGCCGGGGGCGGCCAAAGATATCAATGGACTTGGGATTTTTCCAGTCCGGCTGGGAGATGATGCCCACGTTATAGCCGTGGCTTTCCAGAATTCTGGAAATAATAGCATGGCCAAAGGAGGGATGATCCACATAGGCATCCCCGCATACATATACAAAATCGCACTGTTCCCAGCCGCGATCAATCATTTCCTGCTTGCTGACAGGCAGAAATTCCATGTTCGTTACTCCTTCTTGGGATATTCTTGCTGCACCCGGCCCATGAGCTTGCGGTAAATCCGCTCCATCATCCATGGCTCGCTGACCTGGGCGGCGAGGGAATCGGTTTCCAGCCAGGCAACGCCGCTGTTTTCGTCCGGCTTGATGCACACCGGGGCGCTGGGGTCGGCTTCAAACAGATAGGTGACGTTCAGATGCAGATGGGAGCCGACATACTGCCCCCCGCTTTTCGTGACCGTCCACCGTCAGCACCTCCAAGGAGAAAATGCCGGGGCAGAGGCTGTTCAGCCGGGTCAGACCGCATTCCTCTGCCACCTCTTTTTCGGCAACGGCACGCAAGTCCGTCATGCCGTCGGCGTGTCCGCCCAACCATGCCCAGGAGCGGTAGATGTTGTGATAAATCATCAGCACCTTTTTCCGGTCTGGGCTGACCACCCAGGCAGAGGCAGTCAGATGGGCGGCATTGCATTGCCGGGTGAATACATCCACCCCGGAATCCAGCCACCACAAAAGGGCTTGCTTGTCCTTCTGTTCCTGCTCATTTTGGGGGCGGAAATGCTCAATTTCCTGCCGCAGACTCATTTCTTCTTCTCCAGCTTCTGCTTGGTGCCGTCCGGGCGCAGCAGGTAGGTGTTGTCCAGCTGCCCCGTCAGGTTTGCCTTGACGGAGTCAATATAAATTCTTCTCAGCTTGTCCCGCTCGGCAAGCTCCTCGGGGGTCAGTGATTCCACCTTGGCTTTGTGTGCCAGCGCATTGATGCGGGCAATCACATCTTTCATTTTCATTTCTTCCATAATAATATATCCTCTTGAATTAAAATGTACTTTTTCGTTCCGCAAGTGGGCAAAACGGTTTTGAGTGGTAATGAACCGGGCGGGTTTGGGAACTACCGTATTGGCAACTGCCCCGTGCGCCATTGTCCGGCGGCACTGCCGCCTCAGACGTATTGATGAATGACCACACTGATGCGGTCTTTTTTTGTGGTTCCGTTGATTTTTGCCAGTTTGATTTTGCCCAGCCCCCGCACGGAGATTTTTGCGCCCTCGCTTACCATCTTGTCCGGCTTTTCGCAGGGCAGACCGTCAATGGAAGCTTTTCCGGCGGTGACATAGGTGCTGGCAAGGCTTCGTCCCATGCGGAATCCGGCGGAAATCACGCTGTCCAGCCGCAGGGAGGCCAGGGTATCCCGGATTTCCTTTATCTCCGGGTCGGGAACCTGCACCTGGGTGAGCGGCACTTTCTCCAAATGCAGATGGGTGCGCCCTGCTCCGGTGAAGCTTTGCAGCAGGAAGGGGGCAACGGAGGCAGTGACGAAGAAATCACAGGTGCCCTTGCCCACGCAGATGTCGCCGATGTTCTCCCGGCTGATGCCGGCGCCAATCAGTGCCCCCAGAAAATCCCGGTGGCAGGGGCTGTCTCCCTGATAAAAGGTGGCACGCAGGCACACCAGGGGGCTGTCTTCCTCGGTCAGAGCGGAGGCATCCAGATACTCCGGCAGATATACCAGCATTTTTCGCTCGGCATCTTCATAGCCGCCGAATTCCTGTAGTCCCTCCGGTGTGCCAAAGAGAAACCGGCTCAGTTCCAACTCCCGGGGGGAGAGAAAGCAGGTGGAGGCGAGAATGTTCTTTCGCATTCCGGCATCAATCTTGTCCCAGAGCTTCCCGAGAAGCATTTTATCTTCCGGCGTTTTTGCAATTTTTTCAATGTTTGATCGATTCATCATAGTACCATGCTTAAAAAATTTCCACGCCCATAGATGGAGCCGTTGACAAACCAGCCGGGGTGGGGTATAATACAAGTACAAAGGGTGCCGCCAGCAGACGGTTCCCCAGGTTTGGTTAAGAAGTAACCGTTACTTTGGAGAGTGGGCGGTTACTTCTTTTTGTTCTCTGCATACGCGAGAATAGCGAAGATAAGAATACAGAACTGAATCAAGTCAGACCATGTAACATTCATATCAGCCACCCCCTCTCTTTTTATCGATTGGGGGTAAAAAGAAGTTGTTTCACCCCCGATGGAAAATGAACGTCGAGGGGGAACCGCCTGCCGGGGTGCTGACAGCACCACAGACAGCGTAGCACAGTTTTTGACCAAATGCAAGAAAAAAGTGACAGTATTTCCACTTTCAGAAATTTTTCTGCCAGGGAACAGAGCCGTTGACAAACCAGCCGGGGTGGGGTATAATACAAGTACAAAGGGTGCCGCCAGCAGACGGCTCCCCACGTTTGGTTTAAGAAGTAACCGTTACTTTGGGGAAAGTTGGGCGGTTACTTCTTTTTGCTTTCTGCGTATGCGAGAACAGCAACAATGAGTATACAGAACTGAAACAAATCAGACCATGTAACATTCATTCGTGCCACCCCCTCTCTGTACAGATTGGGGGTAAAAAGAAGTTGTTTCACCCCCGATGGAAAACGTCGAGGGGGAACCGCCTGCCGGGGTGCTGACAGCACCACGGACAGAATAGCATAAAATTTGACAAATTGCAAGAATCAATCGGGGCATGACGGACATTCGGTACAGTCGTGCCCCGATTTCCTGTTTCAGAACGCAGTCGGTATTCTATAAATCCGCAGCGCCCAATCTCCAACCGTTCCGAAAAGCCCAAAGAGCGGCAAAAGGCAAAGAAGATTGGATACCATGCCAGTGACTTTGCCCATGGAAACTTCCGGCAGAACCGATGCTTTCAGTATACCACACGCTGCAAATATTACAAGAGACTGTCGAAGTACTTTCTTGGAACTTCCCCTTGTGAAGCGGGGGAAAATACGCTATAATGGGGAAACAAATCCATAGAATTGAGGAAAACCCTATGTTGATTGCAATTATCGGCGGCGGTGCCTCCGGCATGGCGGCGGCGCTGGCAGCGGCGGAACATCCCGGGGCGCAGGTGGTGCTTCTGGAACGACAGGCACGGCTGGGGCGCAAGCTTCAGGCCACCGGCAACGGGCGCTGCAATTTATCCAATCTCCATGCCCGGCAAGGGGGCTACCATGGGGATGCTCCCAGCTTTCATGAAGATGCACTGAGCTGTTTCCCGCCGGAGGAGACGCTGCAATGGTTCCGCAAAATGGGACTATACACCGTGGCGGAGGAAAGCGGGCGGGTGTATCCCTATTCCGACCAGGCCAATTCCGTGGTGGATGTGCTGCGCTTTGCCCTGGAAAAGCCCAATATTCGGGTGGAGTTGGGCTGCGAAGTGGCAAAAGTGAAGAAAACACCCCTTGGATTCCATCTGGAATGGGCGGAGGGAAACCTGGATTGTGACCGGCTGATTGTCGCCTGCGGCGGTCTGGCGGGCACCAAGCTGGGCGGCTCCATGTCCGGCTATCAGCTGCTGCGCAGCCTGGGGCATCGCTGTACCCGTCTGCGCCCCAATCTGGTGCAGGTGAAAACCGGCTGGGCGGGCGTGGTGTCCCTCAAGGGCGTGCGGGCAAACTGCCGCGCACAGATTCTTCACGATGGGGCGTTGGTGCGCCAGTCGGTGGGAGAGATGCAGTTTACCGAGGGCGGCCTTTCCGGGCCGGTGATGTTTGAGCTGTCCCGGGATGTGTGCCAGGAAAAGGGCAGCTGGGTCTGCCGCCTGGACTTTTTGCCGGAGATGAACCGGCAGACGCTGCTGGAAGAATTGCGGCGGCGCAGAGGAACGATGCTGACGGCGGCGGAGCTGTTCACCGGCATTCTCCACAACCGGCTGGGACGGGTGCTGACCCAGGCGGCTGGGATTTCTGCTGCCAGCCCCATTGCCGCACTGGATGACAGCCAGCTGCAGGAGGCAGCCCGGCTGGCAAAGCAATTTGATGCAGAGCTAACAGAGCCGCTGGGCATGGATAGCGCCCAGGTGACGGCGGGCGGCATTGTCACCGCCGAATTTGACCCTGCAACCATGGAAAGCAAGCTTGTGTGCGGGCTGTATGCCTGTGGCGAGGTGCTGGATGTGGATGGCGATTGCGGGGGCTATAATTTGCAATGGGCGTGGAGCTCTGGCCGCTTGGCGGGAAGCTCTGCCGGAAAGGAACAAAATGATTAGAATACGAGATATTGCGCTGCCCCCTGCCCACAGTGCGGAGCAGCTGCAATATGAGGCGGCGCAGCTGCTGCGGCTGTCTCCCTCCCGCATCCGCAAGCTGACCATTGTGCGGCGCAGCGTGGATGCCCGGAAGAAGCCGGACGTGAAGATTATCTACACCGTGGATGTGATGGTGGAGGGCAGCGAAAACAAGGTGCTGAAGCAAGCAGGCTGCAAGCGGGCCGCCCTGGCACCGGTCAGCTCCTATCATCCCCCCAAGCCCCGGGCAGCGGCGGAAAGCCGCCCGGTGGTGGTGGGCTTTGGCCCGGCGGGAATGTTTGCGGCGCTGGTTTTGGCCATGGCAGGGCAGAATCCCCTGGTGCTGGAACGGGGCGAGGATGCACAGGCACGTCATGAGGCTGTGGAGAAATTTTGGAGCGGCGGCAGCTTTGACCGGCGCAGCAATGTGCAGTTCGGGGAAGGCGGCGCCGGTACCTTCTCCGATGGCAAGCTGAACACCGGTGTCAATAACCCCCGGATTCACTGGATTTTGGAGCAGATGGTGGCGGCCGGGGCAGGGGAGGACATTTTGTATGATGCCAAGCCCCATGTGGGCACCGATGTGCTGCTGACGGTGGTGCAGAACATTCGCAAGAGAATCATCAGCCTGGGGGGCGAGGTGCGGTTTTCTACCCAGGTCACGGATTTGGAGCAGGAAGGCGACCATCTGACGGCACTGGTCACGGAAAGCGGCGAGAAAATCCCCTGCACCCATGCCGTCCTCGCCATTGGTCACAGTGCCCGGGATACCTTTGAAATGCTCCGGCAGCGGAGCGTGCCCATGGAGCCGAAGCCCTTTTCCATGGGTGTACGCATTGAGCACAAGCAGAAAAATATCAATCTTGCCCAATACGGGGCAGAGAACCCCGCCCTTCCGCCCGCCGACTATAAGCTGGTGAAGCATCTGGATGAAAACACGGTGTATACCTTCTGTATGTGTCCCGGCGGCTATGTGGTGGCGGCGGCTTCCGAGGAGGGGGGCGTGGTCACCAACGGCATGAGCTATGCCGACCGGGCAGGGGAGAACGCCAATGCGGCGCTGCTGGTGACATTGAATCCCCAGGTGTTCCCCTATCCGGGGGCGCTGGGCGGAATGTACTGGCAGCGGGAAATTGAACGGCGGGCATATGAAGTCAGCGGCTCTTACTGCGCACCGGCGCAGCGGATTGGGGATTTCTTGCAGGGTGTTCCCAGCACCGGTGCCGGGAATGTGCAGCCCACCTATCGCCCCGGGGTATGCTGGTGCGATTTGCACCAGGTGCTGCCTGCCGGAATCACCGATGCACTGGAAAAGGCCATTCCTGCCCTGGACGGAAATCTGAAGGGCTTTGCAGACCCGGACGGCGTTTTGACCGCACCGGAAACCCGCAGCTCCTCTCCGGTGCGGATTTGCCGGGACGAAACCCGGCAGTCCGGCGTGCGGGGGCTGTATCCCACCGGCGAGGGAGCGGGCTATGCAGGGGGCATCATGTCCGCTGCCATTGACGGCATCCAAACCGCCGAGGCCATTTTGGAGCAGCTGTGATGTTTTCTCGTTATCAGAGACAAAATGATGATAGCATGAGCGAATGATTTGGAAACGCTGTTGTAGGGGTCGCCAATTTGGCGACCCGAGCGGCGAAGCCGCCTTGGCTCCACCTCTGGGGGAGCTGGCAGATTTGGCGGCACTTCGGAACCGGCAAATCTGACTGAGGGGGTGTAGTACGTTGGTTGCTGCAAACCAAAAACTTCTGAGTTTGTAGGGGTCGCCAACTTGGCGACCCGCTGCGGCGAAGCCGCCCCTACCTGGTGCACTTCAGAATTTGGGAGCGGTTGCAAAATCGCATACGCCATGTAGGGGAGGCTCGTAGCCTCCCGAAGCTCACGCAATAGAGCAGTTGGTTGAATGGAAATCGCCAAAAATTTCTGAGTTCTTGGCTTCCCCCGGGGGTGTTGCAGAGCGCAGCGAATCTTTCAAAATT
>ERZ791887.1926-NODE-1926-length-12319-cov-2.654110_pt1 | contig 12319 bp, 13 predicted proteins | sample MGYA00510157_ERZ791887 | MGnify/ENA primary metagenome ERZ791887 (study PRJEB30046, sample SAMN00792112) | human gut metagenome | study: EMG produced TPA metagenomics assembly of the A metagenome-wide association study of gut microbiota in type 2... | reverse complement strand
GGCATGCTGGGCATACCCGAGTTATATATTTTTCTTCCAGTTCAAAAGCAGTGTTAATTATCACTTAAAAAACCGCGAGGCTTCTGAGAGTGCTCCATGTACAATTACACTTATGGATTCGGGAATTCTCGCTGAAATTCCTGACTATGACAAGACACTCAACTATGAATGGGATTCATTTACTACTATATATAAAAAATTCGGTTACTATATGCTTTTTGAAAATTCAAAAATGACTGTTATGCTTCGTGAAGCTGACATTCCTGAAAACCAGCGTAATGCAGCCTCTGATTTTATAAAAAGCCATGTTGATATGAATAAATGCAAAGTTTTATTTTAAAATTATATTGAAGACATGTTTTATTGAAAAATGCAAAAAAACGGATTCATGCTTTATACATGCATGAATCCGTTTTTATATTTATCTTGCAAGCCAGCCGCCGTCAACAGCAACTGTGTAACCATTAACATAGTCAGAGGCTTTTGATGCAAGAAATACTGCTGCTCCCTGCATATCTTCAGGTGTTCCCCAGCGTCCTGCCGGTATTCTGTCAAGAATATCCTCGCTTCTGTCTGCATCACTTCTAAGCTGTGATGTATTATTAGTTGCCATATATCCAGGTGCTATCGCATTTACCTGAATTCCTTTTGATGCCCATTCATTTGCGAGTGCTTTTGTAAGTCCCATAACCGCACTCTTACTTGCAGTATATGCCGGAACTCGTATTCCACCCTGAAATGAAAGCATTGAGCATACATTGATAATCTTACCACCATCACCCTGTTTTACATATTGCTTTGCAAATGCCTGACAAAGTAAAAATACCATATTAAGATTGACATTAATCACTGAATCCCAGTCTTGCTTTGGCACATCAATCGCATCACATCTTTTTATTATTCCCGCATTATTAACAAGAATATCAACTCGTCCGAATGCATCAAGTGCACCTGAAAGAACTTGGTCAACACTCTCTGTCAATGATAAATCAGCAAGCACCTGTGCTGACTGTCCTCCAAATTCGTCAATTTTTGCCTGGGTTTCATCGCAATTTCTTCTTCCCACAAGAACAACTTTTGCACCAGCCTGTGCAAGAGCAATCGCCATTCCCTGTCCAAGTCCTGTATTGGCACCTGTAACAACAGCAACTTTACCATCAAGTTTAAATAAATCAAGAATCATATTTTATACATCTCCCATTATAAAATTCTAATTAAATCCAATAAGCTTATTCATAACTTTATATCCCATTCTTGAAAGCCATCTTCCGCTCTTTCCCGGAATATTTACAGAATTGCCAAGCACACTGTATCTAAGTGAACGATACAGCTTTGCATCACTTTTCTTTGCGTAATTCCAAAGTTCTTCTTTCTTTTCAAAATTTTCTTTTGTGCCTGATAATATAAGGAATATTGATGATACTTCCATCATTATCCTCAAATAATTACGCATATACATCCTGCATTTTTTATTCTGTACGCCGCTTTTAATAAATGAATCAATCATACGCTTTGTGACACGTATCTGCTGGTCTATTCTTGAAATCATAACTGTTTCATTGACAGACTGGTCGTCTCTTCCGATAAAATATCTGTAGAAATTAGTATTAATGTAATACATTTTCTTAACATATGGAAGCGGTTCAAATACAAATATGTTATCAACATAAAACGTATGCTTAGGAAGCTGTAACGCACAATCTTTTAAAAGCTGTGTCCTGTATATAACAGAATGCATGAGTATGTATTGGTCTATTTTAAACTTACCTATATCATCCCAGCCAAACATCTGCTCAACAGGAAATACATTATCATAATGAATCACCTTTTTTCTCTTAGCACCAACTTTATCATATACATAATTGGCAATAACCATATCCGGTTCTTCGCCTTCTACAAAGTTTTTTAAAGTTGTAAGAATCTTTTTGTAACTTCTGGTATCTACCCAATCATCGCTGTCAACCACCTTAAAAAACTTTCCTGTGGCATGTGCAAGTCCTGTATTCACAGCCTGTCCATGTCCGCCATTTTCCTGATGAACAGCTTTTACTATAGTAGGATACATCTTGGCATATCTGTCTGCTATTTCTGCAGTATCATCCTTTGTCGAACCATCATCAACAATTATAACTTCTACATCCTCACCGCCAATAAGAACTGACTTAATACATTTTTCCATATAATCCGCTGAATTATAGCATGGAATGGCAAATGATAATAATTTCATATCTAAACATAAATCCAAGGTTGTGCCCCGGTTTATTCCTCCTTTTTACATCCTCTCAGGACATTCTATTCCAAGCAAATCTATACAGCTTAAAAGAATATCCTTCGTAAGTGAAATCAATGATATATAGCTTTCTTTTCTTTCTTTATCCTGCTCCGCAAGTATCTTTGTATCATGATAAAATCCATTAAAAACATTTGAAATCTCATAAATATACTGACAGATTTTATGAGGTGCTTTATCCATATATGCTGCTTCCATCACATCAAGATATTTTACAAGTGCCAGTTCAAGATTCTTCTCAGAAGCACTCACCGGTGGAAGCAATTTAAGATTGTCTGTCTTACCGCCCTCTGCTGCATATTTTGCAAGAATTGATTTAATTCTTACTATTGTATAAAGAATATATGGACCTGTATTTCCCTCAAATGAAGAAAATCTTTCAACATCAAACACATAATCTTTTGAAGCCTGATTAGAAAGATCACCATACTTTAATGCTGCAAGTCCGACTATACGTGCAGTATCTCTGGCTTCTGCTTGATCCATTGTCCTGTTTTCAGTTATTTTTCCATAAACAGCATCCTGAATATCTGCTATAAGATTTTCAAGTCTCATAACGCCACCAGAACGTGTCTTAAACGGCTTTCCATCGTTTCCGTTCATTGTGCCGAAGCCCAGAAATGTCATATCAGCGTCAGACTTTACAATTCCAGCCTTTTTCGCAACTCTGAACACCTGTGTAAAATGAAGTTCCTGACGTTTGTCTGCAAGGTAAATATATGAATCAGGATGATACAGTTTTTCTCTTTCTACAAGTGTGGCAAGGTCCGATGTCGCATAAAGTGCTGCACCATCTGACTTTCTTATGATACATGGAGGAAGTTCCTTCGTATCTGTGTCTTCCTGTATATCAACAACTGTCGCTCCCTGGCTTTCATATGCAAGTCCACTGTCTATCATTGACTGTATCATATCAGGAATGTATGGCTGTGCATCACTTTCACCTTTCCAAAGGTCAAAATGAACATTAAGATTATCATAATTTTTCTTCAAATCAGCCTTTGATACATTCATTATATGATGCCATATAGCAGTACATGCTTTATCGCCACTCTGAAGTTTCAATGTTGCTTCATGGGCCCTTGCAAGAAATGCTTCATCATCTTTTGACTTTGCACTTGCTGTCGGATATATTTCTTCAAGTTCTGATATTGTGAATGGTGGTTCAGTTGGGTATTCACCTGTGTAATTCTCATCAAAATACGGAAGCTCAGGCTTTCTGTCCCTTAACTCTTCTATAATAAGTCCCATCTGAAGACCCCAGTCTCCAAGATGTACATCTCCAATTACATTATTGCCTGCATATTTCTGGATTCTTTTAACACTCTCGCCGATTACTGCCGAACGAAGATGTCCAACATGAAGAGGTTTCGCCGCATTAGCTCCACCATAGTCAACTATTACAGTCTTATTAGTCACTTGTGGCTCATATCCGAATTTTTCTTTTTCAGACATGCTGTTCACAAAATCAGCAATATATCCTGCTGATATATTGATATTAATAAATCCAGGCTTTACACTCTCAACCTTTTCAAACATTGAGCTGCCTGATAATTTTTCTACTACATCATCTGCAATCATAAATGGTGCTTTCTTGTATGATTTTGCTGCCGCCATCGCACCATTGCACTGATATTCGCATAAATCAGGTCTGTTGGATATTGTAATCTTTGCATATGATGCGTCATATCCACATTCCTCAAATGCTTTGCTGACAACATCACCAATATGTTCTATAATTGTTTTCATATATAATTATGCCTCCTGGTATATGATTTTTTCAAGAAAAAGTGCGTAACTTTCTGCCGGAAGTGACATCTGTACATCTTTGCCATCCATAATATCTCTTACTGCTTCAGGCTTCTTTAATCCATTGCCAACATCGAGCAGCATACCAATCATATATCGTGCCATATTATGTAAAAAATCATTGGCAGATATTACTATCTTTACTTTATCGCCATTTTCCACTATATCAATTGAATTAATTGTACGTACAGTTGATTTACTCTTCTTAGCAGTTGTAAATGCTTTAAAATCATGCTCGCCAGCAAAATACCCGGCAGCTTTTCTCATCGCTTTAAAATCAGGCTTCTCAAATGTATTATATCTGTATCTTCTCTCAAATACATCAGCCACATCACCTGTGTCAAGCTGGTATACATATACCTTTCCTTTTGCATTAAGCTGACTGTGAAATCTTTCCGGCACAACCTCTGCTGATATAACAGCAATGTCCCTTGGAAGGTATCTGTTGAGATAATTTTTCACTTCATAAGGTTTCTTTTGCTCATCAAGCTTGAAATTGATAACCTGCCCTCTTGCATGGACGCCTTTTTCTGTCCTGCATCCGCAAAATATCTGGATTTCCTCACCCGTCATCTTTCTTAATATCTCAGCAATCTTATATTCAATCGTATTGATGGACTCATCCTTTCCCATACGCTGCCATCCGTCGTATCTTGTTCCATCATATTGTATTACCAGTTTATAATTATACATATTTATTCCTATTCTTCTAATACTTTCTGAACCACTTCAAGAATAACGTCACTCTCGAATGGTTTCTGAATAAAGTCTGATGCACCTTTCTTTAATGCTTCAACCATATTGTTTTTCTGTCCTGCAGCTGTTACCATGATAACTTTAGCCTCTTTATCATAATCCATAATCTCGCCAACTGCATCTATTCCGTCAAGAACCGGCATTGTTATATCCATAGTGACTATATCAGGATGTAATTCTTTGTATTTATCAACGCCTTCTCTTCCATTAACTGCTTCATCTATAATTTCATGTCCAGCCTTTTCAAGCATATTTCTTAAAAATCTTCTTGATGTCTTTGAATCATCTACAATTAATATCTTTGCCATAACAAATCTCCCTCTGCATTAAACACAATTAGTTTTTATAGTTTTTAAACGTACCTTGTCAGATACTGACATAATCACATTAAACTCAGTTCCGTCAATTTCCATTGTCACAACATAAAATCCATTATCGCCGGATATACTGGCATCGCCATAAAATACAGGCGGTCTTAATATCACCTCAATTTCCTGATCACTCAGCTTTGTTGCGAACATTCCGTTAGTACAGTTGATAAACTCGCATATTGCATCATATGCATCCGAATCAAACTCATCAAAATCCACTTGTGCAAATCTTGATGCAACCTTTATAAGTGCGTCATCGCTTCCGCCTATTGCAAAAAATACTTCTTCATCGCCATCCATCATCTGGCATCCTACAAAGTGCTCACGATGATTATCTTCAAGATTAACCTGCAAAAGACTTACATCTTCTCCCATATAGTATCTCATGCTCTTTAAAACGCACTGTAACTGCTGGACATATTTGTCGTTTTTCATAGGCACAAATATCGATACCATATTATCAAGATTGCCCTCTTTTAATGCTTTTAATTCCGCATCAGTAAAATTAGCACCTTTGCGGTTCTTTGCTATATAACTGCTTAGTAAAATATCTCCCATAGGACCCCTCCAGGTTTCTAGTCTTTTATTTTTCACGACTCCATTGAAAAATCAATATAACATAATAAGTATACCCTAAATAGTAAAAAAATCAAGAAAAAGAGAGTTCAAATTGAACCCTCTTTTTCACAATTACACAATAATTATTAATTTATTTATCTTCAACACTGTAGTTAGGAGCTTCCTTTGTGATATGAATATCATGTGGATGACTCTCTCTTAATGCTGCTGATGACATCTTAATAAACTGACCAGTCTCCTGAAGCACAGGAATTGTAGGTGCTCCACAATAGCCCATACCTGAACGGAGACCACCCATAAGCTGGAATATAGTATCTTCAACAAGTCCCTTATATGCAACTCGTCCTTCAACGCCTTCCGGAACCAGCTTCTTTGCACCTGTCTGGAAATATCTGTCTTTACTTCCGTTTTCCATAGCTGCGATAGAACCCATGCCTCTGTATACTTTGTATTTTCTTCCCTGGAACAACTCAAATGTACCAGGTGCTTCATCACATCCTGCAAGAAGACTTCCGAGCATACATACATTACCACCGGCTGCAATAGCCTTAACAATATCACCTGAATACTTGATACCACCATCAGCGATAACAGGAATTCCATACTTCTTAGCTTCTTCATATGCACTCATAACGGCTGTAACCTGAGGTACACCAATACCCGCTACAACTCTTGTTGTACAGATAGAACCAGGTCCGATACCAACTTTGACAGCATCTACACCAGCCTCACAGAGAGCTTTTGCAGCTGCTCCTGTTGCAATATTACCGGCAATAACCTGTAAATCAGGGAATGCTGACTTAATATTCTTTAATGTTGTAATAATATTCTTTGAATGACCATGTGCTGAGTCAATAACAATACAGTCAACCTTTGCATCAACAAGAGCCTGTACTCTGTCCATAACATTAGATGTTATGCCTACTGCGGCACCTGCAAGAAGTCTGCCCTGTGAATCATGTGCTGATGCCGGATACTTAATCTGCTTTTCAATATCCTTAATTGTGATAAGACCTCTTAATTTGAAATCATTATCAACAATAGGAAGCTTTTCTTTTCTTGCCTTTGCAAGAATCTTCTTTGCTTCATCAAGTGTAATTCCAACTGGTGCAGTAATAAGATTCTCACTTGTCATACATTCACTGATTGGACGGTCGAAATTTTCTTCAAATTTTAAGTCTCTGTTTGTGATGATACCAACAAGCTTACCGTTATCATCTGTAATAGGAACGCCTGAAATTCTGAACTTACCCATAAGGTCATTTGCATCCGCAAGTGTATTATCAGGATGAAGATAAAATGGGTCTGTGATTACACCGTTTTCTGAACGCTTAACCTTATCAACCTCTTCTGCCTGCTGCTCGATAGACATGTTTTTATGAATAATACCGATACCGCCCTGTCTTGCCATGGCAATTGCCATTCTATGTTCTGTTACTGTATCCATTCCCGCACTCATAAGCGGAATGTTAAGCTTAATATTCTTTGTAAGCTGTGTTGATAAGTCAATCATGTTAGGTGTTACTTCTGAATACTGTGGTACTAATAACACATCATCAAATGTAATTCCTTCGCCAATAATTTTACCCATTGTAATCTTTATCCTCGCTTTCTTTTATATTATCTTTATGTTGCAAAAATATCCGAATACTTATTCGTTTCGGATATCTCTTTCGGCGTACATCTTCGTCCGCCCTTGCTATAATATTATCAGACAATATAACAAATAGCAAATAGAAAGTCAAGAAATTTTTTCTCATCTTTCCATTTGCTATTGTATTAAAAAACATTGTATATTTTATCAGTCAACCTTATATGACTGCTTAGGGACTGTTTCTTTTACCGCTTCAAGCATTGACTCTGACGGTTCTATGAGTAGTCTCTCCATCTCATTATTTACATTAAATGTATAAATGACAACAGCTTCATTCCCTTCATTGGAAGTATAATCATGTGTTCTTAACTGTCTGTGTTCCATTCTCAAAGCATCCTGGCTTCCTGTCTTTGCAACAAGCTCAGCTTTACTTAAATCGTAGACACCACATCTTTTTCTTCTTGTTCTTGCCATAATCCTGTCTACTGTAAGTTCTCCGTCAACAAGTGAATACTCATATTCCGCATTGTAATATCTGAATACAAAAACAGTAAACACTACAAGTACAGCAAATAACAGAAGACCAAATGCATGTGTCTGTGGAATTGTTGTAACCGCAAGAATACATGCTATTATCATTATTATTTTAAAGATAAGTGCATTCTTAGGTGCTTTTACCTTTATTATCTGCTCTGTTGAAACATTATACATATTTTACATCATTCCCATTCCGGCACCACCTGCTGGCATTGCTGGAGTATCTTCTTTAATAGTTGCAACAACTGATTCTGTTGTAAGAAGTGTAGAGGCAACACTTGTAGCATTCTGTAATGCACTTCTTGTAACCTTTGCTGGGTCAAGGATACCTGCATCAATCATATTTACATATGTTTCGTTTAACGCATCAAAACCTGTACCCACTTCTGATTCTCTTACGTTGTTGATAATAACCGCACCTTCAAGACCGGCATTAGCTGCAATATGGAAGAGTGGAGCTTCAAGAGCCTTGAGAATAATCTCAGCACCAGTCTTTTCATCGCCAGAAAGTGTCTTAGTAAGTTTTTCAACTTCCTTAGATGCATGGATATATGCTGAACCACCACCTGAGATAACACCTTCTTCAACTGCTGCCTTTGTAGCTGCAAGAGCATCTTCAAGTCTTAACTTATTCTCTTTCATTTCTGTTTCTGTAGCTGCACCGACACGGATAACAGCAACACCGCCAGAAAGTTTTGCAAGTCTTTCCTGAAGTTTTTCTTTATCAAAATCAGATGTTGTCTCTTCAAGCTGAGCCTTAATCTGTGCAATTCTTGCCTGAATATCTTCCTTGTTGCCTTCGCCGTCAACGATTACAGTATTTTCCTTCTGAACCTTAACTGACTTAGCACGTCCAAGCATATCCATTGTTGTATCTTTAAGTTCAAGTCCAAGTTCTTCTGAAATAACCTGACCACCTGTAAGAATTGCAATATCCTTTAACATTTCTTTGCGTCTGTCACCATAGCCCGGAGCCTTAACACCGACAACATTGAATGTTCCTCTTAATTTATTAACAATAAGTGTTGTAAGTGCTTCACCTTCAATATCTTCAGCGATAATAAGAAGCTTTGCACCGCTCTGTACAATCTGTTCAAGAACTGGAAGAATTTCCTGAATGTTAGAAATCTTCTTATCTGTAATAAGGATATATGGGTCATCAAGATTTGCTTCCATCTTATCCATATCTGTTGCCATGTATGCTGAAATATATCCTCTGTCGAACTGCATACCTTCAACAAGGTCAAGTTCTGTCTTCATTGTCTTAGACTCTTCAATTGTGATGACACCATCATTAGAAACCTTCTCCATTGCATCAGCAACAAGCTGTCCTACTTCCGGGTCACCTGCTGAAATTGAAGCTACCTTTGTAATCTGGTCTTTGCCAGTAACCTTCTGGCTCATCTTTGCAATTGCTTCCACTGCACAATCAGTAGCTTTCTTCATACCTCTTCTTAAAATAATAGGATTAGCACCTGCTGCAAGATTCTTCATACCGGCATTTACCATTGCCTGTGCAAGAACTGTGGCTGTTGTTGTACCATCACCTGCAACATCATTAGTCTTTGTTGCAACTTCCTTAACAAGCTGTGCACCCATATTTTCAAACTTATCTTCAAGTTCAATGTCCTTTGCAATTGTAACACCATCGTTAGTAATAAGCGGTGCACCGTATGATTTATCAAGGACTACGTTTCTTCCCTTAGGTCCGAGTGTTACTCTTACTGTATCTGCAAGCTGGTTAACACCTGCTTCAAGTGCTTTTCTTGCATCTATGCCATATTTAATTTCCTTTGCCATAATTATTGCCTCCTGATTAAATATTAAATCAAATTATAATTCAATGCCTATATTATCTATTATTCAATTATTGCAAGAATATCTGACTGCTTAACAATTATATATTCTTCATCTTCAAGCTTAACTTCTGTTCCTGCATATTTAGAATAAATAATCTTATCTCCGGCCTTAACCTGCATCTTAACTTCTTTGCCATCTACCATTCCGCCAGGTTCTACTGCAACTACCTCTGCCTGCTGTGGTTTTTCCTTTGCCTGACCAGGTAAAACAATGCCTGACTTTGTTGTTTCTTCTGCAACTAATGCTTTAATTACGACTCTGTCGCCCAATGGTACTAACTTCATAATTAATATTCCTCCATTCTGCTGTCATTGATTCTTTCCTTGCTGGCAGCTCTTGTTCTGTTAGCACTCATTATTTTCGAGTGCTAATTACGATAACATTAAAATATCACTACCCTTTTTGTTTGTCAACAGCTATTTTAAATATATTATTTATTTAATGATTTCATTATAATTTTTTAATATTTTTTTGCTGTTCAATAAGGAACTAATTTGTCTTATTTTTCAATCCTATTTTTTCTGATTTTCCATAATAAAAGAGATACTGCTGTGCATAGCCGCCATATTTTCCGAAATGCTCCACGCCGTATGATTCTATTTCCGCGTTGGAATGTTCCTTGCCATCAAAATAAAGACTCTGCATAATCCTCTTTATCCAGACGTCAACCGGGAATGCTTCCCTGTAACCTAATCCAAAAAGGCTCACACAGTTAGCAACCTTCATTCCCACACCTTTTATTTTCATAAGCTGTTCACGACATTCATCCACACCGCATTTTCTCAAATTCTCTTCTTTTATTATTTCATTATTCACAAATTCAACCGCATTATAAATATATGGAGCACGAAATCCCGTTTTGCACTCTCTCAATGCATCTATATCTGCTTGTGACAACTGCTGTGGCGTCGGAAAGCCATAGAAATCAATCCCGCCAACACTTCCCTGATATTTGCCGTAATCGTGTGAAATTCTTGCAACGATCTGTTTGATATGCGGAATCTGCTTATTCTGCGAAATTATAAATGAAATCAATGTCTCAAAAAATTCCTGATTAAGAATTCTTACACCCCACATCTTTTCCACAGCCTCACGCAATTTTTCATCTTCTTTCAACAAAAATGACTTTATTTCACCATAATCTCTATCCAAATCGAAATAATGACACCATATTTTTTCAAATTCTTCTTTTGTTGTATCAAATAAATACATCTTATCATCCTTCTGGGCTGCATGCAGAAATTTTCCATATGCTGACATTCCATATTCATCATCATCAATTTTCTGAAAATGAAAACACTGTCCGCACTCCATCGTCTGTCCCAGATCAAAATCTTTCAGATTATGTATTATAGTATCTTTTCCTTTATATTCAACGTCCATATGTATACCCCATATCTGTCATGTAATATTATTGCTCATTTTTCTCATATAATATCACACTGTAGCTGCAAAATACGAATTTTTATTATTATTTTATATTTTGCACTTTAAAAAATTTTGTTTATAGAGTAGAATACTTAGAAACAATATATCACAATGACAGTTTTGCTTCGCAAAACAAGGAGGCTAAATCCTCTGCTCCTGCAAGGGCACGGATTTACGCGAGTAATGAGCCAAAGTTTAAGCTTGCTTAAAACCTTGGCGAATACCGCGATAACAAGAAAAACTTTAAGTTTTTCTTGTTTTGCTTCGCAAAACAAGGAGGATTATATGGCTAAGAATTCTAAGAAAATTATTGCTTTGACTGCTGCCGCGGGTGCTGTCCATGCGTGCGGCACGATCCAGTTCTGCCAGACAGAAAGCCTCATCTATTTTGGTGCTTGCTTCACTAAATATAGAAAAAATAAAAATGCTGATAAAACTGCCGATGAAATCACGGCTGATAATGAAAATGATGACATTGATACTATAGACTTTGAATCTCTGACTAATGATACTCCACGCGAATATGTATCAATAAGTATCAATACCCACAAAGAAAAAGAATAAAACAGTTCTTTATTTATTAAATCATTTAATAAAAGCCCACGAAACACCATCAGTTCAGTGCTCCGTGGGTTTTAATTTACTTTTTCTTCTTTTCTTCTTCAGGAAGAACAGAAGCTGTTTTTATCATTGCTCTTGTAAGCGAATCTTTTGCATTTTTCCAAGGTTCATCAGCATATTTATGATCAAATTTGTTGATAAACCATTCAACATCATCACGGACACGCTTCATGTTTTCAAGATATAACCTATTGGTCTGTTCAACAAAATCATTAAGAATCTGACCACTCATTTTTGATGATGCCTCTTCTATGAGAACTCCGTAATGCTGCGTACAGAATCCTTTGCATTCATTGTATTTTTTCCTAAATGATTCATCCTGTTTGTAAAGATAAATTATTGTATCTATATATCTTTTAAATGTATCTTCTATCCTCTCACATACAAAACATTTTGTATTAAGTTCTTTAGTATAATCAGATATGCCATTAGGCTGCACTTTTGAAAACAGCTTTTTACCTTTTACAGGCTCCT
>ERZ791887.1923-NODE-1923-length-12334-cov-3.123870_pt1 | contig 12334 bp, 8 predicted proteins | sample MGYA00510157_ERZ791887 | MGnify/ENA primary metagenome ERZ791887 (study PRJEB30046, sample SAMN00792112) | human gut metagenome | study: EMG produced TPA metagenomics assembly of the A metagenome-wide association study of gut microbiota in type 2... | reverse complement strand
GTCACCGCCGATGGACTGGCCTTCATTGGCCGCATTGGCTACGTTTTTAACCGAGTTCGAGGCATTGTTGGCAATGTTGCCGACTTTGTTAATTCCGGAGAGAATGGTCGAACCACCGCCGGCTCCGTCATTTTCAAGCCATTTATTAACGCCGGTTTTATTATTGTTCACCGTTTCTTCCATTTGTTCCATATATTTCTTTTCCTGCTCACTGCAGTTACCGGCATTACATTTTTTCGTTAACTTATCAAGTGTTTCCTGAGCTTCGGCCCGGGCCTCGCGCGCCGCATTGGTTGAACCGGCGTCACGAATATTGTTAGACAGATTACCGGCATTGGTCGCAATATTATTGGCCAGAACTTGCCCGGAGTTGACAATCGTACCGGTTGCATTGGCCACAGCGCCGGCCGCATTAATAATACCGTCCAGTCCGCCGCCACCGCTCTTAATCTGAGCGGTCATATTGGAAACCGCAGATTTAACGTTGCTGACCGTCGATTTGGCCGCTTTATACATATCGCTGGCATTGCGGACCGCATTTAAACCGGCCGTAATCGAGCCTTTCAAATCTTTTAGTGACCACTTCTGCTTTTTCCCGGTAACCGTGACTTCCGGCAAAATCTGATTACAGAAAGTGCTGTTTTTATCCAAATCCTCATCGCAGTCGGTTACCTGACCGTCACTGCCCTGAATATCAGAGAAACCGGCCGGCAGATATTTACCAAAACGCAGGGTATTATCTTTGCCGGTGGTAAAATACTCGATAAACGGCGTCATCATCGATAAGAGGAACAAACCGATACCGATGTTGGCCAAGTGTTTCCAGTTCATTTTTCCGAAAATAGCGGCATAAGCAAGCGCAACCATACCGAAACCGGAAATAATGTAAGCGATGACCCGCAAATCGGCCAAGGTGGTGGTGGCTTTGCAGGCAATCAACAGAAAGACGTTACCGCCGATTTCATCCGCGCTGCACATTTTCGGCGCATTGGACTGAGCTTCGGCCAAATCTTCCTTGGCCTGCTCAATGATGCCGTCGGCATCATCCGCAGCGGCAATAGAGGCTTCCTGCGCATCTCGTTCCGCCATATATTCGGCAGCCGCTTCATCTTCGTCCTGAGCATAAAAAGCATTGGCTTTCTGGTTGGCCGCATCTAAAGCCGTTTGAGCAGATTCCGCACTGGCTCGGGCAGCAGCCAAATCGGCCAGATCTTCATCGTCGCATTTGCCTTTGGCGCATTTTTCTTCAAGTTTTTCAATCTTTTTATTGGCCTTTTTCAGGTCTTTTTCCGCCGATTTCTGTTCTTTTTCAATAGCCTTGCGCTGCTCTTTTTCGGCTTTGGCTATGGCTTTTTCTTCTTTCTTAGCTTCTTTTTTGGCGGCTTTATTGTCTTTCTTAACGTCTTTCTCGACTTCTTTCTGATTTTTTTCAGCTGTTTTTAAATCTTGCTGAGCCTGCTTCAACGCTTCATTGGCCGCCTTCATTTCTTCCGGCGTGCTGGCGTTTTTCAAGCGTTCCTGAGCCGCCGCAACACCCTGCTTGGCCTGCTCGGTCAGTGCTTCCATATTTCTGATACGTTCATCCCCGGCATTCAAGGTGTCGGCATATTTTTCTTTGGAGGCGTCACGCTGGTCATATCGCTGCTGCTGTGCATCATAAATTGCCCGAGCTTCGTCACTTTGTCCGGCGGCGGCATTACGTGCCTGATTTTTGGCAATTGTTTCCTGTGTTTTTTTATCCAGTGTGCTCCAACCGCCGATTTCTTCTTCATCGGGAGCTTCTTCCTCTATAACCGGAGGTACGATTGATTGCGCCATAACCGGCACAACCATATAATTCAGGCCGAAACCAAAACAAAGCAGAAATGATAAATTTTTTATCAATTTAAGTAAGTTTCTCATAGCAGCCTCCTTGTTTAGTTCCGTCTCTTTAATAATTTTTTTCAGCCGATATAATATAAAAGCCTTCAGCTCCGTGTGATTAAATCATCCGTCATTTCTGATTGTCATTCGCACTAATCAAACTGTCCGTTATCATTTCGTCGGTGATGACATCGCTGTCAACCATATAGTTGATGATACCGGCGGTCAGCGCAATAACGACCAAACCTATGATGATCGCAACCAGCCATTTCCAGTTCAGGGTTCCGAAAAAGCCGCCGATAGCAATCGCGACAATACCGAAACCGGACACGGCATAAATAATCTCCCGCATTCCGCCGAAAATTTTAGCTCCGTGATTGGTTAAATCACTGAACAGGGCCTTGTCTTCAGCAAAGGAGTTTGTTGCAAATAAAATTGAAGAAACAGCAAACACCATTACTGAAAAGACCAGGAATTTCTTTAATTTTACGCACAACATCTTCTCACCCTTTTCCCGTAAATAATTTCTGAGCTTAGCCAGCAGATAAGCAAAAGGGAGGGTATATGGCGTATGTCTCGTTAAGTTTTCCATAGTTCCCTCCCTTTAGTTATCATTAAGCAGCTAAGCGCTGATTAAATATTACCGAAAGTCGTTGCCAAGCCGGCATCGGTAGAACCGGTTGCATATTCAACGATTGAACCGGCAGCAGCCAGAATACCCAGACCAACGGCCAAGCCGGCAAACCAAGTCCATTTTACCTTACCGATAATGGCCTGGAAGGCAATACCGACCAAACCGAAACCACCCAGAATAAAGGTAATGGTTTTTACGTTATCGAATACGTTACGGGTTTTTGTCTGCGCCGTGCTCATCAAGCTGGCACCGTCAGCCCAGGCATCCCCGCACAAACCCATTGCAACCAACAAGGTCAGGCAGCAAAGAGTTAAAATATTTCTCTTTAAAAATTGCATAATCTTTCTCCTTCAATTAATTTAGCAAAACTTCTTATACTCTTTTAGGATAGCTAATTTTTAGCATTTTTACCAGCCTAAAAAGACTTGGACAAAAAGAGATAACTCGTTGTTTTAATGTAATAATTTTTCCTGTAACAAAAAATTCACAGAAGTTAAATAAACCTAAACACCTTATTTCTACCCCTAAAAAGTAAATTTTTCTCTAATAAAGCCGAAATCAGAAAATTACTTTCCGGGAAAGCAAAGCCCCTATATTCCGACAAACGGAAAAATTTTTTTCAAAGCTTTGTGCATAAAATTATATCTGCTTGCCAAGAGTCGCATATTGAATTATCAAGGCTTTAGAGGGATTTTATTTTATGGGAAAAACGAGTTTAAAAACTTTTGTTTGCAGCTTTGTTTTCTCTTTGTTCACGATTTTGAGCGTAAACAAGGAGTTTTTCAGTGTTCCCAAACCCTCTGACACTGAAATTAAAATTCCCAACAAAAATATTTCCCTGTTTTTCAAGAGCCTGCCCTCTCCCGCCAAAGCAGCCAAAACCATTCCGGTTAAAAAAATTGCCTTGTCGGTGCCCGTTTCTCCCTCAACGGAAAAACTGTCCGAAGTTTCGGCAGAAGACCCCATCCCTCTGACTTTTGCCGGCAACGACATTGAATTTGATCTGAACGAAAAAACCGCAGAAGCTTCTGTCAAGGCCGCAGAGGCCGTTTCCGCGCTTCAGCCGGCTCCGCAACAGACGGTTTCCAAGGCGGAACCGGCGGCTCCTCCGGCTGAAAAGCCGCAGACCATGGAAGACAAAATTGCGGCAAATTATCAGGAAATTATCGGCAGTGCTCCGCCGGTTGACGAAAACGAATTACAGCAGCCGATTGAAGACCCGGTTCCGTTCAGCAATAAAATCGTTCAGGCCAAAGTTCAGATTATCCGCCCCAACGAAGAACGGGCCCGGAAGAAGAAAATGACCACCGTTTCCCAAGAGCCGGAAACGGTTTTGGCGCAAGCGGACATTCCGATTACGCGGGAAGAAAAAGCCGAGCCGGCTCCCAAACCGGAGAACATTCTCGCCCCCGAGATTGCAGAGGAAGAGGAAAGCTTTATTATCGCCCGCGTTCCCGATGAAGACGACAGCGAAGGAAACAACGAAGACAACCTTGTCTCCGACAAACCGCTGCCGCCGACTTTCAAAGTCGCCAAAGCCGCACCGAACCCGGATACGGCGCCTGATTTTCCGTCCAAAGAGCAAATAAAAGTTTCCGCAGGGGAGCCGGAGAACCTGCTTATTCCGCTGGAGAAAGACCAGAGCGCCAAAATCGAGACCGCAGAAGCCAAAATTATCGACACTCCGAATGCCGATAAGCTGGCCATGCTGACAGGGAAAGCAACAATCCGCAGTATGACGGAAAATCAGGCGCCGGCAGAAAAGAAAGAGAAAGACGACACAACTTCCGGCTGGACAACTATGGCGGAAAAGAACAATGAAGACAGCGTCTGGGTTGCGGCCAAAGGCACCGGGCATCAGAGAAACCGCCAAATAACCAAAGAAGCATATTTTAAAAATGCCGACAATGTCGCCGTCAAACAGACAATCGAAGCAGACAAAAAGCTTAAAAAAGGCGGCAGCGGCGAAGTTAAAGTCGCCTCGGAGGTCGTCAACAACCTGCTGATACCCATTCCCGAGGATATTTTGAACGACCCCAATCTGACGCCGCAGCTGGTTTCCTCTGAAAAAGACAAAGACATCGAGCAGCAAGTCAGCGAACAGGAAACAGCCGAACAGCCGGCCCCCGCGAAGCAGACGCAAACTTCGTCTTCAGGAAAGGAAAGCGGCGGTCTGTTTAAAAGCATTACGTCAATTTTCAGCAAAAACCAGACCGCAGACGGCAGCGCCAAAGACGAAAACGGCGGCGGCCCCAGCTTTTTTGACCAATTTACCGGAAAATCGCGCCAAAAGGCGACGACCGGAAAAATATTACCGACCGAAATACGCCTTGCTTTCCAACCGAACCGAGCCGAAATTTCCGGGGTTACCCTGAAATGGCTGCAGGCTTTTGCCAACAAGACGATAGAAGAAAAGAACGTCGGACTGGAAATCAGGATTGACGGCAGCAGCTCATATGAGCTCCAGCAAAAGCGGCTCAATCTGCTCAACAACATTTTGGCGTCAAGCGGGGTCGATTACCGCAAAATCAATACGGTTTTCACCACCAGGGAGCCCAATTCATTTATTATTCGGACAGTAAGACTCAACAATTCTAACGGAGGCATAAAGGAAAATAACGAGTGGCAAGACTACTATAAGGCCTGGTAAAGCCTTGGTAATAAGTTATGGCTTACGCTTGATTATTTATTTTTCAATATGTATTATAGGTGAAAATATGACAAAATATAGCTTAGGAAACACAGATATGAGCATAAATTTTCGGTTAGCTGCCGGATTACTGGGGGTATTTGTCCTTACCGCCTGCATGGGAACTTTGAGCCACCCGGTCGAAATTCCGCCGGAAGAAGTCGAATGTGACGAAAACGGCAACAAAGTCTGCACCCAAACCAATGCTGCGGCTCAACCGGCCGGCGGCATGCAGGACAGCGAATTTGTCAACTATACGAAAGTTGCGGCGGATTACCGCGAATACGGCGAAAGAACGCCGCGCGACCAGAATATTGTTGACGGCGGTGCCGGAAGCAACATGTCTGCGGCTATTCCCCCGTCTATCGAGAGCGAAGTTGTCGATTATGAAGAAGAAATCAAGGAAAACGATACCGGAATGTCTAACGGCAGCGGCGAATATAACGCCGAAGACCCGGTAGAAGACTGGCTGGCCGAAGAAGGGCAGACCCTGAAAGACCTGCTGACCGAATGGAGCGAAAGAGCCGGCTGGAGATTAATCTGGAATTCCAACCGCAATTACACGCTCACGGCCGGTGCGATGTTCCGCGGCCGTTTTGCCGATGTCAGCTCCGCGTTAATCAGAGCTTTTGCCAGAGCCCGGCCGGCGCCGATTGCCACTTTTTACAAAGGAAACCGCGTCTTAGTTGTTGAGACCATGGAGGATGAAAATGCTTATGAATAAGATTACCAAGTACAGCCTGGGCGCTTTAATGGTCGCAATTGCGGGTTCCTGTTCGCTTTCAACCAAAATGGATGCGACCATTGACCGCGAGGTTGAAGCAACGACGCAGCTGAAAGAGACGGCCAAAATTCCGGACAAAGCTCTTAACGACGACGTGGTTCGCGTCAAAAACGACATCTGGCTCGGCGATTCAAGCCAAATAGAATATGAAGGCCAGCCTATTCCGTCATATCTGGAAGGGAAAGACGGCATTACCTTAATCAGCAACCGTCCGATTACGCTGTATGAAATCGGCGATATGATTAACAAAATTACCGGAATGCGCGTCAGTTACGCAACACATTTGGAAAAAGAAGTTTTAAGCAACGGCGCCAAAAACAAGCCGACGGCACAAGCTATCAACGCGGACTGGACCGATCCCAGCAAGATGCTGGTTTCCTATCAGGGGCCGCTGAGCGGGCTGTTGAACGAAATCGGTTCCCGTTTCGGCATTTGGTGGAAATATGACCGTAAAGAAATTTATTTTTACAAATTCGTTACCAGGACTTTCGTTTTATATACGCTGCCGAGCACGCCGTCCCTTTCGGTTAATGTCGGCGGTTCTTCACAGGGCAGCGGCGGTTCGTCTTCCATCTCACTGCAAAGCAGTACCAAGATGGATTTCTGGAAGAATATTGAAACTGCCATAAAGAACATGCTGGACAAAGATTCAAAGTACACGATGGATCCGTCCAACGGTACGATTACCGTCAGCGCAACACCGAACGACATTAAAAAGGTGGCTAAATACATTAACGAGCAAAATACCCGCTTGTCACGTCAGGTGGCCATCAGCGTTAAAGTTCTGCAGGTCAGCATTGACGACAGCGATCAATATGGTTTGGACTTGTCTGCCGTTTGGAAAAGTCCGCAGGGCGAAAGCATCGGCGTTTCCAGTATTGCCGGCGGTTTAGGGCAAGACGTCACCAAGAACCTGACAATGACCCTGTTGCCCGGAAACGTTACCGTTAACGGTGCGCTGCAGGCTTTGTCAACTCAGGGAACGACCAACCTGATTACCAGCGGTACGGTTACCACGCTGAACAACAAACCGGCCCCGATTCAGGTTGTTAAAAAGCAGAACTATATTTCGGAAATTACCAAAACCAACAGCGGCGGCGATGCCAGCTACTATGACGTTTCGACAGAGACCGAAGAAATCGAAACCGGTTTTACCATGGACGTTTTGCCGCGTATTCTGGAACACGGACGGTTAATGCTGATGTTTAACCTAACCCTTTCGGATTTGATTTCGTTGGAAAAAGTCAGTCTGGATGACCGTACCGACGGCGAAACCAGCGAAGGCGGCGGACAATATATTCAGAACCCGATTATCGAATCCCGCGGGTTTACGCAGGAAGTTGCGATGAAATCGGGGCAGTCTTTGGTACTGACCGGTTATGAACGGGTTGAAAATACCAGTGAAAAATCCGGTGTCGGTTCGGCCAACAACTCACTGCTCGGCGGTACGGCCACAGCCAGCAAAACCAGAAGCATTCTGGTCATTATCCTGACGCCGGTGGTTCTGGATTCTCCGTTATCTCCGGAATCAAGAATGAAAGATTAATATAGGAAAAAAACAAATGGTGCTGGAAGACGCTAAGTTTCAAGATCAAGACTTTGATTCGAATGTTAACCGTTCCTGGGGAACGGAGATTAACATCGAAGGAACGTCTTACGCCACCAGTTTGTTCTGGCAGCCCTTGCAGAACAAAGACGATCCGTATGCGGAAGTGGAAGAAGCTTCCGCCGGCGTTTTGGAAGGGGCTGACCTTTTCTGTATCAAACCGGGCAAAGCGCCGCAGTTCGGTATTTGCGTCTCGCATGAAGGATATAAGTCGGGAACACCGGCTGCGGCGGTTTCTCTGGCTACAGCATTAAGCGACCGTTCTTCTTTCGTCGGCGTATTCAAAGTCAAAAACGGCTGGTGGTACACCTGCGTCCGTAACGATATTATCCTGTCTGACGGCGATATGCTCTTTCTTAACGAGGAAGACGCCAAAAACCAGTTTCTGTCGATGCTGGCCGTGCCGGACTGGGGCCGCAAAATTGCTCCGCCGGAATGGGAAATTGAAGAGACCGAATATCCGGAATTAGGAAAACTTTTACAACGCGGTGCCAAAGGCAAACTGCAAAAGATTAAAGCGTTGCGGGGAACCAAGCTGATTGCGGTTATTGCCGTTTCCGGCATTATCGGTTTCTGGCTGCTGTCCAGCATTATCAGCAGTTTGTTTTTCAGTCCGCCGAAACGGCCGATTATCGCCCCGGTTCAGCCCAAAATCGTTAAACCGGTGGAGGAACCGCCCGAGATAAAGCCGTGGGAGCGTTTAAATAACCCGACAGATATTATGTTGCAATGTCGTGACGGCATCAATGCATTAATTCGAATTATGCCTCCGGGCTGGAAAATCGGCGGTTTATCCTGCGGCCCCAGCGGTGTAACCACGTTCTGGACTCGAGAAGTCGGCCGTATCAGTTGGATTGACAAGGCTTTAAACGTGTCCGGCATTAATTTTTCGGGCAAATCGGTTTCCGATGACGGAAATACGATGATGGTTTCTGTTCCTTTAAATAAGGTTGATATTATCTCGTCGCCGCCGCAATATATGGACGTGGATTTGAAAAACGTACTGAACAATATGTTTCAGGCTATCGGGCAGGAGATTTCTCTGACAAGTTTTTCTTATACTTCGCCGCGCAATAATATATATCGTTCAGTCAAATTCAGTTTTGACTCGATGCAAAATCCGTCAGTCTGGAATGATTTATTAACAAAATTTTCAGGACTTGAGATTAATAATATAAAATATGACGTTACCAGCAAGAAGTGGCATTATGAGGGAGCAATCTATGTATTATAATATCAGAAACAGTTTAGGCATTACAGCTCTGGCGCTGATTATTGCAGCCGCAGCCGGGCAGCCGGCTTATGCCCAACTTCCGAATTCAGGTGCAGCCAATGCCCTTCCGAGCGAAATAACGCTGAACGATACCGACGACGACAGCGGCTTGCTGGTTCCGCCTTCGTTAAATGATGATGCTCCGACAGAACTTCCGGCGCCGCAGTCTGACGATGAAGCGATTATTCCTCTGACCGGGCCGGATCAGAATGCATCAAATGACTTAAATCTGCCGAATTTGAACGGTGACAGCGGTTTATTGCCGCCGGATAACAATGCGGCCAACAATACGGCCCCGATACAGCCTATGACTGCAGCCAATCAGGCTCCGTCAGCAGGGTTGCCTGCCGCCGCGCCGCAAGTGCAGCCGGCTAATCCGACCTTGTCCCCGCTGTCCAGACCGCAGCCGACAACACCGGAAAGCAGCAACTTCGGCGAAGGAATTTTATCGCAGGTTGACAATGAATTATTTAACCAGATGTCTGATTTGGAAAAACAAACCAGCTTGCTGACTTTGGAACTGCGCCGGGAAAAAGTTAAAAACGAGATTGCAGCAATTAAAGCCGCCCGGCAAAAGGCCGTTGATGATCTCAACGAGAAAAAAGCGGAAAAAGAGCGCAAACGGATCGAATGGGAAAAAGAGCAGGAACGCAAACTGCTGGTAGAAGAGCAGAAGCTGAGAGAGCTTAACATTGCCTATGAAAAGCTGAGACAGGAAAATATTGTCAAGGCATATAAAGAGCAAATGCTGGATACCAACCAGAAATGGATTGAAAACAATGCCCGTTTGTACGGAGAAATCGTTAAGACCGAGGAAGACAGAGAAAAACTGGTCAAGAACTTTAAAATGAAGCTTAACCACTTGGCTCAGTTAGCTTCCAAGGCAGCCGACGCCGCAGAAACGGCAAAAAAGAATTACAGCCGCGAATTGGCCAATCTGCAAACGCAGATTTCCATCCTGAAATCACGACTGGAGGCGGAAAAGCTGGCCAGAGAAGAAGAAAATACGGCAAAGCACAAAGACAAGACCAATCCTTTTGCCTCGGCCTCGGAAGAAAATGCCGAAGAGAAAAAGAATCAGAAATTGTCTGACGAATACGCGATTATGGAAATCAGCGGAAAAGGCAACGAACTGGCGGCCAAATTAATCAACAAGAGCGGTTCTTCCTTTATGGTTCAGAAAGGAACGGTTCTGCAGAGCGGTCATACGGTTGACGAGATTTCGCAGACTTATCTGCGGGCTGACAAAAACGGTACCAAAGATTATTTATACTTTGCCGCCGGCGGCGTACTTGACCGTGAACCGGTCAGATCTTCCGCAGCCAGAGCCGGAATTACCCCGCTGCCGCAAAGAGGCGGAAACGGCGACAATGATTTGGAACCCCTGCCAAGCTTGAATTCAAGTCAGGGATTACCCAGCCTTCGTGAAGGGATGTTTATCAGGTAAGTAAAAAAATGGCCGACGAATCAGAAATTCAAGAAGCTGCTTCCGACGCCGGAAAGACTTCAGGTCAGGTTATCGGCGCCTCAGAAGCAGGCGGAGGAAAGAAATATAATCTGATTGATGACCTTTTCAGCGGCGGGAACAAGCTTCTGACGCTTCCGGGTTCTTCGCTGGTTATCAATGACGATACCCGGCGTTTGCTGGCTTTGTTTGCCGATGGGCGTTTTCTGGTTGTCGAATCTCATAAATTTGACGGGCGCGTTTTAAGTTTCGAAGTTCTGGCCCGCAAAAAACATCTGAACATCAGCAAACCGACCTATGTCAGCCAAAACGAAATCAATGCCGTTTACGCTTACGGCGAACGCGCACAGCCGATGTCGGACATTGAGGGCGATGAAGACCTTGACCAACTGCAAATGCAGAAAGACTTCGTTAACGTAATTGCCCGGGCGGCCGCGGTAAAGGTGTCAGACGTTCACGTTGTGGTGGCCGACAGCACGCAGATTATGTTTCGCGTCAACGGTATGATGCAAACGGTGATGGAGTATAACAAAGACTGGGGCGAATCTTTTGTCCGCGCCGCTTTCGCTTCGGCAGACATTTCCGACTCAAACTATGCGCAAAACGAGTTTCAGGGCGCCCAGAAACTGGGATCAACACCGTTGCGCGGCTCCAAAGGCAAATTGATGCTGCCGCATAACGTTCTGGCTATCCGTTTGCAGTTTAACCCGATTGCGTTCGGTTCGCAATATTTGGTCATGCGTCTGCTGTATGCCGATGAAAATCCCGACGGCAGCGGCGATTTGCAGGCTCTGGGTTTCGGCGAATATGAAGAAAACCTGTTTTACCGGCTGCGGGCGGTTCCGACCGGATTGAGCGTTATTGCCGGGCCGACCGGTTCGGGAAAATCAACAACCCTGCAACGCAACATGATTAAACTGTTGCAGGAAAAAAATTACGAAATTAACCTGATTACGGTGGAAGACCCGCCGGAATATCCTATTCCCGGCGCCCGGCAGATGCCGGTTACCAATGCCAATACCGAAGAAGAAAAGGCCGAAATGTTTACCAAAGCATTGTCGGCGGCACTGCGTTCAGACCCGGACGTTATGATGGTGGGCGAAACTCGTGCTTTGGCTACGGCAGAATTAACTTTTAAGGGGGCATTATCCGGACACGGCGTATGGACGACCCTGCACGCCAACAGCGCCCCGGCGATTATCACACGACTGCGAGACATGGGGATTCAGCCATATATGCTGGCGGATCCTGAATTGGTTAAGGGGTTGATTTCACAACGTTTGTTCCGCAAATTATGTCCGCATTGCCGGGTCTCTGTCAAAGAGAGGCTTAACGACCCGGCGGTCAAGCGGCTGAAGATTGCCTTGGGCGATTTCGGTATTGAAAATACCTATGTGCGCGGACCGGGGTGCAAATTTTGCGACAACAAGGGAATTAAAGGGCGTATGAGCGTGCCGGAAATTATTTTGCCGGATGCGGTTTTTCTGGAGCTGATGATTGCCGGCGAAACCCGCAAAGCAATTGATTACTGGACCAGCGATTTGAACGGGCGGCCGTTGAAAGATGCCGCAATCGAACGTATGCTCAAGGGCTATATTGATTTGGACGAGGTTGAGCGCTGGTGCGGCCTGCTTGACCAACGTCCGGCTTACTAGGAGGATTTTATGGCACAAGACGATAAAAAACGTTCCGAGACATTGACCCGCGCAATGAAAAGCGTCGGTGCGGTTGAAATACAGTATGCCAAGCTTGTTACAAAAATGTCTAACAAGACAAGACTGAAGATGTATCGGAAAATCGCCTCACTGATGTCTAACCGCTTTTCGCTGATGGATGCGCTTGACTTGCTGTACGATGGCGCCAGCAACGGCGGCAAGAGCCCAGGCGAGCCGATTGCAATCGCCATTGCAGCGTGGTCCAAGTCTTTGCAAAACGGTTTGACGTTTGCCGACGCCCTGAAAGGCTGGGCTCCGGCGCGTGAAAGACTGATGCTTTCCATCACCCACGATATCAAAGCTCC
>ERZ791887.1921-NODE-1921-length-12344-cov-5.433884_pt1 | contig 12344 bp, 5 predicted proteins | sample MGYA00510157_ERZ791887 | MGnify/ENA primary metagenome ERZ791887 (study PRJEB30046, sample SAMN00792112) | human gut metagenome | study: EMG produced TPA metagenomics assembly of the A metagenome-wide association study of gut microbiota in type 2... | reverse complement strand
CAGCGGCAGCGTCATAGCGGCTGCGTGCTTCCCGTGCTTCCGCACCGGCTGCATCCACGGCGGCGCTCAGCTTATCCGGAGATAGAAGGTCAAGGAAGTGTCCCGCTGCTTCTGGTCATCGTGGCCAGAGGTGGGGCAAGGTCAAAGGACGGCGCTTTTGTGCCGTCCTTTCACGTTTCCCCACGGACAACGGGAAACAGGTGTGATCAGTTTTTATGGGAAAAGGAGGTCATAACTATACCTCCCAATCAACGGGCAACAGATAATCTACATTTCCATTGAAACTTCAGTTAATTTGTGGGCCTCTTTGGTGTTTTCAATTGGATAGAACATGGATGTCAAAGTCCCCGGCAGATTCGCCCCCACTGTTGCTATATACACGTCTTCAACCAAGTTTGATATGAAGTATCCAAATGACAAATCATTTATTTCATAAAAGCTATAATGTGGTCTTACATTCTCTTGTTTAGGAGTATACTCGGGCCAGTATTTTATAAAGCAATTCTCACCTATACATAGATGGTTTACTTTTCCATTACTTCTAATTAGCGTAGAGCGCACTTGTCGATTTACATTTCGGTTTAATATCCCATCATACCCCTCGAACGAAAAGATGCCCGAAAAAATAGGTTTGCAAACGATTTCTGCGGCAACTGAAAGTTTATCTATAACTTGAGTCAACTGTGTTGCCCCTGTAATGCGAGATTTTACCTGTCTTATACCAAAACCTGTTAAAAAGCTTGAAAGGCTTTTTATAGTGCCGAAGGTGCTTCCGTTTTTTATGAGACGTCACATCGCGCTTTCACACGCCGTGCGTGCGAAAGCCTGAGAAGAATTCTTGTTCAGGTACACGCCCCGGCCAAAAAATAATTGTAATTTATTTGCCGCCTGCGGGCGGCAAACTCTGCGAGGCTTTTAATATTTTTTTCGTTAGGCTAAGGAAAAGGCGGGATTTTGTAACAGTTTCGTTAATAATTGCCCGCCCCTCTTGCGCGCGGCGCTTTAGAATGTTAAAATTCTTTAAAATGTTTTTTACAGTCGTGTAACAATTGACTTATAATGCGCAAGGAGCGATACGATTATGCCCAAATTCAGCGTAAAGAAGCCGCTGACGGTGTTCGTGGCGGTGCTGGCCATTGTGGTGCTGGGTGTGGTGGCCTATCTGAAGATGACCCCCGACCTGATGCCCAACATGGACTTCCCCTATGTGATCCTGGTGACCACCGACCCCGGGGCCAGCCCCGAAACTGTGGAGGCCGACATCACCAAGCCCCTGGAGCAGTCCATGGCCACCCTCGACCGCATCAAGAATGTCACCTCCAGCTCCATGGACAGCGTGTCCATGGTGGTGCTGGAGTTTGAGGACGGGGTGAACATGGACACCGTCAGCGTGGATATCCAGCAGAAGATCAACCAGCTGAAGGGCTCCTGGGGCAACACCGTGGGCGACCCCTATGTGCTGAAAATGAACCCCTCCATGCTGCCGGTGCAGGTGGCGGCCCTGTCCTATGACGGCAAGGACATCACCCAGCTGTCGGACTTCGTCAACGACACCCTGTCCCCCAAGCTGGAGGGCATCACCGGCGTGGCCAGCGTCACCGTCAGCGGCACGGTGGAGCGTCAGCTCCATGTGATCCTCAGCCAAAAGAAGCTGGATGCTCTGTCCCAGCGGCTGTCCGATGCCATTGCGAAGCAGCTGGACGACGCGGCGGGGCAGCTGGCCTCCGCCCGGGGCCAGGTCAACAGCGCCAAGGCTGCTATCCGCAGCGCCGAGGAATCCGCCGTCCGGGACGCCGTGACCCAGGCCCTTACCACCATTCAGGACAGTCTGAAAACCATGCGGGACAGCCGGGACCAGCTCCAGGATAACCTCCGGGAGCTGGCGGATATTCAGCGGGAGAAGGCCCGGCTGGAGGCGGAAAACGCCCCGTATCAGGCGAAGATCGAGGCCATCCGCCAGAACCCCTCCATGACGGAGGAGGAAAAGCAGGCAGCCATCGCCGAAATCGAAAGTGACCCCGAATACGTCCGCATCCAGGCGGAGCTGGCGGCGCTGGATCTGCGCATGGCGGCCCTGGGTGTCAAGTGGGACGAGGCCGTCCAGCGGGCCAAGGAGTGGCAGAAGCAGCTGGAGGAGCTGGAAAAGCAGCTGCGCGACCTGGAGACCGACGAGGGTGTGGCCAAGCTGGCGGACCAGGTATCCGCCGGGGTCCTGACCATGACCGACGCCGTGAACCAGATCATCTCCGCCAACATCCAGCTGGACAGCGCCCTGAGCCAGATCGACCAGGGCCTCCAGACCCTGGAGGAATCCCGCTCCGCCGCCCTGAGCCAGGCGGACCTGTCCTCCAGCCTGAACCTATCCACCATCACCGCCCTGCTGACGGCCCAGAACTTCTCCATGCCCGCCGGGTATCTGAAGGAGGACGGCGTCAACTATATGGTTTCCGTGGGCGACGCCATCGACACCCGCCAGGACCTGGAGGACCTGGTGCTCTTTGACCTGGGGATGGACGGCATCGACCCCATCCGCATGAAGGACGTGGCCGACGTGGCCATCACCGACAACTCCTCGGAGATCTACGACAAGCTCAACGGCAAGGACGGCGTCATCGTCTCCCTCAACAAGCAGTCCACCTACGCCACGGCGGAGGTGTCCAACAACATCAACAGCCGCTTCCGGGAGCTGGAGGCGGAGTACGAGGGGCTTTCCTTCGTACCCCTGATGGACCAGGGGGACTACATATACCTTATCATCAACTCCATTCTGTCGTCTCTGGGCTGGGGCGCACTGTTCGCGGTGCTGATCCTGTATCTGTTCCTGCGGGACCTGCGGCCCACGGTGATCACCCTGTGCTCCATCCCCATCAGCGTGATCTTCGCCGTGGTGCTGATGTACTTCTCCGGCGTTACCATCAACATGATCTCCCTGTCGGGCCTGGCCGTGGCGGTGGGCATGCTGGTGGATAACTCTGTGGTGGTCATTGAGAATATCTATCGACTGCGCTCCAAGGGGGCCACCGTCATCCAGGCGGCGGTATCCGGGGCCCGGCAGGTGCTGGGCGCCATCGTGGCCTCCACCCTGACCACCGTGTGCGTGTTCCTGCCCATCGTGTTCGTGGAGGGCATCACCAAGCAGCTGTTCACGGACCTGGCCCTGACCATGACCTATTCCCTGCTGGCCAGCCTCATTGTGGCCCTGACCCTGGTGCCCGCCATGGCTGCCGGTATGCTCCGCAAGGAGAAGCCCCAGAAGCCGGGACTGCTGGATAAGGTCTACCCCGCCTATCGCAAGGCGGTGTCCTGGTCCATCCACCACAAGCTGGTGGTGCTGGGGGTGTCCCTGCTGCTGCTGGTGGGCTCCGCCGGAGCCGCCCTGGCCCGGGGCTTCGCCTTTATGCCCAATATCGACATGAACACCGTGAACCTGACCATCTCCATGCCTGAGGGCTGCACCCGGGAGCAGGCGGTGGCCCTGGCGGACGAGGCCCTGCAGCGTATCGCCGCCGTGGACAACGTGGAAACCGTGGGCGCGATGATGTCCTCCGCCTCCGGCGCCGGGAGCATGGACATGACCAGTATGATGACCGCCGGCGGCGGGGAATACGACGTCACCGCCTACATCACCCTGCCGGAGGGGGCCTCCGGCGCGGAGGCCGGCAAGCAGATGGAGGCCGCCTGCGCCGGTATGGACTGCACCGTCACCGCCTCCGGGGCCATGGACACCTATATGTCCTACCTCACCGGCAGCGGCATCACCCTGAACGTCTATGGTGACGACATGGAGCAGATGCAGTCCGCCGCCCGTGACCTGGCGGCAAAGCTGGCCACCGTCCCCGGCACGGAAAACGTGTCCGACGGCCTGGAGCAGGCGGCCGCCGCCCTGCACCTGTCCGTGGACCGCAACGCCGCCATGGAGAAGGGCCTCACCGTGGCCCAGGTGTACATGGCCGTGGCCTCCGCCCTGACGGACACCGACAGCTCCCTGTCCCTGACCCTGGACGGGCTGGACGTCAGCGTGTCCATCCAGTCCCCGGAGGAGAGCCGCATGACCCGGGAGAAGCTCCTGGATCTTCAGATCGACCCCTCCGCCGCCTCCGCCATGAGCAGCATGATGAGCAGCGCTTCCTCCGGCAGCTCCATGGGAGGTATGAGCGGCATGTCCAGTATGAGCGGCATGAGCAGCGCAAGCGCCTCCGGCAGCACCCAGAGCGGCAAGTCCGTCCGTCTGGGGGACATCGCCCAGCTGGAGGAGACCGTCAGCCTGAACACCATCAACCGGGACCAGCAGCGGCGGTATATCACCGTGTCCGCCGACGTGGCCGACGGCTATAACGTCACCAAGGTCACCTCCGCCGCCGAAAAGATCATCGGCCAGGCGGAGCTGCCCCAGGGCGTCACCGCCGCCTTCCAGGGGGAGAACGAGGCCATCATGGACGCCATCCGGCAGCTGCTGCTGATGCTGCTGCTGGGCATCGTGCTGGTGTATCTGGTGATGGTGGCCCAGTTCCAGTCCCTGCGCTCGCCGCTGATCGTCATGTTCACCATCCCCCTGGCCTTCACCGGCGGCTTCCTGGCCCTGCTGCTGGCGGGGGTGGAGGTCAGCGTCATCTCCCTGATCGGCTTTGTGATGCTGGTGGGCGTCATTGTCAACAACGGCATCGTCCTGGTGGACTACATCAACCAGCTGCGGCTGGAGGGCATGGGCCGCCGGGAGGCCATCATCGAGGCCGGCGTCACCCGTCTGCGGCCCATTCTCATGACCTCCCTGACCACCATTCTGGGCCTGATCGTTATGGCCTTCGGCAACAACGTGGGCACGGCGCTGATGCAGCCGGTGGCCCTGGTGTGCATCGGCGGCCTGCTGTATGCCACGCTGATGACCCTGCTGGTGGTGCCGTGTATGTACGACATTCTCAGCCGCCGGGATCTGCGGAAGGTGGACGAGGAGGAGCTGCAGCTCCTGGATATGTGAAAAATAAGCGCAAAAAAGCAGCCTCGCGGCTGCTTTTTTGCGCTTATTTTTTCGCTTACAGGATGATCACCGGCCCGGCGGCGGTCAGACGGCCCTCCCGGACGGTGACGGACTCGCCGGTCAGGGCGTTTTCATAATTGCCGTCGGCCAGGGGGACGGCGGTCGTCCCCGGTCGGCCCGCCAGGGGGAACACGCCCACCGCCAGGTGTTGGCCGTCCCGGTAGTCGGCCACGGCCAGGCCCTGCGCGTCGTCGGCCTCCACATGGAAGGCGGCGTCTGTGGGCAGGCGCTTTTTGATGTCGTACAGCTTCCGCAGCAGGGGGGACAGGTCCTCCCCGGTCCAGTCGATGGGCTCCCGCTCAAACAGGGAGGGCGTATGGACGGCAGAGACCTCCTGCCCGGCATAGAGCAGGGTAGTCCCCTTCTGGAAATAGCTCAGGGCCGTCCAGGCCAGCAGGCTGTCCCGGTTGGGGAAGCGGTCCGCCGCCCGGCGCTGGTCGTGATTTTCCAGGCAGCTGAGCTTGTTGTACCAGGTGGGGAAGCTCAGCTCCTGATAGCTCAGGGCGGCAAAATACCGGCTCAGGGGCATGGTCCCGCCGGCGGCCCCCTCATACAGGGGCCAGATGTCGTAGGGGTACAGAATGTCGAACACGTCAAACAGCTCGTTGTCCGTGGCGGCGTAAAAGCCCTGGCGGCGGAAGGCCAGGATGTGGTCCAGGTGGACGCTCTCCCCCAGCCAGATGGCCCCGGGGCGCACCCGTTCCACCGCCTGCCGGGCCTTGCGCCAGAACGCCACCGGCACGGTGCTGGCCACGTCGCATCGGAAGCCGTCCACATACTGGGCCCAATAGCACAGGGACTCGATCTGATAGTCCCACAGTCCGGGAACGGCGTAGTCCAGGTCCACCACATCGGTCCAGTCCCCCACCTTGTTGCCCCGGCTGCCGTCGGGCTTGTGATAGTAATACTCCGGGTGCAGGGCCACCAGGGTGGCGTCCGGGGAGGTGTGGTTATACACCACGTCGATGATGCACTTCATGCCATTATCGTGAATGGCGTCCACCAGGTGGAGGAAGTCCTCCAGGGTGCCGTACTCCGGGTTCACCGTGCGATAGTCCCGGTTGGCATAGGGGCAGCCCATGCTGCCCTTGCGGTTGGCTTCCCCGATGGGGTGAATGGGCATCAGCCACAGGATGTCCGTGCCCAGGGCCCGGATCCGGGGCAGATCCGGCTCCACGGCCCGGAAGGTGCCCTGGGGCGTGTGGCTGCGGACGTACAGCTCATAGATCACGCTGCGGCGCAGGGCGGGATTGGTTTCAAGGGACATAGAAAATACCTCCCATGCAAGATTATTTCAGGGTACTGCTGTTGTTCAGCACACCGGTGCTGTAAAGAAACAGCACGTCCTGATCGGTGAAGGTCAGATAACGGCCCAGCTGGGTGGGGGACAGATAGCGGATATCCACCAGGGTGACCCTGCTGTAGCCTTCCAGCAGCAGCGGGGCCAGGCTGGAGGCGAAGGAATCCCGGAAGATCACCAGCTCCCGGTCCGTCCGGGCGTTGGGACTCTCCACCGTCAGCAGGGACACGGACCCGGACAGAAACAGCTCATACGGGTCGCTGCCCCGGGCCTTTTCCAGGTCGTACACCGGGCCTTCCCCGCCGGTCTCATAATTGGTGACCCGGCAGGCGGCGATGGTGTCGTTGGTGAGATAGCGCAGGGTCTCCCCGGCCAGGGGCAGGGCCGCGTACCCGGAATACACCCCATAGAAGGGGCGGTCCAGGGTCACCTCCGTGTAATCTGCGGCGGCGTCCGTCCCCATAGCCCCGGCCAGATACCGGGCCGCGGCAGGAAGCCGCTCCTGCCGCCAGTGGGCGTCGGTGCGGTAATAATCCTCCAGGGTCAGCCGGTCAAACAGGTCGATATACGTCATCTCCGGCGTACCCTCCCGCAGCCGGGACACCAGGGCGTCATAGTCCATGGCCGGGCGGCCGGAGGCCGGGGCCAGGAAATACCCCTTGTCCGGGATCACGGAGAGATAGACGTTGGCCTCCGTCCCGGCCAGATAGGTGTCGTACACATACCGGAAGCGCTGGGCGGCCCGGTCCACGGAACCGGTGTTCAGGGGGAAGTCCAGCTTGGCGGCATAGCCCCCGGAGAGATACACCCCGTCCACGTCCCGCTGGCCCAGCAGGTCATAGGACACCAGGGAGCGCAGGGTACGGAACTGTTCCCGCAGGGGGAACTGGTCGGCGGCGGCGTGCTCCAGCTTGCCGGCATACTGGCCGGACAGGAAGCCGGAGACGGTAAGCTCCGGCCACTGGGCCAGAGGGCGGCGCTCCGCCTGGGACACGTCCCCCGGGGTCCGCAGCAGGCCCCACAGGCCGAAGCCCGCCAGAAACGCCACCAGCAGGCACACGGTGATGATTTGCTTGGTCTTCATGTGCACCTCCTCAGAACCGGAAATACAGGAATGGGTTGGCGGAGCCGCTGACCAGGAACGCCGTGCATACGGCCAGCAGGGCCAGCAGCGCTATGGGCTCCAGCGCGTCCAGCACCCGCCCGGCCCGTCCGGCGGCGATCCGGCGGCACAGGGCGGCAGGCAGCGGCGTGGACCCCACGGCGGCCAGCGCCAGCACCGGGGCATAGCTGCGCAGATAGTAGAGGGCGCCGCTATCCCACAGGGGCAGGCCCCCCAGGCCCAGCAGGCCCCCGGCGGTCTCCAGGGCGGCGGGGATGGACGCGGCGTCGAACAGCACGAAGCTGAAAAGCGCTGCCAGCAGCACATACACATGGCCCAGCACCGGGACACGCTTCAGCCACCGGCCCAGAAACAGCTTTTCCATCAGCAGAAATACGGCGAAATACAGGCCCCACAGTACGAAGGTCCAGGCGGCCCCGTGCCACAGGCCCGTCAGGCCCCATACCACCAGCAGGTTCAGCACCCAGCGTCCCAGCCGCACCCGGCTGCCGCCCAGGGGGATATACACATAGTCCCGGAACCAGGAGCCCAGGGAGATGTGCCAGCGCCGCCAGAACTCCGTGAGACTGCCGGACACAAAGGGATAGCGGAAGTTCTCGGCAAAGCGGAAGCCCATGATCCGGCCCAGGCCGATGGCCATGTCGCTGTAGCCGGAGAAGTCGAAGTACACATGGAGCATATACGCCGCGGCGTACAGCCAGGTCAGCAGCACCGTTTTCTGCCCGCTCTGCTGATACACCGTCACCAGCTCATACAGGACGTTGGCAAGCAGTACCTTTTTCCCCAGGCCCAGCACAAAGCGGCGGGCGCCCAGAGCCGCGTCCTGCACCGTGTGGGTGCGGCTTCGCAGCTGGGGGGCCACGTCGGCGTAGCGGACGATGGGGCCCGCCACCAGCTGGGGGTACATAGCGATATACGCCGCCAGGTCAATGAGGTTCCGCTGGGCCGGGGCGTCCCCCCGGTACACGTCGATGACATAGCTGAGGATCTGGAAGGTATAGAAGCTGATGCCGATGGGCAGGGCCATCCGCAGCAGAGGCACCGACAGGCCGGTGACGGCGTTGAAGCCGGAGATCAGGAAGTCGGCATACTTGCAGTAGGCCAGTATCCCCAGGCTCAGCACGGCGGACAGGGTCAGCAGCAGCCGCCTGCGGGTGGGATACCGCTCCATGAGCCGGGCGGCGGCATAGCCCTGTAAAATGGCGGCGGCCATAAACAGCACAAATCGGGGCTCGCCCCAGGCGTAGAACACCAGGCTGCACAGCAGCAGCGCGGCGTTTTTCAGCCGCCCTGGGACTAAGAAATACAGTCCCAGGGCGCAGGGAAGAAAATAGAAGAGAAACGGCAGACTGGAAAACAGCATGGCTGCGGCGGATTACTGGAGGGGCTCGTCGCAGGCGGTCTGAACGCCGGTGTAGGTGGCGGTCATAGTGTTGACAAAGTCGTCCACCAGGTCGTCGGCGCCGAACAGCGCCACTACATACTCGCCGTAGGTGAGGACCACCAGCTTGTCAGGGAAGCCGCACATCCACTGGGTGTTCTGGACATTCTGGCGCAGAGCGTCGGCCACAGCGGAGACGTCGCCGCTGTTTTTCACATGGAACGCGCCGCAGGTAAAGCTGTTGGCGTTCATCATGTGGGTCAGCGACGCGGCGTCGTCAATGAGATCGGATTTGTCGGCGGGGAAGTGCAGCATATAGTCCAGATTGTCGGCATCGTCCACCGGGAAAGCGCCGGGAGCGTTGTCTACGGGGTTATCCAGGCTGCCGCCCACCACGGAGAACTTCTCGCTTTCGGGATAGGCGTTCCACACGGCGGTCAGCAGGTCCACGGCGCTGACGGGGAAGCCGCCGTTGACGTCGCCGCCCTTCTGGGAGGAGCAGGCCGCCAGGGACAGGACCATCACCAGGGCCAGCAGCATAGTGAGAAACTTTTTCATACTAAAAATACTCCTTTGTTATCGTTTTCAAAAGCCATCCGTGCATTTTTGAAGGGCTATTGGCAATGCATCATATCATATTCCCGGCGAAAAGGCAAGCCAGGACGCAAAGATTTTATCAAAAAGGTGTCCCCCACCCCTGTGCTCCCCATACTTTACAAATCCTTTACTTGACGCAGGGGGGCCGGGCCTGGTATAATATCTCCAATCGAATACCGCTGTGAGGGAGTAATTCCGCCCCGCTTTGGGGTTAGGCAGTTTCGTCAAAACGGCGCTTCTGCGCCCGGACTGCTTTGAAAGAATGAGACTCATGCATAGGCTTTGCCTGTGCATGAGTCTTTTATTTTCCTCCGGCGGGTATGATCCTACTATAAGGAGTGAAGCGTATGCACAAGGAGTACAACCAATCCCCCCGGCAGGTCCTGGAGGACCTGCACGCCGCCGAGACCGGCCTTTCCGGCCGGGAGGCGGAGACCCGCCTGGGGCAGTACGGCCCCAACCGCCTGCGGGAGGCCCCCAAGGCCACCCTGCTTCAGCGGTTCATCCAGCAGCTGAAGGACCCCATGCTGCTGATCCTCATGGCCGCCGCCGCCGTGTCCGCCGTCACCAACTATCTGTCCCACGAGCCGTTTACCGAGGTGCTGATCATCCTGGCGGTGGTGCTGCTGAACGCCGTTCTGGGCGTGGTCCAGGAGAGCAAGGCCGAGGCCGCCATCGAGGCCTTGCAAACCATGACCGCCGCCACCAGCAAGGTCCTGCGGGACGGCTCCGTCACGGAGCTGGAGAGCAGCCGCCTGGTACCCGGCGACATCGTCCTGCTGGAGGCCGGGGACGCGGTCCCCGCCGACGGACGGCTGCTGGCCTGTGCCTCCCTGCAAATTGAGGAGGCCGCCCTCACCGGCGAAAGCGTCCCCTCCGCCAAGTCCCCGGAGGCCCTTACCGGTGAGGTGACCCTGGGCGACCGCCGCAACATGGCCTATATGGGCTCCACCGTGGCCTACGGCCGGGGCCGCATGGTGGTCACCGCCACCGGCATGGACACGGAGATGGGCAAGATCGCCGGCGTCCTGGCCCGGACGGAGCAGGAGGAGACGCCGCTGCAAAAGAAGCTGACCCAGCTGGGCAAGACCCTGTCCTGGCTGGTGCTGGGCATCTGCGTGTTCATCTTCGTGTTTGACCTGATGGTGGCCGGGGACTTCTCCCTGTCCGGCATCCTGGAGACCTTCATGGTGGCCGTGTCCCTGGCGGTGGCCGCCATTCCCGAGGGCCTGGCCACGGTGGTAACGGTGGTGCTCAGCATCGGCGTCACCCGCATGAGCCGCCGCAATGCCGTGATCCGCCGCCTGACGGCGGTGGAGACCCTGGGCTGTACCCAGGTGATCTGTTCCGACAAAACCGGCACCCTGACCCAGAACAAGATGACCGTGGTGGACCACACCGGGGACACCGCCCTGCTGGCCTCCGCCATGGCCCTGTGCAGCGATGCCGTCCTGAACCCCGACGGCTCCGTCCAGGGTGAGCCTACGGAGGCGGCCCTGGTGTCCTTCGCCGCAGAAAATCAACTGCCCAAGCCCCAATTGGAGCAGGAGCGCCCCCGCATCGGCGAGGCCCCCTTCGACTCCGGCCGCAAGATGATGTCCACCATTCACCGGACCCCCCGGGGCGTGGTGCAGTATACCAAGGGCGCGCCGGACCAGGTGCTGGCCCGCTGCACCCACTATTGGGAGGGCGGACAGGCCCTGCCCATGACCGATGACCGCCGCCGGGAAATTCTGGCGGATAACCACCGCATGGCCGCCCAGGCCCTGCGGGTGCTGGCCGCCGCCAGCCGCCCCTGGCCCCACGGCGCGCCGGAGGATCAGTCCCCCGCGCACTTAGAGCAGGCCCTCTGCTTCATCGGCCTTACCGGCATGATCGACCCGGTGCGGCCCCAGGTGAAGCCCGCCATTGAGGAGTGCCGCCAGGCGGGCATCCGCCCGGTGATGATCACCGGCGACCACCAGGACACCGCCGTGGCCATCGCCCGCCAGCTGGGCATTCTCTCCGACCCCTCCCAGGCCATCACCGGCGCGGCGCTGGATGCCCTCAGCGATGAGGAGCTTACTCAAAACGTGGACCGCTACAGCGTCTATGCCCGGGTCCAGCCGGAGCACAAGGTCCGCATCGTCAGCGCCTGGCGCCGCCGGGGAGCCGTCACCGCCATGACCGGCGACGGCGTCAACGACGCCCCCTCCATCAAGTCCGCCGATATCGGCATCGGCATGGGCATCACCGGCACCGACGTCACCAAAAACGTGGCGGACATGGTCCTCTCCGACGACAACTTTGCCACCATCGTGGGCGCCGTGGCCGAGGGCCGCCGCATTTACGACAACATCCGCAAGGCCATCGGCTTCCTGCTGGCCAGCAACATGAGCGAGGTGCTGGGGGTGTTCTTCTCCGCCCTGCTGGGCTTCACCCTCCTCAACCCCGTCCATCTGCTGTTCATCAACCTCATCACCGACTGCTTCCCGGCCCTGGCCCTGGGCATGGAGCGCCCGGAGCCGGACATCATGCGCCGCCCGCCCCGCTCCGCCAAGGACGGCATCTTCTCCGGCGGCCTGGGCTTCGACATCGCCTATCAGGGCATCCTCATCACCGTCATCACCATGGCCTCCTACATCATCGGCCACTGCATGGAGGCGGGATGCTTTGAAATGCCCCGGGGCGTCTCCCCCCACGGCATGACCATGGCCTTTTTGACCATGAGCATGTGCGAGATTTTCCACAGCTTCAATATGCGCTCCCAGCGGCGCAGTGTGTTCACCCTCCGGGGCCACAACAAGGTCCTCTGGGCCGCCATGCTGGGCTCCCTGGTCCTGACCACCGTGGTGCTGGAGGTGCCGCCCATCGCCAACGCCTTCGGCTTCACCCCCGTCAGCTGGACGGAGTACGGCATCGCCCTGGC
>ERZ791887.1916-NODE-1916-length-12361-cov-3.541118_pt1 | contig 12361 bp, 13 predicted proteins | sample MGYA00510157_ERZ791887 | MGnify/ENA primary metagenome ERZ791887 (study PRJEB30046, sample SAMN00792112) | human gut metagenome | study: EMG produced TPA metagenomics assembly of the A metagenome-wide association study of gut microbiota in type 2... | reverse complement strand
GCGAAGACCCAAAAGAAAGAGAAAGACACAATTCAATAGTTATGGCAGAATATAATAGATTAACAAGTCAGCATAATTTTTATAAAGCAGGTCTACAAGACGGAGAGGAAAAACGGAATTACTAAAGGAGAAAAAAATAAATCTATAGAAATAGCTAAAAAAATGCTAAAAGAAAAAATACCAATAGAAAAAATAATGAAATTTATAGAATTAACAAAAGAAGAAATCGAGAAATTGAAATAAAAGTCAAATAGGAATAAAATAAAAAATTAATATAAATTACAGCCCAGTACAAAATGTAACAATTTTGTACTGGGCTGTAATTGTAACAACAAATTAACGTTTTTTCTTTAATTCTCCAAAAAATATTGTAAAATTCCCCAACTTGGTGTAAAATACGAATAACCGTAAATAATAATAGGAGGCAAAACAAAAATATGAGATTTGTAACAGACGAAAAATCAAAACAAGAATACAAAAAATTTTTAGAAACAAACGAAAGATGTAACTTTCAACAATCATTAGAATGGGCAGAAGTAAAAAAACCAAACTGGAAACCAGAAGTAATACTAGCAGAAGACGAAAACAAAAACATCATAGGATCACTATGTGTATGGATTAGAAAAATGCCAATATTTGGAAACATGATGTATGCATCAAGAGGTCCAGTATGTGACATTCACGATATAAAAGTAATGAAACAATTAACAGATGGAGCAAAAGAATTAGCAAACAAATACAATGCATTTGTTTTAAGAATAGAACCAGATATATTAAAAGAAGACCAAGATTTTAGAAATATAATAACAAATCTAGGATATCAAATAAAAGATGATGCCAAAGACTTTAAAGATGAAATACAACCAAGATTTGTATTCAGATTAGATATAAAAGACAAAACAGAAGAAGAGGTAATGGCTGGATTTCACCAAAAATGGAGATATAATATTCGTTTAGCAGGTAGAAAAGGTGTAGTAATAAAAGAAGGAACAAGAGAAGATTTAAAAGACTTCCACAAAATAATGATAGAAACAGGAAACAGAGATGGTTTCATAACAAGACCACTAGAATACTTTGAAAAAATGTATGATAACATGGTACCAGGTGGCCATATGAAATTATTAATGGCATATTATGAGGACAAGCCAATATCTGGAGTAATACCAATTTTCTATGGAAATAAAACATGGTATTTATATGGAGCAAGTAGTAATCAACATAGAAACTTAATGCCAAATTATCTACTACAATGGGAAATGATAAAAATGGCGATAGCAAGACATGATGATATATATGACTTTAGAGGAGTATCAGGAGTTGTAGATGAAAATCATCCACAATACGGATTATATAGATTCAAAAAAGGATTTGGAGCAACATTTACAGAATTTATAGGAGAAATTTACATTCCATTCAAACCATTAACATATAAATTATATAAATTTTCTGAAAAAACATTTAGAACATTAAGACAAATCAAAAGAAAAATAACAAAATAGTAGGAGGAAAATTTGAAAGCGGTAATAATTGAAAAAAAAGATTTGCGTTATAATATAGAAAAAATAAAAGAATATGCTAGTCAAAATTTGCCTGATGATAATGGAAATAAAGTAAAAATAATAGCTGTTGTAAAAGCAAATGGATGTGGGCTTGGAATAGTTGAATTCACAAATTTCTTAATAGATAATGGAATAGATTTTTTTGCAGTTGCAACAATAGAAGAAGCCTTGCAATTAAGAAATGCAGGAATTAAAGAAAAAATATTAATGTTATCATCAACAGCAATAAAAGAAGATGTAAAAACTTTAATAGAAAACAATATTATATTAACAATAGGTTCAAAAGAATCTGCTGAAGTTGCTGAAGAAATAGGACAAGAATTAAATAGAACAGTAAAGGCTCATATAAAAATAGATACGGGATTTGGAAGATACGGATTTGTTTATACTAATAGAGAAGAAATGATTAAAACAATAAAAGAAATGAAAAATATAAAAATAGAAGGAACATATACACATTTTTCAAATTCCTATTATGATGACCAATATACACAAACACAATTTAAACGTTTTATAGATTGTATTGAAGTTTTAAAAATGAATGAAATAGAAACAGGAATGTTACACGTGTGTAACACATCAGCATTTATAAAATTCCCACAAATGCATTTAAATGCAGTAAGAATAGGCTCAGCATTTACAGGAAGAATATCATTTAAAAATAACATGGGATTAAGAAAAATAGGATATCTAAAATCAAATGTATCTGAAATAAAAGAACTTCCTGAAAAGTTTAATATTGGTTATTCTAACACATATACAACAAAGAAAAAAACAAAAGTTGCAATTATTCCGTGTGGCTATATGGATGGTGTAAATATAGAAACAGGAAGAGATATGTTTAGAAAAGTTGATAAATTAAGATATATAGTAAGAGACATAAAAGATGCATTTAAAAAGCAACAATTATATGTTAATATAAATGGTCAAAAATGTCCTATATTAGGAAGAATAGGAACATATCACGTAACTGCTGATATAACCGGAAAAAATATAAATATAAATGATGAAGCAATATTTAATGTAAGTTTAAAACATGTTGATAGTGGTCTAAGAAGGGAGTGGAAATAATTGGAACAAGAAACTCAAAATCAAAAATTAGGTTTTTTCAAAAAAATATGGTATTCAATAGATAAAATAGAAAAATATGGTGAAATGTCTGCACAAGGCTTTCCAAGAGCCATAAGCTATTTGTTTCAAATTATAATAATATTAGCATTAATAGTAGCTGGAACAACCCTATATCAAACTAGAAATGCTATAAACCAAGTAGCACAATTTGTAAAAGATGAAATTCCTAATTTTACATATTCAGATAATGAATTGAAATTACAAAATAATGAAGTAATAACAAAAGAACAAGAGTATTTAGGAAAAATAATAATAGACACAAATACAGAAAATCAAGAAGAAATAGATAAATATATAAATGAAATATCAGAAGAAACTGGCGGATTAATTATATTAAAAAATAGAGTTATAATAAAACAAGTTGGAATGACAGGAACATTAAATTATAACTACGAAGATTTAGTAAATCAAATAGGAATGTCTAATTTTGACAAAGAACAAGTAATCGAATTTGTTACAGGAACACAAATGACATCAATTTACTTAGGATTATTTAGCATATTATTAATGTCTGCAATTTCTGTATACTTTATAAATACAATATTAAATGTTGTTCTTGTAAGTATATTTGGTTACTTAGCAACATTAATTACAAAAATGAAAATGAGATATGTTGCAATATTAAATATGGCAATTTATTCAATAACTTTACCAACAATATTGCAAATGTTATATGTAATAGCAAATCAATTATTTGGAATACAAATAAAATATTTTGATGTAATGTATATATTAGTATCATGTATTTATATGATTGCAGCAATATTTATATTAAAATCTGATTTTACAAAAAAACAAGAGCAATTATCTGAAGTTGTAGAAGTTCAAAAACAAGTAAAAGAAGAATTAAAAGAAAACGAAGAAAAAAAACAAGAACCTGAAAAAAAGAAAGATAAAAAGAAAAAAGAAGACAAAAAACAAGAAGATAAAGAGGATGGAAATGAAGGGCAAGAACCAGAAGGTTCAAATGCTTAAATAAAAAAGGAGCATATACAATATGGAAAACAATAAAAACAAACCTAAAAAAGAAAAACTAATTTTATCATTAAGTATATTAGCTGTACTTATACTAATATTAGTTGGAATGATGATATTTTATATAACAAAAAATCAAAATTCAGATGATAAAACATTAGCATATACAGATTTAATAAAAGAAATGTCATATGGAAATATAGAAAAAATAGAAATGACAGTAGGAAGCACTAGTGTAAAAGTCAAAATAAAAAATAATGATACAGAGAAAAAAGCTATTGTACCAAATACACAAGCATTTATAGAATTAGTACAACAAAAAGTAGCAGAAGGTAATGAAATTGAATTAGTACAAAAACCAAAAAGTGTATTAACACAAATACCAACAACATTATTTAGTTTATTACCAACAATAATTATGGTTGCATTATTTATAATGATATTTAAAATGCAAGGCCTTGGAGAAAAAGGACAAGTTTATGAAGAAACAGAAAGAAAAACAAAAATAAAATTCAAAGATGTTGCAGGTTTAGATGAAGAAAAAGAAGAACTTGTAGAAATAGTAGATTTCTTAAAAAGACCAGAAAAATTCACAAAAATGGGAGCAAAAATTCCAAAAGGTGTACTTTTATATGGTAAACCAGGAACTGGAAAAACGTTAATTGCAAAAGCAATTGCAGGAGAAGCAAATGTACCATTTATATCAATGAGTGGATCAGAATTTATAGAAATGTTTGCTGGACTTGGAGCATCAAGAGTAAGAAAATTATTTGAAAAAGCAAGAAAATTATCACCATGTATAGTTTTTATAGATGAAATTGATGCAATTGGAGCAAGAAGAACATCAAATAGTGGAGCAGAAACAGAAAATAATCAAACTTTAAATCAATTATTAGTTGAAATGGACGGATTTAGTTCAGAAGAAACAATTATAGTATTAGCAGCAACAAATAGACCAGAAATGCTTGATAAAGCATTATTAAGACCAGGTAGATTTGATAGACAAATAACTATTCCAGTACCAGACTTAAAAGGAAGATTAGAAATTTTAAAAATTCATAGTGAAGATAAAAGATTATCAGACAATGTTAATTTAGAAAGCATAGCAGAAGACACTGCAGGATTTACAGGTGCAGAACTTGCAAATATTTTAAATGAAGCAGCAATTATTGCAACAATAAATAAACATGAAGAAATAGAAAACTCTGATATAGAAGAAGCGGTTAAAAAAGTAACTGTAGGACTTGAAAAGAAAACAAGAGTATATTCAGAAAAAGACAAGAAACTTACAGCATATCATGAAGCTGGACACGCAGTAGTTAGCAAATATCTACCAACACAAATGGATGTAAAAGAAGTATCTATAATTCCAAGAGGTGTTGCTGGTGGTTATACAATGTATAAATCAGATGAAGATAAATACTATATGTCAAGAACAGAAATGCAAGAAAAATTAATTGCATTACTAGGTGGGAGAGCAGCAGAAAAACTAGTATTAGATGATATCTCTACAGGAGCAAGTAATGATATAGAAGTTGCTACAAAAATTGCAAGAGAAATGGTAACAAAATATGGTATGAGTGATAACTTAGGACCTATAGATTTTCAAGGAAGAGACCAAAATGATTATATGATTTTTGGAGAAAATATTGGAGATAAAATAGGACAAGAAGTTAAAAATTTAATAGATATAGCTTATAATGATGCTCAAAAATTATTAATAGAACATAGAGATAAACTAGATATAATAGCTCAAACTTTATTAAAACAAGAAAAAATAAATGAAGAAGAATTTAAGAAAATATTTGAATAAAAGAAAAACCCCTAGAGTATTACTCCAGGGGTTGACTTGTTCGATTTTTTACTTATTACATTTTTGTCATTATAAATGACCAAAAATCATTAAAATCTTTTTGAGTGGTGAATGAAATAGTATCTTCATTCATAATAAAGCCATTATATCTTTTGGCTGCTTCAAAGATTTCCTGTTTTACCATTGCAATGGTATCACATTGAATAGATTTTATAACAGGTTTTATAAAATCTGAACAAGTACAGACGATTGTATCTCTTTTCATAAAAAGCCTCCTATAGTTTTAGATGATTTTGTTCAACACCAGTTGTACGAAAAAATTGTGAAATTGAGTATCAGAAAAGCAACGAACATTAAGCTCACCATTAAGTTCTGTGATAGCTAGATTGTTAGATTTTGCTAATTGTTCTATTAGCTTTTTGGAAGTTGTCAAACTATTAAGATTCTCAATTTTTACAACTGAATTGTGATCAGCACTAGGATTAATAACACTTACAATAAGGCACTTTATAGATGTTATTTTCTCAGATGTCATACAATCTCCTTTCTTTTCAAAGTACAAAATTTTTTGTTACATAATAAGTATAACATAAAAACGAACAAAAATCAAACAATATTACAAACATATTACAATTAGTTAATATTTGTATTACACGTATTGCAAATAGAATAACAAAAATATAAAATTATAAAATATATAAAGAAATAAAAAGGAGGGCATACAATGGAAAGTCAAAAAATAAAAGATATAGAAGAATTACAAAAAATTGCAAAAAAAATAAGAAAAGGAATAATAGAAGAAGTATATAGTAACCAATCAGGACATCCAGGAGGTTCATTATCAATAGCAGATATATTAACAGTATTATATTTCTATGAAATGAATATAAATCCTGAAAATCCAAAAGATGAAAATAGAGATAGATTAGTATTATCAAAAGGCCATTGCTCACCGGCACTATATGCAACATTAGCAAATAAAGGATTTTTTGATGTAGAAGAACTAAAATCATTTAGAAATATCAACGGAAAATTGCAAGGGCATCCAGATATGAAAAACATACCAGGAGTAGATATGACAACAGGTTCATTAGGTCAAGGATTATCAGATGCAAACGGAATGGCAATAGCTGGAAAATTAGACAACAAAGATTACAGAGTTTATTGTATATTAGGAGATGGAGAAATAGAAGAAGGGCAAATTTGGGAAGCTGCAATGGCATCAAATAAATACAAGTTAGATAATCTATGTGTAATTGTAGATAACAATAATTTGCAAATAGATGGAACAATAGAAGAAGTAATGAGTTCATATCCAATAGATGAAAAATTTAAAAGTTTTGGATTTCAAATTATAAATATAGATGGAAATGATATAGATGAAATAATAAAAGCATTTGACGTTGCTAGAAATGTAAAAGGAAAACCAACTTGTATAATTGCTAAAACAGTGAAGGGAAAAGGGGTTTCTTTTATGGAAAATAAGGTTGAATGGCATGGAAAAGCTCCAAATGAAGAACAATATAAGCAAGCTATGGAAGAATTAGAAAATTAAAAGTAAATCTTTAGAAAAAAATCCCAATAATAAAAAATACTTGTCAAAAATAATTCGATATGTTAATATATAATCATACTAAAAGTAAAACAAAAGAAAAGGAGTACAAAATATGAAAAGTGCTGAAACTCTTGTAGGAGTACACACACACACACACACACACACACACACAGGTAGTCTAAATAATAAAAGAATAAATATAATAAAAAAAGATAGGAATATTAATCCAGTACCAATATTAGATACTGGTTAATATTGCTGTCTTTTTGTGTTATTTATAATAAATAAAAAATTAAAATGAAAGGAAAAGAAATATGGAGAAAATAATAAATAATAAAGGTATAACATTAGTGGCGTTGGTAATAACTATAATTATATTATTAATATTAGCGGGAATAAGCATTCAAGCAATAACAAATACGGGATTATTTGCAAATGCCAAAAAAGCAAAAGAAAAATCAATGGAAGGACAGCTAAAAGAAGAAATAAGTTTAGCAATACAATCAATACAAACAGAAGAAATCTACAAAGGAAATAGTGTAACATTAGAAACATTAGCAGGAGGGCAATTAGAAAAAGAATTAAAAGACATAACAGCAGAATTAGCAGACGGAGAAATAAATGGAGAGTATAAAGATTATGAATATACTATAGATGATAAGTTTAATGTTACAATAAATGGACCAGTAACAGGAGTAAGAATAAAAGGAAATGCAGAAGTTCAAACAGGATATGTATTTGAAGGAAACACAGTAGAGATAAAAGTAACAGCAAATGTAACAGAAGGAACAATAACAGGAATAGAAGCGCCAGAAGAAGCAACAATAAAAACAGATACAAGTGCAACAGAAAAAGTATATACAGTAAATAAAAATGGAGCATATGTATTTAAGATAACAAGTGATAGTGGAAAAACAAAAAATGTAACAGCAAATGTAGAAAATATATTAGCTGCACCACAAATAACAATAAGTGAAATAACAGAAAACAGTTTTAAAATAAATGTAGAAAACGATTACCCCGAAGGAGCAATAACAGAATATAAGTATTCAGTAGGAGAAACAGTAAAGCAACAAGGAACAACAGATAAAAGCTATATAGTAACAGGATTAGCAGAGTTAACAGAATACAATAATATACAAGTAACAGCATATATAAATAGTGCAAATAAAGTAAGTAATGTAGAAAAGGCAACAACAGATTTAAAAGACGGAATAGCTTATTCTTGGGACGAAATAGCAGAAATGGCAAAAGTAATATCAAATGATAGTAATATAACAGATGATTCAGATACAGTAACAGTAAACGGAAAAACATTAAAAGTAGGACAAATGAAAATTTTGGATGGAAAAAGAGTAAGAATATTAGGATTTAACCACGATACATTATCTGAACCAAGTACAGCATATGGTTCATCAACAGCAACAGGAAAGGCAGGAATAAGTTTTGAATACGTAGATTTCTTAACATCAACAGGAATGAATAGTAGTGATACAAATTCAGGAGGATGGGCAAATACAGCGTTAAGAGGAACATTAAATGGAACAACATATAATTCATTAAGTATAAAAAATAGCATAAAGAAAGTAAAAAAAGAATATATACCAACATATAACACAGCACCAACTACAATGCCAACAACAGATGACTCTTTATGGCTATTATCATGTGGAGAAATATGGGACAATGGTTATAATAATGGAGTAACAAGAGGATATGCTGTAGCAACAGAAGGAAAACAATATAAATATTATAAAGTGAATTTAGGAAGTACGAAATACAGTACTTCAACTAGCATCACAAAAAAACCAAGTGCGAGCAGTTCAAGTATGTGGTGGCTTCGTTCTCCTGATTACACCTACGGTAGCATCTTCTGCAGTGTGAGCTCTAACGGCAATTGCTCCAGTGGCGGCGCTAGCTACTCTTACGGGGTGGCCCCTGGCTTTGCAATCTAGCATCATTATGTAAATTACTAGAGACTGTAAATATTTTTGTGTGAGTGTGTAAAGAATTTTGGTTCTTTGTCAAGTTGGTTGACAATTATATGTTAATATTATAGAATATCCTTCGTAAGAATACGGAGGATATTTTAGTGGAATTAGATGAATTAATAAAAGAATTAGACAAAAAATTAATCGTAACAGGTAAAGAAATAATAAATGGTATTATGTATATATATTGTGAAACAAAAAAGCAAATTACAAAATGTAAATATTGTGGGAAAGAAAGCGAAAACGTACACAGTACATATACAAGAGCAATATCAGATTTACCTATTCAAAATTATAAAGTAAAATTAATAATTAAAGTAAAAAAATATTTTTGTAATAACGATAAATGCAAGCATACAACATTTGCTGAACCATTAAATTTTGTTGAAAAAAACGCAATAAGAACAAAACGTTTAGATGAATATATAAACAATGTGGGGTTAAAAACTAGCTCTATAGAAGCAGAAAAACAAATAAAAAGTACACATGTAGATGTTTCAAATAATACAATATTACGAATTATAAAAAAAAACAAAAATAGAAGTTAATTATAAAGTTGAAAATTTAGGAATAGACGATTTTTCTTCCAAAAAAAGAGAAATATTTAACACAATATTTGTTGATAACGATAAAAATAAAAAAGTAGAAGTTATAAATTCTAGAGAAAAAGATAATGTAGTAGAAAAATTAAAATTATTTAGGAAAGTAAAGACAGTAACAAGAGATTTTTCACAAACATATAAAAATGTAATAACTGAAGCATTACCTAAAGCAAAACAAATTGTAGATAGATTTCATATATTAAAAAATTTAACAGATGACTTAAATGAATATATAAAAAGAAATATAAAAGAAAGAATAAAAATGATTGATAACAAAGGTAAAGCAGCAATTGAAGAAGAAATAATATTAAATAGAAGACAAAGAAATAAAAAGGAATCAGCAGAAAAGAAATGGGAAGTTATACAGGAAGTTCAAAAATTATATAAAGAAGGATATAATAAAAGTACTATAGCTAAAAAACTAAATATTTCAAGGCAAACAATATATAAATATTTAAATCAAAATCAACCATTGGAAAAATCTACGAATTCTATTTTAGATCCATATATTCCCATGATAAAAAAATTAATACTTGAAGGAAAGAAAGTTTTTGAAATATATGATGAAATAAAAACTAATGGGTACCAAGGAAAAATCTCTCTTTTCACAAGTAGATTACGAGGTATTAGACAAGAAGCAAGAACAAATATAAAATACTTAAAAAGAAGTAAAATAAAAAAACTTCTTTTTTATGATATAGAAGAAATTAAAGATGAAAAACTAAAAAATGATTTAAAGGAATATTTAGAAACAAATAAAGAATTGAATGAACTTTTAAATATGATAAGAAAATTTAAAGAAGTAATATTTTCAAAGAAACCTAGAAAATTATCAAAATGGATAAGAGAAGCAAAAAAAATTAATGTAAAGGAGCTTAATAGCTTCGTTACATTAATTGAAAGTGATATTGATGCTGTAAAAAATGCAATTAAATATAATTATAGTAATGGTCTAACTGAAGGTTTTAACAATAAAACAAAAGTCATAAAACGTATTATGTATGGTAGATGTAGTTTTGATTTATTGCGTTTAAAAATATTAGTATAAATCAACCAACTTGACAAAGAACCAGATTAGTGTGTAAATTTTTTGAGCTTGTCGAGTTTTGTCGAATGGTTTTTGTTGACAATGTAAGGGAAAGCGTGTTAATATATAGCTATGCAATTAATTTGGCAATTGCATAGCTATAAAATTTTAAAAAATTTAAATCAAGCAACTTAGGAAGGACAAAAATTTGGAAAATCAAGAAATTTTAATTCTAAAAATTAAAAATCAAAAAAGATACCCAAAACAAAAAATAAAAAAGGAAGGAGGTAAAATAGAAAGTCTATAATTGTCAAATTAATTATACGAAAAAATAAAAATCGCAAAAGAATTATTAAAACTAAAAATGCCAATAGAACAAATTGTGCAAATAACGAAATTAACAAAAGAAGAAATTGAAAGATTAAAATAAAAAGTATAAAATGATTATAAATAAACAAAAAATCACACTAAATATAAATAAAAAATTTTAAAAATCAGTTGACAGCTCAGTAAAAAAATGGTAAAATTAATAACTGTAATCCGCTTAGTCAAGGTTTATAAACACTAATTAAATTTAGTTACCTGTATAAAAGGATTAGCGAGTATACGATAAGGGAGGTGCATTTTAGATGTACGCAATAATTGAAAGTTGTGGAAAACAATACAAAGTATCAGAAGGAGATGTTGTATTTTTCGAAAAACTAGATGCAGAGGAAGGTAAAAAAGTTACTTTTGATAAAGTTGTTCTAGTATCAGATGAAGGAAAAGTACAAGTTGGAAATCCTTATGTTAAAAGTATGAAAGTTGAAGGAAAAGTTGTTTCACACGGTAAAGGTAAAAAAATCATTGTTTTCAAAATGAAAGCTAAAAAGAACTACAGAAGAAAACAAGGACATAGACAACCATATACAAAAGTTGAAATAACAGCTATCAAATCAACAGCAAGAAAAACAGCTGCAAAAGCTGAAGAAAAAGTAGAAGCTTAATTATAAAAAAGCCTACATATTAATTAAATGAATTTAATTAAAAAATAAATAAAATATAAGTTAATTAAAAAGAGATTTTAATTGACTAAGCGAAAGGAGTGAGAAATAAATGGCACATCATAAAGGACAGGGAAGTACAGATAACGGTAGAGACAGTGAGTCAAAGAGACTTGGTGTGAAAAGAGCAGATGGTCAATTTGTTTTAGCCGGAAATATTTTAGTAAGACAAAGAGGAACAAGAGTATATCCAGGAGTTAATGTTAAAAAAGGTAGTGATGATACTTTATATGCAGTAGTAGACGGAACAGTTAAGTTTGAAAGAAAGGGTAGAGATAAAAAACAAGTTAGTGTTTACCCAGTAGAAGCATAACTAAAATTCTACAAATACATAAGCTCGAAATTTGTCGAACGATTTATGTTGAAATTAAACAAAAAATATGATAATATAAAACCATACATTATTTGCCAATGTATGGTTTTATAAATTTTTAAATCAAAACAACTTAGGAAGGACAAAAATAAATCTAAAAAAATCCCACAAATATTATAGAAAATAGGAAAAAAGGAGGCTAATACAAAAAAGTAAACAAAAGAAATATAAAAAATACAAATTTACTATAGAAAAAACATTGACAAATGAATTAAAAATAATTATAATAAAGGAGATGAATCAATATAGAAATTTTTACATATGGAGACTATCTGAAATATAAAGATATTTT
>ERZ791887.1914-NODE-1914-length-12382-cov-6.268273_pt1 | contig 12382 bp, 8 predicted proteins | sample MGYA00510157_ERZ791887 | MGnify/ENA primary metagenome ERZ791887 (study PRJEB30046, sample SAMN00792112) | human gut metagenome | study: EMG produced TPA metagenomics assembly of the A metagenome-wide association study of gut microbiota in type 2... | reverse complement strand
ATGCCTATGAAAATGGGTTGGCGCTGGTATGGCGAGGGCAATGACCCCGTCACCCTGTCCGACATCAAGCAGATTCCCGGCGTGACCAGCATCGTCTGGGCGCTGCATCACAAGATGCCCGGCGAAATCTGGGAGGAAAGCGAAATCAAAGAGGTGGTTGACCAGATTCACGCCTACGGCTTCGACGCTGAGGTGGTGGAATCCGTCAATGTCCACGATGACATCAAGATTGGCCTTCCCACCCGGGATGCCCTGATTGAAAACTACAAGACCTGCATCCGCAACCTTTCTAAGTTCGGTGTCAAGGTCATCTGCTACAACTTCATGCCCATCTTCGACTGGACCCGCACGGACCTGTTCCATCCGGTAGGCGACGGCTCTACCGCTCTGTTCTATCAGAAGGACATGATTAAGGATGACTACAAGGCCATGGCGGAGTACATCATGTCCTTCACCGAGAAGTACAACATGACCTTCCCCGGCTGGGAGCCGGAGCGGATGGCAAAGCTGGACGAGCTGTTCAAGGCCTATGCCCCTGTGACCAAGGAAAAGCTGTGGGAGAACTTCAAGTACTTCCTGGAAGCCATTATGCCCACCTGCCACGAGTGCGACATCAAGATGGCAGTCCACATGGACGATCCCCCCTGGGATATTTTCGGGCTGCCCCGTCTGCTGGTGGATGCCGAGAGCATTGACCGGTTCCTTGCCATGGTGGACGATCCCTACAACTGCCTGACCCTGTGTACCGGCTCTCTCAACGCCAACCCCAACAACAACTGCGCTGAGATTATCCGCAAGCACTATGACCGCATTGCCTTTGCCCACGTCCGCAACATTCACCACTTCCCCAACGGCGATTTCAGCGAGGCTGCTCACCGGGATTGCTGCGGCGAGACCGGCATCATCGAGGTGCTGCGGGCTTACCACGACAACGGCTGGGAGGGCTACATCCGCCCCGACCACGGCCGTCAGCTGTGGGAGGAAGGCCCCGGCGTTTGCCGCCCCGGCTATGGCAAATATGACCGCGCCCTGGGCGTTCAGTATATGCTGGGCGTTTGGGATATGCTGGACAGACTGGACGAAGAAAAAGCAAAAAAGGAGAACTGAATCATGAACGAAATGCAGCAGAAAGTCAGCGCCATTGGCGTTGTTCCCGTTATCAAACTGACCAATCCCACCCGGGACGCAGGCCCTCTGTCCGATGCCCTGTGCGCCGGTGGCGTGCCCGTGGCTGAGATTACCTTCCGGGCTGCCGGTGCCGACAAGGCCATGCGCATCATGCTGGAGCGTCACCCCGATATGCTGGTGGGTGCCGGTACCGTTCTGACCACCGAGATGGTGGACAAGACCATCGCCGCCGGCGGCAAGTTTGTGGTCACCCCCGGCCTGGACATTGAGATTGTGAAGTACTGCCAGGAGAAGGGCATCACCTGCTTCCCCGGCTGCACCACCCCCACCGACTACCACGCTGCCTACAAGCTGGGTCTGGAAGTCCTCAAGTTCTTCCCCGCCGAGCAGAGCGGCGGTCTGGCAAAGATTAAGGCCATGTCCGCTCCCTTCCCCATGTTCAAGGTCATGCCCACCGGCGGCATCAACCTGAAGAACCTGGCAGAGTATGCCGCAAACCCCGTCATCTGCGCCTGCGGCGGCAGCTATATGTGCCCCGACAAGCTGATTGAGGCCGGCGCTTGGGACGAAATCACCGAGCTGTGCCGCAAGTCCGTGGAGATTGTCAAGGAAGCCCGCAAATAAGCCATGACGATTGCATGAGTTAAATGTATATGAACACGTTATTGACATAAAGATATGGAACAACCGGCTGCGTTGTGCGGAGTCAGCTTATGGTTATCACCCCTTGGCTTCCCCCGGGGGAAGCTGTCACGATGAAATATCGGCATTTCGGAACCGATATTTTGTCGTGACTGATGAGGGGCAGCGACAGGTTGGTTCATGAATGTAGCTGGATGAATGGTATTTGTTTCATCTTTGTACCATTCAACGGGGATTTTTGAACTTTCTAGCTCTCGCCACCCCTCATCAGCCGGGCTTGCCGGTTCCGAAGTGCCGTCAATCCCGGCAGCTTCCCCCCGGGGGAAGCCAAGAGGAGGTTGCGTGAGCCGATTCCATTCAATGTCCCCATCCATTCCGGGAACGGTAGATGGCTAAGAATCCCTATCATTTACAAATTATTTACTCACGCAATCGCTGCGAAAATAAGACTTTTCTACATTCCTACTTTATATAACATAAAAATAAGGAGCTAAATATATGTCTAAGATTGTTACTTTTGGCGAACTGATGCTGCGTTTGCAGCCCTATAACTACGAGCGCTTTGTCCAGTGCGACCATGTGGAATTCACCTTCGGCGGTGGCGAAGCAAACGTTGCCGTGTCTCTGGCTAACTATGGTATGGACGCTGCCTTCGTCACCAAGCTGCCCACCCACGCCATCGGTCAGGCTGCTGTCAACTCCCTGCGCCGCTACGGCGTAGACACCACCAAGATTGTCCGCGGCGGCAATCGTGTGGGCATCTACTTCAATGAGAAGGGCGCTTCTCAGCGTGGCTCCGTGTGCATCTATGACCGTGCTCATTCCGCCATTCAGGAAGCGCAGCCCAGCGATTTCGACTGGGATGCCATCTTCGAGGGCGCTGAGTGGTTCCACTTCACCGGCATCACTCCGGCACTGGGCGAGAACGTGGTTGAGATTTGCCGTCAGGCCTGCAAGGCTGCCAAGGCTCATGGCTGCAAGATTTCCTGCGACCTGAACTACCGCGGCAAGCTGTGGACCCGTGACCAGGCTCGTGCTGCCATGACCGACCTGTGCCAGTATGTGGATGTGTGCATCTCCAACGAGGAGGATGCCAAGGACGTGTTCGGCATCGAGGCTGAGGCCACCGACATCTACGGCGGCAGCCTGAACCACGAGGGCTACAAGTCCGTTGCCAAGCAGCTGGCTGACAAGTTCGGCTTTGAGATGGTTGCCATCACCCTGCGGGAAAGCCACTCCGCTTTCGACAACGGCTGGAGCGCCATGCTGTACAATGTGGCAAAGGACGAGTACTGCTTCTCCAAGAAGTATGACCTGCACATCATCGACCGTGTGGGCGGCGGCGACAGCTTCGGCGGCGGCCTGATTTACTCCCTGATGAACGGCAAGTCCACCCAGGCTGCTGTTGAGTTCGCCGTGGCTGCTTCCGCTCTGAAGCACTCCATCGAGGGCGACTACAACATGGTCACTGTTGCCGAGGTTGAGAAGCTGGCTGGCGGCGACGGTTCCGGTCGTATCCAGAGATAATCATGGCAATTCATATTGTAACGGAAGCGGAGCGCTGCCTGAACTGCAAGCGCCCCATGTGCCAGGAGGGCTGCCCGGTTCATACCCCCATCCCCCAGATTATCCAGATGTTCAAGCAGGGAAAGGTGATGGAGGCCGGAGAAATTCTCTTTCGGAACAATCCCATGTCCGCCATTTGCAGCATTGTCTGCAACCATGAGCAGCAGTGCGCCGGTCATTGCATCCGGGGCAAAAAAGATACCCCCATCCATTTTTCCAGCATCGAAAATTATATTTCCGATATGTACCTGGATCGGATGGAGCTGCCCAAGCCGGAACCCAAGGACAAAAAGGTTGCGGTCATCGGTGCCGGCCCTGCCGGCCTGACCGTTGCCATCCGGCTGGCGCAGGAGGGCTATCCTGTCACCATTTTCGAGTGGGAGGATAAAATTGGCGGCATTATGCAGTATGGCATCCCGGAGTTCCGGCTGCCCAAGTCCATGCTGGATCGGCTGCAAAAGCGCATGGAGGAAATGGGCATCACCATCCGGCTGAACACCACCATTGGTGCGGTGCTGATGGTGGACAACCTGTTCCGGGACGGCTACTCCTGCGTGTTCGTGGGCACGGGCGCTGACCGGCCCAAGAGTTTGGGCATCGAGGGCGAGTCTCTGGGCAATGTGCGCTTTGGCCTGAACTATCTGGCCAACCCCCAGCGTCAGCCCCTGGGAGACAACGTGGCCGTTATCGGTATGGGCAATGCCGCCATGGACGTGGCGCGGACGGCGCTGCGCAACGGTTCCCGTCATGTTACCCTGTATGCCCGGGGCAAGCGCAGCACTGCCAGCTCCAGCGAGCGGGAATATGCGGCACTGGACGGCGCAAAGTTTGTGTTCGGCAAACAGATTTGGAAGATTACCGAAAAAGGCCCGGTGTTCAAAACCTCCGTCTTTGACGAAAACGACAAGGTAATTGGCTATGAGGAGGGGCTCGAGCAGGTAGAGGCCGACTCCACCGTTATTTCCATCAGCCAGGTGCCCCGCCGGGAGTTTGCAAAATCCACCGACGGCATGGAAGCCACGGAAAGCGGCACCATTGTGGTGGACGAAAACATGATGACCACCCGCCCCGGCGTGTTTGCCGCCGGAGACGTGGTAACCGGCGCAAAGACCGTGGTTCATGCAGTAGAAGGCGCCAAGAAAGCAGCGGACGCCATGATTTGCTATTTGGAAAGCTGCTGAGGAAAGAGGAAAATCTATGAAAAACGTGATTGATACTGACCTGACCGGCAAGGTGGCAGTTGTGACCGGTGCCAGCGGCACCCTGTGCTCCATCTTCGCCATGGCTCTGGCGCGTGCCGGTGCAAAGGTGGCGCTGTTGGGTCGAAACCTGGCAAAGCTCAACGAGGTGGCAGACAAGATTGCCGCTGAGGGCGGCATCGCCAAGGGCTACGCCTGCAACGTGCTGAGCAAGGACAACTGCTTTGCAGTTGCCGACCAGGTGCAGGCCGACCTGGGTCCCTGCGACATTCTCATCAACGGTGCCGGCGGCAACAATGCGAGAGCCAACACCGACAAGGAATTTTTTGAGATGGGCGATTTGGAGAGCGACACCGTCACCTTCTTCGACCTGGACGAAAACAGCGTGCAGAACGTGTTCAACCTGAACTGGGTTGGCACCCTGCTGCCCACCCAGGCCTTTGCCCGCCAGATGGTGGGCAGAGAGGGCTGCAACATCCTGAACATCTCCAGCATGAATGCGTACCTGCCCCTGACCAAAATCCCTGCATACTCCTCCTCCAAGGCTGCTGTGACCAACTTCACCCAGTGGCTGGCCGTTCACTTCTCCAAGGTGGGCATCCGGGTCAACGCCATTGCCCCCGGCTTCTTCTCCTCCGAGCAGAACGCCAAGCTGCTGTACAACGACGACGGAACCCCCACCGCCCGCACCCGCCGCATTCTGGACAAGACCCCCATGGGGCGCTTCGGCGACAGCGAGAAGGATTTGGTGGGCGCTGTGCTGTTCCTGCTGAACAACGACGCAGCCGGATTCATCACCGGTATCTGCCTGCCCATTGACGGCGGCTTCTCCGCTTACTCCGGCGTGTAAGTTTCTTCTATCATATTTTTGCCCCCGTGTGCAGTGTTTTTGCACACGGGGGCTTTGTAATTGTACACGCCAACTGTAGGGGTTGACTGGCAGTCGACCTGGCACACAAGCACCCCGAAGGGGCGCTTTATGCTGCGGGCGGATTCTATCCGCCCCTACAGTCCAACGGAGAAGCTGCTACCATTCAACGAACCGCTCTGTTGCGTCAGCTGGCAGTTGGTCTGCCCCTGCAATCCGTATGGAACGCCCCCGGAGGCAATCAACGCTTCCGGGGGCAACGTCTTTTTTTAATTGAACCGCACAACCTTATTGGCCAGGGTATAGACGGAGCTGGAGAGGTTTCTGCCCACCTTGCCGGGCAGGCAGACCAGATGCACCGGGGTGTGATTCTGGAAATGGTTGGCCCACTTGGCATCGAACTTCCGGCACTCCTGCCACATCTTGTCCAGGTTGGCATCGGCCTCGGCGCTCTTGTTCAACCGGGCATAGAGGGCAGAAATGCCGAACATCATAAACAGCTCATGCTTGAGGTACTTGCGCTGCTTCTTGTCCTGAATGTCATCCAGGTGGCAGGCCTCAAAGCATTTTTGGGTGACAATAATCTGGTGCATATACCGCCGGGTCATCACGTCCCGCTGGACGGATTGCCCTTCCCTGCCGATATAATAGCGGTAGAGGTCAGCATTGAGATAGTACATCCTTCTGACATAGGGCAGCCCCTGATAGACCATGAGGTTATCCTCATAGAAAACGTGTTTGGGCAGCTCCTTGGTGTGGTTGCGCAACAGTTCCGTGCGGAAGGTGCAGCTGTGAATGGTCAGCAGCTGATGGAGCTTGAAGGGCTTGGTGTCTGCCCAGGCGAAAATCCGATCCTCCGGCAGCGCGTTGGAATAGCAGATGGAGCGATTGCCCTTGCCGTCGGCGTGCTCATAATAATAATTGGTCACAAACAAATCCACGCCGCCGCTTTTTTCGCAGGCCTCCAGGGTATCCAGGAAGCGGAGGAAATCCCCGCTCACCCAGTCATCACTGTCCACAACCTTAAAATATTTTCCTTGGGCGTGTTTCAGGCCCTGATTGATGCCCTCGCCATGGCCGCCGTTGGGCTGATGAACAACCGTAACAATATCGGGGTACTGGGCTGCGTAACGGTCTGCAATTTCTCCGGTTGCATCTTTGGAGCCGTCATCAATAATGACAATCTGGACGCGACTCCCCCCAGGAAGCAAGCTTTTGATACATTTTTCCATGTATTCCTGGGAGTTGTAGCAGGGAATGGTAACGGTGAGCAGCTTCATTTTGTCTTTTCCTCTTTCTTGTATTCATGGCCTTTGGGGGCAGTGATGTGCTGCCCCCATGCTTTTTACTCATTATTTTGCGGTTTCAGGCTTTTTGGTATCGCTGAAAACAATCTTGTTGACGATGAAAAACACCACCATGGACACGCCGCCATTGAGAACGGTGGTACCGATATTATACAGCCAGGGGGCAACAAAGTGTCCGGCCACTGCCGCCCAGATGCAGTTGATGGAGTTGACCACGCAGGTGACCACGCAGAAGGCCAGCAGATACCACAGCCCCTGGCGCACCACGTTGCCCTTGGAGCGGAACACCCAGCTGCGCTGGATGAAGAAGTTGATGACTTCACCAATGAACATGGCAATCATATAGGCCGTGAAGTAAGCCACGCCGCCCTGGTCAGCGCCATAGCCAATGATGTACCACTTGAACTTGATGCCAAACAGGGTCAGGTCAACACCGGGGAAACCGAAGTCCCGGCTGCCCAGGAATGCAAAGGCAGCGGGCAGGAAGGTCAGCAGCAGATACTTAAAGACGGTGATGAGGTTGCTGACGATAACGAACAGGCCGCCCTCCCGCACCCACTGGGACAGGGACGGATGCTCCTGGGCAAAATGATTCCACCAATTTTTCATATTGCAGTGACACTCCTTTTATTGCTCATTGAGCTTCTTCATAAACTTTTTCCCGGCAGACAGATTGCGGAAGAAATCGGCAATCAGCCGCCCCAGCCCCCGCCAGAAATGGCCGTTGACCAGGAAACACACATCATCCACCATCTTCATGGACATCATGCCGCCGGACATTTTCGCCATGGCACGCAGAGGCATATTGTACAGGAACAGAATGTTCAGGTCGGGGGTTCCCTTTGCCTCGGATTTCTCCTTCATGCTCCGCATGATTTTGTAGGCAAACCTTGCAATACCGGTTTTGGCATAATACAGCTGGCAGATGGCATCGTTGATGCCCAGCTCGCCGCTCCAGGAGCCATCGGGAATGGGATGTCCCAAAAGCTTTGCAAACTCCTCATCGGACACGGCAGCGATTTTGCCGTCTTCGTAACCGGGCATACTGCCGTAGGGGTTCTGCGCGCCGGTGCCCTGCACCTTCACGGAAACGGTCAGACGCACATCGGCAGCGTTGGCAGCCACCAGAACCTCATAGTCAGCCGTCTCCACTTCCCAGCGGTTGGTCTTCACATTGAAGTAGCGGAAAGCCTTGTCATCAAATTTCACAGTGACAGTCTTGCTCTCCCCTGCTGCCAGGAACACCTTGGCAAAGCCCTTGAGTTCCTTCTTGGGGCGGAATACTTTGCCGTTTGTGCAGGAGACATAAACCTGGGCAACCTCAGCGCCATCCCGGTTACCGGTGTTGGTGACGGTAAAGGTGACACCGGTCTTGTCGGCATGAATATCGGAATATTCAAAAGTCGTGTAGCTCAGGCCATAGCCAAAGGGATAGCGCACAGGCACTCCGGCGGTGTCATAATAGCGATAGCCGATGTAAAGTCCCTCCCGGTATTCGGCGGTGCGCTCCTTGCTGGGGAAGTAGTTGTAAGAGGGGTTGTCCTCCAGCTTCAGCGGCCAAGTTTCATTCAGCTTGCCGGAAGGATTGACCTTGCCCAGCAGGGCATCGGCCATGGCGGCGCTGCCCGCCTGTCCGCCCAGGTAGCCGTGGATAATGGCACGGCAGCCGGTTGGCATCACAAAAGGAGAGCCGCCGGACACCACCAGCACAATATTCTGATTGACGGCGGCAACCGCCTTGACCAGCTCTTGTTGGCTCTTGCTCAACTCCATGTGAAGGCGATCCATGCCCTCAGATTCGGCAATTTCATCCAGACCGATGCACAGCAGCACCAAGGGGGCATCCTTCGCCACCGCAACAGCCTCATCAATCATAGCCTGCACCGGATTGGGATTCTTACGGTCATAGCCCTGGGCAAACCCTGTGATGGTCACGCCGCTGGAAATCAGGCTGGTATACAGGTCATCCAGGTCAGTGGGATTGACCATGGAGGACCCGGCACCCTGATAGCGGGGGTTCTTACCGAAGTCACCGATCACCGCTACCTTTTCGTCACCGCTCAGAGGCAGAACGCCGTCATTTTCCAGCAGAACAATGGACTGAGCCGCACACTTCCGGGCAAGGGCGTGGTGGGCTTCCTTGTCAAAGGTCTTGGGAGCCTTCTTCATTGCCTCATCGGTGGAGTACACCACCGCCAGCAGTTCCTTGAGACGCTGGTCAATATCTTTTTCGGACACACGACCTTCCTGCACGGCCTTTACAAGTCCCAGCGCACAGTCTGGGCCGGGGACGGGCATCACCAGGTTGGAACCGTTTTTCACGCCCAGGGCATGGTCATTATCTCCGCCCCAGTCGGTGACCACAAAGCCGTCAAAGCCCCATTCGGTGCGGAGGATTTCTTTCAGCAGGTGGGCGTTTTCATTGGCGTAAACGCCGTTAATCATATTGTAGGCAGACATGATGGACTTGGGATGTCCTTCCTTCACGGCAATCTCAAAGCCGGTGAGGTAGATTTCCCGCAGGGTACGCTCGTCCACCACGGAACTCATGGCCATGCGGCGCAGCTCCTGGGAGTTGACAGCGAAGTGCTTCGGGCAGGCGGCAACACCATTTGCCTGAATGCCCCGGACGTAGGCAGCCGCCATTTTACCGGCCAGATAGGGGTCTTCGGAAAAATACTCGAAGTTCCGCCCGCACAGAGGACTGCGCTTCATGTTCAGGCCGGGACCAAGCAGAACATTCACGTCATTGGCGGCTGCTTCTTCGCCCAAGGCTCTGCCCATTTCCTCGCCCAAGGCCTCATCCCAGGAGTTCGCCATGGTGGCAGCGGTGGGGAAGCAGGTGGCAGGGATGGAGGCATTCAGCCCCAGATGGTCACCGGCACCGGCCTGCTTGCGCAGACCGTGAGGGCCATCTGACAGAAACATAACCGGAATATCGGATCCCTTTTTATCAAGGGTCGACCAGGTCGTCCAGCCCTGAAGAAAGGCGGCCTTTTCTTCCAGGGACATCCGGGCGATTTTTTCTTTGAGATTCATTGTTTACGCGCTCCTCTGTCAGTGTAGTGTTACTTGTGCTTATTAACTAATTATACATTCTTTTACAAAAAAATCTACTGTAAATAATCCATAAAGAACCGGATTACCCCTGTTTCCGTCCAAATGACGAAAAAGTCGGCGCAGGAAGCTGCACCGGCACTCTTATTTTTATCGTAAATATTACAGACAGATGGTGTCCTTCTTGGAATCGCATTAAAAGCGACATTGTTTCTTTGAAAAACAAATTTGTGCAAAATGGATACCAATCCAGCAGCTATGTTCTATCTGTGCCGAAAGAGCATCCGATTTACAACGTAAATTATCGGTTTTGGAACGTAAGCGTTTGAGATGGCTTTGTATAATATGCTACAGCGCTGAATAGGGCTTCAGATACGGCAGCACCTTGCGCCGGACGGATGCTGTTCATCAAACTGTTCTATTGCAGAAACGGGCGGGCGGCATGATCGCCGCCCGTCCTGTTTCAAGCTTAAAACGCCTCTACGCCGCCCTGGGGACGGATGGAAAGCACATGGCAAGCGCCCTCGCCCAGCGCCGCATCAATGCCGGCACGGAAGGATTCCAGCAGGTCGAAGGGCACAAAGGCCTGAACCGTTCCGGCGAAGCCGCCGCCGTGTACCCGGTAAGCACCTCTGCCCTGCAAATAATGCTGGCACAGCGCCAGGCTGATTGCCACATCCTGATGCTCCTTGTAGCCGGCGGGAATCACGTTTTGCAGGTACATCCAGGAGGAGCGTCCGCTCTCCTTCACCAGCTCCAGGAACCGGTCAAAGTCCCCGGCTTCCAGGGCTGCCACCTGCTGAGGCACCCGGGCGTTGTCCTGATAGAAGTGGATGCAGCGCATCACGGCTCGGTCGCCGCACTGGGTCCGCAGGGCGGGAATGGCGGCATAGAACTCCTCCTCGGGAATCTGGGTCAGCACTTCCTTGCCGAAATAGGCGCATACCTGCCGGATTTCCAGGGGGATGGCAGCATATTCGTCGGTCAGGTCTGCATGGCTGGCGCGGGTGTCGATGATGCACAGGGCATGACCGCAGGCGGAGAAGTCGAAGTTCACCGGATGAATCACCGGGGCATCCTTCTTGAAGAAGTCGATGGTCACCAGGTTGCCCACGGCGGAAGCCATCTGATCCATCAGCCCGCAGGGCTTGCCGAAGAACACGTTCTCGGCGTACTGACCAATCTGGGCAATCTCCGGCTGGGACACCCGGGCATCAAAGAACAGATGGTTGATGATGGTGCCAATCAGCACCTCGAAGGCAGCCGAGGAGCTGAGGCCGGAGCCGGGCAGCACCGTGGAGGTGCAGTAGGCATCGAAGCCCTGCACCTGGCATCCCAGCTGATGGAACCGAGCTGCCACGCCCCGAATCAGAGCGGGGGTGGAGTTGACTTCCTCTGCCACCGGCTCCAGCTGGTTCAGCCGCACCACACACATGGGATAGCCCTGGGAGAGAATGCGGATTTCCTCCGTGCCGTTGCACCGTACTGCCGCCAATGTGTCCAGATTGACGGCGGCTGCCAGCACCCGTCCCCGCTGGTGGTCGGTGTGGTTTCCGCCGATTTCCGTGCGTCCGGGGGCGGAGAAATAGCGCTCCGGTGCGCTGCCAAAGGTTTCGGCAAAGCCTGCATCCAGCTGAGCCTTCTGGGTCTGCGTCAAATGTAATGCTTCCATGGAATGACCTCCTGCTTCTATTTTCTATCAATAAAATTATACAGCAGATTCCGTAAAAAGGAAGAGTAATGTTGAGGAAAAAAGAAAAATAAAAAATATTAAAAATATTGCTTGACATTCGGAGATACTGTGCTATAATACAGGAGCTGGTTGCGTGAGGCACACAGCAAGGCAAATAACAAAGCTTCATATGGGGGTATAGCTCAGCTGGGAGAGCGCTTGAATGGCATTCAAGAGGTCAGCGGTTCGATCCCGCTTATCTCCACCAAGTCCTGAAATCGTAAGGTTTCAGGACTTTTTTTACATCACCAATCTGCAAGGTGATGTAATGGCATTGAATCCAGCGACGGCATCCCTGCGGCGAGTGATTGCTGCGATGCCTGGGGCAAGGGGTCATAATGATTTTTAAGCAGCCTATCTTCTGAACGGTGAGAACGAAAAATTGCCCAAGGAAATAATGGTGGCATTTGAATAACGAGAGAGTGAGATACATGGAACAATTATTGATTATTGAAGATGATATCGGGCTGAATCAAGGCTTATGCAAGGCGCTGAAAGCAGATGACCGTCAGATTGTATCCTGCCATGATCTAAAAACGGCGAGAGAGCAGCTGCTTTGCGGGAGTGTATCCCTGATCCTGTTGGATATCAATCTGCCGGATGGCAGCGGGCTTGAGCTGCTCCGGGAGGTCAAGGAACACACGCCCTGTATTCCTGTTATTCTGCTGACTGCCAATGACACAGATATGGATATTGTAGACGGATTGGAACGAGGTGCGGACGACTACATTACCAAGCCCTTTTCTCTTTCAGTTTTGCGGGCAAGGGTGAATACCCAACTGCGAAAGCAAGCATCAAACCATAAAAATGCGCCGTTCCATGTGGGTTTATTTCACTTTGACTTTGAGGCTATGACCTTTTATGTGGGAGATTCAAAAGTGGA
>ERZ791887.1901-NODE-1901-length-12472-cov-5.227913_pt1 | contig 12472 bp, 9 predicted proteins | sample MGYA00510157_ERZ791887 | MGnify/ENA primary metagenome ERZ791887 (study PRJEB30046, sample SAMN00792112) | human gut metagenome | study: EMG produced TPA metagenomics assembly of the A metagenome-wide association study of gut microbiota in type 2... | reverse complement strand
GGAAGGGGAGGTGGTTGAGCGTTAGCGAAACCGGAGGGGTTTGTTCGTCAACTGAGCGGTGCAAGAAAACCCCTCAGTCAGATTTGTCGGTTCCGAAGTGCCGCCAAATCTGCCAGCTCCCCTTTCGGGGGCGCCCTTGGCAAAACCAGAATCCGTTTCCATTCATCCGACCGCACCCCCTCAGTCAGCCCGTTCGGGCTGACAGCTCCCCCAGAGGTGGAGCCGAGGGCGCTTCGCGCCGCACCGTGTGCGCTCGACCGGGTACTTGCTAAAATTCAGAGTTGCGGGCGGATGCTATCCGCCCCTACGGTTCGAGTGGGGAAGTTATCTCCATTCAACGAACCCCGATATTCTATTTCCGGTTTTCGAGCGGTACGTCACCGGGCGGGGGAGGGAACCAACGCATTGGCACACGCCCCGCAGCGTCATCAGACCATCTCAGCCATATCAAGAACCAGGCGCTCGGTTTTCTCCCAGCCCAGGCAGGGGTCGGTGATGGACTTGCCGTAGACCCCATCGCCAATGTGCTGGCTGCCGTCTTCCAGATAGCTCTCCACCATGAAGCCCTTGACCAGTCGATGCACATCGGGGTTAAAGGCTCTGCTTTGCAGCACTTCCTTGATGATGCGCCCCTGCTGGAAGGGATCCTTGCCGGAGTTGGCGTGATTGGCATCAATCACCACGGCGGGGTTTAACAGGCCGTTTTTCTCGTAGCACTCGTGGAGGAAAATCAAATCCTCATAGTGATAGTTGGGGCGGGCGTTGCCGTGCTTATTGGTGTAGCCCCGCAGAATGGCGTGGGCATAGGGGTTGCCCTTGGAGGTTGCTTCCCAGCCCCGGTAGATAAAAGTGTGGCTATGCTGTGCGGCATTGATGGAGTTCATCATCACGGAGATGTCGCCGCCGGTGGGGTTTTTCATGCCCACAGGCACGCTGATGCCGGAACTGGTCAGTCGATGCTGCTGGTCTTCCACACTGCGGGCACCCACAGCCACATAGGCCAGCAAATCATCCAGATATTTGTAGTTTTCCGGGTAGAGCATCTCATCTGCGGCGGAGAACTCCGTCTCCCGCAGCACCCGCATATGCAGCTCCCGGATGGCAATCAGCCCCTTGAGCATATCCGGGGCGGCATCGGGGTTGGGCTGATGCAGCATCCCCTTGTAGCCTGCACCGGTGGTGCGGGGCTTGTTGGTATACACCCGGGGAATCATCAATATCCGATCAGCTACCTTCTCCTGAAGCGCCCGCAGCCGGTTCACATAGTCCATCACGCTGGCCTCCTGGTCAGCAGAGCACGGACCGATGACCAGAACAATGCGGTCATCTTCACCGGAGAGGATTTTCTTTAGTGCTTCATCCCGCTGGAGAAATCGTTTCCGCATCTCCTCGGTGACGGGATATTCCTTTTTCAAGTCGGCGGGAATGGTGAGTTTTCGCTTAAATTCCATGTTCATCATAACGGAGCAGCAGCCCTTTCTATCTTTATGGAAAAAGTATAACGCTATTTTGAAAAAAGCGCAATGGCTTTTGCGCAAATTTCCTTTGCATTCTCGGGAGAAAACTGATATGATGAAGCAAGAAGCAATTATGCAGCCAATGGCACCGAGGGCGCTTCGCGCCGTGCAACAGAAAGGAATGTAAATCATGTCCATCATTCAATTTAACCCGCAGCAGATGGCGGAAATAGAAATGTTTCTGGATACGCTCCCGGAATTGGAGGGACTCGCTCCGGCGGAATTGGAGCAGATGCGTGACAAGGTGCAGTCGCTCATTGACCGACTGGATGCCCTGGAACCCAAAAATGAGAACAGCGAAGCCTATGATGACTGGGCAGACCTCCACGAAGACCTGGAGGATGTGCTGGATGAAATCCTGGATATGCAGGACGAAGAATAAAAGATGCCCGTGACCGAATGCAGTCGGCCACGGGCGTTTTTACGTTTTATACCAAACCCTAAATAAAATATCCACAAAGATATTTTATTTGCCCGCAGGGCAAAGGGTTTGCATCAGACGTGTTTTGCGATTTTTTCCTTATAAATCGCAAAACTGGCAGCGCTGCGAAGCGATGCCTCCCTGATTAAAATTGCTATTTTAATCAGGGAATAGTATTAGAAGCTCAACGTGCCGGAGGCAATGCGCTCGCCGCTGATGCGGTCAAAGAGCATGATGCCATCGCCGGAGATGCTCAGGCGCACCTTTTCCCCCAGCTTGAACAGGGTGTTTCCAAACACCACGCCGGCAAGCAAAAAGTTACCCAGGCGAATTTTAATGGTGGATTCCATGCCGGTGGGCATCGCGCCGTAAATTTCGCCCTCCAAGGCACCTTCCGGGTCAATGTGCAGCAGCTCCGGGCGAATGCCCAGCACCAGATCCTCGTTGGTGAGCACCGGCTCCTCCATCATGGCATCGTCCTGGTCTTTCACCCGGGCAATGTGATAGCGGAACACCTCGTCCTTGTTGCCCTTTTCCACATAGCCCTTTTGAGCGGCGGCATCTTTCTGCGCCGCCAGCTTCTCCTCTTGACGGACATCCCGCTGGCGGAACCACTGGCTCAGCTGTACGCTTCCGGCGGGGGTAAAGCGCGCTTTGAGGCCGTCCAGCACCGTCATACTGACGCTGCCATCGGGCTGCTGGGTTCCCTTTGCCTCCACAAAGTTGATGCTGGGATTGCCGACAAAGTCGGCAACGAACAGATTGTTGGGTTTGCTGTATACCGTCAGGGGTGCGTCATACTGCTGTAGCACGCCGTTGTTGATCAGGCAGATTTGGGTGGCCAGCGTCATTGCCTCCATCTGGTCGTGGGTCACATAAACAAAGGTAGAGCCGGTTTCCAGGTGCAGCCGCTGCAATTCATAGCGCATTTCCAGCCGGAGCTTGGCATCCAGGTTGGAAAGCGGCTCGTCCATAAACAGCACCAGCGGTTCCGGTGCCAGGGTACGGGCAATGGCAACACGCTGCTGCTGACCGCCGGACAGCTCCGCCGGGTAGCGATCCATAAACATACTGATTTTTACAATCCGGGACACCCGACGCACGGACAGGTCGATTTCCTCCTTGGTGAGCTTACGCACAGCAGTCTGCGGTTTACCGTCCTTCACCACCTGGAAATCCGGGGTGACAAGTCCGGTGGATTTGGCTGCGTCCACCTTGGCTTTCAGCGGGGCAATTTCGCCGGAGAGGTCTCTGGGATTTTCCAGGTGATAGTCAAAGAGCTTTTTGGCAGTGTACTGGGAGATGGTAAAGGCATCAATCAGCTTGATGATTGCCTTCTTTTCATCCAGCTTGCCCTTTTTGTCCCGGCACTCCTCCAACACCTTGGTCACATCCTCCGGGCGGGAGAGGATTTCTGCCAGACGGGCGGCGTTTTTCAGCTCAAAATTGTAGACGGGCATTTCCTCCTTGATGTTGGAAAGACCAAAGGAAATGTTCTGATACACCGTCATGTTGGGCCATAGGGCGTAGTTCTGGAACAGGAAGCCCACCTTCCGCTTGTTGGCGGGGATGTTGATGCCCAGGCTGCTGTCAAACACCACCTTGTCGCCAATGGTGATGCGCCCGCTGGTGGGGGTTTCCAGTCCGGCAATCATCCGCAGGGTGGTGGTTTTGCCGCAGCCGGAGGGACCCAGCAGGGTGACAAATGCGTTATCTTCAATGACCAAATCCAGGTCGTCCACGGCATAGAACTTGCCCCAGTGCTTGGTCACGTGCTCCAATCTGATTTCAGGCATGGTATTAACCTCCTATTCCTTCATCCAGGCTTGCGCCGGTAATCTTGTTGACGAGCGTGTTGCACACCAAAATGGTGACAATCAGCAGCAGGTTGATGCCGCTGGAAAATGCGTACAGACCCATTTCGTCGAAATAGTCCAGGGTGGTGGAGAGGATGAAGCCCTGCACGCACAGCAGCATAAACAGGCTCAATTCTCTCAGGCAGGTCATAAAGGGCAGCAGATAGCCGCTGATGATGGAGGATTTCTGAATGGGGATGATGATGCGGGTCATCCGCTTGATCCAGGGAATGTCCTGAATAATGGCAGCTTCCTCAATCTCGCCGGAGAGCTGCAGCATGGAGTTGAGGGCGTTCCGGCTGGCAAAGGGGATGTACTTGATGGTGCCCACAATAATCAGCAGGGTGTAGGTGTTAAACAGGTTCAGCTTTTCCGAGGAGAACAGGATGAAAAAGGCAGCGCCCACTGCCAGCGAGGGCATCAGATAGGGCAGGAACGCCATGGAGTTGACGTAGTTTGCCCATTTGCTCCGCCGCTGCTTGGAAACGGCATAGCCAATCAGGGTGCCGATGGTACCTGCCAGCAGAGAGCAGGCCACACTGACCAGCATGGTGCCCCGGAAGGCGTGCCAGATGGTTTCGTTGTACAGGATGCCCTTTTGACCGTACATACCGTTTTCCGTGATGTTCTCGTTGGTAATCCACCACTTTGTTGTCAGGTTATTCACATTGCCGGTGTACAGGAAGGAATAGTCACCGGGGTTGGGCAGGAAGGTCTCAAAGGCAAAGGAGACAATGGGGAAGATGCTGGTGAAGAAGGTGATGAACACCAGCAAAATGGCGATGATGTACTTGCCGTACTTGCCCAGGTTGATTTTGGAAATCTGACCGGACTTGCCGGTAACGGTGGTGTAATTTTTCCGGCTGGTCAGGCTCAGCTGATTCAGCAGCATAATCACAACGCCAAAAATCATCATGATAATGGCAAGGATGGAAGCTTCGCCGGTGTACTTGGAGTTCATAGACACATACTTGGTGGACAGGGTGGTCAGACCCAGGTAATGGGGCACCGGGTAGGAACCCATGGCGCTGCCGAATACCAGCAGGATGGTGGACAAAATGGCGGGCTTGACCATGGGCAGGGTAATCCGGGTCATGGTGCGCCATTTGGGGGTGTCCAGAATGGTGGCGGCTTCTTCGAGGTTGGCATCCATGTTGCGGAAGATACCGCCAATCAGGATATAGGCGAAGGGCGCATAGTGCAGACCCAGCACCACCAGGCTGGGGAACAGCCCCTGGCACCACCACTTTGGCATGGTGATGCCGAACAGGCTGGCAAGCAGTCCGTTGGAGGTACGGGTGACGGCATTGGAGTTGAACAAATTCTGCCACACCACAGCCAGCGTCCACTGGGGCATAATGTAGGGGAAAATAAAGATGGAGCTGAGGTATTTCCGCCATGCCAGATTGGTTCTGGTAATCAAAAAGGCGAAAATACCGCCAAACAAAATGGAGACAATGCAGGTTCCCACGGCCAGGTAGACGGTATTCAGCAGAGGAATCCACAGGTTCTTTTTTGCCATTCGGCTGGTAAAGAGGTCAATGTAATTAACCAGGGTGAAGCCACTGGTTTTGCCGGTGAGGTGGGCATCGATGGTGCCCGGATGGATGGTGAGGGTATCTTTGATAATGGCAACGATGGGGGCGATGGTGGTGATGGTGACCACGATGCCCAGCACCAATAAAATCACGTTGTAAGGCTTGGAGAAAAATGTCCCCACCTTATTCAGCCAGATGCGAAAAGGACTGGCTGCAAGCGTTTCACTTTTATTCATGTTTTCCTCCTTCTTTGATGACGCTGCGGGGATGGTACGAATACGCTGGTTCCCTAACCCGCCCGTGGCGCAATGCGCCCTCGGCTCCACCTTTGGGGTGTTGCAGAGCACAGCGAATCTTTCAAAATTATGATTGCCGGTGGCAATCATTCCACGATTAAAAGCTGGCAGCCCGAACGGGTTGACTGAGGGGGCGCAGTTCGTTTGAGAAACAAGCACATATGCAATTAACTTCTTCCCTCTTCACTCTTACCTTTTACTTACCAAAAGGGCGCCTCTGGGACGAAATGTTTCCAGAGGCGCCCGGTTTCGGTTAAGTTAGAATGGAAATGCTTCCAGCGCCAGGGGAAATGTTAATCAGCGCTGTACTTATCCAGCATCTCAATCCAGCTGCCTACGGTGAAAGCAACAGATGCGCAGTACTCGGGATCTTCCAGAACCAGCTTGCCTTCCTGGGTCCACCAGTCGTAACCGGCATCGTTCTTGGCAGCGTAAGCAACGGTGGTGCCGTCCTCAGCCATGCCGCCGGTCATGTGATGGAACTTTGCTTCATTGTCGGCAGCCACGGTGGGGTTGGAGGAGTAACCGCCCATATCCTTGCCCCATGCGGAGAAGCCGTCCACGGTGCAGGTCATGTAAGCGATGAAGGCACAGGCCGTCCAGGGCAGGGGAGAATTATCGGTGACAAACAGGTAATGGCAGTAGCCATAGCCGCCGATGCCCTGATAGCCATCCTGGTATGCAGCAACCTTGATGTTGTTGACGGAAACAGAGTCAGATTCTTCCACGGAGCGCAGCTTGGAGTAAACCAGCAGGCCGAACTGATCGGTAGCGGAGTTGGAAACCAGGGTGTTGCAGATGGGGCCGTCATCGGTCTGTGCGGAGTAGCTTTCCACCCACAGCTTGATCCATGCCAGCGCATAGCAGCCATCCTCGCCCAGACCCAGGTCCTCAGCGTCAACCTTCATCTCCTCAATGGTGGGAGCGAAGTAAGCCTGCTCGTCGGCGGGCAGTGCCTCGTAGGCTTCCCGCAGCCATGCGGCGTAGGTATCCTCGGTGAGCATATACAGGAAGTTCTTGCCAACGATTTCGGAATCGATGTCCATGAACAGACCATGCTCGCCCTCGGCAACGAAGTCCCAGCAGTTGTCATAGGTCTTGTCGCCGGTGCAGTTGTACTCAAACACCTTGTTCAGGGTTTGCAGAGGCAGGAAGCCATCGTACTTGTCAGCGGTGATGCCATTGGCATCGGCCCAGTCCTTGGGGATGAAGGTATCCAGGATGCCGGTCTGAACCATCTTGGACTCAATCTGGTTGCCGTCCTGAATCAGGGTCATGGCAAAGGTGCCGGTGCCCTTGAGGGAGTCAGCGGTCAGCTGGTCGAAAATCTTGTTGTTCTTGGGCTGCTGCCACTCAAACTCCATGTTGTAGCTGGGGTCGATGGTTTGCAGGTAGGAGATAAACAGAGGCAGGGCGCTCTTGCCGCGGCTGGAGTTGCCCACGCCATAGAACTTCTTGCCGTTGGATTCCTCAATGGCCTTCTTAGCCAGTTCTTCCAGGGTCATGTCCTGCGCCTGGGCGATGATGGATTTGACATCATCCTCAGCAGAAGCAGCACCAAAGGCACACACGGTCATAGCCATAACCATGCTCAACGCCAGCAGCATTGCGATGAATCGTTTCATTACATTGTTCCTCCTGAAATTAAATTTTGAACCTCAGGGGGAGGTTCCCCCTGTGTACGCTTTTATTATAGCGGCAACATTCACAAATTGGAATTGGCAATTCTGATATTTTTTGTGCGATTCGGCTTTCTTTACAAAAACCAGGTGCATTGCAGCGGAATAAATGATATAATCTGTTCAGATATTCTCCATTCTCCGACTTCCCCCGCACCCGCAGGGGCGGCTACCATGCCGCCCGCCAGCCCCCGGTTTCCACCGCACCCTGTAGGGGTCGCCAATTTGGCGACCCGCTGGCACGAAGTGCCACTTGGCTTCCCCCGGGGGGAAGCTGTCAGCCGTAGGCTGACTGATGAGGGGCGGCGAACGGCTGGTCAAGGAATGCAGTTAGATGAATGGCAGATGTTCCGGGTTTTACCATTCATCCGGGATATTTGAAACTTTTAGCTATCGCAACCCCTCATCAGTCACGACAAAATATCGGTTCCGAAGTGCCGATATTTCATCGTGACAGCTTCCCCTCGGGGGAAGCCAAGAACTCAAAAGACGTTGGCAATTTCCATTCAACGAACCGCTCTGTTGCGTTTGCTTCACGAACTCAAAAATTTTTACCAATCCCATCCAACCAACCGCGCCATTGCGTTGGCGTTGCATCCATAAAACATCCTCAGCAAAGGAGAGACATCACCATGAAAAAAATGCGTGTTCTGCTGCTGACCCTGGTGCTGCTGCTCACCGGCTGTGCATCTCAGCCGGCGGTGCCCACCCTGACACCGGAAGAAAACCGACTGGTGATTTACACCTCCCACAAAGAGGAGGTATACCGTCCCATTATCCGGGAATTTGAGGAGCGCACCGGCATCTGGGTGGAGGTGGTTACTGGCGGCAGCAATGAGCTGCTGACGCAGCTGGAGCAGGAGAAAAGCAGCCCAAAGGCGGATGTGATGTTCGGCGGCGGTGTGGAGAGCCTGGATGCCTGCCGGGATTTATTTGAAAGCGTATCCTGCTCCGACATCTGGCAGGTGTCCGATTCTCTGCGGGATGCGGAAAATGCCTGGGTGCCCTTTTCCGCGCTGCCCCTGGTGCTGATTTACAACACGAAATTGGTTGACCCTGCCACTCTGACCGGGTGGAATGACCTGACCAGGCCGGAATTTCGGGGGAAGATTGCCTTTGCTGACCCGGAAAAATCCGCATCCTCCTTTACGGCAGTGGCCACCATTTTGGCCTCCTGCGGGGAGGAAACCGTCCTTTCCGTTGCCCGCAATCTGGCGGGACAGCTACTCACCTCCTCCGGCGACGTACTGACCCAGGTGGCGGAGGGAGAGAAACTGGTGGGTGTGACGCTGGAGGAAACGGCGCTGCAGCGTATTGCGGCCGGGAATACCCTGGCGCTGGTTTACCCGGAGGAGGGAACCAGCTGTGTGCCCGATGGTACGGCGGTGCTGAAAAACGCGCCCCACCGGGAGAGTGCCCTTGCCTTTTTGGAATTTACCCTGAGCCAGCCGGTGCAAACTCTGTTGGGCAGCCGCTTTTATCGCCGCAGTGTTCGGACGGATGTAACCGTGCCGGGGAACCTGCCGGGAAATCTGAATCTGATCGACTATGATATTTCCTGGGTTTCGGAAAATCGGGAGGGCATCCTGCGCAAATGGGCGGATGCCGTGAAGGAGGGAGCCGCATGAAGCATTCCTTTCGCCGCCGCTTGTTTGCGGCCATGCTGCTGGCTTCCCTGCTGCCGCTGCTGCTGTGTACGGTGCTGATGGTACAGATTACCCGCCTGCGGATGCAGAACAAGGCGCGGGAGGATTTGGGGGAGCAGTCTGCCATTTTGTGCCAGAGCCTGAGCAGTCTGCGGGATGCCATGGTGCAAAGCGCGGACAAGCTGAGAGATGACGACAGCGTGATCCATGCTTTGGGTTCCGGCACGGGCAGCCGCTTTCAAATCAACAGCCTGCTGTTTACGGCCACGGACAGCTGGCGTACCATCGGCGTATTTGACCTGTATGACAGCACCGGGGTGTGTCACTACTCCACCCGGGGAACGGTGTCCCAAAATCTGCCGACGGATTGGGGAGTGCTGTATGGAGCAGCCCAAGCGGACGGGGAGCCAGTGTATTATGCGGCGGAGAATCCGGCAGACATGGCTTCCCCGCTGCTGCTGGGCGGGGTGGCACTGCGGGCGGAGGACGGCTGCGGGGGCTTCCTGGTCATGCGGGTGTATGCAGCGGGATTCCACGCGCTGCTGGACGGCAAGTATGTGCAAAGCGACGTGCTGGTGCTGAGTAAATTTTTCCGCCCCATTTATGGCTCTCAGACCAGTCTGACCCAGGTGCTTGCCCCCCAGCTGCGCCAAACCCTGTTGGCAGGAGAAGCACCCACAGACAGCAATTATGTGTATAAAATCGTCAATCACCCGGAAACGGGGCTGAATCTTGTGCTTCGTCAGCCTCAGATGTTCACATCCCGGACGGTGTGGCTGCTGTATACGGCGGGGGTTATCTGTGTGCTGGCTTGCGTGTGCGTGTCGGCGCTGGTGAGCCTTCCCATCAGCCGCCAGATTGCAGCCCCCTTGGAGCGGCTGATGACGGGCTTCCGCCGGGTGCAGCAGGACAATCTGGAAATCCAGATTCCCGTTGACCGGCAGGATGAATTCGGGGAGCTGGCCGAGCAGTTCAACCAGACCGTCCGCGCCCTCAACACCAACCGAGCGGAACTGCTGCGCAACCAGCAGGAGCTGAACCAGGCGCAGATACGCATGATGCAGGCACAGCTGAACCCTCACTTCCTGTGCAACACCCTGGACACCATGAAGTGGATCAGTAAGATAAACAAGGTGCCCCAGGTTGCCATGATGGCAACGAATCTGGCGGACATTCTGCGGCTGTGCATTTCGCCGGAGGAGTTTGTGCCCCTGTACCGGGAGATGGAAATCTTGCAGCGCTATATTGAGATTCAAAAAGTCCGTCTGGGGGATGACTTCGCCTTTCGGGTGTCGATTCCAGAGGAGCTGTACGACTGCATGGTGCCCAAAATGATATTGCAGCCCATTGTGGAAAATGCCATTTTGCATGGCATTGACGGCATGACCGGGGCGGTGATTTCTGTCCGGGCGCAGACTGACGGCAATCAGCTGAAAATTACCGTGCGGGACAATGGCCGGGGCTTCCCGTCGGATATGCTGGGGCAGCCTTACCGCCGGGATAAGGGGCTTGCAAAAGGGCATTTGGGATTATATAATGTGGATATGATTCTGCGGGGAAATTTCGGGGAACGGGGCGGCCTGTGGCTCAGCTGCGGGGAAGATGGCGGAGCCGTGGTGACGGCGCTGCTGCCCGTCCGATATGATACCGAACTCTAATTAAATATCCGCAAAGATATTTAATTGCCCGCAGGGCAAAGAGTTCGCATCAGACGTGTTTTGCGATTTCTTTCCTTATAAATCGCAAAACTGGAAGCGCTGCCAAGCGATGCCTTTCTGCTTAAAATCTATATTTTAAGCAGAAAAATAGTATGAGGAGGAAACGATATGCTGAGGGTGCTGGTGGTAGAGGACGAGGAGATGATTCGCAAGGGCATTGTGCTTACAGTGGATTGGACGGCGCTGGACTGCGTGGTGGTGGGTGAGGCGGCCAATGGTGCGCAGGGCTTGGAGGCTGCCCGGCGGCTGAACCCCAATCTGATTATCACTGACCTGAAAATGCCGCAGATGGATGGCATTGAGATGCTCAGGGCTTTGCGCGCCGAGGGCTGCAAGGCCTATGTGATTATCCTGACGGCCTATGACAATTTCAGCTATGCGCAAAGTGCCCTGCGGCTGGGGGCGGTGGACTATCTGCTCAAGCCCTTTCATGACGGCGACCTGGAACACGCCATTACGCAGCTGCAAACCCGCATTGCACCGAAAGCGGCAGAGCACGATGCCGGAATCAGCGTCCGCAAGGGGGACAAGAGCAGATATGTGCTGGAAGCCATGGACTACATCAGCAAGCACTATAACGAGCCGGACATCAGCGTAGGCACGGTGGCAGAGAGCCTGAACATCAGCGAGGGCTATCTCAGCCACACCTTTAAGAAGGAAACGGACTATACCCTGCTGAATTACCTCACCCGCTACCGGATTCACAAGGCCATGGAGCTATTAAAAGATTGCCGGGTAAAGGTCTATGAAGTGGCAGAGCAGGTGGGCTATCGGGACATTGCCTATTTCAGCGCCACATTTAAGAAATATGCGGGGATTTCCCCCTCGGAATACCAGCTTTCCAGGAGGTAAAAGCCATGATAAAGCTGATTGCCAGTGACATTGACGGAACACTGCTGCAAAACGGAGAAACGGAAATCAGCCCCCGTTTTTTCCGGGAGGCGGAGCGGCTGATGAAGCAGGGGGTGGCGGTTTGCGCCGCCAGCGGCAGACAGTATAAAAGTCTGCGTCATTTGTTTGCACCCTTGGCTGACCGGATGTATTTCCTGTGTGAAAATGGTGCGGTGGTGTATATGCCGGGGGAGCCGCCGAAGCTGCTGTCGAAAACGGTGATTGATCGGGCGCTTTCCCTGGAGCTGTGCCGGGACATTTTGGAGATTCCGGGCTGTGAGCTTTTGATTTCCGGGGCTAATATGAGTTATCTGTGCCCAAAAACTGAAAGCTACCTTGACCATATCCGCTATTTCGTTGGCAACAATGTGACCGTTTTGGATAGCCCTCAGGAAATGCCGGAGGATTTTGTGAAGATTTCGGCCTATTATCTGCCCGGCGCGGAGCGCTTGGAGCCAATGCTGGTTCCAAAATGGGGAAAACGCCTGGGGGCGGCCATTGCGGGCAAATGCTGGCTGGATTTTACCTTGGCGGATAAGGCCACGGGCATCCGGGCGCTGTATTCTGCGCTGAACGTGACGGCGGAGGAGACGATGGCCTTTGGCGACAATTACAATGATGTGCCCATGCTGGATGCAGTGGGACATTCCTATATCATGGCTTCTGCCGCAGAGTCCCTGCGCCAACGCTATGCAAACCGGTGTACCAGACCGGAAGATGTGATGGAGAAATTGTAATGCGGCTGGATGTTTTGCAGACGCTCTGTAGGGGCGGATAGCATCCGCCCGCAACCTGACGGGATTGAGCTGTTCGTTGAATGGCACCAGCTTCCCATACGAATTGTAGTAGACTGTTCTGACTAATAATTTATGAACAGCCAACGGCGATGCGTCTCTTGGCTTCCCCCGAG
>ERZ791887.1880-NODE-1880-length-12640-cov-4.785459_pt1 | contig 12640 bp, 9 predicted proteins | sample MGYA00510157_ERZ791887 | MGnify/ENA primary metagenome ERZ791887 (study PRJEB30046, sample SAMN00792112) | human gut metagenome | study: EMG produced TPA metagenomics assembly of the A metagenome-wide association study of gut microbiota in type 2... | reverse complement strand
CCCCACCGGCGACCCGGATGCCCCCTTAAAGGCGCTGATCTTCGACAGCATCTACGACAGCTACAAGGGCGTCATCGTCTACATCCGCGTGTTCGAGGGCTCGGTGAAGCCCGGCGACACCATCCGTATGATGGCCACCGGCGCAGAGTTCACGCTGGTGGAGGTGGGTCACATGGGTGCCACCTCCCTGACCCCCTGCGCCCAGCTGCAGGCCGGTGAGGTAGGCTACCTGACCGCCAGCATCAAGACGGTGCAGGACACCCGCGTAGGCGATACTGTCACGCTGGCAGAGCGCCCCACCGCAGAAGCGCTGCCCGGCTACCGTCAGGTCAAGCCCATGGTGTTCTGCGGCATCTACCCCGCCGACGGTGCCAAGTACCCCGACCTGAAGGACGCGCTGGAAAAATTGCAGCTGAACGATGCCTCCCTGACCTTTGAGCTGGAGACCAGCGCCGCGCTGGGCTTCGGCTTCCGCTGCGGTTTCCTGGGTCTGCTGCATATGGAGATCATCACCGAGCGTCTGGAGCGGGAGTTCGATCTGGACATCATCACCACCACCCCCAGCGTGCGCTACCGCCTGACCTTGACCGACGGCACAGTGGAAATGATCGACAACCCCTCCAGCTACCCGGACCCCAGCAACATCGTCAAGCAGGAGGAGCCCTTTGTGGATGTGCATCTGTACACCCCCAACGACTATGTGGGCGGCCTGATGGATCTGTGCCAGAGCAAGCGCGGCGTGCTGATCGACATGAAGTATCTGGACGATGTGCGGGTGGACCTGCACTACGCGCTGCCGCTGGGCGAGATCGTGTACGACTTCTTTGATGCCATCAAGAGCCGCAGCCGGGGCTACGCCAGCTACGACTATGAGTTCAAGGAGTACCGCGAGAGCGATCTGGTCAAGCTGGACTTTTTGCTCAACGGCGACCCCGTGGACGCCTTGTCCATGATCGTGTTCCGGGACAACGCCTACGCCAAGGGACGCCGCATCTGCGAAAAGCTGCGGGACAACATCCCTCGCAACCTGTTTGAGATCCCGGTGCAGGCAGCCATCGGCGGCAAGATCATTGCCCGCGAGACGGTCAAGGCCATGCGCAAGGATGTGCTGGCCAAGTGCTACGGCGGCGATATCTCCCGTAAAAAGAAGCTGCTGGAAAAGCAGAAGGAAGGCAAAAAGAAGATGCGCCAGCTGGGCAGCGTTTCCCTGCCCAGCGAGGCCTTTACCGCCGTGCTCAAGCTGGATAGCGATGACGATTGATCTGCAAATATGCAAAAGGGATGCTGCGTGCGCGGCATCCCTTTTTTGATGGGAACTCCCAAATGTGAAATCCGCTCATGGCAGAGAGGCGCTCTTTGCTTTTTCTACTAAATATGTTATAATTTATTTATATATCAGTTTTTGTATCCGTTTTTGGAGAGATGGGCTGCGGCCTTGTGCTGCGCCCTTCTCTATGCAACGTTCCCCGGCAGAAAGGATGTGGCCTTTATCAAAGCAAAACACGGAAAAGGCGCAGCGCAAAACAGCAGACATACACACAGTGGCGGCGCACAGAGGGCAACGCCCCTCTGGAAGCAGGTGCTGCTGACGCTGCTGGTTCTTGTTGCCCTGCTCGCCCTGCTGGGCGGGGCGCTGTGGCAGAATATCTGCTATAACCGCACCCACTATACGGCAGAGTTCTATCAGATTCATTCCCGCAAGCTGACCCAGAGCTGCCGGGTCGTTTTTCTGACCGATCTGCATCTGCGGGAGTACGGAGCAGATAACTGTGAGCTGGTGCAGGATGTCCGCAGCCTTGCCCCGGATCTGATCCTGCTGGGCGGCGACTTTGTGACCTACGGCGAAGGCACCGATTATGATAATATGCTTTCCCTGTTCCGTCAGCTGAGCGAGATTGCCCCGGTATGCGGAGTGCTGGGCAACCACGAGGACGAGCTGTATTTTCTGGACAACGACCGGGAACTGGTGGAAAAGTTCACCGCTGCCGGGGTGACCGTCCTGCGCAATCAGGAGGCGCGCTATACCATCCACGACAACGTTATCAGCATTCTGGGCGTGGAGGGCAGCCCGGCGGATTTTTCCAACTACGGTGCCAGCACCTTTATGGACAGCGTGGAGCCGCAGACAGACTACGACCTGCGCATCTGTCTGGCACACGTTCCCACCTACTTTCCCGAGCATCTGGAAAATTATTCCTTTGAGCTGGGTCTTGCCGGGCACACCCACGGCGGCATCGTGCGTCTGCCGAAGATCGGTCCGCTTTATACCGCCGAGGAGGGCTTTCTGCCCGACTATGCCGGAGGCAGCTATACGCTTGCCAACAACGCCACCCTCATTGTAAGCCGGGGACTGGGCGATTCCAGCCGGGCGCCCCGCATCAACAATGTGCCGGAGCTTTCGGTCATTGACATCGACTAAGCAGCCTGCGCTGCGCGTGCAGGCCGCTGCAAAAGGGTAGAATGCCATGGACGACATCAAAGAAAAAATCAAACAGGCGCTGCGTCATATCTGGACAAATAAATACCGCCTGTTTCTCTGCCTGCTGACCTTGTGCTGTCTGTTCGGGCTGGTTCACTATTTCAAAAGTGCGGACAGCGCCACTGCCAGCATCTCCTTCAATTACTCCGAGGCGGCGCTTGGCATGAACCCCAACAAGACCCGCTTCAACGCCTACGAGATCGTTTCGGACGAGGTGATGGAGCGCGCCATCCGGCGGGTGGGCCTGCAGGACAGCCTGACTGCCTCCCAGCTGGCAGAGTGCCTTTACCTGAGTCCGGACGGCACCGGCAGCGCCAACGGCAGCGAGTATATCAGCACCAACTACTATCTCTCCATCAACACCCGCAAGCTGAACCTGGGCAACCGCAAGCCCACAGATCTTTTGCAGAGCGTGTGCGAATCCTACCGGGAGATCTTTCTGAGCAACTACTGCGATAACCAGAGCATCCTCAAGGAAAAGCTGGAAGTGACCACCGCGTGCGAGCCTTACCTGCGACTGAACGAGCTGGAGGTGCGCGCCGCCGCGCTGAACCGCTATCTGAACGCCCGTCTGGGGGAGAACAAGAGCTTTACGGACGAGGCAAATCCCGACCCTTCCACCAACAACTTTACCACACTGGGCAAAATGATCAACAATCTGGTGGATTACGACCTGCCCAACGCCATGGCCTTTGTCATCGAGGGCGGCGTTGCCCGCGACCCGGCCATGCTGACCAGCATTCTGGAATACAAGAACAAGATTGACGATATTGACATGCGCACCCAGCAGGCTTACTATGACGCCGACAAAAAGGGCATTTCCATCTACGAAAAATCCATGACCTCCATCATGATGATCCCCACCGTGGATGAAGCAAGCGAGTACTATATGTCCCGCACCAAGACCGCCATGGATGCGCTGGCGCGGGCGGCAGACGCTTCTCTGGCCGATGCCACCGACTACCAGTCCGAGATCGTGAGCACGAATTATGTGATCCAGAAGATCCGGGAGCTGGATGCCGGCCAGCCGCGTCTGGCCGAGGCGCAGGCCATGGTGAACAAGCTGGAGACCGCCATCAACGAGATCTCGGAGCAGCTGTTTGTACTGGACAAGGCGTATATCAAGTACAAATCCCAGAACTATATCACCTTTACCTACGGCTCGGCCTCCTTCCTGCAGCGCCTGAGCCTGAAAAAGACCCTGATGGAGTCCGTTGCCGTGATGCTGGGCAGCGCATGGCTGCTCCACGAACGTAAACGCAGAAAGGCAAGGCACCGCAGATGAAAAAGTTTGAGATCCTGCGCTATCTGAAGCGTTTCAGCCTGCTGATCTTTCTGGTGTCGCTGGCAGGTGCGGCCGCCATCTACCTGTATGCAGACGGTCGGCAGAAGTACACTGCATCGGTCATTATCCGCTATACCAACGACGGCATCTCGGACGGCTACACCCCGGACGGCAGCGAGCTGGACGTCAACGAGATCTACTCCTCCACCGTCATCTCGCAGGCCATGGATGCACTGGGTGCTTCCGGGCGGCTGAGCACCATCCGTTCCAACATCTCGGTGACCCCGGTGATCTCGGAAGATCAGGAGACCATCAACGAGGCACTGCTGCAAAAGGGCGAAGAGGTGACCTATTTCCCGGATACCTACAAGGTGAGCCTTGTGGTGGATGGAGAGCAGGGCGCGGGTTATGCCCGCAATATGCTGGATGCCATCATCCAGAGCTACTGCACCTATTATACGGAAAAATATGTGGAGCAGAAACTCTCGCTCAACCCCTCGTCCGGTCTGCTGGACAATGGCTACGATTACTACGAGTGCATCCGCATTCTGGAAAACGATACCAACGAGATGCAGGACTATCTGCTGAGCAAGCGGGAGCACTACCCGAATTTTCGCTCCTCCCGCACCGGCTACACCTATGCAGACCTGTGCGATATCTATTCCGACTTCAAAAAATACACCATCCCGGCGCTGTACGCCTATGTGCTCAACGGCCCGCAGGTGCGGGACGGCACGGTGCTGCAGGAATATCTGGCCAACACCATCGAAACTGCAAAGCAGAACGAACAGATCACCACCGAGCAGCGGGACAGTCTGTGGAGCCTGACCGACCAGTATGTGTACAAGAACGCCGATCTGCTGCAAAACTACTTTACTGACCGGGGCGAGGTGGTGTCCTCGGACTATATCCTGAATAACATCGAGCTGGAAGGTGCTGGCGATAAGGCACAGACCACCTACGACGGTCTGGTGCTGAAACTGGTATCGCTGGAACAGCAGGTCGCATCCAGCCAGATCGACCGGCAGTTTCAGGAGGAGATCCTGCAAAGTTTCCGCAACGTGGATTTTGGCGGTACAGGCGAGCAGCACGCCAAGATGGAAAGCATGATCAACGACTACGAGGCGCAGCTGAAAAGCTACTACGAGATCATCAATACCAGCAGCAAGGAGCTGAACCTGTACATCAGCGCGGATTATCTGAAGATGATCAGCTCGGTGCAGGTGGCTGCCGCCATCAATGTCAAGCTGTACCTGATGCTGGCGCTGGTGCTGTTCTTTGTCATCGGCTGCTGCGGCGCAATTCTGCTGGGCCGCATCTCGGATGCGGTGGATTATCTGCTGTATGTGGACAAAAAGACCGGTCTGCCCAACCGCGAAAAGCTCAACGTGTATATCTCCGGCATGGCCGACCGCATTCTGCCGGAGGACTATACCTGCTTTGCTTTGCAGCTGGACAACCTGACCGAGATGAGCCGCCGCTTCGGCTACCATGTGGGTGACGGCATCCTGAAGGATTTTTCCGGTCTTTTGCAGCTGATGGGCGATACCGACGGCACGGTGGGCTACAACGGCGCGGGCAAGTTCCTTGCCTTCTTTGATGAATGCAGCACCCGGAAGGCAGAGGTCATGATCCGCATTCTGCAAAGTCAGGTGGACGAGTACAATAAGCTCAACCCGGAGTACCCCATCCTGTTCACCGCCGCATGGGCCACCACCTCGGAGGAGGAGCTCTACCATGTGCGCGACCTTGTGCGCTGCGCACAGAAAAAGATGTCCCTGATCGCAGAGGAGGGCGGCGCTGTCCTTGCCGGAATGGAGCGTGGTGAAGCATGATCCAGAACCGACGCGCTTACCAGCTGATCCACTGCCACACCCGCAGCCGTCTGCTGGCGGGCGCTGCCGCCGTGTGCGGCGCAGCCTGCGGCCATGCAGACCTTGGGCTGTACCATCTGCTGCACCGGGGCGGTGCCCCGCTGCCGGACAGCACACAGGCCGACCGCGCCGCGCTGGCAGCCCTGTGCCCGAAACCTGCAGCAGAAGAGACCTGCCCGCTACTGCCGCAGCAGGACCCGGCGGTGACCCTTTCGGTCATTGTGCCGGTGTACAACGGCGAAGCTACCATCGGCCCCTGTCTGGACAGCATTTTGCAGCAGGAGACCAGTTGCACCGTGCAGCTGATCGTGGTGGACAGCGATTCCTCCGACGGCACAGCCGCCGTGCTGGAACGCTACCGGGCACTGCCCGGGGTGTTGCTGTGCAATTGCAGTGCGCCCCGCAGCGCCGCCGCCGCCCGCAACGAGGGACTGCGCCACGCCGTGGGCTGCTGGCTGATGTTCGTGGACAGCGACGATCTGTTATTGCCCGGTGCCATCCGCACCCTGCTGGAGGCCGCACAGCGCCTTGACGCCGATGTGGTGCAAGGCGGCTGGCAGTACCTGTACACCGACGGCACCCGTGGCCCGGTGCAGCGCTACCCGGCGGCAGTCTACACTGGTGCCGCCGCGCCGGAGCGGTTCGAGCTGCCCGGGATGCCATGGGGCAAGGTGTACCGGCGGGAACTGTTTGCACAGGTGCGCTTTCCGGCTTACTATACCTGCTTTGAGGATGCCATCATCCATTTTCTGGTATTCCGGCTGGCAAAGAGCGTGGCCTCTGTGCCCGAGGTGGTCTATCTGTGGCGCAAAAACCCCAAGGGGCTTACCGCCACAAGCCAGCACCGTCCTGCCGCCGTGCAGAGCTACTGGATCATGGAGCAGCTGGCAGTGCAGGATGCTGCGCTGGGCTTGCCCCACGATGCGCTGTACCGCTGCAGCCTGACGTTGCAGCTTTCGGCTTTCTGCTATGCCACTGTATCCGGCCTGCCGCCGGAAACGCAGCAGGCTGTTTTCCGGCTGTGCTGTGCTTTGTACGCAAAGGCGCTGCCGCAAGAGGGCGCACTGCCCCGCCGTGCCCGCTGGGGTGCCCGGGCGCTGCGGCAGCAGGACTTTGGGCTGTGGTGCCGCTACGGCAGAAGATTTCAGTTGTTATAATGTAAGGAGTGCCCATGATACGAGTGCTGCATTCGGTCAGCAATATGGACCGCGGCGGGATCGAGACCATGCTGATGAACTACTACCGGCATATCGACCGCGAAAAGGTCCAGTTTGATTTTATCGTCAACAAGCAAAAGCCCGGCGATTACGACGACGAGATCCGCCGTCTGGGCGGGCACATCTACCAGAGTCCGGGATTAAACCCGCTGCACTACCCGGCGTATCTGCGCTTTGTGCAGCAGACCGTGGCCGCAGACCCCCGCATCCGCATCCTGCACGCCCACAACGAGGCGATGGGGCTTTATGCCCTGAAGGGTGCGGAGAAGGCCGGGCTGCAAGTGCGCATTGCCCACGCCCATAATATCTGGATCGTCCGGGACTACAAGTGGCCGCTGAAGATGTTCTGTAAGCAGCTGCTGCCCGGCGCCGCCACCCACCTGTGGGCCTGCGGCCGGGATGCGGGCATCTACTACTTTGGCAAAGCGGACTGGGAGCGCCGGGGACAGATCATTCCCAACGCCATCGAGCCGGAGACCTTCCGCTTCTCCCCCGCCGTCCGCGCCGAAATGCGGGCGCGCTACGGGCTGGAGGACCGGGTGGTGCTGGGTCATGTAGGCCGCTTTGATGTCCGCAAGAACCACGAGCGTCTATTGGAGATCTTTGCCGCCTTTTTGCAGCTGGAGCCCCGGGCGATGCTGGTGCTCATTGGTACCGGCAGGCTGGAGCAGGCTGTCCGCGCACAGGCGCAGGAACTGGGTATCACAGATCATATCCTGTTTGCCGGGTTGCAAAGCAATGTGGCCGACTGGTACCAGATGATGGATCTCTTCGTCATGCCCTCCCGCTTCGAGGGTCTGCCGGTGGTGGGTATCGAGGCGCAAGCCGCCGGGCTGGGGTGCGTATTTTCGGACGCAGTGCCGGCGGAGGTGCTGCTTTCTTCCCATGCCATCCAGATCCCGCTTTCCGCCAGCAATGCAGACTGGGCAGCAGGCTTGCAGCGGATGCTCCACCAGCCCTGTGACCGCTCTGCCGGTGCAGAACTGATCCGACAGGCGGGCTACGATATCAACATCGCCGCCGCCCGCTTACAGCAGCAGTACCTGCAACTGGGAGGGCAGGCGTAACCCCCCCGGCGGCTGCGGGAACACCCACAATAAAAGGAGAGCCCTTTTCATGCGCACATTGGATCAGATCCTGACCAAAAAGGATTACAGCCGGAAAACTCCGGCCTCTTTGTTTTATAAGGACAGCCCGCTGTGGCAAAAACTGCTGACCATCGGTTGCGTGGTCTTTTTGGCCGGTGCCGGGCTGGGAGAGTGGAAACCAATCAACAGCGCAGTGGGCGGCCTTCCCAAAGCCATCTCTCTGGGGGTGATCGGGCTGGCAATGCTGTACACTCTGTTTTACCCGGACGAAAAGCGTCTCCGGGAGTTATGGAAGCCTACCCTGCTTTATATGTCCCTGATGGCGGCGCTGTTTTTCTGGTCGATGGTCATCTGGATCGAAAGCTTTGCCGCAGTGTCTTCCATGATCCGAAGCTGCTCCAAGATCGTGTTCCAGAGTATTGCCATCCTCACTGCCGTGGCGCTGGTCTATCTGTTCCGGGAAAAAGCCATCGAGCTGTTTACCATCAGCATCTGCATTGCCAACACGGCCATCATGCTGCTGAGCATTCCTGGCTACGGTTTTGCAGCCAGCATCCAGTCTCTCGTTACCTGTCTGATCACCTTCGGTGATGCGGATGGCTATGCGCTGCAGCTGGAGATTCACGACCTGACCTTTGTGTTCGGGCAGATGATCTTGTACTACGCCGTTTTTGCTCCTCGTACTACCCGGCAGGAAAAGCGCAAGCGCTGGCTGTATCTGCTGCTCTGCTGCTGGTTTTTTCTGGTCGGTATGAAGCGCATCGCCATCCCGGCGGTGGTTCTGTTCGTCCTGATCGCTCTGCTTCTCCGCAAGCGCAAAGTCCCCGGCTGGTTTTACCCGGCAGTGGGCGGCGGCTGCATCCTGTTTTTTCTGGTATTTCTCTACTGTGTGCGCTACGGCATCATCTCGAGACTGCTGAACAGTTTTGGCATTGACATGATGGGACGGGACTATCTGTGGAGCATGGCGAACCCCTACTATGAATTTTCTATCACCTATATCGGCCGCGGTTTTGAATATGTGGACACCATCATCGCCCAGTGGTATAATGACGGGCTCATCAACCAGCCTTACCCCTTCCACAACGACATCCTGAAGGTCTTTGTAGAGGTAGGCTTTCCGGGTTTTCTGCTCTGGTCCAGCATCCAGTATGTTCTGACTCCGCTGTTCTGGCAGCGCTATGCAGACCAAGAGACCACGTTGCTGTATCTGTCCGAGCTAGGCTATATGACGGTGACCTACCTGACCGATAATACCGCCTTTTATTTCTGGAGCACGATGGCGCTGCGTCTGGTGACGCTTGCCTACGCCATGGAGCGCAAAAAGCCCCCGGAACCCAAGGTGTGGATGCCGGACAGTCGGCAGGAGATGCGAGACCGCATCCATATTCTGATGAAGGAAGTGTGACGGCAAGGAGTGAAAACAATGCCCTGTATCTCGTTTATAGTGCCTGTTTATAATATGGAGCGCCTGCTACCCCGGGCGCTGCGCTCACTGCGGGCGCAGACCCTGACCGACTTTGAGGCCATCCTCATCAACGATGGCTCCAAGGACGGCAGCGCCGGGCTGTGTGCACAGGCTGTTGCCGAGGATGCGCGCTTTCGCTTCATCGACCAGCCCAACGGCGGCGTAGCCGCTGCACGCAACGCGGGTCTGGATGCCGCCCGGGGCGAGTATATCTTCTTTCTGGACCCGGACGACTGGGTAGAGCCGGATGCGGCAGAAGTGCTGTATCATGCCGCCCGGAATGCTGATGCGGACTGCGTGGAGTTTGGGCTGTATCTGGACAGCTATGATGAAAATGACCGGCTGCTGCACACGCAGACCAGCGGCAGCACCCTCTCCGGCGTGTACCGGGGCGCGCCCTTCAAGGAACATTTCGACGAGACGGCGTCCTCGTATCTGGTCACCAATAAGCTGTTCCGCCGGGCGTTTCTGGAGCAGCATCGGCTGCGTTTCTCCTGCCATCAGCTGGGGGAGGACGGGCTGTTCTTTGTAGCCTTTTATCGTCAAAATCCCGGCTGTCTGGTGGTGCTGGAAAAGCCGCTGTACCACTACACCGCTGCCCGGCGGGGCAGCCTGTCCAACCGCTACCACCCGGAGCGTCTGGAGGATAACTTTTATCTCAGCGATGCAGTGTGGGACACCGTTGCCGCGTGGGGCTTACAGGACAGCCCCATGCACCGCGCAAAGGCGAGCTACTGCACGATCCGCGACCTGATGATGGGAATCAAGAATCTTGGATGCAGCCCGCTTTCCCTTTCCGAGCAGACTGCTTGGCTGCGCAGTACCCTGCAAAAGCCCCGGGTGCGCACGGCGGTGCGCAGCACCCCACTGCACGCCATGCAGAGCCGGAACGACCAGGTAAAGCTGTTGCTGCTCAAGCTGCGGCTATGCCGCGCGGTGCTGCTGCTCTCGGGCGCAAATCAGCGTAAGAATACCTGAAAAAATCCCCCCGCTGCCGACTGGCAGCGGGGGGATTTGTTACCGATTTAAATGAAAATCAGCGCTTAGTTCTGCTTCATGCGAGCAAAGCAGTCGGAGCAGTAGACCGGACGGTCCTCACGGGGCTGGAAGGGAACCTTGCAGGCCTTGCCGCAAGCTGCGCAGACAGCGTCGAACATCTGACGCTCGCCGCTGTTGCTGCGTGCGCCGCCGTTCTTGCGGGCGTCACGGCAGGGCTTGCAGCGCTGGGGCTGGTTCTCAAAGCCGCGAGAAGCGTAGAACTCCTGCTCGCCGGCAGTCCAAACAAATTCCTTACCGCAGTCCTTGCAGACCAGAGTCTTGTCTTCAAACATAGTAGTATCTCCTCTTTAGTTAGTTCTTGCCCACGGAAGGATTGTAACCATACCTTTGGTTTTGGGACCATCGCGCTGATCAGTAAGCTTACCAGGGGCTTGAATAGATAAACGCCCTCGGATTGAGGACTTTCCTATTGTACCGTTATTTTTGAGATTTGTCAACCAAAAAACAACCGTTCGCCCTTTTATTTGTACACATGGCACAAACCGACAGCATATATTTGGGTAAAATCACCGCTGGAAGATGGAAAAGCGGCGCGCCGCACAGGTTATGTGCAGCGGCAGATAATTTATGATTTGCGGTTCAGAAACACCTGCGGGTGTTTCTGAACCACTTTTTCACACAAGCAAAAAGGGGCTGCCGCACATTCTGTGCAGCAGCCCCTGCAAAGCCCTTTGGGAAAAGCTTACTTCTCGATGACTTCCTTGGTGTCGCGGGCGATCATCAGCTCCTCGTCGGTAGCGATGACCAGTGTGCGGACCTTGGCACCCCAGGCAGTGATCTCGCAGACATCGCCCTGCGGGTGCTTGTTCTTGTCGGTGTCGATGCGGATGCCCAGCCAATCCATGTGGTGGCAGATCTTTGCACGGGCAATGGCATCGTGCTCGCCGATGCCGCCGGTAAAGACGATGGCATCCACGCCGCCCATAGCTGCAATGTAGCTGCCGATGGTCTTTTTGATCTGGTAGTTCAGCATATCGGAAGCCAGCTGTGCGCGCTTGTTGCCGGCCGCGGCAGCCTCTTCCACATCGCGCTTATCGCTGGAAACACCGGAGATGCCCAGCAGACCGGACTTCTTATTCAGGATCTCGTCCAGCTCGTGGCCGGTGATGTTCAGGGTGTACTTCAGGTAGTTGACCACAGAGGGGTCCAGATCGCCGCAGCGGGTGCCCATCATCAGGCCGGCCAGCGGGGTCATGCCCATGGAGGTATCCACGACCTTGCCCTGATCGACTGCGGCAATGGAAGAACCGTTGCCCAGATGGCAGGTGATCAGCTTCAGGCGCTCAATGGGCTCTTCCAGATACTCGGCTGCCTTGTGGGCAACGTACTTGTGGCTGGTGCCGTGGAAGGCGCACGCCGTACTTCTCGTAGTACTCGTAGGGGATGGCGTACATATAAGCCTTCGGCGGCATGGTGCTGTGGAAGGCGGTGTCGAACACAGCCACCATGGGAATGTTGCCGAACACCTTGCGGGCGGCCTCGATACCCAGAATACCGGCGGGGTTGTGCAGAGGAGCCAGCGGGCTCAGCTCACGCAGAGTGTTGATGACCTCATCGGTGATCAGGCAGCTGCTCTTGAACTTCTCGCCGCCGTGGACGACGCGGTGGCCGATGGCGTCGATCTCGCTCACGTCATTGATGCACTTGCCTGCACCGGTGGTCATCTTCTTCACGACCTCGGCAAAAGCCTCGGTGTGGGTGGGGAAGATCGCCGGGGTGGTAGCCTTGGTGCCGTTGGCCTCGTGAGTGATCATGCTGCTCTCCATGCCAATGCGCTCGCACAGGCCTTTGCACAGCACCTTTTCGCCGTCCATATCGATCAGCTGATACTTCAGGGAAGAAGAACCGCAGTTAATAACCAGAATCTTCATCTGTGTTGCCTCCTGAAAATTTTTGTACCGTCCGCATCCTGAAAAAAACTGCGGACAGAATTTTACAGATTCCTATGTTTATTATATAATAGGCGTGACGGCTTTTCAAGGCGCAACCCGGGCAAAGCGGTAAAACTTGTGTACAAGGTTTTTGTATATCCTGCCCACAAATCCCGGAAACGGCAGGATTTTTCTGTATATCCGATATAATTTTAACAATCTTTTGGCGAAAAGGAGCAGTTCCATGAAGTTTGCAGGCATCATTGCGGAGTACGACCCCTTCCACAACGGCCACGCAT
>ERZ791887.1868-NODE-1868-length-12719-cov-3.671826_pt1 | contig 12719 bp, 9 predicted proteins | sample MGYA00510157_ERZ791887 | MGnify/ENA primary metagenome ERZ791887 (study PRJEB30046, sample SAMN00792112) | human gut metagenome | study: EMG produced TPA metagenomics assembly of the A metagenome-wide association study of gut microbiota in type 2... | reverse complement strand
GGCAAAGCAGGGGTCTGCACGCATTTGGCGCAGTTCTTCCATGCCCTGCCACAGCCGGTTCTGCAGCGTACCTTTTCGGGTGCGCCGTTTTGCGTTTTCCCAGTTAAACGCACTGCGGTGCAGGTTGCGGCTGTCGTCTGCCCGATTAGGGTCAGACTTGTAATCCCATCCGTTGAGCTGTGCAATCTCGTCCCCGCAGTTCAGCATGGGGAAGCCCTGCAAAAACGCCATGACGGTATGCAGCAGCAGGTCGCGCTTTACGGCATAATCCAGTGCAATCGCATCGCCGGATTCCAGTGCCTGCTCCACGCCGCACAGGCTGGCGGTGGTGCCGCAGCTGCGGGCATCGCCGGTAGCGGGGTCGTAGTTGTACAGCTCGCCCTTTGCCCAGCTTCCGGGGAAATCGCCCGCATAAAAATGGTAGAGATACTCCTTGTGCTTTTGGGGGGCAATATCAAAACGGTTCTCAGCCGCTTCATCCAGACCCCAGCCGATATCATCGTGGCAGCGCAGATAGTTTACAAACCAGCAGTTGCCCGGCAGGGCGTGCAGGGCGTCCAGCTGTGCCTTCAGCAGGCGGGTGTCACGGCTTGCCAAGGCAGCCCACAGGTTGACCATGGTGGATACATTGTAAAGCATGTGACATTCCGGCTTTTCGGGTGTGCCAAAGTACGCCGCCAGCTCCTTGGGCGCCATGACCACTTCACCCTTGAGGATGACCGCCGGGCAGACACATTCCAGCACCATGCGCAGCATCCGCACAATGGTATGTACCTGCGGTAAATTGCGGCAGGTCGTGCCAAGCTGTTTCCAAATGTAAGGCACAGCGTCAATGCGGAACACTTCCACACCCAGATTTGCCAGATGCAGAATACTTTTGGTCATGTCCACGAACACCGCCGGGTTTGCGTAGTTCAGATCCCACTGGTAGTCGTGGAAGGTGGTCAGCACCCACTTGTGCATCTCCTCGCACCATGTAAAGTTGCCGGGGGCGGTGTTGGGGAACACCTGCGGCACCGTCTGCTCGTACTGGTCGGGGATGGTGCGGTCCTCGTAGAGGTGGTAATACGCCTGAAACCACGGGTCGCCCGCCTTTGCCGCCATGGCCCAGCGGTGGGTGCTGGCGGTGTGGTTCATAACAAAATCCAGACACAAGCTGATGCCGGCCTTGCGCAGTTCGCGGGTCAGATTTTCGAGGTCTTTATTCGTGCCGAGAGCCGGGTCTACGGTATCGAAATCCTCCACCGCATAGCCGCCATCGTTGTGCGGGTGGGGCATCTGCAGTAAAGGCATCAGGTGCAGATAGGTCAGCTTTTGCTCCTTGAAATAGGGCAGTTTCTTTGCCAATTCTTTCAAATTTCCGGCAAACAGGTCGGTGTACATCGTCATGCCGAACATATTGCCCCGCTTGTACCAGTTCGGGTCGGCGGCGCGGGCTTTGTCCAACGCCTTCAGCTCGGCGCTGCGGGCGTCGTAGGCGTCTGCCATCTCCCGTTCCAGAACCTCCAACCCTTCCCGGTTGTTGTACAATTCCATGAACAGCCATTCCAGCTCGTCCTTATGGCGGGCAAATCGTGCGGAAAATTCCTGCGCCATGGGTCAGCCCTCCACTTCTGTCAGGATGGGCATGGCGGGGATGGCACCGCGGCGGCTGGTGGTGATGCTGGCCGCTTTGTTGGCAAAAGCCAGAATGCCTTCCAATTTGTCCGCCGTCAGGGTGTTCAAATCCTCCTTGCACAGCTTGGACAGCGCTGCCCCAAAGAAAGTGTCGCCTGCACCGTTGGTGTCGCCCACCTTGCAGGGAACACCGGCTACATGACCGGTTTTCTCTCCAAAGCGGTAGAACACACCGTTTGCACCCAAGGTGACAAAAATCAGCCGAATGCCGTTTTGTGCCAGCTGCGCCGTGCCGCTTTCGCAGTCGGTGGTGCCGGTCAGCAGGGGCAGCTCCTCGTCCGAAACCTTCAGGATATCCACCAGCGGCAGGGGAGCTTTCATCTGTGCAATCGCTTCTTCTTCGCTGTGCCAAAGGTTGGCGCGGTAATTGGGGTCGTAGGTGATGATTGCCCCCAGCTTTTTGGCGCGGGCGGCAGCGTCCAGCGTGGCGGTGCGGGCGGGGTCGGCGGTTAGGCTGACCGAGCCGAAATGCACGATTTTGGCTGCTTTCAGGGCTTCCTCCGGGATGTCCTCTTTGCACAGCATCACATCGGCGTTGGCACTGCGGTAGAAGCTGAAATCCCGCTCACCGGAGGCATCCACCGAAACAACGGCCATGGTGGTGGGGTGGTCGGCATCGGTGACCATATAGCGGGTGTCTACCTTGTTTTCCTGCAAAACTTCGGTCAGATAGCGGCCAAAGGCATCCTCGCCCACCTTGCCGATAAAGGTAGTCTGTGCGCCCAACTTGGCGGCGGCAACCGCCAAATTGGCGGGGGCACCGCCGGGGTTTGCCGCAAACTGCGGAATGCCGCGTTCATCCCTGCCGGTCTGGGTCAGGTCGATCAAAACTTCACCAATCGTTACAATATCCATGTGTATCTCTCCTTGCTGAATGTATCGAACAAAAAGAAGCAGCTTTACTACTTCAAAAGATAACGAATATAGGCAGCTGCGCGCTCCGGGTGCGGTGCATTTGCAATGACACCGAGGTAAACGGATCCCTCGAAACCGGCTTGTGCGATGAGGGGCGTGTCGGAAATATCCAGCGTTACGCCATCGGCAGACAATTCATCCAAGCTGCTGAAATCTGCATCCAGTGTACGCAGGTCAAGAAAATACTCTTCGTCTTGCAGTTGCTCTCGCGCAGCGGTGTCCATTAGAATAACATCTAATTGCTGTGCGCTGACAGCAGCCAGCAGCTTCAGCTCAGAGGCATAGACATATTGTTCATCTGCATTGGCAGTTTCATTTATCATCAGTCCGGTCAGCAGATTGACCTGCTGCTTTTTTGTCAGATGCGCATATTGGGCAAAGCCGTCAGTAAGCTGCCCGGTCAAATCAGAACCGGCTGAAATGTTCACAAGGCTAACGTACAGCACAGCTTCTTTTTTGGTGAAATGCCGATAAGCGGCATATCCGAAAATGTACAAAACGATTAAAATTCCAATGATGGGGAGTTTGTAGTATGCCCAAATGTGTTCCCATCTTTTGCGCCCATGCAGAGCGCGCAGGGTGGCAAGATCAGCGCTCTTCATCGTGCGATTCCTCATCTGCCGCATCGGGATCTCCGCCGATAAGATGAATGATTTTTACCAAGAGGAAAGAACATAGCATGGCACACAAGCCCATTCCCAAAAGAAAGGCAGGCGCGAATACGCAAACTGTGATCCACCCCATGACAGCGTAAATGAACGCCATCAGCAGGGTGCAGAACAAATAGCGAACCCCGACGGCAAAGGAGGTCCTTAAAATGCCAAGCGTCGTATTTTCAAAACGTGCCAGCAGGGGAAATGCGTAGAGCAGTACAATGGCGTACAGCACGGCAGCACCGATCACCAGCGCTGTCAAAATCGTCCAGAATGCACTGGTGTTCCAAAGGCGGCTCAACACGAAGCCATCAACGCCCAAAAAGCAGCCAAGTGCCAGCAGGATAAGCCACAGCTTTGTGGCAGGCTTGAAATTGCTGCGAAACGCACGGAAGAACATACGGGTAAGCCCCTCATCACGATCCTCAGCCATTTTCAATGTGCAGTAAAACAGCGCCGTAGTGGAGGCGCCAATCGTAAAAATCGGCAGGCTGCATATAAGCCACAAAATGTTCAGATAGGCGCTGTATGTCAGCTTTGTCAGCACAGAAAACCACGGCTTGTCCCACAGGTCACGCATACTGTACCTCTCAATCTCCTGTGGATTCACGCAGGATCAGATTCGTTTCCGTATAAACAGTCCGATAATTCAGCGAGGGCTCCTCAATACGGGTCATAAGCAGATTGGCGGCGGCATACCCCATGATTTGCCCGTGAATATGAATGGATGTCAGCCGAGGTGAAAAATACGATGCCTCTTGGCTGTCATCAAAGCCGCAAATCCAGATGTCATCCGGAACGGAATAGCCAAGCCGATGCAAGGCGTTGATAAGATCCATTGCTATAAAATCATTGGTGCAGATAAAAGCGTCCGGCATGGTCGGGCAACCGCGCAGCGACTGATACAGATACTCCGAATAGTTTGGCTGTGTTTTTTGCGTTGCGCAGGTCGGCCAGTCGGTTGCCATACCAAAATGCTCGGCTGCATCCTTGTAAGCCCGGTAACGTTCATGAAAAGACTGGCAGTGTTCTTTATCCCCGGCAAAGGCGATACGTTTTCGTCCGCGCTGTGCCATCTGCGCCACCATGTTCTGAATTTCGATACGGTTTTCCATATACAGCCGATCAGCCTGCAGCGGAGGGCGCATTTCCATCACGGGTGTGTCCACAAAAAGAAGCGGAATGCCCAGCGTACAAAGCATCTGGGCGTAATCATAGTCAAATACTTCAAAGCAGATGATGCCTGCCGTGTGCTCTGTGTTTAAGGAAGACGGCAGCTCCTTTGCAGCCAGCTCAGCGGGCGAAATGCGGTGGATCGTCATACAGGCGTGAAGATGCTGAAGTTCTGATTGAAAGCGATCCAACATCATTGCGGCAAAGTGGGAGTTATTCAAAAAACGGGTTGTCAGTATGGCAATTTCCCGCTTATCGACGGGGAGAATGGAAGCATCCCCGGCGTTGCTGTTCCCATCAAATACCGGAAGGTAGGAAAATTGCTTGTATCCCATTTCGGCAGCCTTGCGCAGGATCTTCTCCCGTGTGGCATCGGCCAGAACGCCGGTGTTATTGATGGCCTTGGAAACCGTATTGCGGGAAAGCTGAAGCTCGTTGGCAATATCCTGAATGGTGACTTTGGTAGACATGGTCTGCCTCGATTCTGTACACTCTATAAGTAAGAAATGTACTTTTAATAAATATATTCTGTAGGTATCTCCGTCCGGGAGATTCCTGTGTTTCTGATACCAGTATAGTGCATATGCACAAATTAGTCAAATGTAAAAACGCAAATCAGCATATTGCACATTCGCACGCACTGGTTTTTGTGCAGCTGCACGAATGTACCGTAATTCGCTTAAAAACGAGGAAAACGCCATTGACTTTTGCGATTGGTGATGGTATAAATAAATCACAGGGTTTTACAAATGCACCATTCAAGGGGGTCTGAGCAGAACATGTTGTGCAAATGTAAAACAAAGAAGAAACGGTACAGTGAAATCAAAAAGGAGGAGAATGATTCATGAAACCAAAGTCAGTTGCACCCCAAAGCGCGGTCATGGCGGTTGACCGTAAACTGCATAATACATGGGTGTACATTAAGCGTCATTGGCAGCTCTACCTGCTATTTCTGATGCCGGCTGTATTGCTGACCCTTGTATTCCGCTACATTCCTATGGGCGGTGTACTGATCGCCTTCCAAAAATACAACCCGTTCAAGGGCATCTGGGGCAGCGAATGGGTCGGGTTCAAGAACTTTTCGCGGTTCCTGTCCTCGCCGGATTTCATGCGGTATTTGATCAACACCTTGAAACTGAGCGTCTATGGCTTGCTGTGGGGCTTCCCCATTCCGATTCTGTTGGCCTTCCTGCTCAACCGCATTAAAAGCAATAAGATCAAGCAGAAGGTACAGCTTGTCCTGTATATGCCCAACTTTATTTCCGTGATCGTGCTGTGCGGTATCGTGCGCGTTCTGCTGTCTGTCACAGGTCCTGTAAATGGGCTGTTTCATACCGGCATCAACTTTATGACATTGCCGGAGGCTTTCCGCCCGATTTACATCATCAGCGGAATCTGGCAGGGCGCAGGTTGGTCCTCCATTATGTACACAGCCGCGCTTTCCAACGCCAGCCAGGAGCTGAAAGAAGCCGCCATGCTGGACGGCGCGAACCTGATTCAGCAAATACGAACCGTTGAATGGCCCGCCATCAAGGATATGGTCGTGATTCAGTTCATCCTGCAGGCAGGCAACATTATGAGCATCGGCTTTGAAAAAGCCTACGCACTGCAAACGGATCTGAACCTGAATTCGGCAGAAATCATCGCCACTTATGTGTATAAAAAAGGTCTGTTAGACGGTGATTACAGCTTTTCAACAGCAGTCGGTCTGTTCAACACAGTTATCAATGTCATATTGCTTATCGCTGTAAACAAAATCGTTGCCAAGATGAACGATGGGCAAGGCTTGTAAGGAGGTGTCCGCTATGTCTAAGAAAAAGTCGGGAATGCAGATCTATACCAAACAAGACAAAGCCATCCTCTACTGCGGCTATGCACTGTTGGCTGTGTTTCTCATCGCCATTATTGTGCCGATGGTTTACATTGTGATCGCTTCGTTCATGGACCCCGTCACATTGCAAAACAAGGGCATTTCCTTTGACTTCAGCAAATGGAGCCTGGATGCCTATGAGCGCGTCATCTCGGACAAGCAGATATGGGTCGGCTTCAAAAACGCTGTTCTTTATTCGGTTATATTTACCGTCATTTCCGTTGCCGTAACGATGCTGGCAGCCTATCCGATGTCGCTGCCGGACTTCAAGGGAAAGAAATTTTTCAACACCTTATTCGTTATCACGATGTTTTTCAACGGCGGTCTGATCCCTACCTACCTGCTCATCAACAATATCGGTCTGCTGGATTCCATGTGGGCGGTTATCCTGCCGGGTGCATTCAGCGTCTGGAATATGATCATTGCCCGTACCTACTATCAGGGAATCCCGCGTGAGCTTCGTGAGGCAGCCGATGTGGATGGTGCCAGCGAAATGCGCTACTTCTTTAATATCTTGCTGCCGGTTTGTATGCCGGTAGTGGCGGTGCTTGCTCTTTGGCAGTTTGTCGCTATGTGGAACAGCTATTTTGACGCGATGATCTACCTGAACAGTGCCTCCAAACAGCCCCTGCAGTTGGTGCTGCGCTCTATCCTGATCCAAAGCCAGCCCGAATCCGGTATGATTGCCGATATTCAAAGCACGGCTGAACGCGCAAAAATGGCCGAGCTGCTCAAGTATGCAACCATTATCATTTCTAGTCTGCCGCTGCTGGTCATGTATCCCTTCTTCCAAAAGTATTTTGATGCAGGCATTATGGCGGGCTCTGTCAAGGGCTGATCATTAGGAAAACTCGACCGGGATTTCCCGGCCGCAATATTAAAAAAGGAGAAAAACGCAATGAAAAAATTGATTTCACGCTGCAATTTCCTCAAAATGGGCGCCCTGGCGAGCGCTGTTATGATGCTGGCCGCCTGCGGCGGCGGTGCCGGAGGCGGAAAAGATTCGGGTGCCAATGTAGATGTTACCGGTACCGTTTCGTTTCCTCTGGCGGAGCAGGTAACCTTTACCGGTATGACAAGCTATCCGGTCGGCAGTGAATCCGATCCGAACAACCGTACCATTTTCAAACGTCTTGAGGAAGCCACCAATGTACATATCGACTGGACGGCTATTCAGGCTGACCAGTGGAGCGATAAAATCACCCTGAATATGTCCAACCCCAGCACTCTGACGGATTTTGTCTTTACGGCAGATTTCAGCGACAGTGACCTGCTGCGCTACGCAGATCAGGGCGTTATTGTCAATCTGGAGGACTACATCGACAACAATATGCCCAACCTCAAGAAGGTTTTTGAGATGTACCCGGAGTACCGTACCATGTGTACAGATTCCGAGGGACATATCTGGGCGTTGCCGTGGATCGAGCAGTTGGGCGCTGAAAAGACGGCGATCCAAACGGTGGGAAATATGAGCTTCATCAACAAGAAGTGGCTGGATTTCCTGGGTCTGGAAATGCCGACGACGGTAGATGAATTTGAGCAGGTACTGATCGCTTTCCGCGACAACGCGGATGCCATCAAGAGTGAGTTTGGCATTGAGGGTGATATCATCCCGATGTCCTGCATTGTCAACAACGGTGACCAGGATCCCAGTATCCTGATCAACGGCTTTGGTGAGGGCTATGGTGATGCCGATAAGGATCGCCACATTGCCGTCACGGATGACCTGAAGGTTATCTGCGCGGCCACACAGCAGGGCTACCGTGAAGGTCTTGACTGGCTGCACAAGCTGTATTCTGAAAACCTCATTGACCCCGAATGCTTTACGCAGGAATGGTCCACCTATGTTTCTAAAGGCAAGGCCGGTCGTTACGGCGTCTGCTTTAGCTGGGATGTTGCCAACATCGACAACCTGACCGATTGGGAACCCCTGCCCGCACTGACTGCCGATACCCGCAATATCACCCCGCAGAACGGTTCCTTCACCAGCGGCTTTGGGCGCGGCAAGTGTGTTGTCACCGTCAAGGCATCGAACCCCGCTCTGGTTTGTGCCTGGCTCGACCAGATGTATGCACCCCTGCAGTCTCCCCAGAACAACTGGGGTACCTACGGCGATGAAACCGGTTTCAATATCTTTGAAATGTCCACCAACGATAAGGGCGAGCCGATGCTGAAGCACGCTCCCCTCGGCGATGCGTCCCCCGTTGAAGTCCGCGAAGCACAGTGTGTCGGCGGTCCTCTGGCGGTTCTGGATGATTACTACGGCGTTTATGTCACCTGCCCGGACGATGCACAGTACCGTTTGGACTGGATCAAGGATATTTACACCCCGGATATGAACAAAAAGTATGTTTACCCCAATGTTTTTATGAGCAACGAGGACACCGAGCAGGTTTCCAACCTTCAGGCAGATCTCCAAACCTACATGAACACCCAGAAGGCAAACTGGATCATGAACGGTACTACCGATGCTGAGTGGAATGAGTACCTCGACAAACTGGAAGCCTACGGATTGTCTGACTATCTGGCGATTATGCAGAAGTATCTTGACGCCTATTACGCAAAGCAATAAGTTTCACCAGGAGGAATCCATGAGCAATACAATTTTGCAGAAAGCACGCGATTACGAGGAAGAGCACAGCGCTGCCATTTCTGCGGCAGAGCGCCCTGCCTACCACTTGACCCCTTATGTAGGCTGGATGAATGACCCGAACGGCTTTTCCTTCTATCATGGGAAATACCACCTGTTTTACCAGTATAACCCCTACGCAACACAATGGGGTCCGATGCACTGGGGACATGCGGTCAGCACAGACTTGCTGCATTGGGAGTATCTGCCCTGCGCCATTGCTCCGGATTCTCCGTCTGATAACGGCCCCGGCTGCTTCTCCGGCTCGGCCACGGAGCTGGATGATGGCAGGCAGCTACTGCTCTACACCAGTGTGGTTTCTGAAAAACAGCCGAATGGTGAAATGCGGGATATTCAGACCCAGAGCGTTGCTGTGGGCGATGGTTTGGATTACGAAAAACCTGCCTGCAACCCGGTGCTGACCCAGAAAGATTTGCCTGAAGGATACAGCAAATTCGACTTCCGTGACCCAAAGATCTGGCGCGAAGCTGACGGCACCTACTCTGCCGTGACCGTTGCCCTGACCGAGGACGGCAGCGGTGCAGCCGTACTGTTCCAAAGCAAGGACGGTTTCGACTGGCATTTTGTTACCGTGCTGGCACGCAACAACAACGTGTACGGCAAAATGTGGGAGTGCCCGGACTTTTTTCCGCTGGACGGCAAGCATGTACTGATGGTCGGACCGATGGAAATGCGTCCGTCCGGTGAGTTCCACAACGGACACAATGTGATCGCGTTTGTCGGCAGTTATGATGAGAAAACCCATACCTTTACCCGCGAACAGGTGCAGCTGGTGGACGGCGGCATCGACTTTTACGCCACCCAAACCACACAGGCACCCGATGGGCGCCGCCTGATGACGGCGTGGCTGCAAACCTGGTCTGACACCGAGGATAAGCCGCAGGGATGCAAGTGGTTCGGGCAGACCATCTGCCCGCGCGAGCTGCATCTGAAGGACGGACACATTGTGCAGACCCCGGTTCGGGAGCTGGATGCCGCCCACGGTAAGCGCACTCTGCACGAAGATGTGACTGTACAGAATGAAACTGTGCTGGCCGGCATCGGCGGGCGCATTGCCGACCTGACCGTCACCGTGGCAGCGGGCGAATACCGCAGCTTTACCGTTAAGCTGGCAGCCGATGCAGCGTATCACACCCGCCTGACCTATGACCCCTACACCTCGCTGCTGACGCTGGATCGCAGCTGTGCCGGTTCCCGCGCCGATATTGTGCATACCCGCAGCTGCAAGGTGCGCAGCCAAAACGGCGCTCTCAAGCTTCGCATCCTGCTGGATAAAAACAGCGTGGAGGTCTTTGTCAACGATGGCGAGCAGACGATGACAGCGTGGATCTACACCCCGCAATCCGCCGATGGCATCACCTTTGCTGCAGACGGTCAGGCAACCATTACTGTGGAACAGTTTGAACTGAACCTGTAACTGGATATTCCCTTCGTTTCTCCTTCATCAACACAGCCCCGTTCCGGTTATCTTCACCGGAACGGGGCTGTGTTTTTGGCACTGGGAGTGGAGTGAAACTCTTTATAAAATAGCAGCACCGTGTAATTCAAACGCCAATATAGTGGCATTTTGAATTGCACGGTGCTGTTTCCCATATAAGCAGTTTCTATGCAGAACATCCATTCGTGCCATAGTAACAACCTTATACAATAGGAAGCCTGGATACAGTTGATTATAGCATAGAGGTCGATAAAAAGTGAGTTGGAAAATGTGTAAAAAACGACGTGAGACTACGTTCCATAAAGCCGGGCAGGAAAATGGAAACGGACGATGAAGCGCTGCATTTTGAAAAACTGTACAGGATGGCGCAGTTACTTATAGGCATTCAGTCGGAGAACTACGACAGGACGGTGTAGACCGACGTTGAAGCGTAAATTTTGTTGGCTCTGCACAACTGCACCTAAAACTAGAAAAAGCCTGTTAGTGGTTGTCACAACAGGCTTTTCGGCTTTTTGCAGGGCGACTGCACAGTAGTGGTCAAATGGTGGTCAAAAATGCAGATAATCGCTGTAAGAATATGCGATAAAGATACTTTTAATAGATTTACAGAAGACTTATTTAATTCTATTCTGAATGTCTTCCACCGAAGGCAACTGCTTTCCTAATTCCCCGGTAAGGTTACTCGTAACCTTATATTCGCTCACGCCGATAGGCTTTGATTGAGTGCTACAACTGAGGCATGCTGCGCCAGCTTGCCGCGCGGCTGTGCGGCGGCGAGGGCCAGCACGTCTACCGCTACGCCACCGCCTGGCCTGTGGAAATGCTGCTGGCCCAGAGCTGGGACACGGCGCTGCTGGAGGAAGTCGGCGCGGCTGTGGCCGACGAGCTGGTCGAGTTCGGCGTCACGCTGCTGCTGGCCCCGGCCATGAACATCCACCGCAATCCGCTGTGTGGCCGCAACTTTGAATATTACTCCGAGGACCTGCTCATCACCGGCAAAATGGCTGCCGCCTATGTGCGCGGTATGCAGTCCAAGGTCGGTGTCGGCGCGACCATCAAACACTTCTGCTGCAACAATCAGGAGGACAACCGCGTTGCCGTCAGCGAGAACGTCAGCGAGCGCGCTCTGCGCGAAATCTACCTGCGCGGCTTTGAGATTGCCGTGAAAGAGAGTAAACCGCTTGCCCTGATGACGAGTTACAACCAGCTCAACGGCGCGTACACCGGCTGTCGCCGTGACCTTGTCACCGATATTCTGCGCTGTGAGTGGGGCTACAAGGGCCTTGTCATGACCGACTGGGGTACGAAGTACGACCCCGCCGCTGCCCTGCATGCCCAGGTTGATATGATGATGCCCGGCGCGGACGCCGATCGTGACGCCGTGCTGGCGGGCCTGGCCGATGGCAGCATCACCCCCCGAGGTCCGCCGCGCCGCCGCCCGCGTGCTAACCCTGATCGAGCAGAGCTTGACAGCAAAATTATAAAAATGAGCATTTCTGCACAGCAGCAAGCGAAAAACTACTGGTATTTTTCGTAAGAAAAGTGCATAATGAAGCAGGAAAGCTGCTGTGAAAGGAATGGCTCCGATATGGAAGAGTTTGTCTTACAGAATGATCCTGCGCGCATGAACTGGGTCGAGGGCTACATCGAATGGGGGACAGTCCGCTGTGCAGCCCCCTTGCGGGTGGAAACCGAACAGGTGCGGGAGGGCGACATCCTGCGGGAACGGTATACCTTTATCAACGAAACAAACCGGGAAGTCTTTACCAAGCTGACCGACATTGCCATTTATGCGACGTTCAACGATGACTACACCACCGCCCGGGAATGTATGCACCACAAATGCCATACCCACATCTGGTGCGGCGGTGCTGTCAGCTATGTCATGGCATTGCGCATGGGTGGTGCGGCCCCGCATCTGGGATTGGTGCTGACCGAGGGAGCTTTGGGCGGCTACAGCGTGGAGCGCGACCTGTCCCGCATCAGCAATGACCGTGGGGATTTTCTGCTGCACCCGGCCCCATTCGTGCTGGCCCCCGGGGAGCGTTACACGCTGGCGTGGACGCTGTTCCCCCACGCAGGGCGGGCATCGTTCTTAAACACGGCAAAACAATACTGCGCGCACTTTATTGACGTCCGGGCGGAAAAATATCTGCTGTTCACAGGGGAAGAAACCACTGTGACCGTCGATGCCAACTTTGCGTTTGAACACGCGGCGCTCACGCTGAACGGCGCACCGCTGCCCTTTACCCGCAGCGGCAGCACGCTGACGGCAAAAATCCGCGCCGATGCCCCCGGTGAGATGCGCTGCGCCGTGGTGCTGGACGGGGTGGAAACTTTCTG
>ERZ791887.1857-NODE-1857-length-12789-cov-3.801948_pt1 | contig 12789 bp, 9 predicted proteins | sample MGYA00510157_ERZ791887 | MGnify/ENA primary metagenome ERZ791887 (study PRJEB30046, sample SAMN00792112) | human gut metagenome | study: EMG produced TPA metagenomics assembly of the A metagenome-wide association study of gut microbiota in type 2... | reverse complement strand
CCATCCACCCACGGGCAGCCGCCCCAAAATTCACCGGAAAGGAGCCGCTTATGGACCGCAACCAGCGCAGCCGCAGGCAAAAATCCGCAAACGGCTCTTACGCCCAACAGTCCCGCCGCAGTATGGGCAGCCGCTTGGGCCTTGAAAAAAGGAACGCCCCGCGCCCCAAAGCGCCGCCTGAAAAGGCCGCGCCTGCTCCCCATGCGCCCCCGCGGCAGCGCCCTGCGCAGGAGATCAATCCCCAGAAGGCAGGCTACCGCCCCGGCACGCCAAGGCGCACGCGCCGCGTCACACAGGCGGAGATCATACGGGCAAAGCGCCGCCGCCGTCTGCTGGGGGCACTCGGCGTGCTGGCCGTGCTGGCCGTGGGTGCGTTTGTGTCGATCAACCTTCTGTTCAAGGTCACGATCTTCCGGGTAGAGAGCTATGACGGCTCCCAGCCCGTCGATACCGGCATCTACACGTCCGACGAGCTGATCGAGGCGCTGGGCATCGAGAAAAACTCCAACCTGTTCGCCTTCTCCACCGCGGAAAAGACCCAGCAGCTGGCGCTTCAGTTCCCGTATTTGGAGCGTGTCGCTGTGGAAATTCAGCTGCCCGCCGCGGTCATCATCAAGGTCGAGCCCGCCACGGAGCGGTTCGCCTGTATGTACTCCGGCGGGTGGATGGTCTTGAGCGACTCCCTCAAAATTCTGCGCACCGACGTCAGCCAGCCGGACGGCCTGATTCTGCTGACCATGTCGCTGCCCACAGATTTCTCCCCCGTGGTGGGGCAGAACATCGAGCCCAAGAGTTATAACTCACTCCTGAGCGAGACCCAGCAGGCCACAGCGGAGACAGCGGGTCTGCAGGCCAGCGCACTGCAAACGCTGACCGAAATGCGGGACGGCCTGCAGGAGAACAACCTGTTTGACGGCACGACGGCGCTGAACATCCAGGATCTGAGTGATATTGAGTTCACCTACCAAAACCGCGTTCAGGTGCTGCTGGGCAGTGAGACGAACCTCGCCTACAAGCTGCGACTGGCCGCTGCCGCGCTGACCGACCCGGAAAAGGGGCTGGCCGCCGGTGATAAGGGCGTGCTCGACATCTCGACCCAGCGCAGCGACGGCGACATCCGCGCCTACTTCGCCCCCGATACCCCCGAACCGACACCTGCCCCGGAGCCGACCCCGTCCCCCGAGGAGGAGACCGACCCCGAAAGCCCCACAGAATAACCCCAACGCCCCGACAGAAAAGTCGGGGTGTTTTTTTGGATAGGGCTGTAACATCCGCGACCCAAACAGCACTAATAGAGTGAAAGCACAGAGAAAGGGGGACAGGCCATGCCGCTGCCGGAATTGCCGGAATTAGAAGAACTGTACAGGCTCTACCGCGAGGACCTGTATCGCTATCTCTGCCACCTGACCCACGATCCCGCCGAGGCGGAGGATCTGCTAAGCGAGACCTTCCTGCGGGCGCTGAAACGGCTGCACACCTACCGCGGGGACTGCGCTGTCAAGACCTGGCTGTTCGGCATTGCGCGCAACATCTGGCTCGAAGGCTTACGCAAAAAGCACCCCACCGCCAGCACCGATGAACTGTTGGAAGGCTGCCTGGCCGAGGACACCCTGACCGAGCGCACGGACAGCCGCCTGCAATGGCAGCGTGTGAAGGAACTGCTGCAGCAAAGGGATGACCGAGCCCGCCGCGTGGCGCAGCTGCGGGCCATGGGCTACAGCTACAATGAAATTGCCGCGGAGCTGCACATCAGCGAAAGCTCGGCCCGCGTGATCGAGCACCGCACCCGCACCTGGTTAAAACAAATGCTTGCAAAGGAGGGCTACGACCTGTGAACAAAGCTGCCGAAACTGCAAAAATCCCCTGCGCGGTCTGCCGCGACCTGATGCCTCTGGTGCAGGACGGCGTAGCCAGCCCGGAAAGTGAAGCGCTGGTACAGGCGCACATGGCAGTCTGCCCCGCCTGCCGCGCCCTGTGGCAGGGAACGGACGACCCCGCCATGCCGGAGCAGTCTGCCCCCGATGACGGAAAAATCCTCCAAAGACTGCGCCGCCGATACAGCACCCATTTGCTGCTGCTGGCCTTTGTGGGCATTGCGGCGGGCGTGGCCCTGGGGTATACGGGCCGCTCCAACTGGGTGATTCTCCTCCTGCCGCTCGTCTGGGGCGTTCTGACCTATCGAGATACCGGCATGGGCAGACCGCTGCTGCTGTTCACCCTTGGGCTGGTGGTGCTGGATGCCATTGTGAAGCAGCTCGTGTTTCTGGAATCGTTCTCGATTGGCAATTTCCTGTTTAATTTGGCATCAGGCTGTGTTTTATACGCTGCTTTGGGCGGCATTGGCTGGTTGATAGGCTGGCTGCTGCACTACGCAAGAACTGCAAAGGAGGAACCTGCAGATGACAAAGACCAAAAGAACACGTAAAACCAAAACGATGCGTAATCTCGCATGGACCGCGGCCCTGCTGCTGATTTTGGCTCTGCTGCTGGCCTTCGATGCCCTCAACGGTGACCCGCTCAGCCAGCGGTGGGCCGTGCACCGGGCCATTCGCTACGCCGAAAAGCTCTATCCGGGTCAGACCTTCCACTGGGACGAGCGCACCGCCGTCGACGGGCAGTTCTTCAACTACATGGTGTACGTTCAGTCTGACCAGAGCCGTGATACAAACTTTGCGGTGCAGACGCGGTTCTGGCTGCTGACCGATGATGAAATCCGGGGTATGGAGTTTGAGCCGACCCACACGTTTTACGTTGACCACCGCTGGAACACGTGTTATCGCTTGGGAAATGAAGCCGCCCAGCAGGCAGCCGCATATTTGACCGTGCAGGTCCCGAAACTGCAATTCGCTTCGGCCTACGGCGCACAGGGAAATATCGTAGACATCAATCTCTGCTATACCGAGCAGGACGGCATGACCCCGGCTAACTATGTGGATGATCTGCCGCTGGATGCTGCCTTTGACAAAGCCCTGCTGCAAAAGGTGCCCAGCCGCCTGTGCGCACAAGTGCTGTGCGACGGCAAGCCTACCGAGGCGGACATGCAAACCGTCCTGCACACCCTCAAGCAGGTGCTGGAAAGCAACGACATGCCGATCACCTATTACGACATCACCCTTGTGCCCACCGGCGATTACGCTGACCACAGCGCGTTTATGGCGGATGTGTTGGAATCCGGTCTGACGTCCGCCGATACAATTGCATAAAAAATACCCGTATTGCCTTTAGTAAGACAATACGGGTATTTTGCTGTTCTGTAGGGGTCGATGCTTGTCATCGACCTGCGGGCGGATGCAAACATTCGCCCCTACAATTTACGATGCAATCAATCAGACGTTCAGCTCCACATGCTGGCCCAGGTCCTCTTTGTTGGCGTCCAGCACGGGCTGGATGACGTCGCGCAGGAACTCGGTGACCTGCTCGGCGCTGCGGCCCGTAAAGGCTTCGGGGGAGAGCTCGGCCTCGATTTCCTCGCGGGTCAGGCCGAACGCGGGGTCAGCCTCGACGCGGGCAATCATGTCGTTGGGCTTGCCCTCCTGCTTGACAACGGCAGCGGCGGCCACAGCGTGCTCACGCAGACGCTCGTGCAGCTCCTGACGGTCACCGCCCTTCTTGACGGCCTTCATCATGATGTTCTCGCTTGCCATGAACGGCAGCTCGGCCATGACGCGGGCACGGACGACCTTCGGGTAGACGACCAGCCCGTCGGAGACGTTCAGCAGGATGTTCAGGATGGCGTCAGCAGCCAGGAAGCCCTCGGCCATCGCAATGCGCTTGTTGGCGGAGTCGTCCAGCGTGCGCTCAAACCACTGGGTACCGGCAGTGATGGCGGGGTTCAGCACGTCCACCATCAGGTAGCGGCTCAGCGCACAGATGCGCTCGCAGCGCATGGGGTTGCGCTTGTAGGGCATAGCGGAGGAACCAATCTGGTTCTTCTCAAACGGCTCCTCCATCTCCTTGAAGTTCGCCAGCAGGCGGATGTCCGTCGCCATCTTCATGGCGGACTGGCCGATGCCCGCCACGGCGGACAGCACATTGTAGTCCACCTTGCGGCTGTAGGTCTGGCCGCAGACCGGCACGACCTTGGTAAAGCCCATCTGGGCGCAGACGTCGGCCTCGACGGCCTTGATCTTGGCGGAGTCGCCGTTGAACAGCTCCACAAAGCTGGCCTGGGTGCCGGTGGTGCCCTTAACGCCGCGCAGCGCCAGCTGGGAGATCTGGTGGTCAAGCTCCTCCAAATCCATGTACAGCTCGTTCATCCAGAGTGTGGCGCGCTTGCCGACGGTGGTCAGCTGCGCGGGCTGGCAGTGGGTGTAGGCCAGGCAGGGCATGGTCTTGTACTCGTCGGCGAACTTGGCCAGATTTGCCAGCACGCCGATGACCTTCTTGCGCACGAGCTGCAGGCCCTCGCGCATGATGATGACGTCGGTGTTGTCACCGACATAGCAGCTGGTCGCGCCCAGATGGATGATGCCCTTTGCCTTGGGGCACTGCAGGCCGTAGGCGTAGACGTGGCTCATCACGTCATGGCGGACGAGCTTCTCGCGCGCAATGGCGTCCTCATAGTTGATGTCGTCCTTGTGCGCCTCCAACTCGGCAATCTGCTCATCGGTGATGGCCAAGCCCTGCTTCTGCTCGGCCTTAGCCAGCGCGATCCACAGCCGGCGCCAGGTGCGGAACTTGTTGTCATCAGAGAAGATGTACTGCATCTCATCCGACGCATAGCGGGTAGAGAACGGCGAAATATATTTGTCGTGTTGTGCCATTGGGTCAAATCCTCACAATCTTTTAAGCTGATAGTTCCAGTATAGCAGAAACTTCCCGAAATATCAAAGCTTGAAATAATTCACGCCGCCCTCAAAGATCGGCTGGTATTTGTCACCGGTGACGTTCTTATAGAGCTGCTCGCCGCTGCGTTCGCTGTGGCCCATCTTGCCAAAGACACGGCCATCCGGGCTCGTGATGCCCTCGATTGCCAGCACGGAGCCGTTCGGATTGTAGCGCATGTCCATCGTCGGGCGGCAAAGCAGGTCAACGTACTGGGTCGCAATCTGGCCGTTGTCGATGAGCTGGTTCAGCAGCTGCTTGTTGCAGACAAAGCGGCCCTCGCCGTGGCTGATGGCAATCAGGTGCTCGTCGTTGATGTCGCATTTGCTCAGCCAGGGGCTCTTGTTGCTGGCCACGCGGGTACGCACCAGCATGGACTGGTGGCGGTGGATCGTATTAAACGTCAGCGTCGGGTCGCTTTCGGTGATGGGACGGATCTCGCCGTAGGGGACCAGGCCCAGCTTGATGAGTGCCTGGAAGCCGTTGCAGATGCCCAGAGCCAGACCGTCGCGCTGGTTCAGCAGACGGTTGACTGCGTCGGCCACCGACGGATTGCGGAAGAATGCCGCAATGAACTTGGCGCTGCCGTCCGGCTCGTCGCCGCCGGAGAAGCCGCCCGGCAGCATCAGGATCTGCGCCTCGTCCAGCTCCTTCACCAGCGCTTCGCAGCTCTCGGCCACGTTGGCGGGGGTCAGGTTTTTCAGCACCAGAACATGCGGGTCGCCGCCTGCGCGGCGGAACGCGCGGGCCGTGTCGTACTCGCAGTTCGTGCCGGGGAATACGGGGATGACGACCCGCGGCGTCGCCAGGCGCACAGAGGGAGCCACGCGCTTGTTGGCGGGGCAGTCATGCTCCAGCGCGGGGACGAACTCACCGGCCTTGCGGTAGGGGAATACCGGCTCGAGCTTTTGCTCCCACAGCTCCTGCAGACGGGCCAGGTCAATGGCCTTGCCCTCGGCCTCCAGTGTGTAGTCCACGGTGGTGAAGCCGAGGAACTCACCGGCGGAGGCATCAAGCAGCTCCAGAATGACCGCGCCGTAGGCGGGCTTGAACAGATCGTTCAGGTCGATGTCATTGGACAGCTGCAGACCCACATGGTTGCCGACGCACATCTTGAACAGTGCCTCGGCCACACCGCCGTAGCCCGGCGTGGCGGCAGCCAGCACCTTGCCCTCGTCGATCATCTGTTCGACGGTCTTGTAAATGGAAATCAGGCTGCCGATCTCGGGCAGACCGTTCTTGTAGTTGGGGCGCAGGATGACAACGGAGCTGTTGGCCTTCTTGAACTCGGGGCTCTGCACGTCGTGGGTGTTGCCGATGGCCGTCGCAAAGCTGACGAGCGTCGGGGGCACGTCCAGGCCCTCAAAGCTGCCGGACATCGAGTCCTTGCCGCCGATGGACGCAATGCCCAGACCCATCTGGGCATCCAGCGCACCGAGCAGGGCGGCCAGCGGCTTGCCCCAGCGCTCGGGCTTATCGTTCAAATGCTCAAAATATTCCTGGAACGTCAGGTACATGTCCTCGTGGTGGAAGCCCGCGCAGACCAGCTTGGTCACGCTCTCGACCACGGCCATATACGCGCCGCGGTAGGGGTCAGCCTCGGTCAGGTAGGGGTTGAAGCCCCACGCCATGCCGGAGCAGGTCGTCGTCTCGCCGTCCACTGGCAGCTTGGCGGCCATGGCCATCGTCGGGGTCAGCTGGTACTTGCCGCCGTAGGGCATCAGCACGGTGGCTGCGCCGATGGTGGAGTCGAACCGCTCGCCCAGGCCCTTTTGGCTGCAGACGTTCAGGTCGCTGACCATGGATTCCAGCTTCTGCTCAAACGTTGCACCGGCAAACTGGGGCTGCCAGACATGGCCCGGCAGGATGTGCGCATCAGCGTGGCGCTCGGCACCGTTGGAGTTCAGGAACTCGCGGGAGAGGTCAACGATGGTCTTGCCGTTCCAGACTTCGCGCATCCGCTTTTCCTCGGTGACGGTGGCAACGATAGTCGCCTCAAGGTTTTCCTCGGCGGCGTACTTCATAAAGGTCTCGGCGTCCTCGGCGGCGACGGCCACGGCCATGCGCTCCTGGCTCTCCGAAATGGCCAGCTCGGTGCCGTCCAGACCCTCGTACTTGCGGGTGACCTTGTTCAGGTCGATGTGCAGGCCGTCGGCAAGCTCACCGATGGCGACAGATACACCGCCTGCGCCGAAGTCGTTGCAGCGCTTGATAAGGCGGCAGGCGTCCTCGCGGCGGAACAGGCGCTGCAGCTTGCGCTCGATGGGCGCGTTGCCCTTCTGCACCTCGGCACCGCATGTCTCAAGGCTCGTCAGCTTATGCGCCTTGGAGGAACCGGTGGCACCGCCGACACCGTCGCGGCCCGTGCGTCCGCCCAGCAGGATGACGACATCACCCGGGGCGGGCTCCTCGCGGCGGACATGGCTGGCAGGCGTCGCGCCGACAACTGCGCCGATCTCCATGCGCTTGGCGGCGTAGCCGGGGTGGTACAGCTCTGCGACCTGACCGGTGGCAAGGCCGATCTGGTTGCCGTAGCTGGAATAGCCCGCGGCAGCCGTCGTGACCAGCTTGCGCTGGGGCAGCTTGCCGGGCATTGTCTCGGAAACAGGCTTCAGCGGGTCAGCCGCACCGGTCACGCGCATGGCCTGATAGACATAGCTGCGTCCGGACAGCGGGTCACGGATGGCACCGCCAATGCAGGTCGCCGCGCCGCCGAAGGGCTCGATCTCGGTGGGGTGGTTGTGGGTCTCGTTCTTGAACAGGAACAGCCAGTCCTGCTGCTCACCGTCCACGTCACACTTGATCTTGACGGTGCAGGCGTTGATCTCCTCGCTCTCGTCAAGGTTCTTCAGAATGCCGCGCTGCTTCAGCGCCTTGGCACCGATGGTCGCGCAGTCCATCAGGGTGCGGTTTTTCTTGTCGCGGCCCGTCTCGGCGCGCAGTGCCATGTAGCGGTCAAATGCGGCCTGCACAAGCTCGTCGTCGATCTTCACGTCGTCCAGGATCGTGCCGAACGTCGTGTGGCGGCAGTGGTCGGACCAGTAGGTGTCGATCAGACGGATCTCGGTGATGGTCGGGTCGCGGTGCTCGGATTTGAAGTAGTTCTGGCAGAATACGATGTCCGCATGGTCCATCGCCAGGCCCTTCTCATTGCGGAACGCTTCCAGCGCGTCGTCGTCCAGCGCGGTGAAGCCGATCAGTGTCTCGACCTCCGTCGGGATGGCAAACTCCATTTTCAGGGTGCTGCGCTCGTCAAGGCTTGCCTCGCGGGCTTCGACGGGGTTGATGACGTACTTCTTGATGGCGGCCAGGTCGGCGTCGGTCAGGTCGCCGTCCAGCAGATAGACGCGGGCGGAGCGCACCGCGGGGCGCTCGCCCTGGCTCAGCAGCTGGATGCACTCGCTGGCAGAGTCGGCGCGCTGGTCAAACTGGCCGGGCAGGTACTCGACGGCAAAAACGGTCTTGGCGTCGGGCAGCTTGTCGTAGGTCACGTCAACAGGCGGCTCACTGAACACGGTGGGCACAGCCTGCTGGAACAGCACTGCGTCGATGCCCTCGACGTCATAGCGGTTCAAAAGGCGCAGACCGGTCAGATTCTGGATGCCGACCAGATCGACCAGCTCATGCAGAAGCCCCTGTGCCTCGCCGTCAAAGCCGGGCTTTTTCTCAACATAAATGCGATATACCATTGTATTTCCTCCTGAGAGTTAAATTTGCAGGAAGTGACGGACGGAAAGCCTTCCCCCTGGGGGAAGGTGGCCGAGGCCCCGTCCGAGGCCGGATGAGGGGAAAGTGTACCGCTGTATCCCGTTGACGGAAAGCTGCGGGAAGTTTGCCCTCATCAGTCACCTTCGGTGACAGCTTCCCCCGATGGGGAAGCCTTTTTACTGCATCGCTGCCAGCGCTCTTGCCCCAATGTCACTGCGCTTGTGCAGCTTGTCAAAATGGATGCTCTCCGTGGCAGCATACGCCTTTTTCAGCGCCTCGGGCAGGGTGTTGGCCGTGGCGGTCACGCCCAGCACGCGCCCGCCGTTCGTGACGAGCCTGCCGTCCTTGATGGCCGTGCCGGCGTGGTAGACCGTCACATCGGCGGCGTTCAGCTGGCCCGCGGTCAGGCCGGTGATCTCCTTGCCCTTCTCGTAGGCGAGGGGATAGCCGCCGCTGGCTAAGATGACACAAGCCGCCGCGCCGTCGCTGAATTTGACATCGGTCTTGTCCAGCGTGCCGTTCGTTGTGGCCTCCATCACGGTCAGCAAATCGCTTTCCAGCAGGGGCAGCACGACCTGCGTCTCGGGGTCGCCGAAGCGGCAGTTGTACTCGATGACCTTCGGGCCGTCGGGGGTCAGCATCAGGCCGAAATACAGGCAGCCCTTGAAGGGGCAGCCCTCGGCCTGCATGGCCGCAACCGTGGGCAGGAAAATCTCCTGCATGCAGCGCTCGGCGACTGCGGGCGTGTAGTAGGGGTTCGGGGCCACGGTGCCCATGCCGCCGGTGTTCAGGCCCTCGTCGTGGTCGAGAGCACGCTTGTGGTCCATGCTCGAGACCATCGGCTTGACGGTCTTGCCGTCGCAGAAGGACAGCACGCTGACCTCGGGGCCGGTCAGGAACTCCTCGACGACCACATGGTTGCCGGACGCGCCGAACTTTTTGTCCAGCATGATCTCCTTGACGCCGTCGGCGGCCTCCTGCTCATTCTGGCAGATCAGCACGCCCTTGCCCAGTGCCAGACCGTCCGCCTTGATGACGACGGGGTATTTGCCCTCGGCTTTGATGTAGTCCATGACCTTCTCGGGGTCGTCGAACGTCTCATATTTGGCCGTAGGGATGCCGTATTTCTTCATCAGGTCCTTGCTGAACACCTTGCTGGCCTCAATGCGGGCCGCGGCCTTGTCGGGACCGAATGCCGGGATGCCGACAGCGGCCAGCGCATCGACCATGCCCAGCGCCAGCGGGTCGTCCTGGGCGACGACGACATAGTCAAAGGCTTCTTCCTTGGCAAATTTGACCATGGCGTCCACGTCGGTGGCCGGGATGGCCTTGCAGTGAGCGTCATAGCTGATGCCGCCGTTGCCGGGCGCACACCAGATCTCGGAGCAGCGGGGGCTTTTTTTCAGCGCGCGGATGATGGCGTGCTCACGCCCGCCGCCGCCTACAACCAGAATTTTCATAAGCGTCCTCCTTGACAGCACAACAGCCCGCGACGAAAAATCGCCGCAGGCGAGTTGTTTTTTGCGTTTAATGATGGAACAGCCGGATGCCGCAGAACGCCATCGCAATGCCGTACTTGTTGCAGGTGTCGATCACCTGTGCGTCGCGGATGGAGCCGCCCGGCTGTACAATGGCGGTCACGCCGCTGCGGCGCGCGCGCTCGATGTTATCGCCGAACGGGAAGAAGGCATCACTGCCCAGGCTCACACCGGTCACGGCATCCAGCCAGGCGCGCTTTTCCTCGGCGGTCAGCGGGGCCGGCTGCTCGGTGAAGGTCTCGGCCCAGACATCGTCGCCGATGACATCCTCCGGCGTGTCGCCGATGTAAACATCGATCGCGTTGTCGCGGTTCGGCTTGGCAATGTCAGCGCGGAACGGCAGGTCCAGCACCTTCGGCATGTGGCGCAGCTGCCAGTTGTCGGCCTTCTGGCCCGCCAGACGGGTGCAGTGCACGCGGCTCTGCTGGCCCGCACCGACGCCGATGGTCTGGCCGTCCTGCACGTAGCAGACGCTGTTGGACTGGGTGTACTTCAGCACGATCAGGCTGATGATGAGGTCGCGGCGCTGCTCGTCGCTGATGACCTTGTTCTCGGTCACAACGTTCTGCAGCATCGTCTCATTGGAAATGTCCAGGTCCTGACGGCCCTGCTCGAAGGTCACGCCAAAGACCGTGCGGGTCTCCAGCGGCTTCGGCTCGTAGTCGGCGTCGATCTGGACGATGGCGTAGCCGCCCTTCTTCTTGGATTTCAGCACCTCCAGCGCGTCGGCGTCGTAGCCGGGCGCAATGATGCCATCGGAGACCTCATGCTGGATCAGCTTCGCGGTGCTCAGGTCACAGACATCGGACAGCGCGATCCAGTCGCCGAAGCTGGACATACGGTCCGCACCGCGGGCACGGGCGTAGGCGCAGGCCAGCGGGGAAAGCTCTGTCTCCGGCGCAATGTGGTACATGGCGCGCAGGGTCTCATCCAGCGGCAGACCGATGGCCGCACCGGCGGGGGAGACGTGCTTGAAGCTGGCGGCAGCGGGCTGGCCGAGTGCCTTCTTCAAATCGCGCACGAGCTGCCAGGAGTTGAACGCATCCAGAAAGTTGATGTAGCCCGGGCGTCCGTTCAAAATCTGCACAGGCAGGTCACTGCCGTCCGCCATGTAGATGCGGGCGGGCTTCTGGTTGGGGTTCGTGCCGTATTTCAGCTGAAATTCGTTCATATTAACCCTCCACAGCGGTGTATTTATTCAGGATAATGTCCTCGTACTCGCCGGTTTCCAGCTCGATGCTGCGGACAAACAGGCTGACCTTGTTGTCCTCGTTCAGGCTCACCCACAGCTTGTCGGCAAACTTGTCCGCGTCGTTCGTGTCGATGGCGACGCGCAGCGGCTCACCCGCAAAGCTGGGGATCGGCGCACCGTTCTTGACGTAGGTGCTGATGAAGTGTCCCTCACCGGCCACGGGCTGCGGGTAGTCGAAGGTCTGGCGCTGCACGCTCTCGGCGTTGCCCTCGTCGGACTTGACGATGGACAGCTTGTAGCCGCCGCGGCGCATATCGACAACGCCGGAGATGCGGGGGGTAAAGTTCGGCGCGTCGTCCTCATAGGTGCGGGTCGCCAGCGCAGCCTCAAAGCTGTAGCCGGGGAAAAGGTTGTCGTTCATGAACCGGGCAATCGTGTCGGTCTGGTCGCCGTTCGTGACCACGGTGGTCTCCCGCAGGGTCAGCACAGCGTTGTAGATGATAAGGTGCGGGTCCTCGAGCTTGGCCGGGTCAGCGGCCACCGTGCGGATGCCGCCGTCGATAGGCTCAAACACACGGTTGCGGCTGTTGGCGCTGCGGCCCATGATCCAGTAGGCGACGAACGCCTTCTGGCCGTCGGGGCTTTTGCCCAGCACAATGCCGCGCCCGGGGTAGTCATTCCCGGCAAGATATTTGTACAGATTCTTTTTCATTGTTAAACCTCGTTTTGCGTAAACAGGAAACGGGATTCCCTGCCGTGCAGTGGTGGAAAACGATTTTACACCTCGTCACTGCACACCATCGCCAATGCCCTGGGCAGCAGCTGCCATTCGGCCTCGACCATGACGCGCTTCTGCAGCGTCTCGGGGGTGTCGCCGGGCTCCACGGCCACGGCCTTCTGCAGCAGAATGGGCCCGCCGTCGCATTCCTCGTTTACAAGGTGGACGGTAGCGCCGGTCAGCTTCACGCCGCGGGCCAGCGCAGCCTCGTGCACGCGCAGTCCGTAGAAGCCGGGGCCGCAGAAACTGGGAATCAGGCTGGGATGAACATTGATGATTTTATTGCGGTAGGCCGTAATGACCTTTTCGCCCAGCACGCTCAAAAAGCCTGCTAGCACGACCACGTCAATACTGTGCTTCTGCAGGGTGTCCAGCAGGGCGGCGTCAAACGCTGCGCTGTCAGCGTAGTCCCTGCGGCTGACAACAGCGGATTCCACACCGAAATTGGCGGCGCGCTCCAGCGCGTAGACGCCGGGCTTGCTGGCAACGACCAGCTCGATTTTGCCGTTCGGGTTCTCGCCGCGGCGCTCGCTTTCCAGCAGGGCCTGTAAATTCGTGCCGCCGCCCGATACCAGTACCGCTACACGCTTCATACCAGCTCGACCCCGTCGCCCTCGACGATGGTGCCCAGGCGGTAGGCGTCCTCGCCGTGGGCCTTCAGAATGGCAATGGCCTTGTCCGCATCCTCGGGCGCGACGGTCAGCACCATGCCGACGCCCATGTTGAAGGTGTTGAACATATCGTGCTCG
>ERZ791887.1830-NODE-1830-length-12931-cov-4.854613_pt1 | contig 12931 bp, 10 predicted proteins | sample MGYA00510157_ERZ791887 | MGnify/ENA primary metagenome ERZ791887 (study PRJEB30046, sample SAMN00792112) | human gut metagenome | study: EMG produced TPA metagenomics assembly of the A metagenome-wide association study of gut microbiota in type 2... | reverse complement strand
CCTGTGGGGGCACTACGGCATGGCGCCCAAGTCCGCATAGCTCTGCCGCACAACGCTCTCCACACAGGCGTCGAGATAGCGCTCGACCTTATAGACCGGGATAATAACGGTGACGGTGGGCATGAGGGGGCTCCTTTTGTTGGCGGTTTTGTTGGGGAGGGGTTCGGGCAGCGGGAACGGGCTAAAGCCCCTCAGACCGGCTTCACGGCCAGCTCCTCGCTTTGCGGGGAGGTGGCCGAGCGCAGCGATGGCCGGAGGGGCTCTGCCCGTTACCCCCGCGCTCTCACATACATGGCAAACACGCCCAGCCCCGCCCTCAGTGCGGCGGCCCGCAGTTTCATCGACGCGCTCCCCTTTTGGGCGGCCAGCGCATCGTACACGCGGCAAAGCTCACGTTTTGTCTCGGCAAATTCCGCGCGGTGGCCGGGCTTGGTCAAATCGTAGGCGCGCTTATTGTCGTGTAAAAACAGCGCGGCATCGGTCAGCGCACCCTCGGCGCGGTCATACCAGCCGTTGTGCAAAAAGTATTCGGCGCGGTGGATGTCGCCTTTCGTCATGGCCAGACGCACCTCATGGCGCGCACCGTCGGTGATGCTGCCCGCGTGGCGCAGCACATAATAACCCGTAAAGGCCATGCAGTAAACAGCGCTGCAATGTGCAATTAAATCCGGCAGCACGTAGTAATCCTCGTGCAGCAGGCCCACGGGGTAGCGCACGCCGTCAAAAAGCCTTGCGGCGTAGAGGCGGTGGGCCGTGCCGGTGAACTGGTTGATCCACGGCGTATGGAAGGCGTCCCAGAACGCATCTACGTCCAGCAGCGTGTCCTTCGTGAACTGCTCGTCGACGGGCAGCGGGTGCCGTGCGCCGTCCTCGGTCACGGGGCAGCCGTTGCAGATCACCAGCTCTGCGCCGGTGGTCTCCGCGCCTGCCAGCAGCTTTTCCACAAGGTCGGGCGCTATCGTGTCGTCGCTGTCCACCATCGTCAGCCAGGGGGCCGCGGCGGCCTGCACCCCGGCGTTGCGCGCGCCGGACGGGCCGGGCCCGGCCTTGGCCGGGTGCAAAACGCGGATGCGCGGGTCTTTTTTTGCCCAGGCATCGCACATTTCCGGGCAGCGGTCCGGGCTTTCGTCGTCGATGAGCAGCAGCTCAAAGTCCGGGAACGTCTGCGCAAGGATGCTCTCGACGCAGGCGTCGAGGGTCGCCTCGGCCTTGTAGACCGGGACGATGACGCTGACGGCGGGCGTCACGCGTTGCCCTCCGCCGGGGTGTCGTCGACGCCGGGCAGGTGAATCAGGCTGCCCATGAAGTCGTTCGCGCTCTCCGGGTGCCAGCGGGAGATACCGCTCTCGGTGGTGAAGGTCATCTCGCCAAACTTGATGCTGCCGTCATTGAGCGAGTACAGGTCGACGCGCACGGCAGTGTAGCCTTGGCTCAGCGTGCGGGCAATGTCCAGCATTTTTTCAAGGTTCGCCGGGCGGGGCAGATCGGCGTCCAGTTCCAGCGGCACATTGATGTTGAAGGGCAGCTGGTTCCAGTCGGTATCCAGAAAGAACATCCGTTCCTCCTTGTCGGTATAGCGATCCTCAATATGCAAAATAATTTTCGGCTCGCCGTTGAAGCAGAAAATTTTGTAATCGTAGAGGTCGCCGCCGTCGTTTTCGATAAACTTTTCGGCGATGATGCGCGGCTTTATGTGGATGTACTGCACATCCAACCCGCCCATCAGGTAGCAGTAGTTCAGCTTAAGCCATCCCTCGATCTTCCGCTTGGCGTCCGCCTTATCGAACTTGGATTTATCCTGCACGGCGATGTTCCAGCCCGCGCCGTGGTTGACCTTCAGCATGAACTTGTCCGGCAGCTTGTCGAAGTCGATGTCGTCAAAGCGATCCCAGACGCCCAGCAGCGGGATAAGGTATTCCTCGCCAATCTTCTCCTTGACCCACTCGCGCACGGCATACTTGTCAACGAGGGGATAGACATCCTCGAACCCGCCGTACAACTTGAGCCACTGGGTCTTCTCGCTGAAGGATTTGGGGTGTTCGAGGTCGAGCGGTGTGTGAGTGTAGTTTGTCTCCAGGAACCATTTTTTCAACGCTTCGGGGTAGTCCTTTTTTTGCAGGCAGGCCCAGTAGGCGTATTCCTTGTTGGCGACCTTGTGATATTTCGCGTAGGTATACAGATATTTGGCGCTGATGGCCGGGCCGTTGTGGGCAAGGTACGCCAGCGCCTTTTTCGCATGGCGGGGCAGCCAGGTCACGGCGCGGCCAATCTTGTACGACGACGAGCCGTAGACGGCCTCCAGCTCATGCTGTAAAATGCGGGCCCGTTCTTCGGCGGTCAGTTCGTTCATTTCTTCCATGATTCAGCACTCCCCTTTTTCGGTTTTGATACGTGCCTCTTCCAGCAGGGCCCGCACCTTGGGCTTCCAGATATAGTGGCGGAACACCTTCGTCATAAAGAACCAGAATTTATTTTCCAGCTCGCACCACAGGCGCACCGGGGCGCTTTCCTTATTATAGTTCACAAGGCGGCGCAGGCGGCCCGCGCCGTAGCGGTCAATGTTTTCGAGGTAGGTCTGCCCCTCCTCGGTCAGCTTGGGGTCGCGGCGGTTCTCATACAGCTGGGTATACTCAAACAGGGTGCGTACCAGCCCCGCGCCGAATAAACCGCGCAGCACCGTCTTTTGCTGGTAGAGCATCAAGGCGTTCAGGATATAATTCTGGTAGACGCTGCGGCGGTGGAAGGTGCTGTCCTCCGTCTGGCGGTAGTTGAACATGCAGTCCGGGATATAGTACACCCCGCCGTAGGGCAGAAACTGGTAGGTCAGCAGGTTATCAATGATTTGAATACCGCTCGTGTACGGGTCAATGCCCTGCAGGCCGATGTTGCGGAACATCATGGCGTTGGTGTGGATGTAGAAAAAGCTCCAATACTCCTTCGCCGTCAGCGCACATTCCCGGATGGGCTTTTCAATCGGCTTCGTCTCGCCGGTGCTCTGCCAGTAGTAGCAGCCGTTATGCCCACAGGCCACGTATTTGTGGGCTGTGTCGGCGTCCAAAATGTCCGCCTGCTTTTGCAGCTTGCGGTCATCGGTGTAAAAATCGTCACCGTCCAGATAGCAGACATAGCTGCCTTTGGCCTCGTAAAAAAGCCGCCCACGGATGGCGTTCATCCGCCGGATGCGCTCGTTGCCCTCATATTTTTTGCCCGGCACGCGGTCCATGACAAAGACGCGGACGGTGTCGGGGTGCGCCGCCTCCCAGCCGCGCAGCTTTTCAACCGTGCCGTCGTCGGAGCCGTCGTCCGCGCAGAGGATTTCCACGGGGAAGTCGGTTTTCTGCGCCAGCACGCTTTCCATCGTCTGGTCCACGAAAGGGGCCAGATTGTAAAACGAGATCAGCACACTGACCTTGGGCTGCTGTGTCATGCGGGTTCCCCTTCCTCTTTCAGCTGCAGCACCAGCGCCGCCAGTGCGCGCATATCGTCGGGCGTGTAGCGCTGGTCGATGGGCAGCGGCAGCAGGTACCGGCTGTAGTCGGCCTCGACGGAGTCGGCGGGCAGCAGCTCCAGCAGGTACTTCCACCACTGGCTGACGTAGACTTTATTTTTTATCAGCCGTCCGCGCAGGCCGTCAACCCGGCACAAAAACGGATAGATCATCGCATCGGCGCCGGCCGGGCAGTCCAGCGCATTGTGCGGGGCCAGCGCGGCGTGCAGCGCCTCGTAGTTGGCGCGGCGGCGCAGGCGCAGGGCGTCGTACTCGACGGACGCGAGGATGCGCCGGGTCGAGGGCGACATGCCGCGGATCTCGCCGTCAAAGCGGCTCTCGTTGTCGAGGCTGTCGCCGTAGGCGCTGTTCACGCTTTCATCGATGCAGCGGAACAAAAACGCCGCGTGCTGCCAGCTGGTGTCCGCCGGGTAAATCCCGTCGGTCAGTCCCGTGTGTACAAGGTACGCGCCGTCCGGCACGCCGACGAACTTGCGGCAGGAATAGACGTTGTAGCTGTCGGCATCCATACGGGGCGCTGAAAAAAACGCCTGGGTGTTGTCAAAAATCACCCGCGGCCAACGGCGCTTGACCTCGGCCAGCAGGTCGTCCGACGCAATGCCGAAGTAGTTGACATACAGCAGCCACTCGCCGTCGCCCAGCGCGGGGCAGACAGGCAGACGGCGCGCGTCCAACGGATAGCGTTCCACCGCAAAGCCCGCGCGGGTCACGGCGTCATAGACCGTGTTGCAGTTGTAATAGGGCAGATACACCTTTTTCGCGCCCGCGTCGCGCAGGGCAGCCACAATCGCATTGCGGCCACAGTTCAGCCGCAGCACGCCCACGCCGGTGTACAGCTCCTGCCCATGGGGCAGCTCCAGCGGCAGGTAGCCGCCAAACTCACGTTGCATCGTTTGTTTCCTTCTTGCTAAAGGTTTTTGTAAAGCCGAGGTTCACGGCATGGCAGCTCGCGTACCCTTCCTTGCTCTCCACAAGGCCGAAGTTCAGCACCTTGCCGCGTTCCTCCGTCGAGATGCCCCAGGACAGGGCGTTGCAGCCCATCCCGGCGGCCAGGCAGAGCATCCGGTAATAGAGATACGCCGCCGGGCTGTAACTGCGGATGGACAAATCCGCCGCCAGATACTGGGTGTGCAGCACGTTGGCCTGGGCAAAGTAGAAGGTCATGCCGCCCGCGACCATCTGCTCGTCCGCAAACACGCCGTAAAACCCGGCAATGTCGGGCAGGCGGCTGGTCTTGAACTCCCAGAGTTCATCGGCGGTATGCACAGGCTCAACACCGAATTTTTGTAGGTTCTGCCGAAGCAGCGCGTGGAAGGCGTCGATCTCCGCCCGTGTTTCCAGCTTGCGGAACGTTAAATCCTGCTTGAGCGCCTTTTTCACATCCTGCTTTTTGTTCTGGCGGAAGGACGCCAGCAGCGTTTCCGGCGTGCGGCCCGCCACCGGCACCCAGGTGCTCAGCTCGGTCTGCTGGGTGTAGCCCAGATAGGTGAAGGCGTATTGCAGCGCGACGTTCTCGACGCCGTTGAACAGATCGGGCGTCGGGCGGAAATCCGCCGCATCGTAGCGCGTGGCAATATAATTCTCCACCGCCTGCAAAATCCCGATGGACTTAGCCGCGGAGTTGTAGGTGCTGCGCAGCACCGGCCCGCCAAACGTGCTGCCCGGGTGGGAGCGGAAAATTCTCGTTGCACCGTCCAGCCGCAGTGCCGCGGGCACCACCGCGCCGAGGCCGCCGTGCTCGTTATAGACCATGAGCGAGGCATCCGTAAACCGGCCCGCGGGGTGGTAGTTCAAAAAGTTGCGGGTCTGCAAAAACGTGCCGTTGCCGCTTTCGTGCATGACAAAGCGGTCCCACTCGGCCTCATCCGCCGGGGTGTAGGGGCGTACCGTCCACTGCATCAGTCCAGATCCTTTCCCTTGACAGCTTCCAAAAATTCATCGTAGTCACGGATATAATCCGATTCATCGTAGTAGGAATCCGCCGCGACGCAGAGCACGGAGTCCTTTTTCTCCCAGATCATCTCGCGCCACATATAGTGCTCGACGATCAGGCCCTTGTCGGGGCTGTCCAGCAGGACGTCGGCCTTCTCGCGGCCATTGTCCAGCCGGATGCGGATGCTGCCGTAGGGGCACCACAGCACCTGCCGCAGTGCCTTGTGGGCGTGGCCGCCGCGGTGGGTGCCCTTGGGCGCGCCGTGGATATAGTAAATGCGCTTGATGTCAAAGGGCACATCATGGTTGCCCTCAAAGACCGAGAGGGTGCCCATCCCCTGCGCCGTCACGCTTTTGATGCTGATGGTCTGGATGATCATAGTGGTTGCCTTTCTGTGTATTACTCCTTGCCTCCCCTAGCAGGGGAGGGGCCCCGCAGGGCCGGAAGGGTTGAACCTTGCCACAGCCCGAAATATTTCGGGCTACGTCAGGTTCTCTCCCCCACCCGCTGCGGCGGGAGCCCCCTCGCAGAGGGGGCCAAGGGCTGACTCGTAAATCTGCTTTAATTCCTGAATATCTCCGTTCACGGGAGGGACCCAGGCGTGCTGGGCTTTTTTGAAGGGGGCGTTCTGCGGCACGATGAGCCGCCCGACCAGCCCGCGGACGAGCCGCGATTTGTGCCGATCATTGAAGTAATATTCATACGCCAGCCGCACGGTGCGGTCTTTGGGGTACAGCTCCCGCAGCAGCTCTACCATGGCACGCCAGTCGCGCAGCATCCGGGCGCGTGCGCCCTCGTTGGTGGAAACGCCGGTGCCGACCTCATACCACGCAATGCAGCGGTCATAGCCGACCATCGGGATGTTTTCCACGGCAAAGAGCCGCGCGGCGAAATCCTCGGCCAGCAGGACGCGGCCCGCCATCTTTTCCAGCGCGTGTACGAGCAATTCCCGCTCATACACGAGCCCCGCGCCGCTGATGCCGTCATCATAGAGCAGCATATTGCGCTTGGCGGTCTTGGCGTCATACGCGCCGGGGCGGTAGGGCGTGCGGTCAAATGGCGCGTCGCCGGGGCGCTGGATCGGTGCGCCGTTCCGGTCTGCGTAGCAGGCCAGGCGGCCAAAGGCGACCCGCGGGGCATCGCGGCGCAAGACTTCCAGCAGCCACGCCACCGTGTCGGCGTCGTAGAGATAGTCCCCCGGCGAGACGGTGAACACCCATTTTCCGGCTGCCTGCTTTGCGCCGTTCAAAACGTTTTTGACCGTGCCGCCGTTGGGGGTGAGCTTGACAAATTTTGCGCCGGTAAAGCCGTTTTCTGCAAGAATTTTGCGCGTCAGCGGGAAGAAGTCCTCATCGGAGCCGTCATCCGCCACGACCAGTTCAAAATCACGGCAGCTCTGCCGCAGCAGCGACGCCAGCGTCCGCCGCAGCTCGCCCTCGCCGGGGCGGTACTGGACCAAGAGGATGGATAGATCCATGGGGATGTCTCCTTTACGTCAGATTTCTTGCCTCCCCCAGCAGGGGAAGGGGCCAAGGGGGTTACCCTTTCATCCGCCCCATTTTCCCGTTCCAGAAATCCACGGCACCTCGGAACGCGCCGTAGCTGCGGCCTTTTTTGCGGCCCAGCAGCTTTGTCAGGGCGTAGCGTGCCGCGCCGGTGAGGAGGGGGAGAATCGTTTTCAGCTTCGCATAGGCCGCGCTTTTGCCCTTGCAGGTCAGGTACAGCGTGTTGCGGGTGATGTAGTAGACCGACAGCATCCCGCCCGCGCTGCCGCCCGCCTTGTGGTGGATGACAGCATCGGGCAAAAACCACATCGGCACGCCGGCCTGCGCCAGACGAATGCAGTAGTCAACATCCTCGCAGTACATAAACAGCGTCTCATCGAGATAGCCGACCTTCTCGATCACGGCCCGCGGCAGCAGCACGCAGCAGAACGTAATAAAGCTGACCTGCTTTTTTTCGGCAAATTCGGGGCCGTCCTTTTTGTGGCCGCCCAGGTGCTTTGCCTTGCCGGTCTTGGGGTCCAGCTCACCGCCCGCAAACCAGATCTCGTCGGGCGGGTCCATAAACAGCATCTTCGGGCAGCTGACCGCCCCCGCGGGGGTCTCGGCCAGCAGCTTTTCAAGGAAATCCGGGCGGACCGACGTGTCGTTGTTCAGCAGCAGCGCAAAGTCGCAGCCGTCGTCCAGCGCACGGCGCATACCGATGTTGTTGGCCGCGGCAAAGCCGACGTTGCGCTCTTGCGGCAGGAACACCGTGTTCGGCGGCAGCTTATTTTGCAGCTGTGCAACGGAATCATTCGGCGACGCATCGTCGATTAAAATCACTTCAAAGTCCGTGAACGTCTGCTTTTGCAGGCTGTCCAGACAGACGAGCGTGTCCTGCCAGCCGTTATAATTGGAAATTACGATACCGACCTTCGGCATGGCTCACCCCTCAAACTCGTTCACGGCGTCGATGACGGCCTGCACCTGCGCGTCGGTCATGCCGTAGAACATCGGCAGGCTCAGCTCGGTAGCGGAAATTTCCTCCGCCAGCGGCAGTGCGCCCCTGCCAAGGCCAAGTTCGGCGTAAGCGCCCTGCAGGTGGATGGGCGTCGGGTAGTGCTTGTTCGTGCCGATGCCGCGGGCGTTCAAATGCTTTTCCAGCGCATCGCGGTCGGCGCAGCGCACGGCGAAGATATGCCAGACGTGGGTGCAGTCGGGCAGCTCGGCGGGCAGCGTGACCGCCGGGTTGTGCATTTCGGCCAGATATCGCGCGGCAATGCGGCGGCGCTCGGCGTTCATAGCGTCGAGGTGCGGCAGCTTGGCGGCCAGGAACGCGGCCTGCAGCTCGTCCAGGCGGGAGTTCTGGCCCTTGTAGACATGGTGATATTTGTAGTCGCTGCCGTAGTTGCCCAGCGCGCGGATGCGCTCGGCCAGCGCGTCGTCGTTCGTCGTCACGCAGCCCGCGTCGCCCAGCGCACCCAGGTTCTTGCCCGGGTAGAAGCTGAACCCGGCGGCATCCCCCAGACTGCCCGCGCGGCGGCCCTTGTAGGTCGCGCCGTGGGCCTGGGCGGCGTCCTCGATGACCTTGAGGCCGTGGGCGTGGGCAATGGCGTTGATCTCGTCCATCGGTGCGCACTGGCCGTAGAGGTGCACGGCCATGATGGCCTTCGTGCGCGGGGTCACGGCGGCCTCGATGCGGGCGGGGTCGATGTTGTAGCTTTCGAGCGTCGGCTCGACCAGCACGGGCGCTGCGCCCGCGTAGCTGATGGCCAGCACCGTGGCGATAAAGGTGTTGGACGGGGCAATGACCTCGTCCCCGGGGCCGATGCCCATGGCCTTTAAAATGAGCACCAGCGCGTCCAGCCCGTTGCCGCAGCCGACGCAGTGCCTGACGCCGCAGTAGGCGGCAAATGCCTTTTCAAAGGCGGCGTCCTCTCTGCCGCCGATGTACCAGCTGTTGTCCAGCACGCGGGCAAACGCGCCGCGCAGGTCGGCATCCAGCTCCCGCTCCATCGGGCGGAAGGAGACAAACGGCACGGTAACAGGAGTTTCGGACATGGAGTGACACCTCGTTTTTTATAACAAATATTTGTTTGCGCGGTCAAAACGCACCTTGTAGGGGCGGGCATTGCTCGCCCGCGGGAAGCTCGTGTCTGCCCTGGCCGCAAACGGGCACGGGCAAGCAGCCGACACATCCGCAAAAGGGCGGACAAGACCTACTATATCGTCTTATTATACAACAAAGCGGATGATTTAGCAATAAAAAAGGGATGCCGCTTTGTGAAAACGGCATCCGTTCCGGGATAAAATTATTCGGCGGTCTCCCGCGGGGCGCGGGTGGCGCATTCGGGGCCGCAGCTGCACTCGTCAATGCTGACGTGGTCGGCGCAGCAGCAGCGCCCCTCAAGATGGCGGCAGCCCCTGTCGTCGCAGTGGATCTCGGTCTCGGGCGAGGCCGGCTGGTTGTCGGTAGCGACGTTGCCGCAGCCCCCGCTGTTGCGGTAGCTGCCGCAGACAGCGTCCCCGGGGCCGGTATGGCGGACGTTGATGCCGTCCAGGCAGCAGCAGCCCGCCTTGTTATGGCAGCAGTCATACTGGGCACAATCAAGATAGCTCATAAAAACACCTCCGTGCGCACAGTATGTGCAGGGGCGGAGGGGGTTATACACGGGTCGTGTTTGCGGGTATGGCAAGCGGGCACGGGCGGATATGGAATCCGCCCCTACGGCGTAGGGGTCGATGCTCGCCATCGACCCGGACCCTCTGCCCCTGCCGCGCTTATTCCGCAGTCAGCCACCCCTTGACATCGTCGAGGCTTTTCAACATGGCCGCCGTCATTTGTTGATAACTTTCCGCGGGCATTTTCATATCGGGCACGCAGAGGACGTCGATGCCCGCGGCGTGGGCGGCCTGGATGCCGGCCTCGCTGTCCTCCAGAACCAGACAGTCCGCCGGGGCGGCGTGGGCTTTTTCGGCAGCCTTCAGGAAAATATCCGGCCAGGGCTTGCCGCGCTCGATCTCGGTGCCAAAGACCATGTCGTCAAAATACTGCACGACGCCCAGCCGGGTCAGCACCTCGACGGCGCGCTCCCGCACGCTGGAGGTTGCCAGCACCACGGCCACGCCCTCGGTTTTCAGCCAGGACAGCAGGGCCGCCGCGCCGGGCTTGAGCTGCACATCCTGCAGCAGCTCCTTTTCCCGGGCAACCTCCCAGGTCAGGCCCTCCTCCACCGTGATGGGCAGATTGTACCGGGCAATGACGTTCGTCATGTTGGCCACGCCCGTTTTGCCGCTGTAATCCCGGGCGTACTCAGCCACGGTCACGCTCTTACCGTACCGGTGCAGCAGTTCGTCATACAGTCGATGGGAGATGACCTCACTGTCGATCAGCAGACCATCCAAATCAAAAATCACAGCTTTTTTCATGTTAGCAGTCTCCTTATTGTGCCTTGACCTCATGGCATGGTCCCCGGCAGATTTATACAAACCGTGCAATCGTGCGCAGCATGACATCCTTGAACAGCGGCTTGCTGATGTGGGCGTTCATGCCGGAATCCAGGCATTTCTTCACGTCCTCGGCGTAGGCGTTGGCGCTCATGGCGATGATGGGCACAGTCCCGGCACGGGTCTGCCCGCTGGCGCGGATGGCCCTGGCCGCGGCGTAGCCGTCCATGACCGGCATCATCAGGTCCATCAAAATCGCATCGTAGCCCGCCGGGTCGGCGGCAAAGGCGCGCACGGCGCTCTCGCCGTCAAACGCCTTGACGACCTCGGCCCCGGCGCTTTTCAGCATGAACTCGACGATCTCCATGTTCAGCTCGTTATCCTCGACAACCAGCAGGCGCTTGCCGTGCAGGTCGGCGGAGGCTTCCTTCTCCGGCCCGGCGGCGGGCGGGTCGTGGTCTATGGCAAACGGCAGCGTGACGGTAAAGCTGCTGCCCTCCCCCACCGTGCTCTCGACGGTGATCGTGCCGTTCATCTTCTGCACCAGCTGGTTCACGATGGACATACCCAGCCCGGTGCCGCCGTACTGGGAGCGCGCGGCGTTGTCCTCCTGGCTGAACGCCTCAAACAGGTGGTTGTCAATAAAGTCCTGCGTCATGCCGATGCCGGTATCCCGGATCGTGAACGCATAGGCCGCGGTGTCGGCGGTGCGGCTCACCTCCCGCAGGCGGGTGGTGATGCTCCCGCCGGGCTTGTTGTACTTGATGGCGTTGCTGTACAGGTTCACAAGGATCTTTTTCAGGTAGAGCGCACCGCCCAGCAGGTCGGCGTCGTGCACATCGTCGTGGTCCGTGTACAGCCGCAGCCCGCTCTGCTCGGCCTGAAAGCGGACGATGTCATCGACCTCGGCAAGGGTCCGGCCCAGGTTGAAGGGCTTTGCCTCGACCACAAAGCTGTTGCTCTCGATCTTGCTCATGTCCAGCACGTCGTTGACGAGGGAGAGCAGGTGCTTAGCCGAAATATCGATCTTGCCCAGGCAGTCATCGACCCGCGCCTCGTCGCTGCGGCAGTCGCGGATGACCTCCAGCATGCCCAGAATGCCGTTGATGGGCGTGCGGATGTCGTGGGACATGTTGGCCAAAAAGCGCGTCTTGGTGCGGTTGGCGCTGGCCTCGCTCTCCAGCGCATTTTGCAGCTGCTGGCCGATGTGCAGGTAGCGGCCCGCATCCCGGACACGGATTTCTTCCTTGCGGGCCAGCACCAGCGCGTAGTAGGTCTCCTTCTTTTCCAGCGCGGCCAGCATCAGGGCGGTGTTGCCGGTGGCTTTGGCGTATTCATAGCGGCAGGTCTCGGCCCGCAGACCGACCTGGGCCTCCTTGGGGTCGCGGCGCAGGTAGGCGTCCATGGCGTTCAGCACCCACTCGACCTGCGCATTGTCCCCGGCATCCATGCCGCAGTCGAACAGCACCTTGCAGGAGGCCAGGAACTCCTGCGCGTGCAGCCGGGGCAGGTGCTCCCGAAGCTCGGCGCAGCAGCGTTTGTACCCGGCGGTGTCGCCCGCCTTATAGGTCAGCAGCGTGTTCACGATCCGCACTTCCTCGGGCAGGATCTCCCGGCCCCGGTAGGCCAGGCATTTGGCAAGGGCATCCTTTGCCTCGTCCAGCCGGTCCAGATGGCAGCAGATCTCCGCCAGATTGCGGTAGATGTAGGCGTGCATCACCTCATCGGAGACGGGCAGGTTTTTCTCTGCCTCGCGGATGGCCTCAAGCGCCTTCCCGTAGTCCTGCTGGGCCAGATAGGTCACGGCAAGGTTGTTGTACTCATAGGCGTAACGGCTGACCTCGCTGTGTTCCCGCGCAATTTTAAGGCCCTCATGAATGTAGAAGCGGGACAGTGCGTACTCCTGCACAAAGTAGGCCACCACGCCGACGAGGTTGAAGCAGGCGATGATCTCCGGGCGGTACCGGTAGCTTTTGTAATCGATGATGAACGGCTCCAGAATTTCCCGCGCGGTGCGGAAGTCGCCCTCGCGGTACAAGAGCAGCGCATAGCGGAAGTACGCCATCATCCGCACATCGGTCTTTTCGGTCTCCCCGGCCAGTACATCGGCAAAGAAGGTCTTGCGCTCCAGCAGCGGGGCGTTTTCCAGTTCGTCGCAGCGCTTATCAAATTCTTCGTAGGTCATCGTGTACACACCCGCTTTGGCAACTAAATTTTATTTTATCATAGCATAAATGTCTAAAGAAAAAAAGGCGTTTTTTGCTTTAAAGCCCCCCTCGCAGAGGGGGGCGGGGGGTGTCGAAAAAACCTAACGGGATGATCGCGAGCCTTCGGCGGGTTTGTAGGGAACGGTCTTGACCGTTCCGTGCAGCTTAGCCGACAGCAGCCAGCGGTGCGGATGGGTCAAGACCCATCCCTACATTACTTTGGAAGAAATAAAACCTTCCTCTGCGAGACAGACTCCCCCGATACGGGGGAGGTGGCGCTTGCGCCAGAGGGGGAGCGGTGCCCCGAAGGGGCGGAGGGAGAGAACCTTGCCATAGCCCGAAATATTTCGGG
>ERZ791887.1824-NODE-1824-length-12984-cov-2.456571_pt1 | contig 12984 bp, 7 predicted proteins | sample MGYA00510157_ERZ791887 | MGnify/ENA primary metagenome ERZ791887 (study PRJEB30046, sample SAMN00792112) | human gut metagenome | study: EMG produced TPA metagenomics assembly of the A metagenome-wide association study of gut microbiota in type 2... | reverse complement strand
ACTGCTTAATAGTGTATTTGTTGTTTACATTCGCCGCAAAAGCAGACAAAGAAAACGACCCAAGTATGATAAGCACAGAGAGTATCGAACAAAGAACTCTTGCAAAAACTTTCTGCTTTTTATTAACCATATTTTTTACCTCCTTCTTCTTTTTTTGGTTAATATAATACTGTTCATTTATGTTGCATAGCCGTCGGCTCACGGCGGACGGCACTGTAGCTGTTGCAACAGCGCAAATGTTATGAACGTCTCTATCGTTGTTATAACCAAAACATTTCCCTCCTTTCTTGGATGTTTGGTGACTATACCTTTTAGCGTGTAAAATATAATGATAACTCTCTTAAAAAATAAAAAAAGAGAAAACGAGTATTTTTCTTGTTGGTAATTTTTGGCAAAGCCAAAAAGCACCAACACAAATACACATTTTCTCCATTAACCATTGCTTACGAGCAACTTCTTAACATATAACTGCTAAGCACAAACCGTAGTAGATACGGCAATTAACTTATTAACTTATTACAAATAGAAAATATAAAAAGTGTAGTAACACACTCCCGGACCAAGGTCATCTCTCGCCTTGGCTTCATAATCGACATACATTTTTATCGGTGCGCCTCTATTCAAATATCCGGCGTTAACGCACTCATTATATTCGATTTCTGCACATTCCTTTATGTCTTGTAAGACCTTCTGATTATTAAATGAATTAACAGTCAGCGTCCAGCATGAGTTGTTCTTGTTGAGTGCCGAAGACACTTCCACGTTGCTAAATGACCCAAGATGCTTGTTTGCCTCTGCTTTAAGCTGTTCCGGGTTTATATCTTGATTTGACCCGCAAGGAATTTGCCTTTTTGTTGTCGCAGCAGCAGTAACAGAAGCGTTTGATGCTGTTGTTTTTTCTGTTTTTTCTGTTTTGACTGTTGTTGTTTTCATCTTCGAAATATTGTTGGGGCAACTCTCTTTTTCGCCTGTCTCATTATTCGAAGAAGTGTCTTTTAGTGTATCCTGTATTCGGACATTTACTGCCTCTGTTATGGATTCAGAAGTAATCTCCTTTTCGTCCGTAGTATCACTGCAAGAAGAACTACAAGAAGAAAGAACTTCGCTGCCAAGCGTTTCGTCGGCTTTACATTTACTTTTGTTTTGCTTTGTAACAGCTGCCCCTATTGTTATTAAAGCAACCAGCCCACAGCAAATACAACATGCAACCATAACTTTTTTTCTTTTTTTGGTCTCCATAAAAAATTTCTCCTTTCGAATATATATGACGAAAACACGAGAAAATTTGCCCTTTTTTACGAAAATCCGATGTAAAAAAGGACACAAAAAACCGCTTCCCGAAATGGGAAACGGTTTCATATTGTTTTCGCACTTTTTGTTATATTTATTATAACAGGCTGTGTTTGAAAAATCAATGTCGTCTTTTTTTCACGATTTTTTTCACGTGTCAATGTCAACTTTTTTTCATTTTTCGCAATTATTTTACGCAGCCAAGTCATCTTGTGTAATCGTTTCGCCGTTAGCAAGTTTACGAAGAAGTTTCGGGTCAGATGTTATAAGTAGAGTTTCCTTTCTTGAGTCCTTGATATTAACCGTGAAAGTGTTTTCATTTGCTTTAACTAACACTTGACCTCTTGAAAAGTTTGTTATTGTTTTCAGTTCGTTGTGTGTAAGGTTGAAATGTTCTTTAACGATTTTTGCTTCATCATCATCAAGGCGAAGTATCATTTTAATACGGCTGTTGTTTAATACAGCTTTACCGTATTTACCACCTTCAAGAGCAAAGAAGTCCTCAATATCCTGTGTTGCCGCTATACCTGAACCACCCATACCACGAATAGTCTTAAATACAGTAACGACAAATTCGGCTGCGAGAGGATTTTTGTTGAGCAACATCCAAGCCTCGTCTATTGCGACAACCTTTTTCTGTGTCTTATCTTGCCTAACAGTATCCATAATAAACTCAAGAGCAACAAACATACCCAAAGGCTTTAACTCGTCTGACAAATCGTTAAGGTCAAATATGATATATTTATTACTGAGGTCAACATTTGTTTGACCGTTAAAAGCACTTGCCGAACCTGTAACAAATCTCAACAAGATATTTGCAAGTCGCTCTGTACCCTTTTGTTGAGAAAGCACATTATATAAATCCTCCAAAATCGGCATTTCTTTATATACTACATTTGAAACAGGATTTCCCTGTTCGTCTACAACAGTTTTTGTTGTATCTATAAGAGAGCTGTTATCTTTTGTAATACCTTTAAGCGAATATGTCTTTAAGATAGCATCGTCAAGAAAAGTTCTCTCCTCTCCTGACATATCGCCTATCGCCAACGAGAAGAAGGTAAGCAAAGAGTCGATTTTGCTACTGAGGATTGATTGTCTTTCTCTTTTAGATGAATAGCCCAATTTCTTTGCGTTCTCATCTGCGCTTGGTCGAATTTCCATAATGTTTATTCGTGTTTTTGACCCCGAAGAAATAGTAAGGAATTCGCCATTAACTTCTTTACAACCTCGTTCATATTCGTCACCCTTAATCGGGGCAATAACAAAAGTTTGTACACCTTTAAGCCTAAAACGAAGACACATTGTCTGTAAGGTAAATGTTTTTCCTGCACCGGAAGTACCTAAAAGCGTAATATTTGCGTTTGAGTATTTTGAAGTGTCAAAATTATCAATCACGAGCATAGTTTTGTTATCACTGATGCCAAGAAGAATTCCGTCTGTGTCGGATACCTCAAACGAATTAAATGGATAGAAGGCACTAAGTCCCGATGTTGTCATGTTCCTCTTGCCCTTACTGTATATGTATGGGTCAAGAGTATTAAGCGGCATGTAAGAAGAAAAAGCTTCTTTAATTTTGTATTCGCACTCATTCAAGTCAACATCAATGGCTCCGAACATATCTTTAACAGCTGAATTTTTTTCATACAACTCTTCTAAAGAAGAAGCGGAAAGAGTGAACATTGTTGTGACATAAAAAAAGTCCTCGCCGCTGTTTAATCTGTTTCTTATGTATGCGCTCGACTGAATAGACTTACCGATTTCCTCATAGTTTTCGCCCTCGGTGTTTTTCATAGTATTCATCCGAGCCTTGTTAATACGTATCTTGGTACGCAATTTATTCTTCATTGATTTAGAGTCTTTTTTATCGACAAAAATATCAACATCTATACCTTCTGCACCGCATATTATCCCTGTAAGCCAAGCGTAAGAAATTCTGCTTGGGTACTCCTTAGAGGGAATGTACAGGAACGAATAATACGTCCTGTCCACAACACAATATTCGCTGTAGAACTCTATTTTCTCAGGTGAAACAAGTGTAGAAACGGGAACATCAAAGTTATCAAGCAGTTCTTCGTCATTATCCGTAATGCGCTTTGCTTCATCGTAGAACGCTTGTTTGCGTTCTTTAAGGTCGTATATTGTTTTGTTTTTGTTGGCAAACTCATAAAGTGTGTTAATCAGGAAGTTCTTTTCGTCTCCGTGTCGAATAACAGCATTTCCGCAGTTGCGAATAAAACGCCTTATGGTTTGTTTAGCCTTGTCAAGATAATAAACAGCGTCATCAAAGGATTTTATCTTTTCTGGGTCATTGCCGCAGGCTTCAAGAACTATGAAAAAGCGACGAGATAAACCCGAATAAACTCCCAAGCGTTTTATAAGCCGCATATAATCATCTTGATATGGCTTTAAATGAGAGTCTTTTTCGAGAGCAAAGTCGTGATTCAAAACGTTTATATACTTGTTTACGTCAGCACGGCGCGAAAGACTTTTTATCTGCATCGTTACCGGGCCTATCTTAGTCAGCTGAGCAAAGCCATCAATTATTTTTTCCTTATCCAACGCCGTCTTGTAGTCGAAGTTAATGGGGGCAATTTCAACGATTGTTACATACCTCTTATCCGGCGTTATAATAACGTTGTCTTTGATTTTGACGTTCCCGATAACGTCTTCAAAGCTCATTACATTGTTGTTTTTTTTCAATTTTACCACCGCCTAAAAAAATCATGTTATTACAACAATATATGGAATATTTTTCGGCAAATTTGCCCTTTTTACAAAAAAGAAAGCCAACGCCAATCGGCATTGACCTTCTTAACTTTTGATTTGTTTTGAATACTGCTTTCTCTTACTTACGCTTCGGACTTTTTCTTTTTAACAAAATAAACTCCGATAACGCTAAGAGCTGAAAGTCCTGTGAAAGCACCGATTGCTTTTCCGGCTGTACCGGTTTGAGGTATTTCAACGGCTGGTATTGCCTCATTAGTCATATCAGCTTTAACGATTTCGCCGTCTTCTTTAATCTCAAACTCATGCGGCGTTTCATCAAGAATATAACCGGGAGCAGCATCAAACTCTTGATACGTGTATTTACCATATCTTAATGTGAATGTTGCTACACCGTTTTCATCGGTATACCCTTCGGCAACGACATTGCCGTCGGCGTCATAAATTCTGAACCCTGCGTTCGGAATAAGAGCACCTGTAGCTACATCGGTCTTTGTAATTTCAACAGTGCCGATTATAGGACGGTCTTCGAACGTATTTTCGTCATTATTTGAAACAGTAACAGTCTCGTTATTATTTCTTATTTCAAAATAATAATATTCGTCGTCCGCCACAAACCCTTCAGGGGCTGTTTTCTCGTGAAGGAAATATCCGTTATAACGCAACCCTTCGGCTATGTATGTGCCGTCGTGATTATCTGTCATTGTTCCGTAATACGTATCGACACCCTCATCATAAGTTTCGTTGGCGTTTACGTCGAGGTATATGTCAAATACCGCGCCGGCAATGTTTTTATCCTTATATTCTTTATCAACCTTTGTAACGGTTACATTTCCGGTTATAATGCTGTTCAGAACTTTGATTTCAACAGTTTGAGCATTATCCGTAACAGATACCGGGGTAGACTTTTCGCTTAATACGAAGCCCTCAGGAGCTTCAATTTCTCTTACGATATAGTCTCCGTAAGGAACATTATCAAACACAAATGCACCGTTTTCATCGGTCTTGCTTACAAGATACGCCGTGTCTTTAGTAAATTCGGTTGTGGTTGTTGAGAACAATCCCATTGTAGCATTTGCGACGGAATTGCCGTCATCGTCCACCTTATGTCCCAATATCTTGCCGCGAATAATATCGTTTTCCACGGGATTACCGTCATTGGCTGTTACGGTAACGGCAAGAACGGATTGACCGGCATAATTGAACTCTACAGGATACTTAACATCGGACGGTATATAATGCTTGTCTGTCGATACTTCTTTGACATAGTATTTACCAAGAGGAATATCGCTGTTAAATATTATATGTCCGTCTTTGTCTGCCGAAGCGATTTCTATAAGTCCGTCTTTCGGAAGAACCGTGTTATCGTCGGCAAGAATATTCTCGTTCGCATAGAGACCAAACTTAACATTTGTTATTTCATCTGCGTTACCTATGTTGTAAAGGTCATCTTTTTCAAGAAGCTTGTCAACTGTAACGGTAGCCTTCTGTCTTTCGTTTGTAAACGATACGGAGTCAGATACAATGCTTTCGTTCTGTCCTGCATACGAGAGTGTAACATACTGTGGAATATTGTTAAGGGTCATACCGTAAGGTGCTGTTTTTTCAACGATTTTATATGAGCCGAGATAAAGTTCTTTGCTCTTTGCAACACCTTCACTATTTGTCTTCACAGTATCGACGATTTCACCCTCAGAAGCACGTTTTGTACCGTCAGAAGTATAAATATCTTCGTTAGCAATAATGTCATATACGGCGTTTTTGAGGCCTTTTACGGCATATACGGGAGTGTATATTTTACCGTTCTTATCTTCATTCTTTTCAACGCTGCTTAACACTTCGCCTGACTTGCGTACTTCGATAACACCCTTTTGAGCGACGTTCTCAAAGCTTGCATAGTCGGTAAATGTAACTACATTCTGACCCTTGTATGTCAATGATATATTCTGTTTGGTATTGTTGATAACATAACCGTAAGGCGCGGTTTTTTCAACAATATAATAGTTGCCGAGATAAAGATATTTTGTAACCGCCTTACCGTTTTCGTCGGTAGTTACGGTATCGACCAATTGGTCTTTGGTATATTTAACTTCGCCGTTAACAACTACGTCTTCCGCAGCGAATATATCGTATACAGCACCTTTAATCGGTTTTTCGGTTTCAACATCGGATTTGGTAATTTCAATGTTGGCTTTCTGCGGAGCATTCTGCGCTGTGTAGCTGTTCTGGAACACTTCGACTTCCTGACCTTGATATTCAAGGTTTGCCAATACTTCATCCGTATTTAATACGTATCCGTTAGGAGCAGTTGTTTCAATAAGTTTGTATGAACCGAGATAGAGTTCGGGTGATATTGCAACACCGTTTTCATCGGTGGTAAACGACGTTACTATGTCGTTCTTGTGATATTTAACATCACCGTTAACTGTTATGTCATCTGCTGCAACAATATTGAAAGTTGCACCCTTCAAAGCTTTGTTTGTTTCCTTGTCGGTTTTTGTAAGCTTGATAGTAGCTTTTTGCGCAAGGTTTGTGACCTCACAGTTCTTGTTATACAGAGTAATGTTCTGGTCTACGGGCGTAATGTCAACCGTATAGCTGTTCTTGTCCCTTACGTAAGGCTTTGGAGCTGATTTCTCGGTAACGATATACTGTCCTATATACAAAGGTTCGCTTGTGGCTTTACCGTTTTTGTCGGTAGTCAATTCGGCTACCTTCTCGCCCTTTCTGTATACGGTCTTTCCATTTACCTTAATAGTATCGGCAGCCTTAATAACATAGACGGCGTTTTCTACAGGGATATTCGTTTCCTTATCTGCTTTAAGAACTGTTATTGTAGCTTTCTGCGGTGCATTAGCGACTGTGGTTTCTGCATAAACAGTTTCCTTTTCCGCATCATACGTAAGGCTTACATCATGTCTTTCTGTGTTGACGGAATAACCGACGGGAGCCGTCTTTTCCTTAACGAAATAATCACCGAGAGGAAGATTTTCCGTTGAAGCCACACCGTCTTTAGTCATTATTGTTGTTACAAGCTGACCGGCACTATATAAAATCTCACCGTTTACGATTATGTCGGATTTAGCATATACTTCAAATTCTGTGGTAAGGTCTTTGACAGTTTTATTCGTTTCCGAATCGGTCTTAGTTACTGTTATTCTGCCCTTCTGAGATACGTCTTTGTCAGTAACTTTAAACGTAAAGATGCTTACATCCTGACCTTGATACATCAGGGGAACATAGTATACGTTGTTGTTCTTGTTGTATCCTTCCGGAGCCGTCAATTCTTTGACATAATATGTTCCGAGATACAATTTCTTGCTGTCACCTTTACCGTTATCTGTAGAGACTTTATCTACGAGCTGGTCTTTCTTGTACTTAACATCGCCGTTTACAACTATGTCAGTGCTTGCGTAAATACCGTATACAGCACCTTTTATAATCGGGCGGTCGGTTTCAGCATCAATCTTTGAAATTTCAATAATGCCTTTCTGCGGCATATTTGAAACTGTTTCAGATTGAATGTATACTTCAGCTTTCTGTCCGTCGTATTTCAATGAAACATTGTGATTGTCTTTGTTAAGGACATATCCCGTAGGAGCACTGACTTCCTTGAGATAATATTCGCCGAGATAAAGCGCATTTGAAAGAGCTTTCCCGTTTTCGCCGGTCGTTAATGTACCGACTTTTGTTCCGGCTTTAAACATTGTAACACCGTTAGCAATTATGTCTTCTCTTGCATATATATCAAAAACAGCATTGCTAAGAGCTTTGTTGGTTTCTTTGTCGGTTTTAGTAAGGTTAATCTGTGCTCTCTGAATTTTGTTAACTACAGTACCGTCGTTTACCTTAATAACATCGCCGTCATTTGATATTACAACGTCATAAGACCTACCGTCTGTTACATATCCGGTAGGAGCTGTTTTTTCGGTTACTCTGTACTTTCCGTCATTCTTTTCCGTTACGGGTAATTTGTTGACATAATAACCGTCGGTACAACCGTATCTGTCGTTGTCAAGTGTAGACGAATGAGACAAGTTGCACACGAAATCATATTCGTTTGTGTTTTTGTTATATTCGCTTACTGCGAATACAGCATCATCAGCAAGTATTATATCGCCTGTTTCCGCGTCCGTTTTTGAAAGAACCAAATCTCCGCGTTTGTATTTGTTATCAAAGGTTACGGAAGAGGTTTCGTTATATTTAACGGTAACAGTCTGGTCTGACGGAACTACCATATAGGAAGGACAGTTAAGTTCTTTTACCGTGTATGTACCTATAGGTAAGCCTTCTTTGGTAGCAACGCCCTCAGCGTTTGTAGTGATTGTTTCGTTTATTGTTTCGCCGTCAATTGCAGTACCGGATATGTTAAATTGGTATCCTGACTTAATACCGTCTTCGGCGTTCTTTCTGACTTCAATGTTGCCGCGTTTAAGATTGTTTGAAAACCAAACATTTGAAGTGTTGTTCGGCGTAACGGTTGTATACTGATAATCAGGTTCTACATAATACTTTTCGCCCGTTGCCTTTTCTGTAACTGTGTATGTACCGGGGCGCAAATCGTCTATAACAACATATCCGTCATATCCGTTTCCGCTGTTTATCGTTACATCCATATTGATGCCGTTACCGCTTATATTGAATACCATTCCCTGACTATCGCCTTGTTCGGCATGTTTGTTTATCTGTATTTTTCCTCTACCCTCTGTTTTGAGAGAGAAATACGCATTAACAGGGTCGTTTCTTGATACTGCCGTTGCCGTAGTCTGACCCGGACCAACGCAGTACATAGCCGTAAGTTGAGGCAACGGATTTGAAAACGAGTTGTTGGTTCTTTCACCTGTAACTACTTCCGAACCGTCAAACTCATTTGTTGTGAATATGTTAAGCCAGTTGCCCACAACTTCAAACTCAACGCCCGGCATGCTGAACGTATATCCAGATACAACGTGGTTATCATCAAATATGCTCTTTTCGTATCTGCCCGTGTTCGGGTTGTAGTCGAGAGTTATGGTTTTGCCTGAAGCTTGCCAGTCGTATCTTGTTGCAAAACTCGGTCTTGTTCCATGGCTCAACATCTGAGCTTCTATTTTGTAATATACGGCTTTACAAGCATCCCTGTTTGCGGAGCTTGTCTTGCCTCCGAAAGCACAGTTGAGGAACGTCTCAGTTTTATCGGTGTTAAACAGACCTTTAACAATAGCCCACATAATAGCCTGTGTAGCAACCTCTTCAACATCACCTGAATATCCGTATCGCGGAGTACCGTTATATCCGTAGATAAAGGCGTATTTAATAAGCTGCTGTTGGTTATCTGACAAGCCTTTAATAATTGAACTTGCTGTTTTATTACCTTCCTGCACCTGTACGCCCGGCTCAACGCAATAGGCAACCTGACCGTTAGCTTTAAGTCTTTGATGCTGACCGTGTTTACCGCCCAAGCCTAACTCTTTATGTGAAGTAAAGTCATAATAAAAGCCGCTTATCCAGTCGTTTCTGCCGGTAACTCTTACGGTTTCTCCGTCGCTTATAGCCGATGAAGTCAGCGGTATTACCGACAACATCATCAGCACGGCAAGAAAGACGGACACGATTCTTACGATTTTTGTTTGTTTTCGGTTGTTTGAATGAATACTTGTAGTGTTCATAGTTGGATTTCTCCTTTCGTATAAATTTTTGTTTTTTAAACACTTACAGTAATATTTTTTGCATTTTTGCATATGTGCTGCGGTGCTACGAAAAGCCCGTACCGTAATTCGGAAAATTCGGAACAAAGAGCATATTGATACCTCCTCTTATTTGAAAATTTGATTTTTGCTTGCACCTATATATGAAAAGGTTTTTTTCAAATTTGCCCTTTTTACGAAAATTCGATGTAAAAAAAGGCATAAAAAAACCGCTTCCCACAGGGAAACGGTCTAATATTTGTTATTTGATTGTTTTTTCGGTGCTTTGTTTTTTCGCACTTTTTGTTGTACTTATTATAACATATGGATTTCTTTAAAGTCAATGTCAACTTTTTTTCACGATTTTTTTCATAGGTCTATGTCAGCTTTTTTTCATTTTTGAAATAAAAAAATAAAGCCCTTTTGGGGAGGGCTTTATCTTCGTGAGGAGCGTTATCGCTGGGAGCGAATAACACTTTACTTTATTATACTTTACTTTCCTTGAAAAGCAAGTATTTTTCCACAAAAAACATCAATAAACAACATAAATGTAATACGGCTCGGCGCTGTCATTAGGACGGTATTTGTAGAAAATATTCATTCGAGCTGGGTGTTTTTTCCACAATTCAGCATATTCCTCATCGCTCAACTCCGAAAAATCTTGCCTACCGCCCTTATACGTACTATCAATCCTGTCACGCAAGTGTTCAGCATATAGCTTGTCATCTCCGGGTTCGAACTCTTTGGTTATGCCTATCTCTGGACCCCAAGAAGTGCCAACCTCGGTTAAAGACGAGTCTATAACGAAGCCTTTGCTTCTGGCATACGATTTTGCCTCTTCAACAATAGCCTTAACATCGGCTTCGGTTACGGGACGCCAGCTCTGCTGGTTGTTTCCGCCACCGCTGCTATTTGAGCCACCGGAGTTGCCCTTATTGCCTGAATTGCCTTTGTTACCGCTGTTTGTTTTATTACCGCCTGTGTTTTTATTGCCGCCAGTGCTTTTATTGTTTGAGCTGCCTGTATTGCTTGAACTGCCCTTGTTGCCTCCGGCGTTATCATTATTTGCGTTATTGTTTTCGACTGCTGTATTATCAATGGCAGCTATGGTTGTTTCCGGTGTAGCGGTAGTATAAACAAAGTTACCGCTTTCGTCGGTTACGGGAACAACGTGACCTTCCGCATCGACGGTAGTTTCAACGCCGTCGGGCAATGTTGTAGTCTCGGTTTCCGGTTCAGCCTGCACGGCAACATTCGTAGTATTTTCTTCCGCTTTGATTTTGTTGTTATGCACAACCGTAGGAACGGTTATCGCAGTTGCTATAACGATTACTCCCGCTACGGTAAGAGTAGCAAAACGAGCTTTAAACTTCTTGTCGTTTTTAAGCTTTTCGTTAAGGTTTTTTGCCGCTTCTTTCAAGTTAAATTTTTTCATAGTTTTTTACCACCTCAGATATATTGTAGTTATTTTTGATTTTGTGTCAAGACAAAGCACACATAAAATAGAGATTTACTCTTCATCTTCACACGGTTTTTGTTTTTTTCTGAGGCTCTCCTTTCATTTATATATGACCGAAAATCAAAGAAATTTGCCCTTATTAGAAAAAAATAAGAACCGACGCCTAAAACATCGGTTCTATTTAGTACATTTATGCCTTATTTTTTTCTATGAAATTATTGATATTGAACGGTGGCAAAACAACACAATCAACCTCAGGCTGTGCAGTTAACAAAGAAACTTGACTTCGCATATATGGCATAAGAATTGCTATCGAATTTTTACTAATCAATTCTTCTTTTGTCTTTTTGTCTAAAGGTTGTGTATTATCAAAAGAGAAAAATCCAGTTAAGCTTATATCAAATTTGTATTCATCTTTTTTATTACATCTCATCAACAAGGTTACTTTATAAATATTTTCTTCTGTATTTTCCGAATAATGACCTTCAATTCCATATTCGCCTTCGTTCTCATTTTTAAAACCAAGGCGTTTGAATTCAATTTTGTCAAAAACCAATTTGTTCAATTCTAAAACACTTTTTATTTCATTCATTAAATAAACACCTCTAATTCACTTTGCAGTCAACACTTCATTACTATAAAAATTGTTTATTAGTTTGTCGCTAAAATCAAATTGAACTAATATATGCTTTTTCTGATTACGGCTGTCTCTGTATTGTAAAGAAGCACAATTGTTGCGTTCTTTTTCAGGGCAAAGAGTAATCTCACAATACGCACAGCCTTTTGGCGTACAACTTAAATTTTGCAAATATAGAAAAGTTATTTTTTTAAGATAGGCTTCATCTTCTTTAGTAACCTTTTCATATAAAGCATCTTCTTCCGGCAAAACAGAATAGTCCATTTTATTTATTTTTTCTTTTGTCACAATATCTTCTTTTATATCATTATTAGTTCTAATTTTCCAAAAATATTTACAACTAAGTAAAACAGAGCGAATAGATTCTTTACCCATTAACAAGTTATATAAGTCTTTCACTTCTTGCTTTTCAACAACATATTCTAAATTTTCCAAATCCGAACAGAGGGCAAGGTAATAGTTTTTTCTTCCGTCTTTGCACACAAACAAAATCGGAGTAGCGTTAAAACTTACCAGAACTTTGTCTAAAAACAACTTGTTGTTTTTAATAATAAAACATAATTGTTTACTCATAAAAATCCTCCTTTTCCTTTATAACAAATTTGTCAAAACTAACATTTTCATATAGCCACCAATCAACATGGCTGTCTTTTGCAGTATACTGGGGGCCACCATCCATATAAACATACCCTTGAGCAATCTTTTTATGCGGTCGAGGAAATTTAAAACACTGCTTTAGCATATCAAAAGATTTATAAAGAGAAACTGCGTAATATGACGAATCGCTACAGTCTACTCCTCTTGGCCTGCGACCTTCCTCAAAATAAGATTTCATGTCATTTGCATTAACGGGAGTATAGTCATTTTCCTCCCTTGTTATTCCTCTATATGCTAAAAACTCTCCATATTCAAATTGTGCTCCACGAGGCAATTTTACATGTCCGCTAATGAGCTTATCTCGCAAAGCGACAGGAAACTTTTTATAATAATCGTCCATTTGCCTGTTTTTCACCGCTAACTACCCCTATCCACATTTTTTTCCATTCTAACACAACAAATAATTTATGTCAATTTAGATGCTTTTAGCCCAAAATAGACTATCATTTAGGGTAATGTCGCCTTGTGAACTACTCGGCAAAAAACCGAGTTCCCTCGCCGAAGATTTAAAAAAGCATCCTTTTTTATAATTTTATCACAACAGGGGCGAT
>ERZ791887.1819-NODE-1819-length-13001-cov-7.642129_pt1 | contig 13001 bp, 10 predicted proteins | sample MGYA00510157_ERZ791887 | MGnify/ENA primary metagenome ERZ791887 (study PRJEB30046, sample SAMN00792112) | human gut metagenome | study: EMG produced TPA metagenomics assembly of the A metagenome-wide association study of gut microbiota in type 2... | reverse complement strand
CAAAGGTATAATTATATTAGAATACTCTGTATAGGCTGTACCAAAGGCAATAGAAATCAAAAAGTCACGCAATAAAATAATCAGAAATCCACCTATTACAAAAAGGCCTACGATACACATTGCTGCCTGCTTTACCGTTTTACATCCCTTTTGGAAAGATTCCGAAAATTTTACACTGCTGTATGGATAAAGTGCTTGGCTAACTGGACTGAAAAACAAAATCATGATGTAGGGAATCTTATATATTGCAGAATAAATGCCCACAATGCTTGATGCAGCAACTGTACCAAGAACAGTTACTCCCACACTGCTAAAAATTTTAGACATTGCCTGAGAAATAAACAAATACCAACCATCTTTTATTTCATCAATAGCTTCCTTAAATGTACAAAGCCTTACCTTCAATCCATACTTTTTTCTTGACAAGGCTAAACCTAAAACAGCCGAAAAAATAAATGTCACCGAATAACAGAAGCAATACAAATATAAATGAGCTTCCGTTTTAACAATCAAGAAAACCAGAATCACTGAAATCAGGCGAGACACTGCATTGATTATAGTAATCAGCTTCATGTCCTGTTTTCCCTGAAAAAGCCAGGTTAACTGGAATGCAACGCCAATAATCACAAGAAATAGAATGTTCATACTTACAAACTGTTGCACACCAACATGTGTTACATAAGCAAGAACATTCATTCCCAAATAGGAAACTGCCAGCAATAAAAGTCTTGCGCTTATTATTCTACTATATAAGTTTTGTAAATCATCATCTCCTTCGATAGATACCTTTCTTGCTCCCGTAAAACCAAAACCATATTCTACAATAACCTGAAAATAAGTTACCCAGTTCAGAGATAATGAAAAAATACCATAGTTAGATGTCCCCAAAACTCTCGTAATGTACGGCAATGTCAGCAATGGTACAACCGTGTTAAAAATCTGAAGAATGAACAACCACATTCCATTTTGGAAGAGTTTGGTGCCCAACATTTTTTTTATTTTATCCATTTATCTCCTTCCCAACACTTTCTTTACACACATTTTCACCGCATGAATAATTGGTCTCTTCAACTTTTCCTTTTTAAAAACAACATTACATGCCTGGTCAAAACCTTTTTCCGGATATAACTCTATAAAACGATTACGATATGCCGATGGAATAGAAGGACTCGCAAGCTGATTTTCAAACTTCAGTGCTTCTTCAATGGGTCTTGAATCAATAGAAAGGTATTTTTCATTCCCTAGCTGTGCAAGAAACTTCTGTCCCTTCTCTGAATTACAAAGCACACAAGAAACGCCTTGATATTTCATTTCTGCAAGATTTCCGTCAACAGAAGCCACTCTACCGAGTCCAGTAAAGTCTCCAATGGTTAAATCGCCACATCTGTTAGGTCCCGCATACATACAACTATAACAATTAGGTCTGTAAATTGTTGCGTTGTGATATCCAATCTGGAAATTATCATTACTTTCCACGTATTTATGATAGTTCTTTCCATTATAATCCACACTAAATACGAATTTGGATGTCATGAAGCGTTCATCTCTAAATGATAATCTGTCAATTTCAGCCCCCCCATTGCATATGTTTTTAACATGCTCTTTAATGTAAAGATCAGAAGGCACACCATGACAAATGATATCGACTGTAAACAAATTCTCCGTGTTGACTTTTTTTATTTCTGCATATTTTTTTACTGCCGCCACCTGACAAGGCAAACCAATAAAAACAAGCGGCTTCCCATTTTTTAAGATATCAGCGATATCTTCACTAATATTTCCCATAAAGGAAAATGTATACTTTGAATTCGTAAATTGATGAATATCTTCTTCTGAAAATCCCAGTTTATACTTAGCCGTTAATTCTTTGTTATCAAAATACACGCCCGCAAATGGGATATCACTTTTCAGACACCATCTATAAATTGCTTGCGCAACACCGCCGGAAGCGCTAGATTTCCGAATTGCCTTGTTTGTAGCATAACAGGAATAGCACTGCTTTGGTGTAATCTTTTCTACTTGATTGATTGCGGGACACGCTTTTTGGCATAAGCCACACTCCACACATTTACTGCTGTCAATCACCGGATAAATATTATTCAACGCATCTCGTGTAAACGTAACAGCTTTTTTCTTACATACCAATCTGCAATTTCCGCAACCAGTACAGGAGTCTTTGCTTGCTAGTTCCATTGTCTATCTCCTTTCTGTTATCTGCCTATTCTAAGCACTATTTTCGGATGTTTTATATGCTGCTCTAGGTAGTACATAAAAATAAAAAGAATATAGACAACATATACATCTGTATTTTGTGTCAGCAAAACTAGAATGAGCATAAAAACCAAAGATTTTGATTTAGTTTGCTTCATACCGTCTGCAAAATAGCAAAAGCCTATCAGTCCGAATATACCAACCAGATAACCAAAATATCCAAAATTGCATAATGTCATTTCATACCAGCAAGGTGTTGTTCCCGCAGGCAACTTTGAAATAGGAAGATCAAGGATAGATGACGTCAAATATTGATAGTGACTATATGGCTTGTTGGGCCAAATGATTCTCGGAATAAAAATAAAAAGCGTCGAAAAAAAACTTTGTCCCGGATAATCCAAGATGTGATTTTTCTTGAAAAATTCCTCATATATAACATACTTAATAACATCATCTCTTCCGAAATCAACTCGAAGCATGTCGTACACACTATCAAAGTTCATATTTGAAAGGGGTTTAATTACAGCCAGGTAAAATGCCGAAAAAGCAATCAATGTGATTCCCATAATCGGGAGTACCCAAAAGATTCTTCTTCTGCCTTTTTCTCCCAGCTCTGACTTTGTAAGGAAGAAGAGATAAAAGACGCCCATAACTGCAATAATAAAACGTTTTCCCTGTAGCCAAGCAAGAATGAATGTAATCAATGCTAGCACACACATCTTTTTTGCCGTGATTCTTCCAGAGAACAACATAATACATGTGCAAAACAGACTGACAAGAATCAACGAATTTAGAATCAAATTGTCCTGTCCACTTACACCTCTCAAGCTCAAAGAACTGTAAATTAAAAATTTACTAGCGTTACCAGATAACAACACATAAAGTGCTGGCGAAGCAATCCCAAATACATAAATCCAAGGCTTTTCATTTTCATTTTTCAAAGCCGTGTTTAATTCAGTTGCTCTTGATACCAATTTTTTGTTCATTTTAGTGCCATAATTATACAAAGCAAGAATGGCAACTGTGATATAGATGTCATAGATGGCACCAACGTCAACGCTATTCATTGGCTCAATAAAAGCTTTATACCAATATACAACGATGTATTGAGGCATACCAATTAGGTAATTCAATATAATTGGAACACAGCAAAAAATATATACAATTAATATCACATAAAATGATACAGAACAGTATCTATAAAAAACAAGTTTTTTATATGATTTATATGTTAAAATCGTTGTACACAAAATCATCAACCAATCTACAATTGGAGACATAATCTACCTCCTCTGTATAAAACAATTCACTTGCCTCATAAAATGCCATTTTCCTCAATGATCCGTTTCATCAAAGCTTCATTATCTGTTCCCTGATAAAAATCATAGGCGTTTTCAGCATATAAATCATAGTGCTCTTCAATATCACGAATCGCACGCATCAGAGCATCTTTTTTCATGGGTACGCAAACGCCAGCCTTGGCAGCCCCAATCGTATTAACCAAACCGGGAACTTCATTTCCGATTGCCGGAATGCGCAGACCGGAGTATTCATAAATCTTATTGGGCGCACAAAATGCACGGTTCAGACTATTCCGATCATCATAAAAAACAAAACCGATGGCAGCATAGCTAGTCACTTCCAAATGATAAGGTGCGGGAATATTCTTAATAAAAATACTCTTATCGTATTCTTTTTTAATGTCTGCAAAAATATTTTCCGGATCCAGACCCATCAATACAAAGTAATATCCAGTACCGGAATCATGAATTGCCTTTGCCATCTCCAGCATATAATCCCGACTTTTCAAGATTCCCTGATAAATAATAAATTTCTTATCCTGAACCAGTTCAATTGCTTTCTTGGTCGCTTCAATAGACGGCGTCTTGCGTCTTTCGTCATGAAAATCGTATGGTTTATTCGGCATAACATAAGGCAACTTCTTCAGACCATACCAGTTTCTCATAATAAAAGCTCTCGTTGTCTCGCAGCAAACAATGAACTTTGCATCTCCTGTGAGCATACTAAAAAGTCTGTTCTTAGTCTTATTGTCATCCAAGAGTTCCAAGGACGTCAGCGCGTAATTATATCCCTTCAACTTGCCCACCATCGGCATGGCAGTCTCTGCGGTTCCAAACCAAAACAGCGTTTGTGAAGCATCCTTTACAGTTTTCATTTTCTTTTTCACTGCAGAAGCAAACTGATACCAGTTATTGAGTCTATCCAGTTTTCCGGGCAGTTTTCCACGCTGTTCGTGAAGATCAACATAAGGAATATTTTCTGCATCAAAAATTGCCAGCAGCTGCTTAGCGCAAGAGCCATACCATACTTCAACATCCACACCGTTCTTCTTCAACATACGAATTTGTGCAATGCAAGGGGGATAAATATGTAACTCGGATTTCACTATATAGATAACTTTTTTCATCTCACTACCCTCTCATTATCGATTGCACTTTGAAGAAACGCCTTTGATTCATCTGCAACTGATCGAATTTTGGGGTCTACTTCCGTGTAATCAATCTCTTCTTTTGGAATAACTGGCGCATCACCATAAAAAATTCTACTCTCAAGGCCAATCAAGGTCAGATAATCCCGAATTCTGGAATCAGTGCTTTGCCTGTTATTGATCACGGAATACATGGGCTTGTTAAATATTGTAGAGAAAACCGTACCATGATATCCGTCTGTCATGACAGCTGAAGCATGATACACATAATTCAAAAATTCTACCGGACTGGCATCATTGATAAAATTGCCACGGAAGGATTCTTTTTCCAAATGCATCCAAATATACTTAATTTTCAGTCCACGCTCTTTTGCAATCTGCTCTGCAATTGCCATATTCTGCTTGATAGGTTTCTTATCAATGAGATAGCAAAGTAGGTATTTTTCCTTACCAAGTGGACTGCTTTTATCTACAAATGTTTCCCAATCTTCTCTTGTCAGTAAAAGGACTGGATCAACTGTGTCCACAACACTGTGCCCGCAAATTGCTTCTACTTTTTCTTTCGCACCCTTTTCTCTCAAACCAACATATAGAAAATCCTTCGCATATTTAGAATATCCACGAATATCCTCCAAAGATGACTCTCCGATACTTACTGAATAACCAATCTTTATTGCTTTCGTCTCAAATGGGAAAAAGAACATCTCGTCAAAATCAAAGATATGCGGATTCCACACCTGATCACTGCCGGTGATAATGGCCCGATACTGTTCCCGGTCCACCAACTTTTTTAACTGCCCTGCATTTACAACTTTTTCTGTATGTGGAATGTAGTTTTCCACAAAATCTGCAAACCCTTTTTCTTTCCTGAGCCTCTGCTTTACAAATGGCAGTAATACAACATTCACAACGACATTCTTTATTCCGTCTTTTTTATGGAAAACAGAATTGTTTTTCTCCTGAACTCTGGAAATTGCATTCAGTACCGTTGCCTCGTAACCCACTTTCTCCAAGTATTTTCTGAGGGCATAGCACTGTAGAACTGCTCCATAGTTTCTGGCAAAATGGTATGTAATTATCCCAACTTTTTCCTTACTCATATATGAACCTCTGTCTCTTATTTCTTTATTGCACGCTTCGCTTTCTCCAACAAAATCGTAGGATTGAACTGATAATACAGCAAATCAATTACTTCAAGATCACCCATTTTATTGAGTGTATGTACACGCCGATAGTTTCTGTTACTGTTTATGGTCATGTCAGAGACGGAATAAGTACCAATTTCTTTTTCCTGCAACGTCTCGCCATCAAAGGAATCTAATTTGCACAAACGTAAATATTCACCATATACTCTACCGCATTCCTGCAAAGCATGATAGATTCCATTATCATATTGAATAAAATTACCAGCCGGTCGCTTATCCACATAGTTTCCCTTAAGTGCAGCAAGTTCTGCCTTCCATGTATTTGTATCAATTTTGAACAACACATTCTTTTTTTCCGGAAGTTTCTGTCCAACAGCGTACATAATATTGTCCTCTGTCTTAACAAAGACGGTATCCACAACCGCAATATCATCATACAGAACAGACTGCAGTTCCCATTTATAAGGGAAATCTACTGCTTTATAAAGTCGCAGCTGATTAGCTTCGCTGGTTTCCGGCATCATATAAATATCGTTTTTAAATTTAAAAGTATTAGGAAACGACATATGGAATGGTTCATTAATAATTTCTACAAATCCTTTATTATCCTGAAGGTCAATTACACCGATCGTTCCTTTTTCACCGTTAGCATCATCCATTATTTCTACAAAAATATATTCCCGACCCTTTTCAACAAAAGGAAAGGAATCCGCATACCAACGATGTAATGTTGGCTCCAACACTTCAAACGGCTGAGTATTATCAAAATGTGTAGCCGTATCATTAACATGCCGATAGCCAACTGCATAAGCACCTTTATAGAAATTATGCAAAAACTTCTTTATTTTCTTTTTCATCTTTCCTGCTCCTCCATAAGAATACTATCATACAAGCGATTAACCTGAACAACATATGTTGCATAACTATAATCCGCACATTTGAAAGAGTCTCTTATGTTTTTTTGGAACCTATCTATAACCGTATCTTCCAATGAAATCTGTATTTTTTGTTTCAGAGCCTCTACATTACCTGTATCATAAATTAAACCATTTATGCCATCCGTAATAGTTTCCGTAGCGGAAGTACAATCTGTAACAATACACGGCAACCCTGCTGACAATGCTTCTGGGATGGTCAAAGGCGATCCCTCATTACAAATAGATGGGAATACCAGACTTCTGGCTGCCTGATAATATTTTGTCAGCTGCGTACTATTAACCCAGCCAACAAACTCAATCTTAGGATATTTCAGCTTTAAAGTATCCAACAACGGACCTATTCCTACAACTTGTCCTCGAATGTCAGCACTTTTCTGTACTTCTGTAATAGCTTTACAAAAATCTTCTACACCTTTTTCCTCTGATACTCTTCCCGCACAAAGATAAATATTGCTACAATGATGATCCATTACCATCTGATCTGATAAGTCGATAGGATTTCTCAAATAATGAAATTTTGTTGACTTCAAATATGGCTGTGACAAAGTTAAAATTCTATTAGAGATATATGCAAAATGAATGTCCTTAGCATTTTTTACATATCGATTTTGAACTGTCTGTCTAACACAGCGCCAGATTTTTTGAAAATAGGAACGTTTGTCACAATTACAGGATATACATTTCCAACTCATTGGCTCTAAATGACAAAGCTCTTTCTTCTGATAATTAAAAAAGCCCCCATTTGGACATACCGCAAAGTAGTCATGTAATGTGATGAGAACTGGAAAATGCATATTCTGAGCCACAGCAACAACAGATACTGATAAGGCTTTACTCCACCCATGGATATGAATAACCGTATGCTTTGGATCTAAATCTGATAACAATTTTGCAAATTCTGTTTTTGCCTGTCCATTCCAAATTCCATACAGACTTGCTTTAATTTTATTTTTATTATTAGCAATGTGTGGTGTATCTATGCAAACCACCTTGATAGCATCATTAGATTGCAGACATTCATCAACTTCTGCATTTGCGGCAAAATAAATCACATTATTATCCGGATTCTTTGCCAATTCAACTGCGCTTTGAATAGCAATTTTTGCAGCACCTCCGCTGATGACTGCCTTATCATAAACCATTACAATTGTTTTTTTCATATTTTCTCCCATTGTTCTACAATTTTTTTATGATACGATATTTCAGCCATTCCGGAATATGATTTTTAACAACGTTCTTTATAGATTTTTGAGGAATCATCCTTTCAACAAGATTCCCCTCATTCAAGCTATATTTCATCTTACAGTTAGCATCTGTACTTTTAATAATACTGGAATTGCACGCAACAACGGTTTCATATTGAGATTTCTTCTTTCGAATTGCCGTGTCTGGAATATCTTTGAATAAATGCTTACCTTTATCACTATATATCAAAACAGCAGATGCACCATACTTCGCATCAAAATCAGGATGGGCTTTTTCAATTCCCCAAAAATCACACAGCAGTATATCTCCTGTGTGACCAGCACCTTTATATTTGCAATGATAGCAAGTATCTCTTAATGTTTTTCCTTTCAAAAAAGCGGCATAAAACGGATCTTCATTGGAATACTTATAAAACTTTCTTCCAGTCATATCTTCGAATGCAAAAGTATAATGCTCTCCTTTTTTGTGTTTCACTTTATTTCTGAATGTATATTTTGCGATTTTAGTATTATATTTATTTTCGAGCCAATCAATATATCTTATAAATAGTCCAGGGGCAGGAACACCGTGGCATGCCACTTCTACAGTATATAAAGAATCGAAATCCTTCCCCAAATAAGATTTAAGTCCTGCTATTTGGCATCCTGTTCCACTATATAAAACGGGTACATTGTTCTTCAACAGATCTTGTACCTCTTTGAATGTATCTGCTGTGTTCGATTGAATATATTTTGATTTTTGAATGCTGAGCAAAGCATCTTTCCGAGTCACCTTAATATGTTTTAGATGGAAATCCTCATTCCATGCACAACCAAATACAGCACCATTTTGAGATAAGATTTGTTCTGCTAGTAGCGCAAAAACACCACCTGATGTACTTTCTTTCAAATTATCTTTTTTAATATCTGCCGCTGCCCAAACTTCGATTACTTCATTTTGAGAATAGGGATTCTTTTTTTCTGGACATACGGCAACACACAAACCACATGCCACACACCCGTCGCCAATCTGAGGAATCAAAAAGCCTCGATCGTTTTCGACCATCCGGATACATTGTTTTGGACACTTCTGATAACAAGCACCACAACCATTGCAGGATTCTTCACTTATATTTTCTAAACTACGCTTCATCACTTACACCTTTTAAGCATGTATTTAACCACTCTCTAGACGCAGATGCATTTATTTTCATTCTCCTATGCAAGGCTTCCCAGTTAAAATCATGCCTTTTCTCAATATCCTGAATTTCAGACACCATACAATCTTCACACCCATATGTTTCCAGTAAAGTGTAAATTCTGGAATTTTGGGATTTAACACTCGTATCATCGAATCTTTTCGTTACATAAAAATCCTTTTTGAAAACAAGTGAAAAAATGCTGCCATGAAAAGAATCAGTAACTACTGCACATGAATTTTTAACCAATCCAAGCCATTCACATGGACCAGCATTCTGAATAATTGTGCCGTCAAATTTATAGTGTTCTTTTTGCGTTGGAATCAAAACGAGTTCACAATTATATTTCTGAGCAACTTTCTTTGCGATTTCTTCATAAGATTCCTTGTTTGACAAAAAATAAGCAAAAATATATCGTCCATTTATGTGAGGATTAACAGCAAGCTCATTCCATTCCTCGTGTTCTAACAGAAGCGTTGGATCCACATTCATGGACACATTTTTTCCTATCAATGTTTTTACGATTTTTACACCTGTCTTTTCACGGACAGATATCTCAACAAATTTTTCTAGATACTCCCGAATAATTTTCATTTTTTTACTAGGAATTTCACTGACACCAAAACTACAGGCATACGCATATCTGCGTTCATTCTCAGGCAAAAAGTTGAAATAGTAAACTGGGTTTAGAAGCATTGGGGACCAAATTTGATCCGACCCGCATATATATGCATCATATTTTCCTGATAATTCCGTCAATTCATTTGGTCTTGAATATTGTTTGGTTAGATTAAAGTTTTTACTTAGAAACTGTTCAAAGGCTTTATTCCTTTGGCATAACAATTCTGGCTGTCCCTGTTTTTTACTAAAATATCCATCAAATTTTTCCTTAAACAAAGAAAAAGAATTATGACATTTGATTAGATTCTTCGCTTTTTCTATCGTAGAGGGTTTATAATTAATATTGCTAACATCATATCCTTCTCTCTTTAAAAACCTCTGTAATGCATAGGCCTGTAGGAGAGTTCCATAATTCCCGTTATGCAGCCATGTCAATATTGCTATTTTCATTATTTTAATCCATTTCCTTGTTGAATAATTTGCTATGTTCCTCTGAAACTCTTCGGGCATTGAACCTATTATGCACATCTTCCAGACCTTGTGCTACTATCTTCTTTCTCAATCCATCTTCTCGAAGAATTCGTAGCACAGCATTACTTGCTCCAATATCATCATCCACTTCAACAAGCAGACCATTTTCTCCATTCCGGATTATATTGGGAATGGCATCCACTCTACTTGCTACAATTGGTTTGCCTGCCATCATGTATTCAGGCAGTGCCAATCCGAAGCCTTCCCAACGGCTCAATAGGCAGGCCACGTCAAATAGTTCAACATAGCTCATCGGGTTATCAACCCAGCCTGTAATATGCAGGCTGTTCGAAAAACCATTGTCCTCCGCATACTTTCTGATTTCGTCTTCCTGATTTCCATTGCCGACGATAATGAAGTGTGCATTTGGAACTTCATCTTTCACATGCTTTGCCATCTTAACAAAGACATCTGGTGCTTTCTGTGGGCTTATTCGTCCTACCATGCCAACAACAAATGCGTCTTCTGGAATGTTCAGGTCTTTTCTCTTAACAGCACCATGTACTTCATTTTCATAGGCTTCGATGTCCACACCGTTAAAAATGACTTGCAACTTATCCTCTTTGCATATTTTCTTGTCCAGTGCCGACTGCTTTTCCGCATCTGAAATGCAGATGATTTTATCACAGAACGGTGCAGCTATCTTTTCAATAGCCGTGTACATTGCCTTTTTCTTTGCAGAGCATCGCATATTAAATGCCCACCCATGTGGGTTGTATATACAGTGATTCTTCAGACCAATATCCGCAACACGAGTAATTGCTCCGGCTTTGCTGGAATGAGCATATACAATATCGGGGTTATATTTTTTTATCAGTGCTCTAACCTCTTTAATCGCCTTTAAGTCGCTACTTCCAATGGCTCTGGTCATCTCGACCTGTTCAAATGAATCCACCAAATCTCTGTAGTCTTCTTCATGGAAATCTTGTGAGCAAACCAATATATTCTCAAACTTCTCTTTGTCTAAATACTTGAGAAGCATTCGGATGTAGCGGTCCACGCCACCTGCGGCCTGAGCCACATGCAGTATTCTAATTTTATTTTTCATCATCCCTCAAATACTCCTCATCATTTATCTTTACACTAATCCATATCCTCGATTTCTTCATTGCACGACAACAAGCCTGTATACAGATTGCAGCAGCAATCTATACGCAGGCTCGCCTTCGTACCTCCTTATTCTGTTTTCTGCTCTATCAGCTTTCGCTGTGGTGGGTTAAGTATAGAGCGCAACCAGAAGCCATTAGCACCTGAAATCACGCTGACTGTAACGCACCATGACAGGCAGAAATAGGTTGAGGTGAAAAGGTCAAGCCGCGTAAACCCGCATGAAATCAGGCTTTTCTCTGGTTGTCCATATTATTTCACACTCCCCATGGACGGTAACAACAACTCTTTTCCCAAACATCTTCGGCAGCCATGCAAAGAACGCCGGTCCTTCGGCGTGGATGTGCACCACATCGTATTTTCCAAATGCACTATAAAGTGCCGCAAATGCGGAGGAGCTGACTGCAGCAAATCCTCTCCGCTGAATGGTCGGAACAGACTTCTGACGGATTCCCTCGTACTCCGTTTTACCAGCATCGTCATATTCTGCACCACTCACATGATGGCCTGCTCTATTGTAACAGGTCACGTCACAACCATTCTGTGCCATTCGAGTGCAGAGCTCTTTGACAACGATCTCTACTCCGCCTTCTCTTGATAATCGCTTCTGTCCGAACATCGCAATCGCAAGTTTCTTACTCATAAATCTTTCCCACAATCCCACTCAATTTCTTCATCAATATCTCGGCCAACACAAAGAGCGGATAGGCTCATGCACCTGTCCGCTGGCTGTCACCCCACCCTCATGGTCGAGATTTCTTCCTGATCACCATTTCTGCCGCTCAGAAAGATCAGTCGTTCATTCTTCGGGTAAGAAAATATGAACTTCGGGTTGCGGAGCCTTTCATTCTCTGCCGTACCCTTGTCCCTATTATGACAGCCGCGTATTATTTCACACTCCCCGCCGAGGATCGGAGGCTGGGAAATAGAAAACACATAATCCATCTTTCCAACCTTGAAGGTCGCACCCATTGCTCCAAAAAAATAGGAAACAATGTTCTTCACACGGCTTTTCTTATTGGTCTTGCTGAACTCCGGCACACGGATTCGTAAAACCTTCACGCCGTTGATTTCTTCTTCGTAGTACTTCTGCGTCTTGTATTTTTCTTCGATAGTTCCTAAGTAACTAGGCACCACGCAGATAACCGTAATGTTGAACTTATCCAGCATACCCTCCGCCAGTTCACGGAGAATCTGCCCCGTTGACGCAGTATCTGGAATATAGTAATGAGCATAAATCAGGAGATTCTTCTTATTTGACATTCTGCTATATTCCTCTTACAAGTTGTTGTTTATGTATATTTTCGACTAGCGCTCAATCTACTGTATTCTGCACCCACCGTCTCGCGGCTTTGTACGTTACGGAGTTTTTTACTCCCCACGCCCCAGCAAGCACACCTTGAAGGTCTTAAAAATAATCTTCCAATCCACCCAGAAGCTGCGCTCCTTGACGTATTTCACGTCCAGATCCATCCACTCCTCAAAAGAAAGGTCATTGCGATGCGGGGCGATCTGCCAGTAGCAGCTCAGGCCGGGAGTCACATACAGACGCTGCTTTTCATAGTCGCCGTACTGCTCCACCTCGCGGGGAAGTGCCGGGCGGGGGCCAACGATGC
>ERZ791887.1806-NODE-1806-length-13097-cov-4.452768_pt1 | contig 13097 bp, 13 predicted proteins | sample MGYA00510157_ERZ791887 | MGnify/ENA primary metagenome ERZ791887 (study PRJEB30046, sample SAMN00792112) | human gut metagenome | study: EMG produced TPA metagenomics assembly of the A metagenome-wide association study of gut microbiota in type 2... | reverse complement strand
CCGCTCTCGCGGACAGCTCAGATATATTAACACCACTGGCAGGTTTTGTCAAGCACTTTTTTCGACTTTTTTCAATTTCTTTTTCAGTCCCCACAGCAGTGGTATCACGCCCCACAGCAGCAGCTCCAACGCCGCAAGCGCCTCCCCGCGAATGTCAATTCCCGTCAGATAAATTCCGTAGGCCAGCAGTGCAGGAATCCACACGCCCTTCTTTTTTTCCGACTTCTCTTGAACGCTGTCCAGCACAAAGCTGATTGCCGCAAACCACCCGATTGTTATGGCGCTGGCTGCCAGGCTTTCCAGATGAGTTGCCGCACCGCCCAGAGAGATGCCTCGGCTGTATCCATAGATAGAATCGCTGCCCGCAGTGAGGACAGATGCAGCAGTTGCCGCAATGCCATTAAGGGGGATGGCTGCATTCCCATTTCTCCGGGACAGCAGCGGCAGGAGCAGTACCGCCGCAAGGGTCAGATCCGGCACCTGCGCCTTGGGAACCAGGTCTTGCGGTTTTACCTGCTTCAATCCCGCAATTGCCAGGAGCGCCAGCACCAGATAGACACCGTACCGCAGAACGCTCGCCCCACGGATGGCATTGCCCTTCTGTACCCCATAGGCAGCCAGCGCCAGCAGCACCGCAGGCACAGCATAATTTGCCCCCGTCCCCGGCCAGCTCCGGTGCGTCCACTCCAGCAGCTTTGCCAGAATCAGTGCTGCCGCAATGCATTGAAGCTTTTTCAGCCAATCCCATTCAGGGACTTCCTGTGTGCTCACACAGGTGCAAATCAACAGTGCCGCCAATGTCAGAATGAGCGTTGGCAGCCAGTTTTTCCCCACTGCGGCCTCTGCGGCCGGAACAGTAAGCGCCAGCACTTCAAAGGGACGATAGGCTTTTTCAGTTTTCAAGAATACATCTTCCCTCCGTACAGCGCAGCGTTGGAAGCATCGTGTCTGCGTCCGCATCCATCAGTTTGGTTTCCGGGGTGTGCTCCCCCAGGTATTCCCCTACCCGCTCCATGTCCAGTTCATCCGATGACTGGCACACCCGGACATCCGGGCGAAGCAGCTGCCGGAAATCATCCAGCAGGAATTGGGCATCCGGGCGTACAATCAGCGTCTGCACCGTGTCCAGGAACAGATGCCCCGGCGTGGTCTGCTCCAGATCCTCGATGGCTGCATCCAGCGTCTCGCCCCAGCCAATCTGATTGGTATCCGTTTTCAAATATACCTGCCGCTCCGCCGTCCCGGCTTCCAGCAAAGAAACCGGATGGAGCTGCCCCAGCTCCGTCCCAGGGCTGGGGAGAACGGCAAGCGCCAGCAGCGCCAGCACCGCCCAAATCCAATGCTTCATTTCTGCCCTCTCCTATCCAGGGGATTCATGCGTGGGTTGCGAGCACTTCGATATTTTAAGCGGTGGCGAACAATGCCGTTGCCATCCTCCGACTGGAAGGGAGACAGGTACGGAACGCCCAGGCTGTTCAGGCCGCCCAGATGCATGGCCAAGACAATCAGTCCTGCCGTCAGCCCAAACAGCCCCGCCGCTGTGCCCAGAATTGCCAGTCCAAAGCGCCACACCCGGATTGCCTCTGCCAAGTCCCGATTGGGCAGCACAAAGCCGCAGATGCCTGCCACGCTGACAATAATCAATGCCGCCGGTGAAATAAAGCCTGCCTCTACCGCCGCCGTGCCCACCACGATGCCTCCCACGGTGGATACCGACTGGCCGATGGCCTGGGGCAGATGGATGCCGCTTTCCTGAAGCAGCTCAAAGGCAATCAGCAGACTGAGCACCTCCACCGCCGAGGAAAAGGGGACGTTTTTCTTGCTTTCAATCATCGCCCGCAGCAGGGGCAAGGGAATCATCTGCTGATGGAACACCGTCAGTGCAATATAGAAGCCCGGCAGCAGCAGGCTTAAAATCAGTGCCCCATAGCGCAGCACCCGCACGCAAGAGGCTGTTACATAATCCCGGCTGATATCCTCCGGGCTATCCATCAGGCAGCCCAGGTCAACCGGTGCCAGATACCCCAGCGGGAGACCATCCACCAGCAGTCCCACCCGTCCTTCCAGCAGCCCCAGGCAGAAGGTGTCAGCGCGTTCAGTGTATTGCAGCAGCGGAAATGCCGTGGCACGGGAGCCGGTGACGGATTCCTCCACGCTTCCCGGGGTTAGAAAATTGTCAATATCGATGGTATCCAGCCGTTTTTTCATCCGCTCCACCAGCTCCGGGGATGTGATTCCATCAATCCAGGCCACTGTCACATTGGTAAGGCTTCTGCGTCCCACCTTTGTTTCATCCAGCCGCAGCGCCGGTGTGCGAAGGTGACGGCGAATGACGCTGGTGTTGGTACGCACCGTTTCCGTAAAGGCATCCTTGGGGCCTTTGACGGTATTTTCCACCTCCGGGGCAGAAAGACTCCGCTTCTCGCCGGTTTTCACCTCGAAGGCAATTGCCCCCACCCCCGGAAACAGCACCACGCAAAATCCATTGACCAGCTTGAGCGCCGTTTGCTCCAAATCGGTGCAGGCATCCGCCACACTGTTATAGATCCCGCCATGGAGGGCATTGTCATAGAGCGCTTCCATGGTATTGCCCCGCAGATGCTCCGTCAGCGGCTTAAAAACATACTCGGAGGCATCTCCGCCGGAGGTCAGTCCGTCAATGGAATAGGCGTACAGCGCAAAGCCCTGGCATTTCAGCGCCCGCACAACGAAATCCCCCGCATTGCCAAAGAGACTGCGGATGCCCTCATCTGTGATTTTTTCCATGGGCTTCCCTCCTTGGATTCCATTATGCCCGGCTTTTTCAATGGGTATACGATGGGGCGGAATGGGGACAGGCAAGATTCCTTGCGTTCCGGGGGCGGCAGAAATATGTTCTAAATAGTGTAAATAGTGTTGACTTTTCAGAACATCTATGGTATAATCATTTCATCTTAAACGAACGCTTGGATACACAATCAGAAACGAAAGAGGGAATATTATCATGGCAGAAAAGGGAGTTGTCATTCGTCCATCCTTTTGTGAGGCGATGAAGTCACTGGAAAAAGAAGACCAGCTGGATTTGTTCTGGGCCATCTGCAACTATGGCATTTACGGCGCAGAGCCACAGGGGCTGTCCACCCTGGCAGGGGCATTTTTTACCCTGATGCAGCCCAGCCTGGAAGCAGCGGCGACCCGGTACAGCGCCAGCATTGCCGGTGGTGCATCCGGCGGTGCCCCCAAGGGAAACCAGAATGCGCGGAAGAAAAAGCCCGCAAAACAACCGGCGGAGGACACAGAAAACAACGAAGCAGCTCAGGAAAAACAACCGGTTGATTTGGAAGAACAACCGGAAAACAACCCCACTATTACTACTGCGAAAGCAACAGCTACTACAAAGGCTACTGCAAGAAATATGACAAATGATATTTGCTCCGCTTCTGAGGCGGGCAAGCCGCATAGAGAGAAAAAGTTTATTCCTCCCACACAGGAGGAGATTGACGCTTACTGCCGGGAAACAGGCATCTATGTAGAAGCGTCACGGTTTATTGACTACTACACATCTATCGGATGGAAGATTGGAAAGAACCCCATGAAAGATTGGCAGGCGGCGGTGCGTTCCTGGTATGCCAAAAACAAAGAGCGCAGCGGGAATGCGGATAATACCTGGGTGCTGGCACCCCAGGAAGACCCCTTTGAGGTTGCCATCCGGGAGGGCAGGTGTGTGTTTGATTGATCTGGGGTGATTGAGGATTGCAATTTCAGGAGGAACTGCTATACTATTGTAGAAAAGCAGCATCTCATCCACTGTGTGCCTTGCGCCGCAAAAGATACCCAGGAGGGAAATTTACAATGAGTGCCATCGGAAAAATTGAAAAGAAAGCCGGAAGCAAATTTCTGAGCTTCTATGAAATGGAGGCTGTCCACCGGGATGGCAGCAGCTCCCCCTATTATATGGCTTCCCGGAACGATGACGGCTCCAGCCTGACCGCCGTAACCCACACCGTCCGCCCCAACGGCGTAACCATTTATTCCCTGCTGGAGGACAAGGTGGTGCTGGTGCGGCAATACCGGTATCCCCTGGGGGGCTATGTCTATGAATTTCCCGCCGGGCTGGTAGAGCCGGGAGAAGACATTGCCGATGCCGCCGTGCGGGAAATGTACGAGGAAACCGGTCTTGTCTTTGCGCCCATTGCCAGTCCCTTCAGCCGCCCCTATTTTTCCAGCGTGGGCATGACCGACGAAAGCTGCTGCCTGGTATTCGGGCGCTGCCAGGGAATCCCCACCAGCATCCACCAGGAGCGCAGCGAGGACATCCAGGTGGTGCTGGCAGACCGAGCCGAATGCCGCCGGATTCTCGCCCAGGAGCAGGTTGCCATTCAGTGCGCCTATATGCTGATGCATTTTGTGTCCAGTCAGGACAATCCCTTTGCTTTTTTAGAAGGAGAACACCATGTCTGATGTGATTGCCGCCGTGTCCACCGGCCGCCAGGTCTGTGCCATTGGCATCATTCGCCTCTCCGGTGACGGCTGCATTGCCGTTGCGGAGCGGGTTTTCACCCCGCTGAACAAGCCCCTTCACGAAGCGGCAAACCGCAAACTGGTGATGGGCACCCTCCACGATGCCCGTGGGCGGGTCATCGACCAGTGCATGGCGGTGTGCAGCCGCCAGCCCCACAGCTACACCGGTGAAGACACCGTTGAATTTCACTGTCACGGTTCACCGGCGGTGTTGGCAGCGGGACTGGAAGCGCTGTACCACGCCGGTGCAAGACCCGCCGGACGGGGCGAATTTACCAAGCGGGCATTTTTGAACGGGAAAATGGACTTGACCCAGGCAGAAGCCGTCATCGACCTGATTGAAGCCGATACTGCCGACGCTGCCGCCAACGCCGCCGGTCAGGTAGGCGGCGTGCTGCAAAAGAAGCTGGCACCCATTTACGAGGAGCTGGTGAACCTGTGCAGCCATTTCCATGCCGTGCTGGATTACCCGGACGAGGACATTGAGGATTTCGGGCTGCAAAATTATACCGCCACCCTCCGTGCCGCCGCCAAGGAGCTGTATGCCCTGCTGCAAACCTACGGGCAGGGGCGGATTCTCCGCCAGGGCGTTGCCGCCGCCATTGTGGGTCGCCCCAATGTGGGAAAATCCAGTCTGCTCAATCGCCTGGCAGGATTTGACCGTGCCATTGTCACCGACATCCCCGGCACCACCCGGGACACGGTGGAAGAATCCGTTATGGTCGGCTCCACCCGGCTGCGGCTGATTGACACCGCCGGTATCCGGCAAACCGCCGACACCGTGGAAGCCATGGGCGTGGAGCGCTCCAAAAAGGCGCTGGAAGAAGCGGATTTGGCAATCTTCCTCTGCGACGGCTCTCAAAAGCTGACGGAAGAAGACCAAGAAATCATCCGCCTGTGCATGGATGCCCCCAACGCCATTGCCCTCATCAACAAATCCGACCTAGGAAAAACGGTGCAGCCGGGAGAGCTGCCCTTTATGACCATTCTGCCGGTCTCCATCAAGGAGGGAACCGGGCTGGAACTGCTGCCGGAGGTGCTGGAAGAAATGTTTGGCGGCGGGATGCCCTGTGACGGCTCCATCCTGACCAATGCACGGCAATATGATGCCTGCCGCAGAGCCTACGAAGCCATGCTGGAAAGCCTGAAAGGGCTGAAGCTGGGGCAGACCCCGGATGCGGTGCTGACCGATGTGGAAGCAGCCATGGAAGCCATGGGCGAAGTCACCGGCGCTACCGTCCGAGAGGATATTACCGCCAGAATCTTTGAGCGATTCTGCGTGGGAAAGTAACATAAGGAAGAAAAATATGATTTATTTTGACAATTCTGCCACCACCCAGCCCTGCCCTCAGGCGGTGGATGCCATGATGGGGGCACTGACGGAGCATTGGAGCAATCCCAGCGCTCTGTATGATTTTGGCATTGAAACCGCCCGGATGCTTCGCAGCGCACGGCACCAGGTTGCCGCCGCCATGGGCGCAGAGCCCGACCGGGTGTTCTTCACCTCCGGCGGCACCGAGGCAGACAACTGGGCGGTGATGGGTACCGTCAAGCGCATGGGCAAGCGGGGCAAGCACATCATCACCACCGCCATGGAGCATCACGCCATTCTGAACTGTATGCAGGAGCTGGAAGCCCAGGGGTATGAAGTGACCTACCTGAAGCCCAATGCCCTGGGGCAAATCAGCGCCGAGGAACTCAAGGCGGCGCTGCGCAAGGATACCATTCTGGTCTCCGTGATGATGGTCAACAACGAGGTTGGCTCTGTGATGCCCATTGCCCAGATGGCAAAGCTCACCCACAAGCTCTGCCCCGATGCCATTTTCCACACCGATGCCGTCCAGGGCTTTTTGAAAGTGCCCTTCCAGGCCAAAAACCTGGGGGCGGATTTAATCAGCGTCTCCTCTCACAAGGTTCATGGCCCCAAGGGCGTTGGGGCACTGTACATCTCCCCCCGGCTCAAGTCCTTCCCGCCCCTGCTGCTGGGCGGCGGGCAGGAGGGCGGATACCGCAGCGGCACCGAGGGAACCCCTGCCATTTTTGGCTTTGCTGCCGCTTGCAGCGCCGGGGAAGCCACCTTCCGGGAGGATGTTCAGCGGGAGCAATCACTGAAAGCGCATCTGGTGTCCGCCCTTTCTTCCCTGCCGGGGGTGGAGATTACCGGCGCTCATGAAGCGCCCCACATTCTCTCCATTGCCGTCCCCGGCGTGCCCACCCAGAACTCCATCAATATCTTGCAGGATCGGGGCATCTGCGTTTCCGCAGGCAGCGCCTGTGCCAAGGGACATCGGAGCCATGTGCTCAGCGCCATGGGAACTGCGCCGGAAATCATCGACAGTACATTCCGGGTCAGCCTGTGCCGCCTGAACACCCAGGAGGAGGCGGACGCACTGGTAAGCGCCATCCGGGAGGACATTCTGCCCCGGGTCAAGCCCGAAAGGAGCAAGTAAATGAACAAAGAAACCCTGCGTGCCATTAAATTCACCCTGTTTTCCATCAGTGCGGGCGTGATTCAGATTGGGACATTCACCCTGCTCAATGAATTGAGCGGACTGCCGGAGCATTGGAGCTACCTGATTGCTCTGGTGCTGAGTGTGCTGTGGAATTTCACCTTCAATCGGCGCTATACCTTCCAATCCGCCGGAAATGTGCCCAAGGCCATGGTGCTGGTGGCACTGTTTTACTGCGTGTTCACTCCCGTTTCCACATGGGTAGAAAAGGCGCTGGTTGGACTGGGCTGGAATGAGTACCTGGTAACGGTGCTGAATATGGTGTGCAATTTCGTGACGGAATACCTGTATGATAAATTTGTGGTTTTCCGCAATGATACCGATACCAATATCCTGGCCGCCAAAGAAAACGCCAAATAACGCGAAAAATCTCCGGTGCAGTCCAACTTCTGAACTGCGCCGGAGATTTTTTAAAGATTGCAGGGGCGGACAGAATCCGCCCGCAACATAAGGATTTCAGGAAGCACCCGGATGAATGATACACGCCACTGTAGGGGTCGACTAACAGTCGCCCCGTCGGCGGCTTTGCCGCCGCAGTTGTAGTAGACTGTCCTGACTAATAATTTATGAACAGCCAACGGCGATGCGCTCTGCAACACCCCAGAGGTGGAGTCCAGGGCGGCAAAAGCCGCCCTGCATGGGAAAGCATATTACAGTGCCTTGCTGATTACAGCTCTTTACCCGCCAAAAATACCCGCTTCTCGCTGTAGTCGGAATTGGTAACAATGAAGTCTGCCACCTTGCCCGGAGCAATAGAGCCGACGACCTTTTCTGCGCCAATGGCGCAGGCAGGGTTCCAGCTGGCTGCCCGGACGGCATCCTCCTCGGGGATGTTCCAGTGCAGCACGTTGGTCAGGCAGCCCCACAGATTTGCGGCAGAGCAGGAGATGGTGCCGTCTGCCAGACGACCCACGCCGTCCCGCAGCCAAGCGTCCTGACCGCCCAGGGTAAACTTGCTGCCCTCGGGCAGACCGGCGCAGCGGCCGGAATCGGAAATGAGCATCATCCGTTCCCCGCCGAACATGGAGAATGCCAGACGGACAGCGGCGGGATGAATGTGGTAGCCGTCACAGATAATTTCAGCCCCCACATTGGGGTTCTCCACAGCGGCGGGAATCACGCCGGGGTTCCGGTGGTTGATGCCGGGCATGGCATTGTACAGGTGGGTCAGGTGGGTTGCACCGGCATCGAACACGGCCTTTGCGTGGTCATAATCGGAGTCGGTGTGCGCCACGGAAACGGTGCAGAGCTTGCTGGCCTGGGCGGTAAATTCGGCGGCACCGGGCAGCTCCGGTGCGACATCCACAACAGAGATCAGCCCTCCGCAGCCCTCGTATAGCTTTTTGAAGCCTTCAAAATCCGGGTTCTTCAAATAGTCCGGGTTCTGCGCGCCTCTCTTTTTATAAGAGAAGTAGGGACCCTCCATCTGGATGCCCCGCAGAACGGCACAGCCCTCGGGCTGCTCGTTTTTCAGCCGGACAGCGGTGGCAAACGCTTTCTCCAGCACATCATAGGGCAGGGTCATGGAAGCGGGGGCAAAGGAAGTTACGCCGCAGGAAGCATAAAATGCAGCCATCTTCTTCAGGCCCTCGTAATCTCCGTCAGAGAAATCCGCCCCGGAATTGCCATGGCTATGGATGTCAATCAGGCCGGGAATGACCGTTGCCCCCCGGAGGTCAACTGCATCGGCAGGGACGGTTTCCGGCAGCACCTGGCCGAAGACGCCGTCCTTCACCTCAAAGGCACCCATGTGAAATTTAAAATCCGCGCCGTAAATTCTGGCATTGCAATAAAACATGAAATTCACTCCTTTGTTTTTCTTTCAGGCAAAATGCCGCCGCCATATTTCTGAAAAACGGGCTCCGCCACCAGCGACCACCCAATGACCAGCACGCCGGGGGCAAAGAGCAGCCCAACGGGATAGTGGGTCATATACCAGCTGCCCGCCCAGGTCATGGCCGCCACTGCCAGCGAAGGCAGAAGATGCATCGGTATACATTTCACCGCGTTGACCGTCAGCGACCGGAAACCGTAGGTAAACCGGGACAGCAGCATACACGACCAGGCGAAGATGCACATCGGCAGCGCCATCATCACCCGATAGCCGCCGGCCAGCAGCGCCGCCTGACTGCTTTCGGCGGCAGCTTCATCCAGCAGTGCCAGCACATAAACAGTAAACAGCAGCACCGTGCCCCACACCAGAGTCACTGGGAGAGACGTTTTGAACTCCGCCTTGAAGGTGCGGAAAAACCGCCGGTATGTCCCCCCCTCCTGGCAGCGGATGCCATGCACCGCCGCGTCATACAGCGCCGTGGTAGCAGCTCCCATGGTCACCAGGGGCAGACTGCACAGACACCACAGGCAGCTGAGCTGCAGCGTATCCGTAATGGCGTTGCAGATATTCCAGATTGGCCCCTCCGGGCGGAAAATGGAACGTCCCATTATAAAAGCCCCGGAATCACCTGGCTGAGTCTCTCGGCCAGTGCCTTGTGACCCTTGGCAGTCAGGTGCATTCCATCCACCCGGTTGAACTCCGCAAATTCCTGGGCATCCAGGAAGGAAGCGCCCACCAGCTTGGCCGTCTCCCGCAGGTAACCGGCAAGCTCCTGAGATTTTTCCACGCAGCCGTTGCCCATGGGCACGCCGCAGGGATTGTCATACATCTCCTTGAGGATGTGAGGCGGGCAGACAATGAGGATATTGGGCTCCTTTGCCCAGCACATCACACTTTGTGCCTTGCGCACCAGCCGCTCCATGCCGATGGCGATGCAGGCGGCGTTGACACCCAGGCGCTCCTTGGTATCGTTGGTGCCCAGCATGATGACCAGCAGATCCACCGGTTCATGACTCATGAGGGTGGAATAAATGACCCCCAGGCCGTCCATGCTCTCGTGAAGGGCATCGGGGAAAACGGTGGTACGGCCGGACAGCCCCTCCTCCAGCACCAGGTATTCCTCGCCCAGCTTCTGCTGAAGCAGGCAGGTCCAGCGCTCGGTCTCGTCAAACCGGGCACCGCCGGTGACGGTATCGCTGGGGTCGGCGCAATAGCCATGGGTATTGGAGTCGCCAAAACAGACAATATGCTTTTTCATTCGTGCAACCTTCTCCTATAGTATTACAGTATTACTTCTTCATCTCCGGCAGAGAAGCGGCAATGGCGGACTGACCCACCCGGCGGAACTTCTCATCCGGCAGCGCCACATGAATCACCTTGGCAAGCGCGGGATACTCGCTTTCCATGACCTTGTTGTAGGTCTCCAGCAGCAAATCGCCGCCCTTGCCGGACATCACACGACCCAGCAGCAGCACATATTCAAAGCCGTAGAAATCATGGTACAGGGCAAAGGTGTGTGCCAGATAGGTGCCGATGCTGCGGTAGATAGCGGCGGCTCCGGGGTCGCCCTCCTCCATAAGCCCCTGCACCTTCTTCAGCTTTTCGGCGGGAGACAGGCTCTCGTCCAGCTGGATTCCGGCAGCGGGTGCCAGCTTAATCACAGCGTCCTGGGAGAAATACTTGCCGCCCACGCCGATGTCCTTGGACCATTCGTCCTGCATGGCCTCGGGGGAAGCGTCCACCGGGCAGAATGCCAGCTCGTTGAGCCAGCCGGTGATGCAGCCGTTTTCATCCACAAAGCCCGCGGCTTCGCTGGTGCCCATGGCGATGCCCAGCATATTGTTCTTGCCCAGGCTGATGGCACCCGCCAGAGCGGACACGTCGCCGTCGTTGGCAACGCTGTAGGGGACATTGCCGAAAGTGTCGGTAATGGCACGGGTGTAGATGTCCTTCACCTTTGCGTCATACAATTCCTTGGGCACTTTCAGGAACAGAGAGGCGTTCATGGTGCGGTTGTTGATAAACACACCGGCGGAGGACACGCCAACGGCATCCACCCGGGGCATATGGGAAGCAGCGGACTTGAGCGCCTCCACAATGCCATTATAATGATAATCGGGATCAGAGTTGGTCTTGGGGAACCAAACCACTTCCTCGGAGTACACGGTCTCGCCGTCAATCACGGCGCTGACCTTCCGGTCAGATCCGCCGGCATCGAAGCCGATGCGGCAGCCCTCAAAGTGGCCGCCCACCTTCTGAGGGGCATCGTTGTTTTCGGGAACCTTGTCCACCAGCAGAATCTCGAAGGGATGCTCGAACACGTTTGCCATGTAGTCCCAGTCAAATTCCTGCTTGCCGCCGGCACAGTAGATGCTGCGCAGGTAGTCATAAATCATTTCGTCGCCGCTGACATAAATGCGGAAGCCGCCCTTCATCCACAGGATGAACTTTACCAGGCGGTCAATGTAGAAGCAGTCAGCTTCCTTCATCTCCGGCGTACCGTGAATAAAGGTGTGGAAGCAAGCCATTTCACCCTTTGCTCTCTCCACAGCGATGGACACCGGCTTCTTGGCATCTGCCAGAAAGGCCTTATTGAACAGATGCAGGGGGATGAACCCGGGGTCAAGCTCCGGGCTGTTCTGGACATTCACATTTATTCCAAGAAATTTCATAAACGACGCACCTCTTTCGTTAATTTTGGTGATAGCTGCATTGTAACATGAAAAACTTTTTCTGTCACTATGTTTTTTGAAAAATCTACTTGAAAAAAAATTGGGATAATGATACTATTGAAATTGATAAAAAATCCACCTGTAATTTCATCAAGGAGGAACAATATGAACAAAGAACAATTGCAGCAGGCAAAGTGCTGGACCGAACAGGAACTGGAGCGCTGCGTCAACTTCTGGCTGAAGAACGGCATGGACCACGAGTACGGCGGTGTGTACACCTGCCTTGACCGCTACGGCAAAATCTACTCCACCGACAAGAGCGTGTGGATGCAGGGCCGCTGCGGCTGGATTTTTGCATACCTGTGCCACGTGTACGGCGTGAAGCAGGAGTGGCTGGATGCTTCCAAGAGCTGCCTGGACTTCATGGAGAAGTATTGCATCAACCGGGAAGCCGGCGGCAGAATGTACTTCACCGTCACCTTCGACGGCAAGCCCCTGCGTCAGCGCCGCTATTTCTACTCCGAGGCCTTCTACGCCCTGGCAAATGCCGAATACTACGGCATTACCGGCGACAAGGAATGCCTAGAGCGTGCCCGCAAAGCCTGCGAAATGTACTGGAACCTGTGGCACGGAATGCCTGACCCCACCGGCATGGGCCCCAAGACCATCCCCGAAACCAGAAGCGGCCGCTCCTTCGGCCTGCCCATGATTTTCCTGAACGTGCTGACCGTAATGATGCGGGTTGACCTGGAGAAGAAGGAACTGTATGAGCAGCGGGCACAGGGCTGCGTGGATGAGATTTTCAAGTATAACTATCATCCCGAGCTGCACTGCATTCTGGAGAACGTCGGCCCCAACGGCGAAGCAAACCTGGGCTACACCGACGGGCGCATTGTCAACCCCGGTCACGACATCGAGGGCGTGTGGTTCATGCTGGAGCACGCCAAGCGCACCGGCGACAAGGAGCTGGTTGCCAAGGCCGAGCAGATTTTCGACTGGGCCATCAACGCCGGCTGGGACAAGGAATACGGCGGACTGCTGTACTTCATCGATGCCCTGGGCAATCCCCCCGAGGCTTACGAGCATGACATGAAGCTGTGGTGGCCGCATGACGAGATTCTCATTTCCTCCCTGATGCTCTACCGGGATACCGGCAAGGAAGAATACCTGGATTGGTACTTCAAGACCCTGGACTATGCCAAGGCACACTTCTCCGATCCCGAATACGGCGAGTGGTACGGCTACCTGCGCCGGGACGGTCTACCCACCATGCCCTCCACCAAGGGCTCTACCTTCAAAGGTCCCTTCCATCTGCCCAGAATGCTGATTAAGACCGACATCATGCTCAAGGAGCTTCTGGAGCAGTAATTGCAGTTTCTCCCCGGGGGTGTCCCGGATGCCCCCGGACATTCTAAAAATTCCAGGAAAATTACATGAGCAAACATTTTGTAAATGATATGGATGCCTAGCCACCCGCTGTTTCCGGAACAGATGGGTACATTGAATGGTGCCAGCTTCCGCAAACTCCCCTTGGCTTCCCCCGGGGGGAAGCTGCTGAGCGTAGCGAGGCTGATGAGGGGT
>ERZ791887.1805-NODE-1805-length-13100-cov-3.637102_pt1 | contig 13100 bp, 22 predicted proteins | sample MGYA00510157_ERZ791887 | MGnify/ENA primary metagenome ERZ791887 (study PRJEB30046, sample SAMN00792112) | human gut metagenome | study: EMG produced TPA metagenomics assembly of the A metagenome-wide association study of gut microbiota in type 2... | reverse complement strand
ATGCAGGTGGTCAGCCACCTTGTCATAGCATCCTTGGAATCCGCCACATCGCCGAAAATCAGCACAGGCGGAATCAGAAACCCTCTTGCCGTGAAGTCAAAAATATCATCCACCAAAGCACGAATATCTCTTGTGGAACGCTGTGTATCCGGATTTCCGCCGACATCCTCGTATTTGTACCCGTCAAATTCCGGCAAAACCCCGTTTTCGGATGTCAGAAACGGCTTTACCTGATTGCTCAGCATCTCGCCAAAGACTTCGTTCCAGCCCTTCTTGCCGTCCTTGCCGTCACCGATATTCCCTGCATTTGCAATCTGGCTGACGTGTACCTTCAGGTGTCTGCCGCTGCCCCATTCGTAATTCTTCATTGCCGCCTGCACCAGTCTTATGTATGACTGATACAGCCCATCCAAAACAGGCTTAATATCCTTATGGTTGAGCCGCAGATGCAGCACTTCGCTTTCCGGAAATGTCTTTTGATAGCTAACCTCGCCGACAACCACACCCTGATATTCGTTTTCCTTCCATGGATGCTCTGCGGCCCTTGTAAAGCTGTCCGCCACCGCCAGATATTCCCGTCCGCCCGTTTTTCCACCGCTGATAATCAGCACTTCATTCTCCTTGTAGAGCTGATAAATCAGCTTATGCAAAAAGGCGGTACTGTTCTGGTTAGGGTTCGGCTCCACGTTCCAGAGGTAATACTCCTCGCCCCTGTTTTCCTCATGCTTTCTGTAGGTCTTGAATGTGCATTTGCCGACTGCATTTGCAATCATCGCCACACAGGTATGAAATGCCAGCTCACGAATACGGTATTCCTCCAACGCCTGCTGTAATTCCAGAGAGGAAATCTCTGCCGTGCCGCCAAGCCCCAGTTTAGATAAAATCCATCGTTTGATACTGATTCCCATTTTCTCACCCCCTTTAAAATACAAAAGCACCCATTGTCGGAATTTGTACAGGTGCGCCATCGCCAAGAACGGATTCTATTGTCATCGCCGCTACAAATGCCATAAAGGCATCATTCTTGCGGCTTTTTGCCTCGATTTTCGCATAGATAAAGTTGCCTGTATCTATGCCCGATTTTATCTTTGTGCCCGATTTTACCCGCTTTGTGTTGTTCACGCCCCACCGCAGATGGGGAACATTGCCCCAGTGCAGATATTGTCTGTTAAAGCACTCCTGAATCACAGGCTCAATCTGCATAATGTCGGACGGGCGTACCAGCTTGATATTTTTCTGCTCATCACTGAAGCCAATCTTCCGCAGGCTTTCCGCAACCAGCGCATAGCGGTGATGGTCGAGCGCAAGCATCTTGACATTGTACCTTCGCATACTGTCCCAGATGTAATTCGCCAGTAAATCCGGATGAATCCCGACATCATCCACAACCGTAACCTCGCCGCGCTCTGCCCATTCCTTCCAAGGTGCTTTTACACGGTGCAGTGTTTTCGACCTTGCACAAATCCATGCGTGATTGATGTCGAACCTATCCGCACCTCTGCGGAAATGCAAATCCACCGCCGCCCAGTCATCCAGCTCCGCATAGTCCACGCCTGCAACACAGCTCCACCCCGTCATATCAGGCAAAGGCTTATTTGTTGCCGCTACGTTTTCGTATTCCGTAACTGCAATCTCCTTCGCACCGGAACGGATACCCATTCGCTTTGTCATGAAATCCCCGTTCTGCTCCGGATGCTCCAGCCACTCCCTGTATTCATCCTCCACCTCTGCATAGAGCTCCGGAAGATACGGCAGGGACGGGTTTGCCATCTGCCAGTTTTCCGGATGATGCACCTGCTCCTTCCGGTTCAGGCAGCAGATGAAGGGCAGAAAGCCGTTGTCCGCCTCGCCCTCAAAAAGAATCCTGCGCCCTCTTGCTAAATAATCATCCAGAGGGCCGTCGGAAATATCGCCGTTTGAGGTAAAATAGCCGCGCCTTGGCTGTGCCACCTTGCCTTGCCCTGTGGTAAAAACCTTGATGTTGTCATAGTTTTCATACTGATGCACCTCATTGAAGATAACCTTGCCGCTGCGCAAACCGTCTCGCCCCTTAGGGTTGTTGGTATGCCCCTTCATGACACCCTTGTTTTTCCGCCCCTGAATGACCTCTTTGGTGTGATAATAGTGTCTGCTCAGCTTCTTTTCCCATTTCGGGTTCTCCAGAACATCCACCAAATCCAACTGCGGTCGCTTCGCCTGATCCTCATTGTTTGCGCAGACATCCACGTCGTAATATTTTACAGGGTTGTAGGGGCTGATGCTGCACGCACCGTCAAATGCAATAAAGCCGTCCTTCCCTGCGCCACGCCCCACCATGGCAAACACAATCTTCCATCTGGGGCGGTTGTTGGATTTCCAATAGGTGCAGTCCCAAAGGGCAATCAGAAACTCCTCCCACGGGAACAGCTTTTCAAAACTGAAATACTTCACCAATCCCAGATATTTTTCCAGCTGCTCTGTGTCCACATAGATTTCCTCTGTCTCGAAGCATTTTCGTACATGGGCGGCAAGTGCTTTCTGCTCCTCGCAGGCAATGCCGTTTTCGACAAGCTCAATATATTCCAAAATATGAGGATTTAACTCACAGCTCATCATCCTCACCGCCTGCCGCAGCCTTCGCCTTAACAGCCTGCTCTTTAAATCCGAGTGCCGCCCAAATGGAAAGCATCTGACTGGAAACCCTCGTTGCAATGGTCAGAGATTTGTTATCCGTGGTGCCCTTCTGATTCTCGCCGTTCTGGTATTCAATGAATACACCACGCTCCGAAATATCATCATTCAGCATCTGTAACCAGCACCAAAGGCGCATATATTCGTCCACTTTATCCTTGTATGGCTCCGAAATTAAGCCCCTGCTTTCCAGATCATCCTCAAGCTCCTTTTTCAGCGCCTTATATTGTTTTGTTTTTTTATAATCCTTCTTTCCTGCCATCCTTTTTCACCTCTTTTTTTCCATCTACCACACCCTCATGCGCGTATTTTCAATTTTTCTGAATTGTCGCAAGTACAACCCGACCGAGCCAAAACGCCAAAAATCCGTTTTTTTTGAGGGGGGGTACCATATTTTTCAAATCAATCCCACCTCTCCTCAGTAATTGGCTTCACAGTCTTTCCGTATCGGTATCGCACCGTCCGCTCCGGATGCAAGTCCTCATGGCACTGCCTGCATACACTGACAAGCTGCCGCTCCTCTCCATCCCAGATAGATAACGCAAGGTCGGGTCTGTCCTTCAAATGCTTGACATGATGCACAATGTCCGCCCTGCGATACCTGCCCTTTCGCTTGCATATCTGACATTCATGGTTGTCCATCCGAAGAACCTCCGCCCGCAGCTGCTCCCAGTCCTTCCAGTGATAGAAGGAATCTACGTTGTCGGCAGAAATCTTCTCCTGTAATTTCAAAAGCTGTTCTCCTGTCATCCGCATCATCCTTCCGCAAATAAAAAATCCCGATAAGCATTGTAGCTATCAGGATTTCTTTTGATTTATTTTGATATTTCTATTGACATTTACCCTTTTTCGTGTTATTATATAAACAGAAAGGAGGTAGTGCAAAATGAAAAAAGACAAAGACTTTAAGCTAAAAATTGTCGAACTTGTAATCCAAGCAGTTATTGCCCTAGCCGCTCTGATTACAGCCATCAAATCTTAGCAAGTTCGGGGAGTAACCCTCCCCTCACTTCTTAGATAAAGTCAATGTCTCATGTTTATTATAACCAATCGAAAGGAGAATGACAATGAAAAATAAAATTTCTGTTTTCTCACTCCTGTTTTTCTTTATCTATGCAATACACGCAGGCTGGACACCTATCGCAAAGCTCCTTGTAATTTTAAATTCTGCCCTTGTGCTTTTGCAAACTACTTTACAATTCAAGGAGGTTATGCGCAATGTTAGAAGCTGAGTATATCTCTGTTACCCAATTTGCCCAGAAGTTCGGTAAGGATGTCGGCAATGTCCGCAAGCTGATTAAGGACGGTCGCATCCCTGCAATCAAAATCGGGAATCAGTGGGCAATCCCTGCCGATGCCGAACCTCCTGCCGATAAACGCGTAAAGTCCGGCGAATACCGTAATTGGAGAAAGAAAAAGGATTCTTCCGAAGAGGACCGCTGATGCGGTCTTTTTCTTTTTTCTCCATGATACTACTATAGCATAAAAGTACGTCCCTTTTGTCCGCAATTATTTTTTCTTGTCCAGAAGCCAGAAAAATTTTTTCCTGCGTTCATAGAACGCTGTTCTTCCGTATGGCACACCCAGATATTCCCAAGGCACACCGTCCGCTACATTGCTGATGATGTATGTATATATCTCCGCATCCGCTTCGATTGCCGTCTGCTCAATCATCTCTAAGTCTCGCTGCAGCTCCGTCCTTCTGATTGCTGTGCTGGCGGTCTTATCCGAAAGCTTGCCGCTACCACCACCGCTGAGCGGAGGTGAGCCGACTTCTGTAATCGACCGCAGAAGTGATTGCTTTTCTCTGTATTGGCGGCAGAAATATTTTAATTCTCTGTAGCGGTTGCCGGAGATATTATATCCGTCAAGCTTTAAATCTCTGTCCTTCATTGCATCCCCTCATTCCCGTAATCTTTATTTCTTCAATATTCTTTCTCACTTATTCTAAAACATCTGCAAGCTCACCATAACTTTTAGTCCTCCTCTGTTAGTTTTCCTACGGTCATTTAGTGCTATTTTTAACTCCAGTTACCCCCTTTTTCTTTAGGTGGATTTTTCGATTTTCGTCAAAACCTCAAAAAGCATTGATTTTTCGGGAAATATTCCCTATCAAAAAATGCCAAACCCATGCCAAACTGCCAATATCCGTTTTGGCACTCCAAAAACCGCAATTTTCCAAGAAAAACACAGGTCATTGGGATGTAAAAAAGAAAGAATTTAGTTACACTTCTTCTCTCTTTTTACTCTGGCAGCTACCGGTTTTCTTTCGATAAAAGTTGCTGTAATTTCTCCGAAATTTACCACGACTTAATACCCTTCGCCTCGTTCACACTTAGCCCAACAATCCCTGCACTTTCCCTGCTGCCTGTTGCACGAAAATGTCCTTTCGGATGCTGCGGATACATGAATTCAAACATGGCATAGTTCGCCAGATCGCACAAATATTCTGTGTTTCCGGTCTCTTTATATTTGTCCAAACACTTCTCCAAGGTTGGAATTGCCTGCACAAATCCTTTCCCGTAATTATCTGCCACAGAGCCGTATTTGTGAAAGCTTACCCTTACTCTGTTCTTCCGCAACTCGTCAAATTTCTCGCTGTATTCCTTGTTAAAATCCATTATCTTTCCTCCTTCGGCAACTCTGGCAACGGCATCCAGTGTGTAACTTTCTGCTTCAATATTGGCATATCAAGTTTCCAACTTCCGTCATGCGTTTTTGCAACCGTTGTCTTCCTTGTTCCATCCTCAAACTCGATACAAACAATTACTTCACCGGAAGTCTTTTCCCACATAACGCTATTCCATTTATCGGTTCCCTTGAGCTTCGCAAATATAGAATTTTTTTCTGCTGGCATAGCATCATCAACAGAAATCCACTTGTCTGATTGGCATCTACCTCCGCTACTTCTATACAACTCTACCAACGCATTATAATTGTGCTCCGCTACGTGCAGAAAATTTATCAGTTCTGTTTTTTTCATGCCACATAATGTACTATCGGACGGCAATTTTTTACCGATAACACCTGTAAATCCATTGAAACCAATCATTCCTTTTCCCTCCTTCTCTCCGCTTCCGCTTCTTTTGGAATAACATAAAAATCATTCAATAACTCTTCGATATGCCCATCTGTCCACACCGGTTCATCTTCCGGCGATACAGACGTTATATACCAATCATATAAAGTACTCTTGTCCATTGCTTTCTCTAAATCGACTAATCTTTTTTCATATTTTCCAACCTTGCAGGGCAGCACCAATAGCCGTCCCTGCTCTTCCAAGTCCCTGTAGCGTTTTAGTTCCTCCAGCCAGTCAGCTTCCTGTCCAAATCCCTCCGCAGTTCTTCCGACCACTCCAAATCCATCCTCCGACAGATGTTTCCGGAGCCGTTTTTCTGCCGCTCTTAACTGCTTAATCTTTTCTTCAAGCGTCATGTTCATCACTCCAATCAATCGCCTGTCCGCAATTAGGACAGAACTTATAATCGTCATAATCTACCTCGTATCTGGTTCTGCAGCAGGGGCATAACCACTCGTCAAATATAATCTCTCCATCCTCGTCATACCCATCACCTTCAAAGTCCGGTTGCTTCGGCACTTGCTGTTCCAGTGCAGAAATTGCTATACCAATGGCTCCATAATGTCTCTTAAGTTCTTCCAATGATTCCCATGATGGGTTCAAGGGACTTCCTGTCTCCATAAAACGATGTTTCAAATATTCCAGAGCTTCTTTTCTTGTCATGCTTATCCCTCCTTAAAACGGCAAATCATCATCTTCAACGCTTTCATCAATCGGATAGAATCCCTCCTGCTCCGCCAGTCCCATCTGCTTTGCAGGCTTATTGGGTGCCGTTGCGGGTCTGCTCTGTTCCGCCACAGGCTTATTCTCCGCATCCCTCTTGCTGCCCGTAAAATAGCAATTCTCTACAACAACCGTTGTTGTCCAATGCCTTTCGCCGTCCTTCTCCCAGCTTCTGACATTCAGCCGCCCTTCAACAGCGAACATGGCACCTTTTTTCATAAACTTTTCTGCAAACTCCGCCATGGCTCCCCATGCAATGCAGGAGATAAAATCTGCATCTGCCTGTCCATTCTTTTTGAACCGCCGATTGACTGCTAATGTATATGTGGCGTACTGTTTGGAATCCTCTGAACGTGTCCAATCCATTTTGGGGTCGCTTGTCAGCCGCCCCATCAAAATCACCTTGTTCATATCTGCCGCCCCCTTCTCTTGTAATGGCTTACCGCTGCGCTCTTTCTCTTATCCGCTTCGTGCAGTATGCTTGCCCTTTTGATTCTCTCCTGCCGCTCCGCTTGCCGCTTCCCGTCCCATGCTTTATACTGGTCGCACTTTCCATGACAACCGACAGCTCTCTCTTGGCATCCGCAGCAGGGGCAGTCCCTTCCGCTTGTGCTATATGTAATGCCTTTACCCATGCTTAGCCCTCCAAACCAATCTCATACCTTAATTTCATTTGTGCCGGATATAGGTCAACCTCTGGCTTTCTTTTTCCCGTCCAGCGTAATCCGCCCGCTTGTCCGATGCACTTCCATCCGGCAGCACGTAGGCTTGTTCCATTTTCCGTTTCCAGAATGTATGTAATAACCCGTTTATATCCCATAGCCCTTGCCGCTCGCCACGCTGCTGCATAGAGCATGGAGCAGGCATTACGAGTGCCATCCGTACAAAGTCGGTTTACCTCTAAAGTCCATCCATCATCCAGGAAACGGGATACAGGTCTACCTACAATCGCAACTCCTACGATTTTGCCTGTTTCAACATCTGCGACAGCAATACTGAATTTATGCCCAATAACTTTGCCGTGGTGCCTATGATTACGCTTAACAAATTCGTTTGCCTCCGCAAACGTAATCGGTACTATGTCTAATGCCATGCTCATACCTCCTACAGTAAATAGAACCCACCTGTATCCGCAGGCGTTTGCGGTTTTCCTTCCGGTTCATCCCCCAGATAGTTCCGCCCAATAATCGCCATAAATTCTTCTCTGCTGTGTGTCTCCTCAAACCTCCGCTGACAATCCTGTTTCAGCCGCAAATCGACCTTATGCCCATCCCTTCCATGGACTCCCTGTGTCCCTCTGTGCCATTCCGGCTTGAGCCACACCCAGAATCCATGCTTATCGGAAATCTGCCGCATTCCTACGCCGAAATAAATATGGTGCCGCTCCAACGACCCGGTTTCTGTGTCTGTAAAATAGCAGCGTTTACTTTTTCCCTGCAAAATGGAATAGCTATGACTGCCTGTTCTTGCTCCCTGCATCTGTTTCCGCTCCTCCCTCATATTCTCCGTAATCCATGCCGCCCCGACGGACAGCCTTCATATAACGCACCCAACCGATTTCTGCAAAATAGTCCTCTGTCTGCACAATCACATCAAATCCCTTTGGCGGTCTCAGAGAAACCTTTCTTTTAGTTTCCTTGATAACCTCCAGCTTTACTTCAGGCTTTTTCAGATTCCTACTGGTGCTCCAACGCTTTGCACTCTTTCTGATGTTCTCCTTGGATATGTAGCTTGCAAGGCGGTTGTCCTTCTGGTTCTTATACAGTTTTTTTATCAGAACAGTACCCTTACCCCAGACATTTTCTAAAATCTCCGCCGCCTCCTTCATGCTCAGTCCTTCAAATCCATTCATCACAACATGATGATGCACACGATTCTTTTTGCCCTGCGTTTCAACCACTGCAATATATTTCAACTTGGAAAATCCATTTTTATTCCGATATCGGTTCAGCCTGTCTCTGAAATTGCCGAATTCTTTTTTCGCCTGTTCCACCGTTACCTCTGCCGCATAGGTCAGCAGAACAAAATAATCATCCCCATTGAAATTCGTATTGATAATGCGTGTCAGTTTCTTTCTGGCGATTTGCAAATTCCTTTTTGCCTGTTCCTCGGATGTCAGGTTTTCTCTCCGACCTCTTTCGTATTTTTTCCCGATTGTCCGAGGGCAGTAAAATTCCTCCACCTCATACACATCCCCCGACCAAATCTTCTTCCTATACTTTGGCATTCCCATTCCTCCTTCTTATAAATAAGAGCGTGTCCATTCAGTTAATTGCTTTATGGACAGTCTAAAGAGACCGCCGCCTCTTGAAAAAACAGTCTCGGGAATACCGTAAAACCCTTGATAAATCAAGGATTCTGTGTTATATTAGATATAGATATGTACGGTCTCCCAAGACCTTCCCGTCTGCGTCAACAGGCGGGCTTTTTTTATGTGTTATCGTGTTTCTTCCTTATATACTGATTCTGCTTCTTCCTCATAAGAGGATGTGCAGTCACACTGCTCCCCATGGTCCAGATGTGCGCCGCAGTCCGTGCAGACCTCATACTTTCCTTTGTTCCTTCTATCCGTCATACCGCTCACTCCTTATAAATTATCCTGTACGCTCCTGCAAAGCGATTGCAGAGCCTTTCTCAGCTTATCCGCTTCTTCCTTGCCTTCGGATTCCTCTACGCCATCGATGCAGGTCAGCATTTTGTTGATTTCCCCCTGCACCGCTTCAAAATGCACCTTAAAAACTGTAATGCCGGAGGAGCCTGCCGCTTTCAGCTTCTTTTCTGTATCTGCCTTTACCTGCGCTAATTCCTCCTTGGCTTTCAGCATGGCTTCCTCCGCTTCCTTCTGTGCGCTCTCATGCGCTTCAATGGCTGCCTGTGCTTCTGCCGCTTCCTTTCTGGCTTTCTCTGCATCCTTCTTGGCTTTATCCAGCTTCTTCTGCATGGCTTCTTCCGCCTTCTTTTGTGCGGTGTTCTCCGCTTCTCTACGGATCCTCTCCAATTCGGATTCATCCGGAAGGGCGGTCTGCTCTGCCTGCATCCGCAGCTCATCCATTTCACTCTCCATAGCGGAAATCCGCTCCTCCGCTTCTCTCTTGGCTTGCTCCGCCGCCTCCTTCTGGCTAACCAGTGCATCCAGCTTATCCTCTGTCTCCTTATAAGCGGCATCCACAGCGTTATCCTTTTCTGTCTGGAACAGATCCAACTGCGACTGTAATTTTTCTTTTTCTGTGCGTTCCGCTTCCAGCTCCTTCAGCAGACGCTCCATTTCCTTTGTTGTCATGGCGGCAACCGTTTTTTCTTCCCCGTCAATCTCGTGCGCCTCGCCGACAAACTCCTCTCTTTCCTCTGCCGGCAGGGAAAGCAGGAGCAGTGCCTTTGTTGCACTGTTCCCCATGTCCGCAATCAGCTGCGGATTTCTGTATTCCTTGGCAATCCGCATGAAATTCTGTGCGGTACGTTCCGAGAACTCCACCTCGTTCTGCAACCATGCACCCCATGCGCCATGCGGCAGTGTCAGCTTTGCCTCATGCAGACGCTTCCCAATCTCGATAATGGCGTTGCCTGCCTGTGATTTGTAAAAATTGATTTCCTGTGTAATGACCTCAATCGGTCTTGTGATTTCGTTCATGCTGCTGCCTCCTTAGCCTTCTTTTTTCCGCCTTTTTTCACGACTTTTTCCATCCACATATCCACAAAGTTCTTCACATCCAGGTTTCTGTCATAGGATGCGTTATGCTCTGTTCTGCACTGGATCACCCTTTTCTTCTGCAATTCCAATGTATAAAAGGGCTTGTCCGGTTCGCTTACCTTTCGCAGGAAGAATATTGCGGTTTCCCCCTCTGCCATACGTTTGATGTATCCGCCGACACAATGATGCAGGGCTTTTCCCTCTGCCGTCAGCTCCATCTGTTCTCTCGCAGGGCGAATGAAAAATTCTCCTTCGCTCCATGCGAATTTTTCCAGCTTTTCTACTGCCTTTTGGAATTTCTCTTGGTCTGCCTTATTTCTTTCAAATTTGACCTGTTCCATCGTGCGGTCATGTGCCGCTACTAAATCCTTCGGAAAGAGAATCTCTCTGTCATGTAAATCAAAATGCAACTGCTCGCACTCCTGCAAATAATCTCGATAAATTCGTGCCGATTCATCCTTTGATACATTTCTTCTGTCGGGATTTTCTTCTTTCCGTTTCTCCGTCTGCTTTTGGATATACTTCAAGATTTTTCCGACGCTTGCATAAGCCGTTGCCCTGCTCCAAAGCTGTATATCCACCTTTGATTGCAGCACCAACCGTATCTCGGTATCTGTGACTTTTCCGCCGTATTTTTCCCAAAGGTCATTCACGCGCTGGATATCATTCAAGCTCCATTCCTCCGGCGGCATCAGCTTTAAAATCCGCAGCGGAAATTTGAAGCACTCCCTTAGCTTTTTCCGCTCCCAACGGATAGCGTTTCTGTTTTCCTTGGACATTCCAAAGATACGGTTATGTACGATGTTCCGATAGCCTGCTTTCCAGAGAAATTCAATCACAGGATATTTTGCGTGGTATTCTAAGAAATAAATCGGATTTTCGTTACGTCTTTCCGCCGCAGAATAACCGTCAAGGTCAGCATACTGCATTGCCGTTCCCTGTAGGGCTGTTTCTATACCGCCTGTATAAAAATAATACCCACCGTCATAGATGCGGTTGTCGCTCCATCTGGTCCATTCGTCCAGCTCGTACCGCTCCGTTTTCATGTAATAGTTCCACTTGCCTTCCTTTTGCCACTTAGCTGTTTTTGCTCCTCTGATGGCATAGCGCACAGTCTCCTGTAAAAAATCTTCGATATGCTCCCACCTCGCCGTATGGTCTCTGCGTAACAGCCATTGTCGGAAAAATACCGTCTTTCCGTCCGTCCCCTTCTGCACCGCAACGATATTTTCAATGTAATTTGCGGCAAAAGAACAGCCGTCCTCCAGAACGCAAGAAACCCTTGCACCGCAGTTCGGACAGTTAACCCTTGTACCCTGCACGAATCGTCTGCCCCTTGCATGGACTTTCCTTCCACAAACAGAACAGGTGCCTTGGACATTTCCTTTTTTATAAATAATCACTCTATCCTTTGGTAAAACCTCTCTGCGGATGTAATCAATCAACCCTTCCGGTAAAGCTTCGGGGCAAAGCCGATAGTCCTCATCCATCAGTTTGCCCCGTTCCTCCATTGACCGCTTCTTCATTTCCTGCCTTGTTTGCTCTATCCATGTGTAGAGATTGTCCAGCTGATGATTCCTCGTTTTTTCTGCTTTCAGAAACCGCCGCAGGGCTTCTTCCTCTCTGGGGGAAATCATGGCGTATTCCCCTGCGAATCTCCGGAAGGAATCCAGAACCTTCTGCTGTATCTTTCCTTCGTGCGTGATGCCCTTTACCTCTCTGCTTTTCTTTCCGCAGACGATACGGAAGGAGGGCGTTTCTCGTTTGTACGAAACACAGGCGGTGTTTTCAAGAAAATCGACCACAAGCAGACGTTCTCCGTCCACCACAGGCTCCTTTACCGTAACTCTCCACCGCTCCATGCTTTCCCTGCGGAATGGGGCAAACGGCATTGCTTGTATCTTTTTCAGATTCATGCCCTCGCCTCCTTACAGGAAATCTTCCAGACTGACGCAAACGCCTTTTTGAGGTTCTTCCGCAGGTGCCTGCGGATTTGCCGTTAAGCCGAAATATTCTCTTGCCCAGCCGTATACCACAGAATCCTCAATGACAGCGCAGTTTCCTTCCTTTTGCTTGGAAGCCTGATTCTCGATACCGGCTAAGGCTTTTGCAAGCGTTTTTTCTTTCTTTAATACCTTTTCCGCTGCCGCTTCGGATGTAATGTTGTCAATGATATGCTCACCAACCAATGCCAGATACCTGTTACTCGGCTCCTTCTGAATCTCTGTATTTATCTTCTTGATTGCATCCTCGATTTTTCCCATTGTCAAAACCTCCAAGTTATTTCTTCGTTTTTTCAAAAATAACATCAAATCTCATGTGTGTAACACGCATAATCGCGCACACAGTCTCATATCTCAAATCGCTTTTTCCTTTTAAAAATTTGTATATCGTGGTCGGTGATACAGCCACCAACCAGGCAAATTCCGAAACGGATTCACAGTTTTCGTTTATCCACTTTTCCAGATTGGGATATACGCCCCATCCCGGGTTTTTCATTATTTTTCAATTCCTTTCGATTTGTGATAAAATGGTTTTAGATGGCTTCTCGAAGCAGCATCCCCGGTCAAAGGGGGTGATTACCATGTTCTTCTTCTTTTTCTTTTGGGAGTTTCCTAACATTCTTTCCGAGCGTCTGACACACGCTATGGAAAAAATGAATATGGATGTCAGTACGCTTGCCCTTCTCGCGGGTGTTTCTGTAGTTACTGTTAAACGATGGTTGAATGGTACTTATGAGCCTCGTCACGAGAATCTGCCCAAAATTGCTCGCGAACTTAATGTCTCGACCGATTATCTCCACGGAAAAGAAAGCTAACTTCTGTGCTACATTTTTATTTCATTATCTCGGGGATGCTGCTTCGAGAAGCCATATTTTCATTGCATAAATCCTGCTTTTCTGCTACTATGTAATTGACTATTTATCCATTCCCCCGAGGC
>ERZ791887.1801-NODE-1801-length-13119-cov-2.899418_pt1 | contig 13119 bp, 14 predicted proteins | sample MGYA00510157_ERZ791887 | MGnify/ENA primary metagenome ERZ791887 (study PRJEB30046, sample SAMN00792112) | human gut metagenome | study: EMG produced TPA metagenomics assembly of the A metagenome-wide association study of gut microbiota in type 2... | reverse complement strand
ACATAGTGGCCCACGTGCAGGCGGCCGGTGGGCCGGTCGCCGGTGAGGATGATCTTACCCATAATCGTGATTCCTTTCTGTATGAGAAATGTTTTTTCGAGACAACAAAAAAGTCTGTCCCATGGAAAATCCATGGGACAGACTGAAAATACAAGCCTGCGGTACCACCCACATTGGCGTAAAAACGCCCACTTTGCGCGCACTGTCATGCGTTCCGCCGGGATAACGGCCGCGGCTGCCGTCGGGTATTACTCGCCATCTGGCTTTCTCCCCGTCCTCGTAAGTCCATTCACCGCACGTTCCGCTGCCGCGCTTTCACCGATACGCGGCTCTCTGAAAGTTTCCTGTGCGATTACTCCTCTTACTCAACGGTTTTTGAAGTATGGGGTTATTGTATCACCTTTTTTGCAGATGTCAAGAAAAAATTTTATCGGACGGCGCTATCTGCACAGCATTTCCAGCAGCTGCGGGGCGGTGTCCGCGATGTGTTCCGCGCCGGCAATTTCCAGTTTCTCGCGGCCGCGGAACCCCCAGCTGACGGCGATCAGCGGTAGACCGGCGTTGCGGGCCGTGGCCACATCCACCTCGCTGTCGCCCACATACACGGCATTTTCCGGGCGGACGCCGAGATCCGAAAGCGCTTGTGCCACAAGGGCTGGCGATGGTTTCGGGTCCACGCCGTCCCGTTGGCCGAGGGCCGGCATACCGGGGAAAAACTTTTCCGCCAGCGCCTTGGTGGTGGCGTCCGGCTTGTTGGAGACAACGGCGGTCTTCACACCCATTTTTTCCAGCTCCGCCAGGACCTCCGGAATGCCGGGGTACGGCGCGGTCTTTACGCAATTATGGGCCTGATACCAGTCCTTGTAGGAGGCTAAAATCTCGTGAAACCGTTGGGGCGCAATGGGTTCTGGGATGGCGCGCTCCATGAGCTTCGCGGCGCCGTTGCCGACGAAGGCGCGTATTTCTTCGAGGGTGCGCTGCGGCCAACCATTTTCAAGCAGGATATGGTTTACAGCATCCTGCATATCCGATAGGGTGTCTAAAAGCGTGCCGTCCATGTCGAAAAGAACGGCCTGAAAGCGGGGGGAAAGAGGGAAATTCATGTGGCAGGTTCCTTTACATTCAGGTTATTTTATGTTGCGCTTATGGTCACTTTATCTTGCTCTTAATGAAGCATTATAGCAAACTGTGAGGCACATTGCTATATGCAGTTGTCGTTTTTTTGCGGTACGGCACATTTTTGGCCGGACAGATGGGTCGGCAGGCGGGGCAGGAGGATACTGCCCGGGATCAGCAGGATGCCGATGCCGCCCGGAAGGGTGATCTGCGTCCTCAGGAGCACCGCGCCGCGGCCCACGGTGCGGCGGCTGAGGCGGCCGAAGGGCGCGCTGCCGCCTGCGGAAAAGGCGGGACGGACGCCGGCAGAGCCGACGCCCGTCCCAATGCAAAAGGGGAACACACATGGACGTGCGTTATACGCTTGTTACGCCTTCCTGCCGCTCTTGAAGAACGCGCCGATGACCTCAATGACCACAAAGACGATCAGGTAATACACCACGTTTATCTTGTGAGAGTAGATAGCGGCGAACACCATGAACAGGGAGCACAGGATGGCCAGCACGGGCATGACCTTGCCGCGGAAGCCGGGCAGATCCCTGCGCTTCAGCAGGGCGATGTAGATGGGGATATAGATGGCGTACAGGGTGATGATGGGCAGCTCAGAAGAGTCGAACTTGAAGGGACCGAAGCCCTCCATGATGGTGCCGCCGTAGAAGTACAGCAGCCACAGGGAGCTGACCAGCAGACCGAACACGGCGGAGTTGTTGGCCATGTTGGTGTTGGCGTCCACGTTCTTGAACATGGCCAGCTTGGGGCTGTCGCTCTCGACGGCCAGATCGAACATGCCGCGGGTAACAGCCATGGTCAGGCCGTTGCAGGTGCCCCAGCAGGAGATCACAACGAACACGAAGATGGCCGCGCCGCCCACCTGACCAAAGATGTTCTGGAAGGCGATCTTGGCGCCGGCCTCGCCACCGGCCATCATGACCTCGGACTCCACCGCGCCGGCCAGGCCGACATAGTAGATCACGTACACGATGGCAACGATCACCGTACCGATCAGCAGCGCGCGGGGCATGTTCTTCTTGGAATCCTTCAGTTCGGTGCCGATGGAGGTGGCGCAGATCCAGCCCTCAAAGGCGAAGGCCAGGGAGACGATAGCGCCGAACAGGCCCTCGGTGAAGGGCATCTCGGTAACGACATTGGAGAAGTTGAACGCGGTCATGCCGCTGGTCAGACCCACGATGGTGCCGACAACGGCCATCAGCAGCAGGGGGATCAGCTTGATGATGGTGGTGGCGATGGCGAACTTACCGGCCAGCTTGGGAGCCAGAGCGTTCATGGTGTAGGTAACGATCATGAACACGCCGGCCAGCATCATGGTGCGGCCGCCTACCACGGCGTCGTCCCAGCCCATGAGCACGCCGAAGTAGCGGGCGGGCAGCCAGCTCAGCACGGACACCAGGGAGGGGTAGTAGATGACGGCCATGAACCAGCCCACATAGTAGCTGTAGGTCTTACCGCAGGAGGCGGCAGCGTAGCCCACCAGACCCTCCACGCCCTCGTGGCTTTGTGCCACGACGCCGAAGGTGCAGGCGCTGATGATCATGACGACGCCCATGATGATGAACGCCAGAATACCGACAGACAGATTACCGCCGGTCTTCGTCAGGACAGCTTCGGCCTTGAAGAACACGCCGGAGCCGATGACAGTGCCCACCACCAGTGCGATGGCTACGGGCAGGGTATATCGTTTTTCCATAATTCCGTTTTCCTTTCTGATCTCTCCTCATAATTGGATCGTGAGACTTTTCACAATCACAGCATCATTATAGCGCGTTCACGATTTATTCACAAGCCTTTTTTGTCTGTGTTTTGTAGAAAAAATCACAATATTTTTAGGTAATTCGCCAATTCGCGCTTTACACCATTAAGGTTTTTAGCGGGTTTCCGCAGAAGAAAACCGCGGCGCACCGCGGCAGGCATACAGCTGCTTAGAAAAGCGCGGAAAAAAGCAGGACCGGCGGGGCCGGTCCTGCATGGCAGGCAGAGGTCGTTATACGTTGAAGCGGAAGTAGATCATGTCGCCGTCCTTGACTATGTACTCCTTGCCCTCGGAGCGCAGCAGGCCCTTTTCCTTGGCGGCGGCCACGCTGCCGCCGCAGGCCATCATCTCGTCGAAGTTGATGGTCTCGGCCCGGATGAAGCCGCGCTCGATGTCGGAGTGGATCTTGCCGGCGGCCTGGGGAGCCTTGGTGCCCTTTTTGATGGTCCAGGCGCGGCACTCGTCCTTACCGTAGGTCAGGAAGGAGATCAGACCCAGCAGGTCGTAGCTGCACTGGATGAGACGGTCCAGACCGGACTTTTCGATGCCCAGGTCCGCCAGGAACATGGCGCGTTCCTCCGGGTCATCCAGCTCGGCGATGTCCTGCTCCAGCTTGGCGCAGATGGGCAGCACCTGGGCCCCCTCCCTGGCGGCCAGATCGCGGACGGACTGGAAGTACTTGTTGTCCTCATAGTGGGCGAAGCCGTCCTCGTCCATATTGGCGGCGTAGATGATGGGCTTGAGGCTCAGCAGGTCCGCCGTCTCGACGATGGCGCGGTCGTCCTTATCGCACGCGAAGGTGCGGGCGGACTTGCCGCTGTCCAGATGCGCCGCCAGGGCCTTGAACACCTCGGCCTCATGGAGGAACTTCTTGTCGCCCTTGGCGGCCTTCGTGGCCTTCTCCACCCGGCGGTTGACCATCTCCAGGTCCGCCATGATCAGCTCCAGGTCGATGGTCTCGATGTCGCCCAGGGGGTCCACGGGGACGTTCTGGCTGGCATCGGCCACCACGTGCATGATGTTCTCGTCATCAAAGCAGCGGACCACGTGGACGATGGCGTCCGTGCGGCGGATGTTCTCCAGGAACTTGTTGCCCAGGCCGGCGCCCTGGCTGGCGCCCTTCACCAGACCGGCGATGTCCACGAACTCGATGACGGCGGGGGTCTTTTTGTCCGGCTGGTACATCTCCGCCAGCTTGTCCAGCCGTGGGTCCGGCACGGCCACCACGCCCACGTTGGGCTCGATGGTGCAGAAGGGGTAGTTGGCGCTCTCTGCCCCGGCGTTGGTGATGGCGTTGAACAGGGTGCTTTTGCCAACATTTGGTAATCCGACGATACCTAATTTCATCTCTTCATTTTCTCCTTTATTTTCGAGGAAGAAAGTTGCGGAATGACGGTTCAATCTCGCGATTTTTAGAACTTTCTTCAATTATAAACTTTTTGACGGGTGATTTACTCACCTTTTACTCACCTTTTTACGCGCTTTTTGCTTCTTCAAATTGACGCACAGCTTGAAAGAGGGAGTCATCAGTCACATGGACGTATTTGTCCATCGTGGTCTTGATACTGGCATGACCCAACAGCTTCTGCAACACCTTGGGAGGCATCCCGCGCTCGATTGCCCGTGTAGCATAGGTATGGCGTAAAGCGTGCATACAGAAGTGCTCTATACCCGCCCGGTCACACAGCTTATACAGGTGCGTATCATAGCTGCTGTTCTTTGCGGGCATTCCGGTACGGAAGTTGATAAAGACAAGGTCGCGCATATTCATCTTTGTCTTTTCCGCTGTTCGCCGGTCAACGTAGGTCAGCACTTTATCCAGTTCGGGGGCTTCTTTGCGGTATTCCCGGACTTGATACAAGTCCCACAGGATTTGATAGGCAGTATCCGTTAACGGTATCGTGCGGTAGCTTTTCTTGGTTTTCGGAGGTCCTGCCCGCCACTCCTGCTGCTTATAGCGGAACTCCAACGTCTTGTTAACCGTCAGCGTGTGCCGTTCCCAGTCAATAGCGTCCCATGTCAGGCCAATCATTTCGCCGGTACGCAAGCCTGTCTCCAAAATCAAGGCGTACTGTGCGTAGTTGTGGGAGTGCTTTGCCGCCTCCATGAACTTCGCCTGTTCCGTGACCGTCAGAAAGTGGATTTCGTCCGGGGCTTTTACAGGGGCTTCAAACCGTACCCCGTCCAACGGGTGTGTGTCAATCAGCCCGTTTTCCTTGGCAGCCTTGAACATCGTCCCCATCGTGATATAGGTCTGTCGGATAGTCGAACCTGCATAGGAGGCGATCATGCTGTTAAGTACAGTTTTGCAGTGCATGGGCTTCACGTCCGTCAGCAGCATATCGCCTAATATGGGCTTTACATTTTTTTCATAACGCTCCCGATAGTTCCGTATGGTGTTCGCAGCTAAGCCGGTGAGCAGATTTTCTCGCCAAAATGTTTCCCATGCGTTTACCGTCATAGGGACAGGCTTCGGCTTTGCCGACGGGTACAGTTGATGAAACTGCTGCTCTTTCTGCCAGTTTTGGGCATCCCTCAAATTCTGAAAGCACTTTTCCGTACGCTTTCCTGCTTTGTCTGTGCATCGTGCGTAGTACAGGCCATCTTTTCTTTGACCTATACCTTTTCCAAGCTCTTTTCCTTTCAAACTTTTTCCCATATTTAGCTCCTCTCTGCCACAGAGAAATGAGCCATGTAACGCGATAATTGTACCACGGTAGCTTCACTTTCTCAATAGATAAACGGTATTTTTCTTGACTGCAAGGTGCAAAAATGCCCTGTCACACAGCGGCGACAGGGCATCCCGCGCCCATCAAACGACGAAGCGGCTGGAAAGATATTCCTCAAATTCTTTGCGTTTGACTAACTTTTTGCTGCCAACATACAGCACGAAAGGGCAACCATCTTCCCGCAGCATAGCATCAATGCGGTTGATACCGATGTTGGAGTATGCAGCGGCTTCCTTGATAGTAAGTAATAGCTTTTTGTCAATAGGGATACGTGAGTCTGAATCCATGGCGTTCACCTTTAGAGTGTCTTGTCGTCAAAAAGAAACGCCTGAAATACCGTCCCGTCATGGAGCAAAAAGCGCCCACGCGACGTTTTAGGGATGCGGTCAGATGCATCCGTACTGTCAAGGATGATTTGAGAAAGGATGTTATCTGCTCGTCCGCAGATGCGGCAGTCGATGTTATTTTTGATCTGCCCCGCAAGGATGTTGGCGTCAGGCCGCTGCGTAGCCAAAATCAAATGGATACCAAAAGCGCGCCCCTGCCGTGCGATGGTTGCCAGCCTGCTCTCCACCTGCGCGACCTGCTCTTTCTGTTCTTTGCTCAAGCCGGTCTTGTCCAACACCTCTGCTACCTCATCGCAGGCGAAGATGTAGCGGGGCAAGTCTTCGTTCATGGCGGCGTTGTACTCACCCAAATTGGCGCAGCCAGTATTCTTGAAAAGCTGTTTGCGTTCCTCCAAGGTAGCAAGAAGTTCGTCAAGCAGAGGCACCAGTTCCTCCAAGACAAGGCAAAAGCGGCAATGTTCGTGCCAAACGGCGGGGTAATCCACGCCGCCCTTAAAGTCCGCAACGCAGACCACCGCGCCCTTTTTGATGGACTCCATCACGAGCAGCTTGAGCAAAACGCTTTTCCCACTGCCGGTAGAGCCCCCAAGAAGGATGTGTGGAGTTGTCGCCAAGTTCACTGTTACAAGTCCGGCAAGGCCGCGTCCCAGCACCAGCACAAAATCCTCGCTGCTCAGGTATCGGTTTGCCCATGGGAGTATGGCAGGCAGCGCACCGCTGGCTGGGACAACTCTCAGTTGCACGGTACGGTTATTCACTCCCTGCTCAATAGACACGATATTGATATTCAGTGCACTTTCCAGCTTTTCGCGATAGTCCTCAAATTGCGCGAGATATACGCCGTGATTGAGAAAAGTCAGCACCTCCACAGTTTCATCTTCCTTGTGTCGGTTGATGAGGACGGGATATTCTCCCGCTGCGTTTTTGAGCCCTATACGCTGAATGTCCCGTGTGATGGAGAGAAACCCACGCGGCAATCCCGCCGCAGCCGTTCCCAAAACCACCAGCATTACGCCGAAGATGGTAAATGCCATCCCGTACAAGCCACGCTCAAACGCGGCCAGTGCTCCATCGGGCACACTCAGCATCGTCATGAGGAACAGCAGCGCGAAAACGACCGCAACAACGATTGCCCGTGTCCGCGTCTGACGATCTGAGCGAATATTTCTCATCCCGCTTTTGATGAAGTGCCACAGCACCTTGATTTTGAAATCCGTTGTCATAAAATTCTCCTGTTTATATTTGCGCTTGTAACGGTAACGAAGAGGGTGAGGGTAATACTAACCTCACCCTCTGCACTGTCCGAATTTTGTCATTCCGATAATGGCAGTTTCTCCAATGCCTCTGCCCGAAGTTCGTTGTAGCCTGCGTATCCCGTCATCGATTGTGTATACCTACAGAAGCGGTCACCATCGCGGAAACAATAAGTAACATCCGTCAGGCGGCGGAAAAACTGCTCTATTGTGTCAGATTTTTGCATATTTGGGGGAACCATTAGAACATATAGTGTTTCTGGAGGAAATATGGATGCGATGTAAACCTCGTTCCAAAGTGCAAAAATATTGGCATAGCGGGCATGGATTTGGGACTTATACTTGTCCAAAATTGAAAGTAGCACTCCGTAGGGAATGTTTCCCTTGAACTCGTCCAAAAACAGAATGGGTTGCCCCCGATAAAGGTCAAATCCACCGTTTAGATAGTCGGTGACGTGGTAGATTTCATCCTCGCCGTACTTCTCACAGAACTCTACATATTTGTAGGATTTCCCCGTACCGGAGTCGCCCACTAAATAATGTGAATTAATTTCCCGCGCCACAGGCGTTTTACGGCGCTTGCGATCCATGTACTCGGCTATTACCATACGTTCATACCGGCGAAAACGGAACTCTTGTCGAAATATCTCCTCAGGCGTCAGCCCGGCATCCAGCAAAGCAGCGATTTCGTCCAAGTCACTGCGCTTGCCCTGCGCCGCCTTGATTTCGCCGTGACGGACGATGCAAATGACCTGCTCACTCTTTTCATCAAAAGGTGGTTGTTTTTCAATATAGGATTCTGCCTGCTTTTTGGTGCCCTTGGTGACCTCAAAATGCGCCCCTGCAGCATAACTGGATTTAACCGTAGAGAACCTCATGGCTTTGGCGTCTTCCAGTACCATGTGAATATGAGGCAGACCATCCGCCGAAACGCAGTAAGCCCATGCTCCTGTTCGATCTGCGCCACCTATCAGCCACTCATCGCGTAGGCGGGAACACACTTCCTCAGGTGTGCCCGCATATCCGTGTTCAGCCGGATTATTCAGAACTGCAAACCACGACTTTGTAACGGTATCTTTCACTGCTGCTTTCCTTTCCCGGTAAGGGCAGCCACAAACCAGCCTCTACCGTTTTTCAAATTGTGCAAATTCCGGTCTTGACCGCCCCAAATAGGGGAGCCCACGGAGACTTTTTGTGAAGCCCCGCGGGCTCTGACGGGGGCGGTCGAGTCAGAATTTTGCTACATGTACATTATCAGCCGTGACAGTAATGATGGGCTTCTTGTCGATGTAATATAGATGAATCTCCAGCTCCTCAAATTCAACGTGCGGCATCTTGTCGACCGTCGCGTCATCGATACGGGCATCTCCGGGGACCGATACCCGCAAAGTCATGTACTGCCTGTCCTGACAGAAAACCGTATAGTAGCATCCTTCCACTTTGTCGGTCTTCTTCCCCCCTTCGTAAACATACTTGGGCGCGATATTGGTAAGTACAATGCGGCGGCCAAGCGTCGCCTTAGCGTCGATTTTCAGATCCCTAAGCTTAATCATAATTAAATCCTCCATAAAGAATTTGGTGTTTTTAGAACTTTTCAACGGCCATTGAGTGCAGCTTTCTTGCTGTTGCCACTACTATACCACCTTTTTCCGAGTATGTAAGAACCCAAGATTTGCTCATTCTTTATCTTCCTAAAGTTTTGTAAACCAACAAACGGCGAGATAGATTGTCTTCAATCCATCTCGCCGCTTGTTTATACTCACCTCCTCTTTTTGAGCATTCCACAAAACACCTCAAAGGGAACTCCAAAGCCATCTGCGACACGCTCCAACGTATCCACATTAGGCTTGTTTTTCACCTTGCCGCAGGCATAACGCTCAATATTACAATAGGTGCGGAGGCTCACTCCTGCCCGATCAGCAGCCTCTGCCTGAGTGAGTCCCAAATTTTCACGGTGCTTTCGTACAAGCGTATCGTACTTATACGCCATCCTTGCTTACTCCAAAACAGCAGGATTACAAAGGGTGCGTTCATAATCGGGTTTATTCTATGCGCAGCTTGCATACTGCTTTTTGTATCGTACTCGTGTACTGTTCGAACTCCATTCAAATGTATAACCGTTAATGCACTCTCCTTAAATGCACCCAGTTACCCCAAAATCTTCATCCGTTTTGACCATAATGGCGAAAACTTAGAGGCGATTTCTCTCCTTTCGCTTGTACTTAGTCATCCCTTCTCCAAGTACAAGAAGTGAACAAAAGTATAAAAAAAGACAATTACCCCGCAAATGGGATAATTGTCAAATAGTACGGTGACTTGAAAACGGTGCTAATGCACCTCATTAAAAAACAGCTTCGTAATTATAATTCTATATTACCATATATCGTGCAGTTGTCAAGTGGAAATCTCAATAAATTGTGTTTCATTCCCTATACGACCGCATGACTTGCAGAACGGCGGCCTTTTGTGTGTCGGTCAGCACTTTCCATTCTTTCAGCAGTTCCCGTACCTCCGGCGATACCTCCACCATTTCGTCTTGCGCGAAGAACTGTGCCACGGTGATACCGAACGCGCCGCATAAAGCCTCCAACGTGGACACGCTGGGAAGCGTACCACGGCGGAAAATATTAGAAACCGTATTGGGCGACAACTTCGCCTCTTTTGCGATTCGATAGTCCGACCAGCCGCGCTCCTGCTGAAGCTGCCTTAATTTCTGCAAAACGTCCATACAGCACCTCACTTGTTGGATATATTATATCCTCAAGCATGGTGCTATAAAAATATCATAGTTGTGACTTGCATAGCGCACATAATGGTGATACACTAAGCACAGCAATACAACAGAAAGGGAGGAATTTCCATGAAAAGGATAGGTATGCTCTTGCTGACACTGGCGATGCTGCTTTCCCTCGCTGCCTGTGGGGCGAAAGATACACAGACCATCAAGGCCGAGGAGAAGCAGGGCACAGAACAGACTGCCTCAGGTACGGCAGCGAACGAAAACCAGCCCGCCGCTGATCTGCAAAAGCCGGAGGACAAAACGATTACGCCGGGCGCGGGTGATGGCGGTGATAAGCAGGAAGAAACCAAGACCGATGATACCAAGAAGGACGAGCAGAAACCCGACACATCCAAGAAGGACGATGTAAAGCAGGATGAGCAGAAGCCCGCTGACACTGCCAAGGACACCACGCCTGAGAGCAAAGCCGAAACGCCCAACTACGGCAACGGCAGTCTGACCACCAGCCAAGTCAAGGAAATGCAGCGGTGGTATGGTGTCAGCGCAGATGGTCAGTGGGGTGCAGGCTCCAAGAAGGCCGCCGGTGGCCGCACCGCTGATGAGGCGTGGGCATACTACCAGAGCAACAAGCAGATTACCACACCCGAAACTCCTTCTGGCGGTAACACTGGCAACACCGGTAACACCGGTAACACTGGTAACACCGGTTCCACGGGAGGTGGCTCCACGACTCCTATTACTCCTCCTGAACCCGCCAAGCCCACCAAAGCGAACATTGACCGTGAGAAGGCAATGCGTGTTGGCAACGAGTACGCCATCAGCATTGGTTTTACCGACAACTGGGATGGCGCATCCAGCTGTTTTCCTCCTATTTTTCTGGAGCGCGATTGTCCTGAGTCCTGTTGGAATCAGGAATGGGTCGAATCTACAATAAAGCAGGCTGTTGACTATGTGAAAGAGCGTGTTGAGGCTGCGGGTCGCTGGCACCCCGAAGACCCTCGCTACGTTATGAGTGTCAACTGTGTTGTTAATTGGAACGCCTCTGCTGGATACCATGAGATTTACGTATATTATGCCGCATGAAAAGAGGAAGCTCTCAGCTTTTGCTGAGGGCTTCCTGCTTTTTATATGTGTTACATGGCTCGTCCTTGGCACTCACCTTTTACTCACCTTTTTGCTGGGGAGATACATTGATTTACATGGACTTATGTGAGCCAAAAAGTTTTGAATTTCTCAAAACATGGAGATATATGGATATTTATGAAGATACTTTGCCGATGGGAGCACCCTCGATACCCAGCTTCATAAGGTGAGCCTCCTTTGTATTTCTGTCCGGCGCAGGGGGCCGGGGAAGTTGTTTCTCAACTTGATATAATACCATTTTTTGCGTGGAAACGCAAGGGCGGGCGCAAAAAAGTGCGCCGCCTTTCGCACGAAAGGCGGCGCAGCCATATGTGTTATGCCAGGAAGCCCTTGAGGATCGTCTCCTCCGCTTGTTCGGGGGTCAGGCCGAGGGTCTCCAGCTTCAGCAGCTGGTCGCCGGCGATCTTGCCGATGGCGGCCTCGTGGATCAGCTGGGCGTCGGGACAGTTGGCGGTGATGGCCGGGACGGACTCGATGCGGGCGTCGCCCATGATGATGCTGTCGCACTGAACGTGGCCGAAGCACTGGGCGTTGCCCACCATGACGGGGTGGAAGATCTGGTGGGAACGGTCCTGGGCCACGCTGCGGGAGATGACGCGGCCGCGGGCGTCGTGGCCGTTGAGCTCGATACGCATATCGCTCTCGGCCTCCTGAGCGCCGTGGGTCAGCAGGCGCTCCGTGACCACCACCTCGCTGCCGGCTTCGCAGAAGAAGTCCGTCTCGCGCTTGGTGGAGTCGATGCCGCGGATCTGGATCGTCTCCATCTGCATGGTGGCGTTCTCGCCCAGGTAGACCACGGTCTTGGGGTTCATGATGTTGCCGCCGGTCTGGCCGGGGTCTTTCTCGCCGAAGTGCTTTTCCACATAGCGGACCTTGGAATTTTTGCCGATGTGGATGCCGTCGTGGCGGCTTTCGTCGCAGCCGGAGTTGTGGATGCCGCAGCCGGCGATAATGTCCACGTCGCAGTCGTCGCCCACATAGAAGTCGTTATAGACCAACTCACTGAGGCCGCTGTGGCTGATGATGACGGGGATGTAGCATTTCTCACCCTTGGTGCCGGGCTTGATGCGGATGTCAATGCCGGACTTTCCGTCGCTGCGGGGATCGATAGCAATGTGCTCGGTGGACTGACGGGCCTCGCAGCCGGAGTCCTTGCGGATATTGAAGGCGCCCACAGGCTTGCCGGTCAGATCGGCGATCTTTTCCAGCAAAGCGGCGTCGATATCGGTGATCATTGCGCGCCCTCCTTTCTCTCCAGTACGGGACAGCTGCCCAGCGTGTCGGCCAGGATCAGGGGGAAAATCTCCTCCGTGGTGCCGCGGTGTGCGATCTGGCCGCCGGCGATGACGACGATCTCGTCGGCCAGCTTGATAATGCGCTCCTGATGGGAGATGATGACCATGGTGGCCGCGCCCTCCCGGTGGATCTGCTCGAAGGTCTCGGTCAGCCGGGCGAAGGACCACAGGTCGATGCCGGCCTCCGGCTCATCGAAGATCATCAGCTGGCCGCGGCGGGCCAGGATGGTGGCGATCTCGATGCGCTTGACCTCGCCGCCGGACAGAGACACGTCCACCTCGCGGTCCAGGTAGTCGTTGGCGCAGAGGCCAACCTTGGTAAGATAGGCGCAGCACTTGTCCTTGCTGAGCTTGTCCTCGCCCGCCGCCAGAAGCAGCAGGTCATGGACGGTGATGCCCTTGAAGCGGGGCGGCTGTTGGAAGCCGTAGCTGATGCCGCGCTTGGCGCGCTCGGTGATGGACAGGTCCGTCACGTCCTCGCCGTTGTACAGCACGCGGCCGGAGGTGGGCTGCACCAGGCCCATGATGACCTTGGCCAGGGTGGTCTTGCCGCCGCCGTTGGGGCCGGTGAAGACGACCAGCTTATGGTCGGGGATGGTGATGGATACGTTTTTCAGGATGTCCTGCTCCCCCTCGGGGGTGGACACCCGGTAGCAGATATTCTGCAATTCCAGCATGGGATGGTTCTCCCTTCTCTGAACGTTTGTATTGTGGCTGTTCACACCAGC
>ERZ791887.1776-NODE-1776-length-13346-cov-4.564818_pt1 | contig 13346 bp, 15 predicted proteins | sample MGYA00510157_ERZ791887 | MGnify/ENA primary metagenome ERZ791887 (study PRJEB30046, sample SAMN00792112) | human gut metagenome | study: EMG produced TPA metagenomics assembly of the A metagenome-wide association study of gut microbiota in type 2... | reverse complement strand
TGCCGGTGGCAATCATACCACTGTTAAAAGCTGCTGAGCGTCAGCGAAGCTGAGGGGGTGCGCTACGAAATATGGGTGCGCTGCAAAATACGGACGACACCCTCTCAGTCAGCCCGTTCGGGCTGCCAGCTCTCCCAGAGGGAGAGCCAAGGGCGCTTCGCGCCGGAGGCGTGGGGCGCTCGACCGGGTGCTTCTTAAAATCCGGGGTTACGGGCGGATGCTATCCGCCCCTACGGTTGGCGTGTGCGGAAAAGATTGTCAATTGACAGAACAGAAAAAATATGCTAGAATACTGGAAAGTTACCTGCCGCTAACTGAATTTGGGGTTAGCGGCGGTCATCAATACGAAAGTTAGCTTTGCCTAACTAGATGCGAGGATGCCTATGATGATGAATAAACGACTGATTGGCACAGTCAAAGAAAGCAAGAAATACATTGCCGGAAACGTCTTCTTCCAGTGGGTTTCTCTGTGCGCCAACATTGTGATGATGGCGGCGATTGCCTTGCTGCTTCAGGGGTTGTACCATGGGTCAGCCGGGAGCGGGGAGATAGCCATGACGGCGGCCATTGGCGTGGCAGCGGTTGCGGTGCGGTATGCCTGCACCGTTGCGTCCAGCCGGATGCGTTTCCTGTCCTCCAGGGCGGTGAAGAAAACCCTGCGGGAGATGATTTACGGAAAGCTCCTGCGGTTGGGCAGCGCCTACCGGGAGCGGGTGAATACCTCGGAAGTGGTGCAGATTGCGGTGGAGGGCGTGGAGCAGCTGGAAACGTACTTCGGCGCGTATCTGCCCCAGTTCTTTTATGCCATACTGGCACCGCTGACCCTGTTTGCGGTGCTGAGCTTTGTAAATCTGCCCAGCGCCATTGTGCTGCTGGTGTGCGTGCCCCTCATTCCGGTGACCATCGTGGTGATTCAGCGGTGGGCGAAGAAGCTGCTCAACCGCTATTGGGGTCAATATACCGCTCTGGGTGATACCTTCCTGGAAAATTTGCAAGGGCTGACCACCACCAAGATTTATCAGGCGGACGAAATGAAGCACCGGGAAATGAACGAGCAGAGCGAGCATTTCCGCAAGATAACCATGAAGGTGCTGACCATGCAGCTCAATTCCATCACCGTGATGGATGTCATTGCCTATGGAGGCGCTGCTCTGGGGGTGATTTTGGCTGCTACCCAGCTGCGGGCAGGGCGCGTGGATTTGGCGGGCAGTCTGCTTATTATTCTGCTGGCGGCGGATTTCTTCTTGCCCATGCGGATGCTTGGTTCCTACTTCCACATTGCCATGAACGGTATGGCGGCTTCCGACAAGATTTTCCGGCTGCTGGATTTGCCCGAACCGGAGCAGAAGCAGAGGGAAGTACCGGCAGACTGCACCATCGCCTGCAAGAATCTCCATTTTGCTTATGAGCCGGAACGGGAGATTCTCCACGGTGTGGATATGTACTTCCCCAAGGGCAGCTTTACGGCGCTGGTGGGGGCATCCGGCTGCGGTAAATCCACCGTGGCGGCAATCTTCATGGGGCGGAACAAGGGCTATACCGGGGATGTGACCATTGGCGGCGTGCCCCTTTCGGAAATTTCCGAGGGGAGCCTTATGAAAGCCGTTACCGATGTCTCCCATCAGAGCTATCTGTTCAAGGGTACTGTCCGGGAAAATCTGAAAATGGCAGCGCCCCAGGCAGGAGACGACCGGCTGTGGCAGGTGTTGGAGCAGGTGAACCTGGCAGACTTCCTCCGGGGGGAAAAGGGACTGGACACCCCCTTGCAGGAGAAGGGAGGCAACCTGTCCGGCGGCCAGTGCCAGCGGCTGGCATTGGCGCGGGCGCTGCTCCATGACAGCCCGGTGTATATCTTTGACGAGGCAACCTCCAATATCGATGTGGAGAGCGAAAACGAGATTATGACCCAGATTCACCGACTGGCAAAGTCCAAAACCGTCATCCTGATTTCCCACCGCCTTGCCAATGTGGCGGACGCAGACAACATTTATGTGATGGACAGGGGCAGCGTGGTGGAAAGCGGCAGCCACAGGGCACTTGTGGAGCGCGGCGGCGCGTATGCCAAGCTTTGGAACGCCCAGCAGGAGCTGGAAAGCTACGCAAAGGGAGGAGAAGAAGAATGAAGCGAAGCGGATTTCAGGTGATGAAAAAGCTCATCGGTCTGGTAAGACCCCTGAGCGGCTATATGATTCTTGCAGTCACCATGGGGCTTGTGGGACACCTGTGCGCCACGTTTATTACGGTGTTTGGCGGCTTTGCCATTGTGGCCGTTCTCAAGGGAGCTGCCACAGCGGCTATTTTCGGGACGGTGGCGGTGTTTGCCCTGGTGCGGGGCGGCCTGCGCTACGCAGAGCAGGCCTGCAACCATTTTATTGCGTTTAAGCTGCTGGCACTGATTCGGGATAAGGTGTTTGGAGCGCTGCGCAGGCTGTGCCCGGCCAAACTGGAGGGCAAGGACAAGGGTGACCTGATTTCGGTGATTACCTCGGACATTGAACTGCTGGAGGTGTTCTATGCGCACACCATTTCCCCCATCTGCATTGCCTTTTTGTTTACGGTGGTGATGGTCTGCTTTATCGGCTCTTATCATCCGGCATTGGGATTGCTGGCATTGGCGGCCTATGGCGCAGTGGGAATCCTCATCCCCCTGCTTACCGCAAAGCTCAGCGGCGACAGTGCCATGCGTTTCCGCACCAAGTCCGGCAAGCTCTCCGCCTATGTGCTGGACAGCCTGCGGGGCTTGCCCGAAACCATCCAGTACGGTCAGGGGCAGGCGCGGATGGATGCAATGAACGCCCAGACCGATGCCATCGCCAAGGAAGGGGAGCAGATGAAGCGGACGGAGGGGAGAAACACCGCCGTTACCGGCACGGTGATTTTGATGTTCGACCTGGCAATGCTGTTTGCGTCTGCTGCGCTGCTGGACTTTGAGGGCTGCCTGATTACCACCCTGGCCATGATGAGTTCTTTCGGCCCTGTCACCGCCCTGGCAGCACTGGGCGCAACGCTGCAAAGCACACTGGCGGCGGGCAACCGGGTGCTGGATATTTTAGAGGAGCACCCTGTGGCAGAGGATATCACCGGCAAGGAGCCTATTTCCTTCCACGGCGCGGCAGCAAACCATGTGACCTTTGCCTATGACAACGAAACCATCCTGAACGATTTTTCCATCGACGTTCCCGAGGGAAAGGTCACCGGAATCATTGGCCGTTCCGGTTCCGGAAAATCTACCCTCTTAAAGCTTCTGATGCGTTTCTGGAAGGTGCAGGAGGGAACGGTGGCGATTTCCGGCAGAAGTGTGGAGGAAATCAACACAGAGAACCTGCGTCAGATGGAGAGCTTTGTCACCCAGCAGACCCACTTGTTCCACGATTCCATCCGCAACAATCTGCGTATTGCAAAGCAGGATGCCACCGACGAGGAGCTGATTGCTGCCTGCAAGAAGGCTTCCGTCCATGACTTTATTATGGGGCTTCCCAAGGGCTATGACACGGAGGTGGGCGAGCTGGGAGATACCCTGTCCGGCGGCGAACGCCAGCGGCTGGGACTGGCCAGAGCCTTTTTGCATGATGCGCCCTTCCTGCTGCTGGACGAGCCTACTTCCAACCTGGACAGCCTCAACGAAGCGGTGATTCTGAAGGCGCTGCACGAGGGCTGCCGGGAGAAGACCGTGGTGCTGGTGTCCCACCGGAAGTCCACCATGGGCATTGCGGACAAGGTTTATTCCGTGGAGCAGGGGAGGGTGAGCTGATGGACGCGGCAACCAAACGGGAGCGGGAGAAGGAAGTGGTCTCGCTGATGATTTCCCTGTACTGCCGCAAAAAGCACGGCGGCAAGACCCTCTGCCCGGAATGCGCAGCGCTGGATGATTATGCCCGAAGCCGGAGCGACCACTGCCCCTTTATGGAGACCAAGACCTTTTGCTCCAATTGCCGGGTGCATTGCTATCAAAAGGATATGCGGGAGAAAATCCGGGAGGTCATGCGCTTTTCCGGACCACGGATGATTTTTTATCACCCGGTAATGGCCATTCGCCATGTGGCGGAATCCCGCAAAGAGAAAAAGAGACTGGAGGAAAGCAAGTGAAAAAGATACTGTACTTACTGTTGGGATTTGTAGGATTGGGGCTGGGGGCACTTGGGGCGGTGCTGCCGATGCTTCCCACATTCCCGTTTTTGATGCTGGCGGCGTTTTGTTTCGCCCGGTCATCGGAGCGGGCAGACCGCTGGTTCAAGGGAACAAAGCTGTATCAGGAGAACCTCAAGGATTTTGCGGCCGGAAAGGGCATGACTGCAAAAACAAAGGTGCGCATTATGGTGACGGTGACGCTATTGATGACCGTGGCGCTGGTGGCCATGGGGGGCAAGGGCGTTGTGGCTGGCTGTGTGGTGCTGGGGTTCGTTTGGGCGTTCCATATGGTGTATTTCATCTGGGTTGTGAAAACCATCCCGGCGTAAAAATGGTATAAAAAGAGCGGGTCTGATTCTCTGGGTGAGGGAATCAGACCCGCCTTTGTCTGCCGGTGCAGGGGTGGATAATGGAACTGTTCTCTGACCGCCGAGGGGGCTGGTTCATTCTCCAATCCCGTACAGTCGTTTGCCGTTTTCCAGGGTGATGGCTTCTATCTCCTCCACGGAAAGCCCCCGGATGGCGGCCAGCTTTTCGGCCACCAGCCCCAGGCGGCTGGGGTCATTGCGTCTGCCCCGGAAAGGCTCCGGGGACATATAGGGGCAGTCGGTTTCCAGCACAATGCGCTCCAGGGGAATCTGGGATGCCACCTCCACGGCCTTGCGGGCGTTTTTGAAGGTCAGCACGCCGCCGAATCCGATGTACCAGCCCTTTTTTATCAGCACCTTTGCCATTTCCAGAGAGCCGGAATAGCAATGGAACACGCCTTTTACCGCCGGGAACGCCTCTACGATATTCATTCCGTCCTCGTGGGCCTCCCGTTCGTGGACGATGACGGGAAGTCCCAGCTCCTGCGCCAAGGCCATCTGCATCCGAAATGCTTTTTTCTGAATATCCCGGGGGATATCCTCATAGTGATAGTCCAGGCCAATCTCTCCGATGGCCTTCACCTTTGGGTTGCCCAGCGCCATTGCCCGGTATGCTTCAATGGCGGCTTCGGTTACCTCGTCTGCCGCGTCTGGATGAGAGCCAACGGCGGCATACACATAGTCCTGCTGGGCGGCCAACGCTGCGGCGGCCCGGGAGGAGGCAAGACTGCATCCGGGATTCATCACAAGCCGGATGCCCTGGGTTGGCAGCGCGTCCAGCAGTGCCGAGCGGTCTTCGTCAAATGCCCGGTCGTCCAGGTGGGCATGGGTGTCAAAAATCATGAAGAATCCTTCTTTCTGTCTCGTTTTCCTGACCAATGACGGCCACCAGACAGCCCCGCCAGGTGAACACCCGGGAGTCATCCGGGGAAAAATCGGTGCGGTTGGGGAAGCCGGTCAGCCCGGCACCGGTGCATTTTGCGGCAGCCTCTTTCAGCACCCACAGCGCCAAAAAGGCTCGCTGGGGATCCTCTGCCCGGTGAAACCGCTGCTGCTCCTGGGGGGAGAGGATCCGGCTGACAAGGGAAAACCGCACCGCCCGGTCAAGCTCCTCAGCGTCAATGCCCACCGGGCGGCGGGAGAGGGCGCAGAAAGCATGGCGGTCGGTGTGGCTGATGGAAAAATGATAGGGGGAATTTTCAAAAAAAGGCTTGCCCCGGACGCTGAGGAGGATATTGGGCAGCGCCTCTCCGGTTTCCTCCCGATAGAGGGCTTCCAATAGCTTCCGTCCTGCCTCGTGGCCGGAGCAGCCACGAATTTCACTGCTTCCCAGTCTCATCTGGCATCAATAATGTCGTCGTCATTGCCAGTGGGATGCGTGCGGCCTTTTGCCAGGTCAAGCACATTGCCGATGCCAATGAGCAGCACCACAATGCCGCACAGTACCACCACAAACCGGGATACCGCCAGAGGCATCAGCAGCAGCACCGCGCCGGCGATGGTCAACAGGGTGGAGGTAACCTGGTCATGGGCGGCGAAGGGGTCAGTGTAGCCCCGCACGGCCTGCATGATGAGCAGAATGCCAATGAGGCGCATGGTCTGCTTTTCCAGGGACACGGGACTGCGGAGAATGGAGAAGCCCAGCACCAGCAGGATGGCGGCCCCGGCCAAATTCCAGTAGTCCTTTTTCAGCTGCATTTCGCGGAGGAAGCTTACCAGCTTCCCGATGCCCACCAGGACAATTACAATGCCAATGAGCCGTGCAATGGTGACAGTCAGTGTGCCGGGATTGCATATCAGCACCAAACCCAGCACACAGGTGAGGGCGGGCTTGACCCAGGGACGGATATCAAAGGAATTTTTCATCACAAAACCCTCCTGAATTGGAAATATTTGCGGTTATTTTACTCTGTTTTTTGCCCCGTGTCAATGGAAGAATAGACGATAATCAAGAAAAATCATGATGCAGCGCAGCGGTTTGCACTACGCCCCTGCGACCCCTACAGTTCGGACAGGGGAGCCATCGCCATTTATCGGACAGCCCACGCAGTGGGCGTTTCTGCGTCACTAAAAAAGGAGGAAGGAAATGGAAATGGAACAGGAACAGATGCCTCATCGGCTGAGTCTTTCCGAGCGGAAGAAGCTCACCGTCACCGGGGTGAAAGAGGTGATCAGTTTTGAGGAGACGGCGGTCATCTTGCAGACCTGCATGGGACTTTTGACTGTCCAGGGAAGTCAGCTCCAGTTAAAAACCCTCTCGCTGGAGGGCGGCCAGGTGGAGGTGGAGGGTACAATTACGGCGCTGCATTACGAGGAGCCGAAGCAGAGCGGCGGCTGGTTCAGCCGGTTGCTTGGATGACGCCCCCGGCGCTTGCCCTCCAGCGGTTTGGGGCGGCGTGCCTGCTGGGGGTGGGATTGGGACTGTGGTACGATTTCCTCCGCCCCCTGCGTCCCCGCAATACTGCCCTGAGCGACCTAGTGTTTCTGGCGGTGACAGGATGGGTGTGGCTGTTTCTCGCCCTCCGGGTTTGCGGCGGTGACCTGCGGGTGGGGTACTCTGCCGGGCTTGCAGTAGGGGGACTAATGTGGGAGCTGACAGCGGGACGGCTGCTGCGACCTGTTTTTCGTGGATTTTGGTGCTTCATGAAGCGAATTTGGACGCTTGCACTGTGGCTTCCAAAAAAATTTTTGGAATTTTTGAAAATTTTATTTGCATCTGGGCAAAAATGGGTTACAATATATCGCAACGGCAGTCGAATGCGTCGGCAGCCGCATGGAGGTGTCAATCATGGCAGAGAACAAGCTGAAAATCGGAAAGGTGCAGGTGGTGCTGTTTCGGAGCAGCCGCCGGGTGACAATGATGTTAGCCATCGTCCTGGGATTCACGGTCATCGCCCTGGGTGCGCTGAGCTTTGTGGATCATTGCATGGCTGCAAAGACCGAAGAACTCCGCAGTCAGGCAGCGCAGATTGAATACGAGAATCAGGTGCTGTCGCACAACATTGCGGATTTGGGCTCTGCCAAGAGCGTGGAGCGCATTGCCCAGCAAGAGCTGGGGCTCGTTCCCAAGGATGCCATCCTGATTGAAGCGCAAGTCAAATAATGGAGGAAATAAAGCAAACTATGGAGTTAACCGTTGGAGCCGTACTAGAGGGGAAAGTCAAATCCATCACCAATTTTGGCGCTTTTATTGCCCTGCCGGAAAATAAGACCGGCATGGTACATATTTCTGAAGTCGCCAATGCCTATGTCAGTGACATTCGCCAGCATCTGACCGAGGGTCAGGATGTGAAGGTGATGGTCATTGGCAATGAAAACGGAAAAATCAACCTGTCCATCAAGCGCCTGGAGCCAAAGCCCCAGCGAGAGGGCAGCAGACCGGATTTCCGCAGCAACCGCCCTGCCGGTTCCCGCCCCAATTTCGGTCAGAACCGTCCCAGCGCCAAGCCTGCCCCTGTTCAGAATGCCGCTCCCAAAACCGCTGACCAGCTGTTCGAGGAGAAACTGAAGGCCTTTATGTCGGAATCCGACAGCAAGATTTCTTCCATTAAGCAGTATTCCGAGCATCGCACCAAGAGCAGAAGAAGATAAAAAAGGCGGGCTGCCTCCGGGCAGCCCGTTTTTAATGACGCAACGAACCTTGTACCAATACGTTGGTGTATGAACCCGCCCGGTGACGAGCCAAGGTGGAAACCAAAAGTGTAGGGGTCGCCAACCTGGCGACCCGTGCGGCTGCGCCGCTGGCGGGCGGCTTTGAGCCGCCCCTACAGGGTACAGTGATTCTACGTTGTAGGGGAGGCTCTTAGCCTCCCGCTGGCACGAAGTGCCCTTGGCTCCCCCCATTGGGGGAGCTGCTGAGCGCAGCGAAGCTGAGGGGGTGCAGTGCGTTGAATGGTATGGTCTTATGGTTTTACACAGCCCTTGTAGGGGTCGCCAACCTGGCGACCCGCTGGCACGAAGTGCCCTTGCCTCCCCTGAAAGGGGAGGTGCCGAACGAACGTGAGGCGGAGGGGTTTGTCCGTTAAACTGAGCAAGAAAACCCCTCAGTCAGCCCGTTCGGGCTGCCAGCTCCCCTTTCAGGGGAGCCAAGGCGGCTGCGCCGCTCGGGTCGCCATTCAACAGGGCGCTCTGTAGCGTGAGCTTCGGGAGGCTAAGAGCCTCCCCTACAGGGCGCGGCGGAAACCATTGGCGTACAGCAACCAACGAAGCGCACCCCCTCAGACAGCCCGTTCGGGCTGCCAGCTCCCCCAGAGGTGGAGCCAAGGGTGCTTCGCACTGGGGAACGGGGGGGCGGCACGAAGCCGGGGTACGGCGGCGGTAAGGTGCATGAAACGGATAGAAAGGAATGCCAATATGACGATTGTAATTACCGGCGGTTCCCGGGGCATTGGAGCAGCGGCGGTGGAATTGTTTGCCGCCCAGGGGCATCGGGTTTATTTCCTGTATGAAAAGGAGCATGACCGGGCAAAGGAAGTGGCGCACAGAACCGGCGCAACTGCCATTTGCTGCGATGTGGCTGACGAGGCGGCGGTCAATGCCGCATTCCACCAAATTGGAACAGTGGATGTCCTTGTAAATAATGCGGGAATCTGTTATTATGGTCTTATGAGCCAGATGACGGAGGACCAGTGGAATCGGATTTTTGATGTGAACGTCAAGGGCATCTTCCATTGCGTGAAGGCTGCCATGCCGGGCTTCCTGCAAAATCACCGGGGCTGCATTATCAATGTGTCCAGTATGTGGGGGCGCACCGGCTCCTCCTGTGAGGCGGCGTATTCTGCCACCAAGGGGGCGGTGATTGCCCTGACCAAAGCCCTTGCCAAAGAGCTGGGGCCCAGCGGCATCCGGGTCAACGCAGTTGCACCCGGCGTGATTCTCACGGATATGTGCGCCAATGTGGACCCGGAAATTCTCAATTCCATGGCGGAGGAAACGCCGCTGGAGCGCAACGGTACCCCCATGGACGTGGCAAAAGCCATGGAATATCTGGTAAATGCGGATTTCGTCACCGGTCATGTGCTGAACGTGGACGGCGGCTATGTGATGTAACAAGGAAAAGGAGAAACACTTATGAAAATTGCGGTTGGCTGTGACCATGGCGCTTTGGCGCTGAAAAATCGAGTGGTGGAGCATTTGCAGAACAAGGGCTATGAGGTGACCGATGTGGGCACCTACACCCTCGATAGCTGCGACTACCCCGACTATGCCGCAAAGGCAGCCCGCCTGGTGGCATCCGGTCAGTGCGAAAGAGGTATTGTGATGTGCACCACCGGCATTGGCGTGTCCATTGCTGCCAATAAGGTAGATGGCGTGCGCTGCGCGCTGCTCAGCGACCTGATGTCCGCCCGGATGACCCGGGAGCACAACGACACCAACATGATGGCGCTGGGCGCTGCGGTGGTGGGCGAGGGGCTGGCGCTGGAAATCGTGGATACCTGGCTGAACACGGCGTTTTCCCACGGGGAGCGTCACCAGCGCCGGATTGACAAGCTGATGGCACTGGAAAACGAATAAGGCACATCAAGGAGAATTGGATGCTGGATAAACTTGCGGCTGTTTCAAGCCGATACGAGGAGCTGTGCGCAAAGTCGGAGCAGCCGGATTTTTATGATGACCCCAAGCGGGCGGCAGCGCTGCTGCGGGAGAAAAATGAGCTGGAGCCCATTGTGGAAGCCTACCGTGATTACCGGCAGGCAGAGCAGGACATGGAGGAAGCCCAGGAGCTGATGGCTGACCCGGAGATGAAGGAGCTGTGCCAGGAGACCTTTTTGGAAGCCAAGCGGAACAAAGAGGAGCTGCACGACAAATTGCAGATTCTCCTGCTGCCCAAGGATCCAAACGACGAGAAAAGCGTCATTGTGGAAATCCGGGGCGGCGTTGGCGGCGAGGAAAGCGCCCTGTTTGCCCACAGCCTGTTTCGTATGTACTCCATGTACGCCGCCGCAAAGGGGTGGAGCATTGAGCTGATGAACTACAGCGACACCGAGCTGGGCGGCGTGAAGGAGGCGGACTTCGTCATCAACGGGCGGGGTGCCTATTCCCGGATGAAGTATGAGTCCGGTGTCCACCGGGTGCAGCGGGTGCCGGAAACCGAGTCCGGCGGTCGGGTGCATACCTCTACTGCCACGGTGGCGGTGCTGCCGGAAATGGAGGAGGTGGACGTGCAGATTAACCCGGCGGACATCGAAATGCAGGTCTACCGTGCCTCCGGTGCCGGCGGTCAGCACGTCAACAAAACCAGCTCCGCCGTGCGGCTGATTCACAAGCCCTCCGGCATTGTGGTAGCCTGCCAGGAGGAGCGCAGCCAGGTGCAGAACCGGGAAAAATGTATGCGGATGCTGGCATCCAAGCTCTATGAGCAGGAGCAGGAGCGGCTGGACAGCGCCATTACCGGCCTGCGCCGCAGCCAGGTGGGCAGCGGAATGCGCAACGAGCGGATTCGCACCTACAATTTCCCCCAGGGCAGAGTGACGGATCACCGGATTGGGCTGACCCTTTACAAAATTGATGCCGTGATGGACGGCGATCTGGATGAAATCATCAATGCTCTGGCAGCAGCGGACCAGGCGGAAAAATTGAAGCACTCAACATAAAAAGGACATCATTATGCACTATATTACCCATTCCCCCGAGGAGACAGAAAAGCTGGGCGCTGCACTGGCACAGCGCCTGAAGCCCGGCACCATCATTGCCTATACCGGCGATTTGGGTGCCGGCAAGACAGCCTTCACCCGGGGACTTGCCAAGGGACTGGGCTACACCCAACCGGTGACCAGCCCCACATATACCATTGTCAACGAATACCTGGGCGGGCGGCTTCCGCTGTTCCATTTTGATATGTACCGGCTGGCTTCCTCCGATGACCTGTGGGACATCGGCTGGGAGGACTATCTGGAGCGGGGCGGCGTGTGCGCCGTGGAATGGAGCGAAAACGTGGCCGATGCCATGGAGGGTGCCATTCGGGTGGACATTGCCAAACTGAGCGACGATACCCGAGAGATTACCATTGAAGGAGGAAATGCAAATGCAGATTTTAGCCTTTGAGACTTCTGCCAAGGCTGCCTCCGTGGCGCTGGTGCAGGACGGGAAGCTGCTGGGCGAGAGCTACCAGAATACCGGCATGACCCACAGCCAGACATTGATGGTCATGGCGGAGGATTTGCTGCATCAGTGCGGCGTGACGGTTTCCCAGCTGGACGGCGTGGCGGTTGCCAATGGCCCCGGCTCCTTCACCGGCATCCGCATTGGCGTGGCGGCTGCCAAGGGCTTTGCCTGGGGGGCGGAGCTGCCCTGCATCGGGGTCAGCACCCTGGCCGCCATGGCGGTGGGGCTGGGCGCATGGCAGGGCTATGTATGCCCGGTGATGGATGCCCGCAGAAGCCAGGTCTATAATGCGCTGTTCCATGTGGATTGTGGAAAGTACACAAGAATCCGGGAAGATCGGGCGATTTCCCTTCGGGATTTGCGGGAAGATGTAAAAAATTTGGCAGAACCGATATTTCTGGTTGGAGACGGCAGCGTTTTATGCTATAATACCTTGTTGGAAGAAGTTCCTGCTTTGGTGCTGCCCCCGGAACATCGGATGCACCAGCGAGCCTGCGGTGTGGCGCTGGAGGCACAGCGGATGATGGCGCAGGGGAATGTGACCCCGGCAGCGGAGCTGGTGCCCAATTATTTGCGGCTGAGCCAGGCAGAGCGGGAACGGAACGAAAGAATGCAGAATCAATAAAAGGAGATAAAGAACATGGCACAAGTACACGTATTGAATCACCCCCTGATTCAGCATAAGCTGGCAATTCTGCGCAGCAAAGACACCAGCGTGAAGGAATTCCGGGAGCTGGTGGGCGAAATTGCAGGCCTGATGTGCTACGAAGCAACCCGCAATCTGCCGCTGACGGAAGTGGAAGTGGAGACCCCCATTACCACCGCAAAGTGCAAGATGCTGGCAGGCAAGAAGCTGGCCATCGTCCCTGTCCTGCGGGCAGGTCTGGGCATGGTGGACAACATGGTTGCCCTGATTCCTTCTGCAAAGATTGGTCATATCGGCCTGTACCGTGACCCCGGCAGCCACAAGCCTGTGGAATACTACTGCAAGCTGCCCGAGGACATTGAGTCCCGCCAGGTCTTTGTGGTGGATCCCATGCTGGCAACCGGCGGCAGCGCCGTGGCGGCCATCAATTTCCTGAAGCAGCACGGCTGCAAGAACATCATCATGATGAACATCATCGGCGCTCCCGAGGGCGTGGCAGCGGTTCAGAAAGCCCACCCCGATGTGGAAATCTATCTGGCAGCCCTGGATGAGCGGCTCAACGAGAACGCCTATATTGTCCCCGGTCTGGGCGACGCAGGCGACCGCATCTTCGGCACCAAGTAAAAAAGACGAAAGAGTCCCCATGCAAAGGGTTTTGTGCCCTTGCATGGGGATTTTTCTATGCCAAATTGTTTGAACCGGCGCAGCCGCCTTGCCTCCACCCCGCCATTGTAGGGGTCGCCAACCTGGCGACCCGAGCGGCGCAGCCGCCCATTTGCGCATGGAACAGAGCAGAACGTTGAATAGACCAGCTCCCGTTGCGGCGAAGCCGCCTTGGCTCCCTCTCTGAGGGAGCTGCTGAGCGAACGCGAAGCTGAGGGAGTGTACTTCGTTGAATGGTACAAGCTCAGTTTACGAACAAACCCCTCCGGTTTCGCTATCGCTCAACCACCTCCCCTTCCATGGGAGGCAAGGGCACTTCGTGCCAGCGGGTCGCCAGGTTGGCGACCCCTACAGAACTCAAAAACTTTTGGCTTGCACCAACAAACGTACTGCACCCCCTCAGTCAGCCCGTTCGGGCTGACAGCTTTTAATCGTGG
>ERZ791887.1775-NODE-1775-length-13351-cov-3.660199_pt1 | contig 13351 bp, 10 predicted proteins | sample MGYA00510157_ERZ791887 | MGnify/ENA primary metagenome ERZ791887 (study PRJEB30046, sample SAMN00792112) | human gut metagenome | study: EMG produced TPA metagenomics assembly of the A metagenome-wide association study of gut microbiota in type 2... | reverse complement strand
GCGCTGGAGGTCAACATGCGCCCCGCAGGCGGCTACACGCCCGATATGATCAACTATGCGAACTCGGTAGACTGCTACCAGATCTGGGCGGACATGGTCTGCTACGACGAGGTACGCAACGCCGAACTGGACGGCCCGAAGTATTTCTGCGTCTACGCAGGCCGCCGCGACTGCCATGAGTACAAGCACACCCATGCGCAGATCATGGCCAAGTACGGCTCCCGTATGCGGATGTGTGAGCGCATTCCCCAGGCGCTGCGCCTGGACATGGGCGACTGGATGTACACGGCCGTTGTGCGCTCCACCGCGGAGCGCGATGCGTTTATTCGGTACGTGCAGGAGCAGGCGTAACGAAAAGCCTTCCCCCTCGGGGGAAGGTGGCCCGAAGGGCCGGATGAGGGGCGAAGCGTCCGTGGCTGCCCGTGAACGATAGGCCGTGGCAGGGCTCCCCCCTCATCAGTCGCCTTCGGCGACAGCTTCCCCCTCTGGGAAAGCCTTTTACTTATATAAAACAGGAGCCTGACCGGCTGTGGTCAGGCTCCTGTTGGTTTATTTCAGCTTCACGCTCTTGTGGTATACGACCAGTGAAATGCCCGCCGTGATGACCTCGGTCACCCAGAAGGCGTTCCAGATACCGTCGGCACCCAGCAGGCGGCAGAACAGCCAGGCCAGCGGCATGATGACAACGATGTAACGGCACAGCGAGATGACCAGTGACTGCACGCCCATGCCGAGACCCTCCAGCGAGCCGGAGGCGACGACTGAAATCGTCGAGACGATGAAGCCGACGCAGATGATGCGCAGGGCCGACGTGCCGATGGCGATGGTCTCGGCGTTCGAGCTGAAAAGCCCGATCAGCTGGCCGGACAGCGCCAGACAGAGCACCGTGCCCGCGGCCATGATGGCGGCGCACATGCCCATGGACGTGCGGTAGAGCTTTTTGACGCGGTCATACTCCCCCGCGCCGTAGTTGTAGCCGATGATGGGGCGCAGACCCTGCACAATGCCGTTGGCGGGCAGGTACAGGAAGGTCTGCAATTTATAGTAGATACCCAGTACGACGACATAGCTTTGAGAGTAGACAGCCAGCAGCGAGTTCAGGAAGGTGATGAGCACCGAGGGCAGCGCCAGATTCAGGATGGCCGGTACGCCGATGGAATAGAGCTGCAGGGCCATTTTGGCGTCCGGCTTCAGGCAGCCGGAGCGCAGCCTGACCGGGATAGGGCTGACGAAGTAGACGATCAGATAGAAGATGACGGGGACTATCTGGCCGATGCCGGTAGCCAGCGCCGCACCGGCAATGCCCATTTTGGGGAACGGGCCGATGCCGAAAATCAACAGCGGGTCCAAAATGATGTTGCAGACCGAGCCGCCCATCAGGCCGATCATCGTAATGTTCATCCGGCCCACCGCCTGAAAGATCTTCTCAAACGCCATGGCGGCCATGATGACGACGGCAAACATAAAGGCAACGCGGGAGTAGGTCACGCCCATGGCAATGACGGTCTCGTCGCTGGTGAAGGAGCGCAGGAACCTCGGCATGATGGCGGTGCAGACGATGGAAATCACGACGCCGTGGATCAGCGAAAGCACCATGCCGTGGGTGGCGGCCATGTCAGCCTTTTCTTTGTTGCCTGCCCCGAGATGCAGTGAGATCAGTGCGGCAATGCCGATGCTGAAGCCGATGGCGATCGCGTTGATGAGGTTCTGCACCGGGTAGACGAGGGACAGCGCAGTCATGGCTTCCTCACTGATGCGGGCGACAAAGAGGCTGTCCACGATGTTGTACAGTGCATTGACCAGCATCGAGACGACCATAGGCAGGGCCATTGAGGTCAGCAGCGGAAAAATCGGCTTTTCTTTCATGAAGGTATCGTTCATGAGCTCCTCCTTTTGACACAACAAAAACCACACAACGCTTTCCCGGAAAGAAAGCGCTGTGTGGCGAAAAGTAGTATCAGAACTGTAAAAATCCACACCTTATTTTAGGTGCCTCTATTATACAAACCAACGCGGAATTTGTCAAGCCGCTTGCAACAGCTGCGCAAAAACGGTACAATAAAGACAAAAATCGTATTGCGAGGGAAAAGACATGAAAAAGCTATTGGTCTCCGGCGCAGGCGGCTTTGTGGGGGCACGCATCATGACCCAGCTGGCGGGACGGTACGAGCTGTGCGCCTTCCCCAAAGGAATGCTGGCCGCAGCGGATGAGCAGACCGTGGCCGACTGGGTGCGGCGCGAGCAGCCGGACGTGATCGTACACACGGCGGCGCTCTCCGACACGGGCTACAGCGAAAAGCACCCGGACGAGTCCTACCGCGCCAATGTTCTGCTGCCGTGCTGGATGGCGGCTGCAGCGCAAAAAAGCGGCGCAAAGCTGGTTGCGTTCAGCTCTGACCAGGTCTACACGGGCCTTACTGAGCACGGGCCGTTTGACGAGGATACACCGCTCTCCCCCGCCAACGTCTATGGCCGCCACAAGCAGGAGATGGAACAGCGCGTGCTGGATATTTTGCCAGATGCCGTGCTGCTGCGGGCGGCCTGGATGTACGACCTGCCCGGGTACGGCCTGCCGATCCGCGGTAACTTCCTGCTGAACCTGCTGACCGCCGCTATGCGGCAGGAGACGCTGCGGTTTTCGGCGCGGGACTACCGCGGCATCACCTATGTGCGGGAGGCCGTGGAGCGGCTGACCCAGGCCATGGAACTGCCGGGCGGTGTGTACAACTTTGGCAGCGAGAACGACTGCGATATGGTCACGACGGCCCGGCGTGCCTGTGCGCTGCTGGACATCCACCCCGTCGTAGAGACGGCAGACTGGCCGCGCAGCCTGCTGATGGACGGCGGCAGGTTCCGTGCGGCAGCGGGTGTCGGCTTTGACGATACCCTGACGGGTGTACAGCGCTGTCTGCGGGATTACGGTCTGCTGAAATAAAGCTGCAATAAAAAACCTGTACCGGCAAAAGCGGTACAGGATTTTTTTTACATCTCGCCGCGTCCGGCCATGGCACGGTACAGCGTCGTCTCATCGGCGTATTCCAGACTCGAGCCGACGGGCAGGCCATAGGCCAGGCGGGTCGTTTTGATGCCCAGAGGTTTGATGAGTTTGGCGATATACATCGCCGTGGCCTCGCCCTCCACCGTCGGGCTGGTGGCCATGATGACCTCCTTGACGGTGTCATTCAGACGGGCCAGCAGCTCCTTGATGCAGAGCTGATCTGCACCGATGCCATCCATCGGCGAAATCAGGCCGTGCAGCACATGGTACAGGCCGTTGTACTCGTGGGTGCGCTCAATCGATTTGATGTCGCGCGGGCCCTCGACCACGCAGATGATGCTGCGGTCCCGCTTCTGGGAGGCGCAGATCTTGCAGACATCGCCGGTGGTGTAGTCCTGGCAGATGCGGCAGCGGTGCAGGTCACTTTTGGCGTGCTCAATCGCCTTGGCCAGCTCCATGGCCTGCTTGGGCGGCATCGACATGACCTGATAGGCCATACGCACCGCACTTTTGCGGCCAATGCCGGGAAACTGGGCGAACTGGTCGATCAGATTTTCCAGCGGCTCAACATTGTTGTTGAACATAGGCAGCCTCTTAGCCCAGACCGGGGATGTTCAGACCGCCGGTCATCTTGGACATCTCCTCCTCGGAGTCCTTGTCAACGGCAGCGGAGGCGCTGTTGACGGCGGCGGCAATCAGATCTTCAAGCATTTCAATATCATCGGGGTCGACGGCCTCGGGCTTGATCTTGACGGCGGTGATCTCATGCTTGCCGTTCATCGTGACAGTGACCATCTCACCGCTGGCGGTGCCGGTGTACTCCTTGGCTTCGAGCTCCTCCTGCTTGGCGCGGATGTCGTCCTGCATCTTCTGGACCTGACGCATCATGGCGTTGGGATCGGGTCGGCCATAGCCCTTGGGCAGTCTTGCTTTCATGGTTGTATCCTCCAAAAATAATTATTTATCAACGATTTTTAAATCGACACCAAGCGCCTGCATCGTGTGCAGGGTCTCATCCAGGCTGACGGCAGCGGTGTTGTCGTCGGTCTTTGGCTCCTCATAGGGGCCGATACTGTACTTGGTGCGCGATACACGGTAGATAGTTTCCTTAAGACGCTTGCTGACTTCCCGGTTATTGCGGATATAATCGCGGAAGGCGTCGCTGCACTCAAACAGCACGCGCTTGCCGTCGCAATAGGCCCGGGTGCCGCGCAAAAAGGAGATGAGCATCGCATCATTCTCCTCCAAATCGGCCAGCACGGCGGGCCAGAAGGCGAACGGCTCCAGCGGGCCTGCCTGCCGCGGCGGCTCGGCCTTACGCGGGGCCGGGGCAGCGGGTGCCGGCGGTACCGGCGCGGGAGTTTGCTGCGGGGCGGGCTTCAGCTCCGGCTGTAGGAACGGCGGGTCATCGTCAATAGGCGGCGGTACATCATCCGGTGCAGCGGCGGGAACGCTCTGCGGCTGTACCACGGGCGGCACTACAGAGGGCGCAGCCTGTGCCGGCGGCGCTGCTGTGTAGGCGCGCGGCGCGCTGGAGAACGCCTGGGGCGCGGCGGGTGCTGCCGGGGCGGGCTGCTGGATGATAACAGGTGCGGCGGCAGTCTCGGGCTGGGTCAGCGAGAAAACCGCCAGCTCCAGCTCAATGCGCTGGTCAGTGCCGCGGCTCATTTTCTCAAGCGCCGAGCCGAACGCATTGACCGCACGGATGGCCTCCCGCTGCGGGAAGTCCCTGCGCTGGGTGTAGGCGGCCTCCTCCTCCGGCGAGATGCCGGTCAGAAGTGACGTGCCGCCCGGCAGCGCGCAGAGCATCAGATTGCGGTAATGCCCGGCAAGCTCCATGCAGAGGCGGCGCATATCGACGCTCTGCTGGCGCAGCTCGGCGATTTTTTCCAGTGCAGTGACGGAGTCCCCTGCCGCGATGGCGTCGCTGATCTCAAACAGGTAGCCCCTGTCCGTGACACCGGCCATACGGCGGACGAGCGCCTCGTCCACGTGGTTGTCGACACCGGCGCAGGTGTCCAGAATGGACAGCGCGTCACGCATGGCACCGTCGGCCAGACGGCCAATCAACTGTGCGGCGTTCTCGTCCAGCTCGATCTTCTCCTGCCCGGCCACGTAGAGCAGCCGCCCGGCAATGTCATCCGCCGTGATGCGGGTGAAGTCATACCGCTGGCAGCGGCTCAAAATCGTGACGGGAACCTTCTGCACCTCGGTGGTGGCTAAGATAAAGATGACGTGCTCGGGCGGTTCCTCCATCGTTTTGAGCAGCGCGTTGAACGCCGCGGTGGAGAGCATGTGCACCTCGTCGATGATATAGACCTTGTACTTGCAGACTGACGGCAGATAGGCTACCTCGTCGCGCAGGTCGCGGATGTCGTCAACACCGTTGTTCGACGCGGCATCCATCTCGATGATGTCCATGACGGAGCCGGAGTCAATGCCCTTACAAATTTCACACTCGCCGCAGGGGTCAGGGCTGGAGGTGTCCAGACAGTTGACCGCCTTGGCAAAGATCTTGGCGCAGGTCGTCTTGCCGGTGCCGCGGGTGCCGGTGAACAGATACGCATGGCCGATGCGCCCGGCAGAAATCTGGTTCTGCAGGGCCGTGACGATGGCCGTCTGGCCAACCACGTCCGCAAAGCGCTGGGGACGCCATTTTCGATACAGGGCACGGTACATCGGCTCACCTCCTGCAAAGCTACAAAAAACAGCGGGCAGAGCACGCGGCTGCGCTGCTTTGCGTACAGATGCAGGCTTGACCGCGGCACTGGGCAAGCGCCGCTTAATGCTGCTCGGTTCCCCGCCTGACATGGTTCACAGGCTGCCCACGCGCGGGACCTGCATCTGTACGCGAAACAGCGCAATTCAGCCCTGTCCGCTTTTAGTATTATACAATAAGTTTGGAATAAATGCAAGCGTTATCTTATATTTCGGGTATTTCGGGCATCTCGGACATCAATCTTCCTGCAGGCGCTGGACCATCTTATAAAGGGCCTCGGCGCTGTTGAAGTTCTGCGGCATGATTTCGGATGCGGGGATCGAAATGTCGTATTCCTCATTCAGGGCCGAGATGATCTGCAGAATGTCGAAAGAGTCCAGGATGCCGTCATCGATCAGTGTTGTACAGGTGGAAAAGTCCACGTCCTCTTTGATTTCGCTTAAAATTTCCAGTAAACGTTCCATTGGTATTTCTCCTTTTCAAATTATCTTACACAGCGGGTGTATTGATGGGATAGGTCGGCGTTTCGCTGCGTACCGGGTGCGGCGTGCCGTTCTGCCACAGAATGACCTGCGGCAGGTCGCGGCTCAAAAACAGACCAAGTCCTTCCGTAACAGAGTAGGCACCGGTGTTTTCAAAAACAAGCAGGTCGCCGGGGCATAGTCCGGCCAGCGGCATACTGCGCACAAGAACATCGTTCGTAGTACAAAGGCTGCCGCAAAGTGTCCAGTCCTGTACGGAAGCTGCCCGGGCAGCAAAATGGCGCAGATGCGGGCGTTTCATACCCATGATCTGGCCAAGATAATTCAGGTGGTTCATTCCACCGTCCACAATGCAGTAGTGCTGCCCGCCGTGGTCCTTGCAGTCCATGGCGGTGGTCAGGTAATAACCGCATTCGGCGGTGTAAAAGCGGCCCATCTCAACGGTCAGATGGACCCAGCTGCTGACTTCGCGCAGTGCTGGCGCAAGGTCTTTGGCCGGGGACAGTGTGTCGGTAAAATCGTCGCCGTCAAAATACGGCACCGCCAGCCCTGGGCCGTATTCCAGTTCCGGCAGACGCAGGCCGAAGGTCTGCTCAATTTCAGCGTACAGTTCCCGCAGCATGGCCAGCTCTTTTTGCTGATTGACCAGCTTTTTGCGCTGGGTCCCGACAAAGTAGTGAATGCCGATAAACTCCAGATCAGGTGTTTCCCTGCGATGCGCCAATGCGGTGAAAAGATCCTCCTTTGACATGCCGAACTGACTGCCCGCGTTCAGCCGCAGCACCACGGGCAGCCGCTTGGCGGCCTTGCGTGCAGCATCCTGCAGATAGCGGACCTGCAGCAGAGATTCCGCTGTGCAGGTGCCGACGCCGTCGGCCACGGCGCGGGCAATATCCACGGGCGTCTTATTAACACCCGAATAGATAACACGTGCATCCGCAGCATGCAGGCTCTCGCAGAGCGAAAGCTCTCCGGGACTGCATACTTCCAGCCGCGCAGTGACCTGCATCATGGCAGGCAGCAGAAATGGGTTGGCTTTGATGGAATAGCAAAGGTCGATTTCCCTGCCCCAGATTGTCTTAATAGCGCGCACGCGGGCCTGCAAAGCGTCAGTGTCAAAGACAAACGTCGGTGTGCCGTAGGTGGCAGCAATTTTTTGTAAAGAAGCGTCGGTCATTTATGGGCTCCTTTTTTCGTCAGGGCAGCCAGTGCCGTGCGGTCAATTTTGCCGTTTTTATTCAGCGGCATCTCGTCCAGCTGCATAGCAGTATTCGGCTGCATAAAAGGCGGCAGACTTTCTTTCAGCGCAGCCAGCAGGGCGGCTTTCTCACAGCTGCCCGTGTAAAACAGATGGAGCCGCTGGCGTTCGGCATCAAACGTGCAGCAGGCACGGGTCACAGCGTCGCAGCGCATAGCGGCAGCTTCAATTTCGCCAAGCTCTACGCGGTGTCCCATGTGCTTGATCTGGAAATCCCGGCGGCCAATATAATACAGGCTGCCGCTTTCGTCGTAGCGGGCCAGGTCGCCGGTGCGGTAAATACGCTCATACCAGTTGGTGTTCAGCGGATTCTGGGTAAAGGCCTGCGCTGTGCGCACAGGGTCAGCATAGTAGCCGAGGGCAAGCGCCGTACCGGAAACGCAGATCTCCCCTGCCTGCCCGGGCACGGTGACAAGGGCGTCGTTCTCGTCCAGCAGAAAGACCTTCTCGTTGGGAAACGCGCATCCGATGGGCAGCGCCTCATCCGGGGCAAAATCGCGGTCCGGCAAAATGGCGTAGGTGCAGTTGCAGGTAATCTCTGTCGGGCCGTAGAGGTTCACAAACCGGGCGTGCGGCAGAGCGGACTTCCACTTCATCAGGTGCTTGATGGGCATGACTTCGCCGCTGAACAATACCTGCCGCACGCGGGAAGGTATACGGTAGCTGAAGCCGTTCATGATGGAGACAAAGCACATGGCACTGACGGCCCAGACAAGTATGGTGACCTCATGGTCTGCCAGATAGTCCATGAGTTTTGTGGGCTGACTGAAATAAGCGCGCGGGATGATCTGCACCTTAGCCCCCGTGTACAGTGCCGTGTACAGGTCTTTGACCGAAACGTCAAAGTCAAAGGGAGCCTGATTGCCCAGAATATCGTTTTGTGTGATGCCGAAAATTTCGGCAAACTGCGGGATAAAATCCAGCACCGAGCGGTGGCTGACGGTGACGCCTTTTGGCACACCGGTGCTTCCGCTTGTGAAGTTGATATACAGAGGGTCAACGTCCACAGCCTGACGGCGGCGGGCTGCCAGCAGGGCAGCGTCCGCGGGTGCGGCCAGCAGATCGTCAAGCCGGATGATTTGCCCACTGTACCCCAGCGCGGCGGCTGCGGCAGCGTGGGCCTCGTCCGTAACAAGAAATGCAGGGGTCAAAGTATCCAATACCTGCAAAGTGCGGGCAGCGGGCTGGCGGGTGTCAAGCACTGAGTAGCAGCAGCCCGCGTAGACTGTGCCAAGCATGGCAGCAAAGGAGGAAACGGATTTTTCTAGGTAAAATGCCACCGGGCGGCGCGGCATCGTGCGGGACGCCAGAAAGCTGCCGGCACGACGGGCCGTGTCGGCCAGCTGTGCCCAGGTACAGTCTGTCTGGTCATCCCCCACAGCGGGGGCATCCGGGCAGCGGGCGGACGTGGCTTCAAGCCAGTCCAGAATGTTTGTTTGCATAGAAAGCTCTTTTCTTAAAAGTTGGCATAGAGGAAACCAACGGTTTCATTGACGCAGATAAAGCTGAGGAGTACCATGAAAATAACAAGATAGTATAAAACCCAGCGCAGCGCAAGCGGCAGCCGCTGTACCTCTGCGTAAGGGTCGCGGCCTTGTTCCTTCAGCACACTATGGGCAAAGACCAGAAGGGTACTGATGATGACAAGCCCCCAGGCCGGGCCGGAGACTGCCGCGAAAGCGCCGGGTGCATTCGCGGCCAATGCGGAAAAATTGAAATCTGTAAAGGTGTTGCGCAGGTAGATGCACCCCTGCACAAACTCATTGCGGTCAAAGTACCAGCCGATGTTGACGATGATAAAGGTCCGCACGATGCGAAAAACGTGCCAGCCGCGGCTTTCGGTAGGAATGTGCAGCGCCGTGTTGAGTTTTTTGAAAGCGGGCTCCAGCAGGTCAGCCAGCGCAATGACAAGACCGTTATACAGACCCCAGGCAAGGTAGTGTGCCTGCGGGCCGTGCCAGATGCCGACTACGGCAAACACAAGCAGGTTGGCGACTGCAGCGGGCAGCACACGGCCAAAATGCTTGCCCCAATGCGATGTGGCCCACTTGCCGAAGCGCTGCATCGGCTTGGTCAGTGCAAAGGGATAGAACAGGTAATCACGCATCCATGCACCCAGCGAAATATGCCAGCGCCGCCAGAAATCCCCCAGCGAGGTAGAAAAATACGGCTGTCGGAAGTTGGGCATCATCTCAATGCCGTACAGCTGCGCAACACCCAATACCATATCAATGCCGCCGGAAAAATCTGCATACTGCTGCAGCGAGTACAGCAAAATGGCCAGCAGTGCCATAGAACCGGCCAGCTTGGGGTCATTGCCGTCGAGGATGGCGGCAATCGTCGGGGCGGTCAGGTTTGCGATGGCATATTTCTTCATTGCGCCGAACAGAAACAGGAACAGTGCACGTTTGGTACGCTCCCAGTTCCAGATGTGACGGGCGGTGAGCTGCGGGGCCATCTCTCCGTAGCGGTTGATGGGGCCCTGGATCAGCTGCGGGAAAAAGCTGATGAAAAGCAGAAAGCGGACGTAGTTTTTCTCTGCCGGGTGCCGACCACGGTAGCAATCAATCAGATAACCGACGGCCTGAAACGTGTAAAAGCTGATGCCAAGCGGCATGACCAGCCCCAGTGAGGACGGCGCTGTGGCCGAAAATGCACCGGAGAGCAGCTCCGCAAAATAAGACCAGTATTTGAAGTAGCCAAGCACAAGAAAGTTGGCAGTCAGCACAGCAGCAACAAGACATTTTTTGCGGCGCACCGCCTGTGCTTTGATGGCCTTTTTTTCGTCCTTGGTTATGCCCGGAGCTTTTCGCCGCGCGGCGGAATCGGCATCCAGCTTTGCCAGCTGCAAGCCGCCGAGCCAGATCGTCAACGCAGTGAAAAGCAGAAAAACAAGGCCCTTCCAGCCGCTGGCGGTAAAAAACAGCAGGCTCAACCCCAGCAGGCAGATCCATTGGCAGCGGCTGAAAACAGTATAATATAAAATGAGTCCAACGCTGACCAGCAGGAAGAAACTCAGGGAATAGATTTCCACACTACACCATCCACAAAATTAAAAATCGACAGAACATTCATAATATCGCTCAAAATCGGCGGAAGAACCAACAATACGGGCATTCACGCGGAACTGGTAGGTGCCGTGCTCCGCCGCTGCGTACTCGGTCCAGGAGCGGCTAGAATACGCGGAAAACCGGCTGTATTCGCTCTCCCCCGGCGCTTTGACCCAGAACTCGTATTCAGCCTGTACGGACGGACCGTGGTAGGAACCGGCCAGCAGCAAAATCTTGTCCGGGTGAACCTCCGGCGTCATGTAGACGTTGGTGATATAGTTTACGGCGGCCAGATATTCTGACGGCGTCTCGAACAACGATTCCACATCCTGCCCGGCGTCCAGCATGGCAAGAAACTTTGCCATGCTGAGGCTGAACGCATGCCCGCCGGCAGCATTCATGTGGGTGAAATCCTTGTGATAGTCAGGCTCTTTGTTCTCAAACAGCTCCGGCTTTGCAAGGTTAAAGTCATAATAGGAAGCCCCATACTGTGCTGCCAGCTGCTTGAAGTAGGCGTAGTCGTCAAAATACGTCTCGTAGCTCACGACATCCAGCGTGGTCTTGGGCGCACTGATGAGCAAAAGGCGCGTGCCGTTCTCCTGACAGAGCTGCAGCATGGAGGTCAGCTCCTCAATGTGCTGCGCGCTAAAGTCGTGGGCGTTCTGGTTCCAGGTGTTCTCCGTGCCGACAGTGTCAAAGTTGATGACCGCGGTATCCTCCGGCTGGGCATGGGCCGCACCGCGCCGGTGCGGCAGATGATTCAGTACGGCATTCCATTTCTGCTGGATCGTAGCGGGCCAGTCGGTGGGCCAGCTGCCGCTCTGCCAGGGAAAAAGCGCATTCAGGGAATCTGCACCTGTAAAGTTATCACGGCTGGTCATGTAGCGCAGCAGGTCAGCGAGCTTATCCTTCCAGGAATCCGTCTGCAGCTCTGCATATAAAAAAGCCTTTTGGGCTTTGGCATAGGGTTTGCCTGTCATGTTGGTCAGATCCATGACAAGGATTACATACCGGGGAGAATGCTCCCGAAGCAGGGTCTCCAGCGCGATCTGCGACATATCCAAGCTTTGGGCGTTTGTTGCCATCAGTGCAACGGTCTCCCCTGTTGCGGCGGCGAGTTCTTCTTCGGGCAGGGCGCAGGAAGCCAGCGAAGAGCCAATGACGGCAATGTCAATGGACTGCTTTTGGTGGTAGCTGCGCCACATGTCAAGGCTGGAACCGTTATCGGGCGGCATAAAGCCGCAGAGAATCAGATTTATAATCAGAAAAATCGCGGTGAACGCTGCGATTTTGGCTATGTGCTTCAAAAGATACGCTCCTAAAACAGACAAATAAAGGAAAATGTCCAAAAACAGTAAACACAACTATTATACATCAATTGGAACTTCCCTGCAATGGTGATTTGCTGACAAAGGTAAGATTTTACAATTGTGCAAAAAGCCGCGTTTCTTCGTGAAACGCGGCTCTATACAATCAGCCTAAAAGCTGCTTGGCCAAATCAGCGCTGGCCTTGGCATCCTTGCAGTAGTAGTCGGCACCGATGTCCCGGGCGTAGTCGGGCGTCAGCACCGCGCCGCCGACCATGACCTTGCAGTCAAGGTGCGCGGCATGCAGGGCCTCGATCGTGGCCTGCATATTGGGGACGGTGGTCGTCATCAGGGCCGACAGGCCGACGAGCTTTGCACCGGTCTGGCGCACGGCCTCTACGACACGCTCGGGGTCAACGTCGCGCCCGAGGTCGAGTACGTCATAGCCGTAGTTTTCGAGGATGACACGGACAATGTTCTTGCCAATGTCATGCACGTCGCCCTTGACTGTGGCAATGACGATCTTGCCCTTGCTGCCCTGCGCCTGGCCGGAGGCGGCAATTTTGGCTTTGATGGCCTCGAACGCAGCCTGCGCGGCGGTGGCGGCCTGCAAAAGCTGCGGCAGGAATACCGTGCCTTTCTCAAAGCCGTCGCCCACGGCGTCCAGTGCGGGGATCAGCGAGACATTCACTACGTCCAGCGGTTCGCGCATTGTCAGCGCGGCGTCCGCGGCGGCGCGGGCCTCGGCCTTCAGGCCGCGGCGCACAGCCTCAAACAGGGCGTCCCCGCCCGGTGCGGCGGCGCCGACCTCGGCCACGGTGGCGGCGGACTTGCTCGTCTGCGTCGTCTGGATCTGCACATCGGCATAGGCGGCAACGTAGTCGGTGCTCTGTAAATCCTGCGAGGTCAGCACGCGGTAGGCGCGCACGGCAGCCATCATTTCCGGCGTGTTGGGATTCATGATGGCAAGATCGAGCCCAGCAGACATGGCCATCGTCAAAAACGTTGTGTTCAGGTAGCCGCGGCACGGCAGGCCGAAGCTGATGTTCGACACGCCCAGCACGGTGCGCACGCCCAGCTCACGCTTGCAGCGGGACAGAGCCTCCAGCGTCTGGACGGCACCCTCCTGCTGGGCGCTGGCGGTCAGCGTCAGGCAGTCAATGTAGATGTCCTCATTCGGGATACCGGCGGCGTTGGCAGCGTCGACAATGCGTTGAGCAATCGCAAAGCGGCCCTCGGCTGTCGGCGGGATACCGCCCTTGTCCAGCGCCAAGCCGACGACGGCGGCGCCGTACTTTTTGCAGAGCGGCAGAATCTTTTCCAGCGTCTCCGGCTCACCGTTGACCGAGTTGACGATGGGCTTGCCGTTGTAGATGCGCAGCGCGCGGGACAGGGCCTCTGGATTCGAGGAGTCGAGCTGCAGCGGCAGGTCGGTGACGGCCTGCAAATCCTTGACAAGCTGCTCCAGCGTGGCGGCCTCGTCGATGCCGGGCAGGCCCGCGTTGACGTCGAGCACCTGCGCACCGGCCTCGGCCTG
>ERZ791887.1773-NODE-1773-length-13368-cov-4.377976_pt1 | contig 13368 bp, 9 predicted proteins | sample MGYA00510157_ERZ791887 | MGnify/ENA primary metagenome ERZ791887 (study PRJEB30046, sample SAMN00792112) | human gut metagenome | study: EMG produced TPA metagenomics assembly of the A metagenome-wide association study of gut microbiota in type 2... | reverse complement strand
TTAGCGCTGAACTTTACGGCTTGGCTCTCCCTTTGGGAGAGCTGGCGCGGGAGCGCCTGAGAGGGCGAACCCTTTTCAAGAAAGTTGATGCCTGCTAACACAACATATGTCCAAATTTAAGTGCTCCCGCACCCGGCAAAACTGCGCCGCCGGGGCAGGGAAAAGATGATTCTGTGAATTGTAGACAGACTTTATTCCGGAATATACCAGAACTGCAACAAACTCGACCTGTTTTCATCCATTTTCACGAAACTGCTTCAGGAAGTTTAGCGATATTCCCGATTGACAAAACCGTCAGGTGTCGGATATAATCAGGGCAGAAAGGCAACGATGGTTGCGAAAGCCTTTCGAGAAAAAAGAAACATATCCACAAAAAACGCTGATTGGAGGGATACCCCTATGAAGAAACTGTCAAAGATCGTCGCTCTGCTGCTTGCAGGCGCAATGGCTATGGTGATGCTCACCGCCTGTACCGGCGGCAACGGTCCCAATACTCCCGGCAACCCCAAGGAACAGGAAATGATGAAGAAGATCACGAGCAGCTCGCAGGGCAAGGGGATCAAAGAAAATGACCCCGATCTCTACCAAACTGCATTGACGGATCTGAATACCGATATCAAGGCTCACAGCGAAAAGGGCGGCGCGTTCAAGGGTGATCTCCGCGTAAAAGGCACTGACCCCGCACAGGAGTATGTGACGATCACCGTGACTGCTGACTACAGGGTCGGTCAGTTCCTGACGAACCTGCTAGACTTCATCGGTGAGAACATCGGCATCAAGTACCCCGGCACAAAGGTCGACTTCAATACTAACAGCAGCTGGTCTAAGGCAGCCGTTGTCGTCCGGTCTGACAAATATGGCACCTACGTTGCAGTGGCTATTCAGGTCAAGAACCTCAACTACCCCAAGACCTGATAATATCAACATCGTTCCCCGGAGAGCACCCGCCCTCCGGGGCTTTTTGTTTTGACCGTGGCAAATGCCGTTTGCCTTTACGACCCCTCTTCGTGAAAATGGGATAGCGGAGCGTCCGCAGACGCTCCGCTATCCCGAAAATAAAAATAATTCTTCCGCTGAATATGCGCAAAGCGCATGCGGCGCGCATTCCAAATCGTCCTGCCCCGCCCGGGCTTTTTTGCGCCCTGCCCAAAAGTCCCGGCAAAAAACAGGCACACTTGCCATTGACGAACCCTGCCGCGCTGCTGTAAAATGAGAGCAGAATACCCCTGTGCATCCGCATGGGCCCCCTGCATTTTATAAAAGGAGCATTGCATGAAAAAGTTAAAGCGTCTTGCGGCTGTTCTGCTGGCCGGTATCATGGCACTGGCACTGTTCACCGCCTGCAGCGACAGCAGCGACCCCGGCAACCCGGAGTTTGATCCCAAGGTGGAACGCGCCTATCTGGACGCGCTGAAAACGAAATTCGAGAAGGAACTTGAAAACGGAGAAGCGGTTACAAACGATGCCGACATCAAGAGGCTGGCCATCGAGCACATCGAGGAGAAACACGGCGCGGACAGCCTGACCGGTGAGATGCTCTGGAAAACAAAGGGCGACGGAAAGACCGTGGTGCGGCAGGTATTGCTCTGCTGTAAAGGTGTGGAGGGGACTTTTGTGCCGCTTTTCTACGAGGCTGCAAACACGCCGAACATCACGCCGGACAAAATGAGTCTCCGCACCCTGTATCGTGTTGTGGAGCAGGAGATCGAGACTGCGAAGAAAAAAACCGGCCGGACGCTGGAGCTTACCGCGCTGGGTGTCGGCGCAAAGACCATCGGCGGCAAGACCTATGTTGCCATCGGCTTTGAGCTGACCAACACCACCCCGTAGAACTGAACCCCACCCCGCCCCGAGGAGCACCCCGCTCCCCGGGGCTTTTTTTCGCCTTTTTGTGACAAACCCCGCCCGCTGTGGTACAATAAAAGGGTATCGAACTCACACAGAAAGGACGTTTCCATGCAGCTGTTTGAACTGGTCAGCCCACGGCTGTTCCGCCCGCTGGCGGGGCCCAACCGGGCGTTTTATGCAGAGCTTTTGCTGCTGCTCTGGGAGGAGTGCCGCCATACGGCAGATTACAGCATTTCCCGCGCCGAAGCCGTCTCCCGCGCCGAGGATTATTTTGCCGCGCTGGCAAAGCCGCTGGCGCTGGACGCCGACGGTGCGGGCGATGAGGACGAGCAGCCCACCCGTGACCCCCACACGCTGGCGGTGGGCTTTTTGCTGCGTCTGCGCCGCACCGGCTGGCTGGAGGAGCAGCCCGGCAGTTATGAGAGCGAGCCGACCCTTGCCTTTATGCCGGAGGTCACCCCGCTGCTGGATGCGCTGGAAGAAATATTGAACCCCCGGGTGGTCACCTACACCGGAAAGCTGTACAAGGCGTGGCAGCTGCTGGGCAGCATCGGGCAGGAAAAAAGCCCCTACGAGAACGTGCTGCGGGAGGTGGCGGCAGACCTTGAAACTTTGAACAAGTCCCTGCGCGCCCTCAACGCTTCCATCGGGCATTACATCGACCGCCTGACCCATAACCGCACCCCGCAGGAGGTGCTGGAACTGTTCGACCAGTACGAGGAAAAGGTGGTGGCAGCGGCGTACCACCGCTTTAAAACCAGCGATAACCTGTTCAATTACCGCGCCTATCTGGAAGAAGAACTGGACGACTGCGAGCAGAACCAACTGCCCCGGCTGGCGCTGGACTACGCCCGGGTGGAGCGCTGCGCCCCCGGCGAGGCGGCACCCCGGGTGCGTGCCCTCATCCAGCAGCAGCGGGACGCGCTGGAAGAGATGAGCACCCTGATGAAGGAGATCGACGCCAGCCACATCCGCTACCGCAAGCGGGCGGTGCAGCGGGCACAATTCCTGCTGCTCAGCGACCGCTCGGCGCAGGGCAGCGTCACCGCCCTGCTGCGCCGCTATGCGGAGGACATCCGCAGCCCGGAGCAGCTGTTCGAGCCGGACGACGGCCCGGTGGCAGCGCGGCTGCACCTGTACCCGGCGGCAGTGTTCGGCGCAAAGCCGCTGTATCCCCCCGCCGCGCCCCGCACCGAAGCACCTCTTGCCCCGGTGCGCACCGAGCCCCTTGACCCCGAACGGCTGCGGCAGGAGCAGCAGCTTCTGCTGGACTACGCCCGCCTTGCCGTCACCGAGGAAAACGTGGCGCTGCTGGCGCGGCAGGCACTGGCTGCCCGCGGGCAGGTGAACGCCTCCACCCTTGTGGAGGAATACCCGAACGACTTTACAGGCATCATCGGCCTGCACACCTATTCCCAGTCGCCGCACCGGGAGTATGATATCACCCTGACCGGAAACTGGGTGGAGCGCGGCGGCTTCCGGTTTCAGGATTTTGTCCTGACCCGCCGCAAGGAGGTAAACACGGATGGCAACCATTGATCTGCTGGAAGAGACCGCAAACTATCTGCTCAACCACTGCTTTGTGCTGGGCTGCGTAGAGGAACAGCGGGCGAAATATCTGTATATTCAGGATCACCTCAACGAGGTGCGTGCAGTGTTCAAACCGCTGGGCTACGCGGTGCTTTTGTACCCCGCGCCCATGCAGGCGGCGGCGCTGGTCAACGAGCATGAGGGCAGTCAGGCACGGCTGCTCAAGTACGAAAGCATCCTGCTGCTGGTGCTGCGGCTTTTGTACCTGCAAAAGCGGGAAAGCCTTGCCGCCAGCGCAGACGAGGTGCTGGTGACGGTGGAAGAGGTGCAGGCAGAACTGCAAAAGATGAACCTGCCCCGCAAGCTGGACCAGCAAACGCTGGAAAAGCTCATGCGCACCCTGCGCCGGTACAATCTGGCGCGTCCGGTGGGACGGCTCTCCGGGCTGGATAGCCGCATCGAGGTGTTTCCCACGGTGCTGCTGGCGCTGCCGGATGCCGACCTTGCGGATGCCGCTGCCGAGAGCGCCCGCACCCGCACCGAGCTTGGCCTGTACGAGCGCCCGGAGGGCGCAGACACCGAAGCAGGGGAGGGTGAAGCATGATCGAACTCAAACGCCTGAAACTTATCAACTGGCACAACTTTGAAAATACCACCTTCGACTGCGCCCGCCTGACCTATATGATCGGCGTGAACGCCGTGGGCAAGACCACCATTCTGGACGCCATCCGCTACTGCCTGACCACCAACCGCAACTTCAATGCGCTGGGCAATAAAAAGAGCGGCCGCACCCTGCAGGGCTCTGTCCACGCCAAGCAGCGCGGCGAAAACGCCTACCGCCGCCCGGGGCATACCGTGGCGTATATCGGGGCGGAGTTCTGGGACAGCGTCAAGCACACCAGCTTTGTCATCGCGGTGCGGGTGGAGTCCGAGGGCCCCATGCAGGAGCTGCACCCCGGCGACCAGACGTGGTACATCTCGGAGGACGGCATCACGCTGGAACAGCTGCCCTTTATCGACCCGCGCACCGGTGCGCCCAGCGCCAAGGAGGACTTCAAGCCCGCCGAGGGGCGGCTTTCCTACACCCGCAGCCCCAGCGAAGCGCGGGACCGCATCTGCCGTGCACTGGGCATCGGACGTGCAGCCAGCCCGCTGGGCAAAAAGTTCAACGAGGTGTTCCAGATGGGCACCAGCATGGACGAGATCCCGAATTTCCGGGAGTTTCTGTACCAGTACATCCTGCCGCAGCCGGAGCTGGACTTGGAAGCCTTGCAGGGGGACCGCTTGGAGCTGGAAAACCTGCACGCCGTTCTGGCGGAAGCCCAGACCCGCGCCGACGCGCTGGACGAGATCGTGCGCTATGGCCGCGAAGCCACCGAAAAACAGACCGAAGCCCTTGTGAACCGGGGCGCCGCCCTGCTGGCGCGGGCTGCTGCCGATGCCGGGGAAAAGGCCGTCTGGCAGGAGCGGGTAGACGCCGGACGCCGCCAGCAGGAAATGCTGCGCACCCGCTACGCCGAAGCCAAGACCGCCGAAGCGGAAGCCCGCCGCGCCTACCTGACCGCCCACAGCGCCGCCGGTGCCAGCGGCGAGGGCCGCGCACTGGATGCCCTCAGCGAGGAACTGGCGCACCGGCAGACCGCGCTGGATGCCGCCGCCCGCCGCGCCGACACCGCCGAAAAAGCCGCCGAAAAGACCGGCAACCTGCTGGCGGTGCTGCGCCGCAGCGGCTTTGCTGCCGGGCAGAAGATGACCGACCTGACCCCGGACACCCTGCCCGCCCTGACCGACTGGCTGACCGCACAGGAGAAGCCGCTGGAAGAAGCCTATTTTGCCGCCCGGCAGCACACCGCCGCCCTGCAGCGGCAGCAGACCGAGAAACGCGCCGAGCTGGATGCCGTATCCGGCGGCAAGTGGGTGTACCCCCACGGGGACGCCGCCACCCGGGTGCGGGACGCCGTGAACGCTGAACTGAAGAGCCGGGGCATGGAGCCGGACGCCCGCATCTTCTGCGAACTGCTGAACGTGGAGGATGAGAGCTGGCAGGACTGCGTGGAAGCCTGTCTGGGCGACCGCCGGTTCGATATCCTTGTGCCGCCCGCCCACTACGCCGCCGCAAAGAGCGCCTTTGTGGCGCTGAAGGATAAGGTGGGTCCCATCAGCCTGCTGGACACCCCGGGTCTGCGCAAGGCCAACCGCCGCGCCGACACCGCCCCCGCCGACAGTCTGGCGGCACAGGTCACCAGCGAAAACCCGCTTGCCGCGCAGTACGCCGACACCATCCTGCGCCGCATCGTTTGCTGCGACACCCCCGACACGCTGGAAAACTACCCCGACAGCGCCACCCGGGACCTTTTGCGCCACCACCCCTTCCGCTTGGAGCGTCTGCGCACCCCGCAGCGCTATATCGGCTTGGAAGCCCGCCGCGCCCGCGCCGGGGCACTGGCAGGGGAGATGAACGCCCTTGCCGAAGAAGTACGCGCCGCTGCACAGGCAGAGCAGAACCTGAAAGCCGCCTACAGCCAGTACCAGACCCTTTTGCGCGGTACCACGCTGGAAGAGCTTGCCGCTTTGTGGGATGCCCGCGCCGCCCTGACCGCCGCCCGGGAAGCCGTGGACGCACAGGCCGCAAAGCTGGCAGAGTGCCGCGAGAATCCGCTTTTGCAGCAGCTGTACAAGGAGGAAGAGGTGCGCGAAACCGCATGGGAAGCTGCCCGCACCGCCGTGGAGCAGACCGGCGGCGACCTGCGCGTGTGCGAAAAACAGATCTCCTCCTGCGAAGCGGAGCAGCAAAAGGCTGTGGACACCGCCGAAAAGAGCGCACAGGCCGCAGAGAGCTTCTTTGCCGCCCATCCGCTGGTGGAGCCGCTCTCCCGCAGCCGGCAGCAGGCGTTGACCGGGCCGGATAAATCCCCCCGCGCCGCCGCGCAGGCTGCCGAAAAGGCACAGGCCAAGCTGGACGATGCCCTGACCGTCTACCTGAACGGCACCCTTGAACCGGCGCAGCGGGAATACAACCGGCGCTACGTCTGCGATTACCCCTTGGGTCTTGCCGGGCTGGAACAGTACCGCGCCCAGCATGAGAGCCTTGTGCGCATCGATTTGGAGCGCTACGCCGCCCGCCTGGAGCAGGCGCAGCGGGACTGCAAGGATCGCTTCCGCAAGGATATCCTGTTCCGCATGAAGGACGATATCTTCAACGCCCGGCGGCAGTTCCGGGAGCTGAACAAGGTCATGGAGCAGCTGACCTACGGCGAGGAGGTCTACCGCTTTGAACTGGAACCCAGCCGCGACCCGCAGCTGGCGGCGTTCTATCAGGTCATCGTGGACAAGGGCAACCAGCAGATGACCGAGGGCGACTCTCTGGACAACCTTGCCGCCACCGCCGACCCCGCCTACGAGCGTCAGGTGGACGAACTGATGGAAAAGATCATGGCGGACGTGGACGAGAACACCCGCGCCCGGCAGGAGGGACGCACCGCCGCCGGTGCCACCCTTTCGGACTATGTGGACTACCGCACCTATCTGGACTACGATATCAAGGTGACCAATCAGGTCACCGGGCAGCAGGCGTATCTGTCCCGCGTCAGCCGCGATTCTTCCGGCGGCGAGAATCAGGCACCCTTCTATGTGGCCATCTGCGCCAGCCTTTTGCAGATCTACCAGAAGAGCGAAAACAGCATCCGTCTGGTGCTGCTGGACGAAGCCTTCAGTAAAATGACCAGCGACCGCATCCGCCCCATGATGGAACTGTTCCGCCGCCTGCAGCTGCAGGTGCTGCTCATCTCCACCGTGGAAAAGAGCACCGCCATCCAGCCCTACTGCGACATTACCTACTCCATCGTCCGCCACGGCGACGCCAACGCCATCGCGCCCTTTGTCCGCCTTGCAGCGGAATGATGTGCGCATTGCATGCGCAATGATGTCTGCCTGCGGCAGATGATGTGCTATGCAATGATGTTCCGGCTGTGCCGGAAATGATATGCCCTGCGGGGCATGAAAGAATGTGCGTCAGCACACATCATTTTGCGCATAGCGCAAACCTCATTGCGTAGCAACCTCATTTCTGCGCAGCAGAACATCATGCAACTGCAATTTCGCCTTGCGGCGGAATGATGCAAAGCAGGGCTTGACATCAAAAATAAACTTTGCTATACTGTTTTTCGCTCATCGGAGGGCTGTTTCAACGTAATTGAAAGGCCGGATAAGATGTCATCGTTCGTGCTTCCCGGAGGCTGTGGGCGCCGTAGTGCCGCAGCAGAAGAGGGAACGCACCGGAGCGGTGGTTCTTATCCGGCCTTTTTGTATGTGCAGAGTTCAAAAAAGGAGGAGTTATGCCAAAGAAAGCCATCCAATTGTCCGACCACTTTACCTATTCCCGCCTGCTGCGGTTCGTGCTGCCCAGCATCGGCACCATGCTGTTCACCTCCGTCTACGGCATCGTAGATGGGCTGTGTGTCTCCAACTTTGTGGGCAAAACGGCTTTTGCGGCGGTCAACCTCATCATGCCGCTGCCGCAGCTGCTGGGCACGGTCGGCTTTATGCTGGGCACCGGCGGCAGCGCCATCGTAGGCATCACGCTGGGCGAGGGCGACCAGAAAAAAGCCGACCGCTATTTTTCCATGTTGATGCTGGCGGCGCTCGTTTCGGTCAGTGTGCTGGCCGTGCTGGGCATCCTGCTCCTGCGTCCGGTCGCCGTGCTGCTGGGCGCAAAGGGAGAGCTGCTGGACTACGCCGTGCGCTACGGGCGCATCCTGATGCTGGCGCTGCCGCCCTTTGCGCTGCAGAATATGTTCCAAAGCTTTTTCGTCACCGCCGAAAAGCCGCTTCTGGGCTTCTGGTTCACCGTAGGTGCAGGCTGCACCAACATGGTGCTGGATGTGGTAATGGTGGGTATGCTGCACTGGGGCGTGGAGGGCGCTGCCGTTGCCACCCTGATCAGCCAATTGGTGGGCGGCGTGCTGCCGGTGTTCTACTTTATCGAACACCACAATACCAGCCGCCTGCACCTGTGCAAAACGCAGTTTTACGGACGCGTGCTGTGGGATGCCTGCATCAACGGCTCTTCCGAGCTGATGACCAGCCTTTCCATGTCGCTGGTCAATATCCTGTATAACTTCCAGCTGCTGCGGCTTGCCGGAGAAAACGGCGTGGCGGCTTACGGCGTCATCATGTACGCTGCCTTCCTGTTTGTGGCGGTGTTCGTGGGCTATGCCGTGGGCAGTGCACCCATCGTCAGCTTCCATTACGGCGCGCGCAACCACGCCGAGGTGCATAACCTCTATCAGAAGAGCCTGCGCCTCATCGCCGTGGTGGCTGTGAGCATGACCGCCGTATCCATGGTGCTCATTCCCTATGTGGCACGCATCTTTGTGGGCTACGACGCCCAGCTGCTGGCGCTGACAAACCGCGCCTTCCGACTGTATGCGCTGAGCTTCCTCATCATGGGCTTCAACGTGTATGCGTCCTCTTTCTTCACGGCGCTGGGCGATGGCGTGACGAGTGCTCTCATCTCTTTTCTGCGCACCCTGCTGTTCCAGCTTGCCGCGCTGCTCCTGCTGCCCGCCCTGTGGGGCATTGACGGCGTGTGGCTGGCTGTCACCGCCGCCGAGCTTGCCGCGCTGGCGGTGAGCGTGTATATGTTCGTGACAAAAGACCAGAAATTCCATTACCGTCATGTTTGACGCGCCATAACAAGGAAAGCCGCCGGTGCCCGGCGGCTTTCTTGGTTATTCAAAGGTATATTCCACCAGCTGGCAGTTTTTGATGCCGGCAGCGGCGTACTCCTCGTTGGTCATATCATAAAAATAGGAGTGCACCACCCGGGCAATGCCGTTGTGCGCCACCAGCAGGTAGGTCTTGCCGGTGTCTGCCTTCAATTCGTCCAGCAAATTGTAGATGCGCTGCGCCAGCTGCATCATGCTTTCGCCGCCGTCATAGCGGTCGGCAAAGTGGGTCTTGGAAATGCGGAACTCCGCACCGTCCCGGGGCGTGCCCTCGTATTTGCCAAAGCACTGCTCCCGCAGGCGGGGCTCGCAGCGGGCGGGCAGACCGGTTGCGGCGGCAATGGCCTTTGCGGTGTCGGCGGCGCGGGAAAGGGGAGAGTACAGGATCTCGTCGATGTGCAGGCCGCTGTCCCGGACAAGTTCGCCCAGCTGCCGCGCCTGCTGCTGCCCGTGGGCGGTCAGCGGGCTGTCGGTCATGCCGCAGATCTTATTTTCCACGTTCCATACCGTCTCGCCGTGGCGGGTGAAATAGATATTATGCATAAAATTACTCCTTACAGCTTGTGCAGGGTGCCGTCCGGCAGCAGACAGACGATGTCTCCCTCGTCGATGCCAAGACATGTCAGTTCCCTGTCCGGGTAGGGCAGGATGCGGGCAGCCCCGGCGGCATCGGTCAGGGTCACATCGCACAGCACCGGCTGCCCGGCGGGCAGCTCCTCGCAGCCGTACAGCTGCTCGTCAATGCGCAGCACGCGGTATTCCGGCATGGTACAGCCCCTCCTTTGTGTTTTTCCTTATTATATAGCACCCGGGGGCTTTGGTGCAAGGGGAGAGGGACGATTTAGAATGCGCTCCGCTTCCGCTCTGCGCATAATCAGCGGAATTGGATTTTTATATTTGTGTTCCAGAAACGCCTGCGGGCGTTTCTGGAACACCCTTTCACCAGAGAGGTCGTAAAGATGAACGGCAGCTGCTTACCGTCACGACCCCTCCCGTGAAAATGCGTTTGGAGCGGCCCGCAGGCCGCGACAAACGCGAAATTTAAAATAGTTTTCCGCTGAATATGGCCAAAGCGCACGCGGCGGCCATTCAAAATCGTCAAATCGTCCCGCCGCCCGGCGGCTGCGGGCAAAAAACTGCCCCCGCTTGACAGCAATGCGAAGAAATTGTTACAATACGATTACGACTGCAAACAACGTGGAGGGGTTCATGAATATTACGGAACTGCGGTATCTGGTAGCCATCATGAAATGGGGGTCGGTGTCGGCGGCGGCAAAGCAGCTGTACGCGGCGCAGCCCAACGTCAGCAAGGCACTGAAGAACCTGGAAGAGGAATACGGGTTGCGCATTTTTGAACGCTCCTCCACGGGCATGATCCCCACCGAGCAGGGCAAGCGGTTCATCCGGCAGGCGCAGCGGGTGCTGCAGCAGGTGGACGAGCTGGCGCAGGAGGCGCACCAGCAGCGCAGCTGCGCCGAGCTGCGGGTGGTGCTGACCCATGCCACCTACGCCTCCTACGCGGCGGTGGATTTTTTGCAGCAGGCAGCCCGCAGCGAGCAGCTGCGGGTGCATATCCGGGAGAGCGGTGCTATTGAAGCCCTGGACTTTGTGCTGCGGCAGGGCTACCACATAGCGCTGCTGCGCTATGCTGCCGAGGACGAGGACTACTACCTGCGCTACTGCCAGCGCCACGGTCTGCGGCAGGAGCCTATCATGGAGTTTTCCTACCTGCTGCTCACCAGTCAGGACAGCCCGCTGGCGCGGCGGCAGGTGCGCGAGCTGGACGAGCTGAACGATTACATCGAGGTGCTGCACGGCGACACCCATCTGCCCGGGGAGGAGAGCACTGTTTCCCGCTGGGAGGTGAACCCCAACCGCCGCATCCATGTGTATGAGCGGTGCAGCCAGTTCTCCATTTTGCAGAATCTGCCCACGGCCTATATGTGGTCGTCCCCCATGCCGCAGCGCGCGCTGGAGCAGTACCATCTGGCGCTGCATAATTGCCCGGCGCAGAAGCAGCAGATGCGGGACGTGCTGGTGTACCCGGAGCGGGAGCCCTTGCAGCCGGAGGAGCAGCTGTTTGTGCAACTGCTGCACAAGCAGGCAGATGCCACCATCAAGGACAGCGGATGGAAGAAGATTTAAAATGCGCGCCGCGTCTTCCGGGTTGCGGCACCCAGCATCCGCATCGTGCCTTGGGCGGCACGCGCGTCTTGCTGGCCGCTGCCCCAACAACTCCTCCCTGTTTCCGCCGCTGGCGGCGGTCGTCGTTGTTGCAGCGGAAGAATTATTTTAAATTTTGGGGTACAGAAACGCCTGCGGGCGTTTCTGTACCCTTTTTCACGGGTGGGGGCAGATTTCCCTTCTTTTCGTCTCAAATTCCACGTTTTGGGGAGAAAATCGCAAACGTTTAAGCAAAGTGCACAAAAAGACGGTGCAAAGTTTGGCGGGGGCGAGCTTGACCGTTCCCGGGAGAAAAATTTTGAGAAACAAAACGACGAATTAAAACGTGTTATCGCCGCAAAATAAAAGTTTGCGTAAACAAATAAAATAAGCGGCCATATACTTTTTGATATGGGAACCATACCTAAAAAATATTAACACAATTATGAAAAAGGTGTTAACATGAAGCCAGAGATCGGTCATAGCCGCAGTATGGCATAAGCTGTCGGCGGCTGAAATTCAAAAGGAGGTTTCTGGTATGATTAGTTTCTTACTGTGTCTGGCGCTTCTGATCGTAGGCTACTTTGTCTATGGTAAGATCGTGGACAACACGTTCGGACCGGACGACCGCGAAACTCCTGCTGTGCGCATCAACGATGGCGTTGACTACGTTGTGATGCCCCAGTGGAAGCTGTTCCTCGTCCAGCTGCTGAACATTGCAGGTCTGGGCCCCATCTTTGGTGCTTTGCAGGGTGCTCTGTGGGGTCCCGTGGTGTTCCTGTGGATCACCTTCGGCACCATCTTTGCCGGCGGCGTACATGACTACTTCTCCGGCATGATGAGCGAGCGCAACGACGGCGCTTCCATCGCTGAGGTCACCGGCCGCTATCTGGGCCCCGTGATGCAGAACATCATGCGTGTGTTCTCTGTGGTGCTGCTGATCATGGTCGGTACCGTGTTCGCAGTCGGCCCCGCAGGCCTGATCGTTACCCTGTGCAAGAACGGCGGTATGTCCGGCGTGCTGACCACCACCCTGTTCTGGCTGATCATCATTCTGGTGTACTACTTCATCGCAACCTTTATCTCCATTGATGCCATCATCGGTAAGATCTACCCTGTGTTCGGCATCTGCCTGATCATCATGGCTGTGGGCGTTATCTTTGGTATCTTCACCAACCCCGCCTATACCATCCCCGAGATCTGGGCAAACTTCAGCAATATGCACCCCTCCAACACTCCTATCTGGAGCTTCATGTTCATCACCGTTGCCTGTGGTGCTATCTCCGGCTTCCACTCCACCCAGTCTCCTCTGATGGCTCGCTGCATGAAGAGTGAGAAGCAGGGTCACTTCGTATTCTACGGTGCAATGGTCAGCGAGGGCATCATCGCTCTGATCTGGGCTGCTGCTGGCTGCGCACTGTACACCATCACCGATGGCAAGATGGTCGGTCTGGCCGAGGCTCTGGCTGCCGGTCAGTCTGCCGCTATCTACGACGTCTGCCTCAAGACCATGGGTAATGTCGGCGTGGCACTGGCTATGATCGGTGTCGTTATCTGCCCCATCACCTCCGGTGATACTGCCTTCCGTTCCGCTCGTCTGACCCTGGCCGACTGGCTCAAGATCGATCAGGACAGCTACGCAAACCGCCTGAAGCTCTGCATCCCCGTGCTGGGCGTTGGTGCCTTCCTTGGCATCGGCAACGCACTGGGCTTCATCAACTACACCGTCATCTGGCGTTACTTCAGCTGGACCAACCAGACGCTGGCTATGATCGTCCTGTGGGCTGCTTCCATGTACCTGTTCAAGGAGAAGAAGAACTTCTGGATCACCGCCGTGCCTGCAACCTTCATGAGCGCTGTGTCCTGCACCTACTTCGTGCTGGCTCCCGAGTGCCTGGGCAAGATGATCAACACCTATGCGGACGGCAAGCTGGTGGCTTACAACACCGCCGTTGCTTACCCCATCGGCATCGTCTTTGCCATCGCAATGCTGGCTCTGTTCCTCCATGCTACCAAGAAGAGCTCTACTTCCAAGGCATAAGGAACTGACGGCTCCATATTTCCGTAAGTAACCTGCGCCCGCCGCTGCCTGACCGTACAG
>ERZ791887.1765-NODE-1765-length-13409-cov-7.094279_pt1 | contig 13409 bp, 15 predicted proteins | sample MGYA00510157_ERZ791887 | MGnify/ENA primary metagenome ERZ791887 (study PRJEB30046, sample SAMN00792112) | human gut metagenome | study: EMG produced TPA metagenomics assembly of the A metagenome-wide association study of gut microbiota in type 2... | reverse complement strand
GCAGATGTCAGATCGTACCAACGCCGCATGAGGCGTGGCTGGTAACATAGGGCTTTGCCCGTCTAAGAAATACCCCCGGCTAGGCCGGGGGATATTTATTCCTGTTTTCACCGCAGCGCGTCCTTCATTTCTTTTACATACGCACCGATGTGCTCGGGCGCGTCCTTGCCGTACTGGGCAAGGAGCTTGACGATGGCAGAGCCGACGATCGCGCCGTCGGAAAGATCGGCCATTTTCTTCGCCTACGCGGGCGTGGAGATGCCAAAGCCGATGGCGCAGGGAATATCTGTGTTTTCCCGCACGAGGGAGACGATGGAGGCGAGGTCGGTCTTGATCTCGCTGCGCTCGCCCGTGACACCGAGCGACGAGACGATATAGAGGAAGCCCTCGGCCTCGCGCGCGATCATCGCAATGCGATTTTCCGACGTCGGTGCGATGAGGGAGACGAAGTCGACGCCGTACTTGCGGCACGCGGGGAGAAATTCTTCCTTTTCCTCATACGGCACGTCCGGCAGGATGAGCCCGTCGATGCCAACATCGCGGCAGTTGGACAAAAAGCGCTCTGTGCCGTAGGAAAAGACGACATTCGCATACGTCATAAAAACCATGGGGATCGTCACGCCGCGCCGCAGCTCGCGCACGAGATCGAAAATCTTGTCGGTCGTTACGCCGCTTTGCAGGGCGCGCAGGTTAGCGGCCTGAATGACGGGCCCCTCCGCCGTGGGGTCGGAGAAGGGAATGCCGAGCTCGATGAGGTCGGCGCCGTTTTGCGCGGCAGCGCGGACGGCAGCCGCGGTCGTTTCAAGATCGGGGTCGCCGCAGGTCAGAAAGGCGATGAACGCCTTGCCGTGGTCAAATGCTCTTGCAAGATCACTCATGAAGATCCTCCCCTCTGTAGCGGGCGATGGCGGCGCAGTCCTTGTCGCCGCGGCCTGAGATCGTGACGACAAGAAGCTGATCGCTCCCCATCGTGGGTGCAAGCTTTCGCGCGTAGGCGACGGCGTGGGCTGATTCGATGGCGGGAATGATGCCCTCCGTGCGGGCGAGGTATTCGAACGCCTGCACGGCCTCCTCATCGGTGATGGCAACATACTCTGCGCGGCCGATGTCGTGCAGGTACGCATGCTCAGGGCCGACGCCGGGGTAGTCGAGACCGGCGGAGATGGAATACACCGGCGCGATCTGACCGTACTCGTCCTGGCAGAAGTAGGACTTCATGCCGTGGAGTACGATCTGAAAGATATCGCCCTCGCGGATGTGGTGCTTGGCGGTTTCGACCATCGCGCAGAACTGCTCTTTGGAGAAGAGCGGCGTGACTTCGCCGAGGAGCCGCCCCGGCGCTTCCTGCTTCTTTTCGCCGGTTTTGAGGAGCGAGACGAGCTGCTCAAGCTCAAGCTTTGCCTTGTTGTAGCCGACCTCGACGTCGCTGAGCGCCATGTTGACGATGAGCACGATCTTCTGCCGCATATGATCGAAGGCGATGACCTTGTCAAAGAGCATCAAATCGACATCCTTGAAGCTGTCCTCGTCCTGCTCGCCGCAGCGGACGCTCGGCTCGCTGTATTTGAGATAATCGTAAGAAAAATACCCCACGAGCCCGCCGGTGAAGGAGGGGAGGTAGTCGAAGCGGGGGCTTCTGTAGCTTGATAGCAACTCACGCAGGTATTGGGACGGATCGTCCGTGCGGACGGTGAGGCCGCCAGCCTTCATTTTGCCGTCAATGCACGTGATCTCGAGCTTTGGGTCGAAGCCCAAAAACGTGTAGCGGCCCCAGCGGTCGTCCGCCTGCGCGGATTCGAGCATGTAACAGTGGGTGGACACGTTCTTGAGGATGCGCATCGCTTCGATGGGGGTGATGAAGTCGGAAAGAATTTCGCAGCTCAGCGGGAGCACGTCGTACTGCTGCGTCGCGGCGATGTCTTTGACGGTTTCGAGCGGTGGTAAGATATGCATGAGTGACCTCCTGAAAAAGAAAAGCTCCTTTGGCGTTCTGCCAAAGGAGCTTATTGCGCAAACAAAAGCGCCCCCGACAGAACGGTACAGTCTGTCAAGGACGAATGCGATACGAGAGAAACGAACGATCCGCGGTGCCACCTTGAATTCACGGTTACCCGTGCGCTTGGCGGAGATACCATCATATCTCCCGGCAACTGACGTATGCCAACACGTTGCAGGATACTCTGCGCATAAAACGCATTTCGCTGCACCCTCAGCGGTCCATTTGACAATGTGTATCTTGCCTGATTTTCAGCATCGCAGGCTCTCTGTGAAGGCATCACTGCCGTTATCTCCGCTTCAACGGTTTGCGGTATTAACTTGAGCGAAAATATAGCACACCCCATCGGCAATGTCAATAGGGTGTGCATGATTTTTTGTAAAATTTCGGTTTTTTATTCCGCAGAGCGGCGAAGGATGTCGGCGACAAGCGACTTGTCGAGCTGCGGGAAGAGGATGACCGGTTCGGGATGCTCGGGATGCTCCATGAGCAGTTTTTCCGCCCAGGACATGTTGTACCAGCGGCCGAACTTGTAGCCGCTGCGCGTGAACACGCCGATGCGGCGGAAGCCCATGTGCTCATGGAAGCGGATACTGTTGTCCGTTAAATATTCGTCGTCCGCCCCCTGCGGCTCGCCGATGCAGGCATAGAGATTGTAGATGTTCTGCGCGAGCGACAGCTCCTCAATCGCGCGGTAGAAGCGCTTGCCGAGACCGTGCTTGCGCGCGTCGAGGGCGAGATAGATCGTCGACTCTGCACAGTGGCCGTAGGCCTTACGCGCGATGAACGTGTGCGTATAGGCGTAGCCGAGGAGCTGGCCATTTTCATCCTCCGCGACGAGATAAGGGTATTTGCGCGAGATATCCGCGATGCGGCGGCGGAATTCGTCGAGCGACGGTACGTCGTATTCAAACGAGATGGCCGTCTTTTCGACGTACGGCGCATAGATGCTCAGAAGCGCGGGAGCGTCGTCAAGCGTGGCGAGGCGGAAGCGGAACGCAGGAGAAGACATAGAGTCACCTTTCAAATCCGTGCACCCAGTCAGAGCGCAGGTAATAAATGAGATAGATGGTGGAGCTGATCGCCCAGGTGAGGGGATACGCCCAGTAGATGTAGCCGATCTCGCCGATGAAGTGGACGACGAGCATGATGTAGATGATGCGGATGACGCACCAGACGGAGAGCATGATCATCATCGGCACGACCGCGCGGCCCGCGCCGCGGCAGACCGCCGCGATAGAGTGCGAAAACGCCAGCAGGCAGTAGAACAGTGCCACCGTGCGCGCCTGTTGCACGCCGAGGGCGACAACGCCGGGGGTGCTGTCGAAAAGGGAAATGAGCTGACTTGCCCAGATGTAATAGCACAGGCCGATGAGCTCGGCCATCACGACGGCGATGATGATACAGAACCGCGCGCCGCGCTTGGCGCGGTCATACTGCTTGGCGCCGAGGTTCTGACCCACGAACGTGGTGCAGGCCATCGTGAAGCTCGTGATGGGCAGAAAGGCGAAGCCTTCGATCTTGCAGTGCGCGCCGTAGGCCGCCATCGCGAGCATGCCGAACGAGTTGATCTGCGACTGGACGATGACATTGGCAAGGCCAATGACGCAGTTCTGGATGCCGGAGGGGAGACCGTATCGCACGATCTCGCCGAGCATGCCGGTGTGGAAGCGGATGTTGCGCGGCGTGACGGTGTAGACCTCGCCCTTTTTGAGCAGGTGGATGAGGCAGAGCACGCAGCTCGTCCCCTGGGAGAGGACAGTCGCCACCGCGGCGGACCAGACGCCCCAGCGGAACGCGCCGATGAACAGCAGGTCGAGCGCGATGTTGACGAGCGACGAAATGATCAGATAGTGCAGGGGCCTCCGGCTGTCGCCGAGGGCGTTAAGAATGCTCGTGCACATGTTGTAGAGCACCGTTGCCAGCACGCCGAGGAAGTAGTAGCGGAAGTATTCGACCGCCTGCGGCATGACCTGCGCGTCGGTGTTCATCCAGACCAAAAACGTCGGCGTGAGGAATACGCCGATGAGCGTCAGCAGTGTGCCCGACACGATACCGAACGCCAGGTTCGTGTGGACGGCGCGCGAGACGTTTTCATAGTCGCCCGCGCCGAAGTACTTTGAGATCGCGACGCCCGCGCCCATGGCTGTGCCGATAAAGAGGCTTGTGAGCAGCATGATGAGCGTGCCGGACGAGCTGACAGCGGCAAAGGCGTTCGTGCCGAGGTATTTGCCCACAATGAACGCGTCCGCCGTGCTGTATAGCTGCTGGAAGACCTGACTGATGAAGATCGGCAGCGCAAAGCGCAAAATCAGCGAGACGGGGCTGCCCTCCGTCATGTTCTGCACGGTCTGCCTTGCCGGAACTGTCTGCGCCATGCGCACCTCTCTTTCTCTGTCCCGCAGCGGGACGAATCTCTCATTTTTTGACGAAAAAGGAAAAGCGCCGCAGGAGCGGTGCTTTTCCTCAATCCCTGAAGAAACAGCAGATGAAAATTCTACAAAATCTTGACAGGTCCATTATATAGTTGTGTGGAACGAAAGTCAACCTTGCCGTTTACAGCACAAGGTTCAAAAGTGCAGGCGTGACGTACGTCTCGATGAGCGCGGCCACCAGCAGCAGCGGCACAGAGAATGTCAAAAAGACGCGGATGCAGTCCAGCACACGGCGGAAAAAGGGCGTATCGCTCTTTTTGAGGATCCGTTCCGTCCCCGTGCGGCAGATGAGAAGGCCCAGCGCGCAGGATAAGATCAGCGCGGACAGCTCAAAAATGCCGTGGGGCAAAACGCCGAGAACATACACACCGAGACCGATGCCCTGCTGCTGATAGATGGCGGCGAACGCGCCGAGCATCAGCGCATTCGTGCCGAGCGCGAGCGCACTGAGCGGCAGGAACGGGATGAGCCCGTAGAGCATCGAGAGGAGGGACGCCGTGATGTTGTTGAAAAACAGCGTCGCCATCATCTGCGACTGGGGAACATCGTCGGTAAGTCCCAGCTGCTCGACCTGCGCGGCGAAGTTTTGAAGCGTCTGCTGCGCCATGTCGGGGAAGATCATTCCGGCGGCGAAGCCAAGAAGCACCAGCACGCCGAACGCGGCGGCGGTGTTCAAAAATTCCCGCTTGATGAGATCGCGCGAGAGCGTAGGGCAGAGTTCGAAGATCATGCCAGCTTGGCGATACCGGCCTTGACGCGCTTGATCGTCTCCTCACGGCCGAGGATATGGCAAATTTCGACAGCGCCGCCGGGCGTGACAAGCTTGCCCGCAACGGCGATGCGCAGCGGCCACATGAGCGTCGCGTTCTTCACGCCGAGCTCCTCGGCAAATGAGACGAGCATGTCATGGATGGCATCATTCGTCCACTCGGGAAGGCTCTCGAGCTTGGGCAGGACCTTATTGAGCATGTCGAGCGAGACCTCGCTGTTGGTCTTGGACTTCTTGTTCGTGTAGAACTCAACGCCGTACTCGGGAAGAGCATCGAAGAAGTCGACCTTTTCGGGAATATCGGTGAGCTTTTCGCAGCGGGCCTGTAAGAGTGCTGCGATCTCACCGACGGAGTACGCTTCGTTCTTGACGGCCTGACGGATGTAAGGCTCAGCAACTTTACAGAATTCCTCGGGCGGGAGATTGCGCAGATAATTCGCGTTGAAATACGTCAGCTTTTCGATGTCGAAAATGGCAGGGGACTTGGAGATGCCGCCGATGTCGAACGCCCCCACCAGCTCGTCGAGCGTGAAGAACTCCTGCTCGCTCTGCTCGCCGCGCGGCGACCAGCCGAGCAGCGCCACATAGTTGAGGATGGCGGGCGTCAGGTAGCCCTGCGCCTTGAGGTCTTCATAGCTCGGGTCGCCGTTGCGTTTACTCATCTTATGCTGCGCGTCGCGCATGACGGGGGAGCAGTGCACGTAGGTCGGCACCTCCCAGCCGAAGCCCTCGTAGAGGAGGTTGTACTTCGGGGCGGAGGAGAGATATTCGCTGCCGCGCACGACATGGGTGATGCCCATGAGGTGGTCGTCGATGACGTTGGCAAAGTTGTAGGTCGGCAGACCGTCGCGCTTCAAGAGTACCTGATCGTCGAGCGTCTTATTCTCCACCGTGATGTCGCCAAAGCTTGCATCGTGGAAGGTCGTGGTGCCGTCCTTCGGGATACGCTGGCGAATGACGTAGGGCTCGCCCGCGGCGACGCGCGCCTTGGCCTCTTCGAGCGGCAGGTCGCGGCAGGGATCGTCCGCGCGGTCAAATTCGCCGCTGTCCTCCTCGCTCTCGGCCTTTTCGCAGAAGCAGTAGTAGGCGTGGCCGCGCTCGACTAAAAGCTCGGCGTACCTGCCGTAGGTGTCGCGGCGCTCGCTCTGGATATACGGGGCGACGGGGCCGCCGACGTCGGGGCCTTCATCGTGGGAAAGGCCGCATTCCGCCATCGTGCGGTAGATGACGTCCGTTGCGCCCTCGACGAGACGCCCCTGGTCGGTATCCTCGATGCGGAGAATGAACGTGCCGTTTGCGTGGCGGGCGATCAGATAGGTGTAGAGCGCGGTGCGCAGGTTGCCCACGTGCATATAGCCCGTGGGGGAGGGAGCGAAGCGCGTGCGCACCTTACCGTGCGGGATCTTCGCTTCCATTTCCTCAAAATACTTCATGTCGATGGACATAGATGACCTCCTGAAGTGAAATCAAAATAAAGATAGCTTATTACACCATATTTTGACCGAAAAGTCAACGAACGCACGACGCTCTTTTTCACCGGAATATGCTTGTATTTTGAAAAGGGGTATGGTAACATAACAAATTGGGTCGATAGCTGCGCCAAAACGGCGCAATTCGAGATAAAATGAGAAAAACAAACAGATCGGAGAAAAAACGATGGAAAACATGGAAAATGCGGCGCGCAAGAAAGTGATGCTGTCCGGCATTCAGCCCAGCGGCGATCTGACCCTCGGGTCCTACCTCGGCGCGATCAAGAACTGGGCGGAGCGCGACGAGGAATTTGACAACTACTACTTCATGGCCGATATGCACTCGATCACCGTGCGTCAGGACCCTGCGGCGCTGCGCCGCCGCACGCTCGAGCAGCTGGCGCAGTACATCGCCTGCGGCTTGGACCCCGAGAAGAACACGCTGTTCATCCAGTCCCACGTGCCGCAGCACGCCGAGCTCGGCTGGGTCCTGAACTGCTATACGATGTTCGGCGAGCTCTCGCGCATGACGCAGTTTAAGGACAAGTCCGCCAAGAACAGCGAGAACATCAACGGCGGTCTCTTCACCTATCCTGCGCTGATGGCGGCGGATATCCTGCTCTATCAGCCCGACTATGTCCCTGTGGGCGAGGACCAGAAGCAGCATGTCGAACTCTGCCGCAACATCGTCCAGCGCTTCAACGGCATCTATGGCGACGTCTTCAAGATGCCCGAGCCGTACATTCCCAAGGTCGGTGCGCGCGTGATGAGCCTGAGCGACCCGGGAGCCAAGATGTCGAAGTCCGATAAGGACCCCAACGGCTCCATTTACCTGATGGAAAAGCCCGAGGATATCCTGCGCAAGTTCAAGCGCGCCGTGACCGACAGCGACACGGAAAACTGCGTGCGCTATGATCCCGCGAACAAGCCCGGCGTTGCGAACCTGATGACCATCTACTCCGCCGTGACGGGCAAGAGCTTTGACGAGATCGAGCAGGAGTTCGCCGGTAAGGGCTACGGCGCGTTCAAGCCCGCCGTGGGCGAGGCCGTCGTTGAAACCCTGTGCCCCATCCGCGAGGAGGCCACGCGCATTTTGGGCGACAAGGCGTATCTCGAGTCCGTGTATCGCGCGGGCGCACAGAAGGCGTCTTACGTGGCAGAAAAAACGCTGCGCAAGGTCTACAAGAAGGTCGGCTTTGTCGCGCGCTGATTAAAGGGTGGAGAACATGAACGGAATTCCGAAAGAGTTATTGCTGAGCGTCGGCGGCGCGCTGCTGTGCGCGTTTGCCGTCAGCTTTCTGATGTGCCCGCTCGTCAAGTCGTTTGCCTATAAGATCGGCGCGATCGACGTGCCGAAGGACAACCGCCGCATGCACAAAAAGCCCGTACCGCGCCTCGGCGGCCTCGCGATTTTCCTCGGCTTTATCGTGAGCATGCTACTGTTCGTCAAGGTCGACCATCAGTTGCAGGGCATTTTGCTGGGCGCGTCCATCATCGTCGTTTTAGGCGTAGTGGACGATATGTCCCCGCTGCGCGCGTATTTTAAGTTCTGCGTGCAGATCTTCGCGGCGCTCGTCGCCGTGTTCCACGGCGTCGTGATCCAGATGCTCTCCAACCCGAACGTCTTTGCTGAAAGCCCGTATTGGGACCTCGGCTGGCTGTCCATCCCCATCACAGTCTTGTGGATCGTCGGTATCACGAACGCCGTCAACCTCATCGACGGCCTCGACGGCCTTGCCTGCGGCGTTTCGACCATCAGCGCCATTTCGATGCTCGTCATCGCGCTGCTCGTCTCTGAAAGCGATGTGGCGCTCGTGATGGCCGCGCTTGTGGGTGCGTGCCTCGGTTTCATGCCGTACAACAAGAATCCGGCCAAGATGTTTATGGGCGACACGGGCTCGACGTTCCTTGGCTACATCCTTGCGACGATCTCGATCCAGGGCCTTTTCAAGTATTACGCCATCGTGTCGTTCGCGGTGCCGTTCCTGATCCTGGGCCTGCCGATGTTCGACACGCTCTTTGCCATCATCCGCCGCCTTGCCCACGGGCAGAACCCGATGGCGCCTGACCGCGGACACATCCACCACCGCCTCATCGACATGGGTCTCAACCAGAAGCAGGCCGTCGCGGCGCTGTACGTTATCAGCAGTATCCTCGGACTTTCCGCCGTGGTGCTGACGTCGAGCGGCGCGATCAAGGCGATGCTCTTTCTGATGGCGCTGGCGGTGGCGGCGTTCCTCGCCTCGCGCGTCATCTTCCGCCGCGATATCGACAAGGCATTGCAGGCGGAAAAGGCCGCGGCAGAGGAGAAGAGCACAGAGACCGCCACACCGGCGGAAACCGTGCCTGCGGAACCTGAAGAAGAATCCAACGAAAAGAAAAAAGAGGAAGCATAAATGGAAAAACTGCGCATTATGAGCGTGTTCGGCACGCGGCCCGAGGCCATCAAGATGGCCCCGCTTGTCAAGGAGCTTGCCTCGCGCGACGAGATCGAGAGCCTTTGCTGCGTGACGGCGCAGCACCGCGAAATGCTCGATAGCGTGATGGAGGTCTTCGACCTCAAGGCCGACTGCGACCTTGATATTATGACCCCGCGGCAGACGCTCTCGACCATCACGAGCAAGTGTCTGCTCGGTATGGACGACGCCATTGAGCAATTAAAGCCTGACATGATCTTAGTCCACGGCGACACGAGCACGACGTTTGCCGGTGCGCTCTCGGCCTTTTACCACAAGGTGCCCGTCGGACATGTGGAGGCGGGCCTTCGCACCTACGATAAGTATTCGCCCTTCCCGGAGGAAATGAACCGGAAGCTCGTCACGGCCATCGCCGACCTCTATTTCTGCCCGACGAAAAATAACCGCGAGAACTTACTCAAAGAGGGCGTGACCGAGGGCCTTTTCATCACGGGCAATACGGTCATTGACGCACTGAAAACAACGGTGCGCAAGGATTACCACTTTACAACAGAACTGCTCAACGAGCTGGACTATTCAAGAAAGGTCGTGCTCGTGACGTGCCACCGCCGCGAGAATTACGGCCAGCCCATGGAGAACATCATGACCGCGCTGCGCGACATCGCCCTCCAGAATGAGGACTGCGAGCTCGTCTATCCCGTGCACCTCAGCCCTGTCGTGCGCGAGAACGCGCAGAAGTTCCTCGCCGGTACGCCGCGCGTGCATTTGATCGACCCGCTGAGCGCGGACGAGATGCACAACCTCATGGCGCGCTGCTACATGGTGATGACCGACAGCGGCGGACTCCAGGAGGAGGCTCCTGCGCTCGGCAAGCCCGTCCTTGTCATGCGCAAAGAGACCGAGCGCCCCGAGGCGGTCGCCGCCGGCACGGTGAAGCTCTGCGGCGTCGAGTACGACGACGTGCTGCGCATGGGCAACGAGCTTCTTCGCAGCAGGGAGGCGTACGACGCGATGGCGCACGCCGTCAACCCCTATGGTGACGGCCACGCCTGCGCACGCATCGCCGACGCGATTTTGTGGCACTTTGGCCGCCGGAGCGAGCGCCCCGCGGATTTTAACGCCTGATTTTGACGGAATGAAAGAAGGGAGTGGAGCGGAATGAGAAAGCGGAGGGTGACGCCCATTGGCGCTGCTTTCGTCGCGCTCGTTTTGCTGGTGCTCCTGTTTGTGGTGCGCGGCGCGCTGCACCGTCCCGCGCACGTCGTGCTGCCGCAGGATGCGAGCAGTAGCGATGTGAGCGACGCGTCGCTCGACGACAGCGCCGTGGGCCGCATCGCCGTGCGGCCCGACACGGTGCAGTCCGCCATCGCGACGCTTGAACGTCCCGCACGCTACTCGCGCGCCATCACGATCGAGCGCTACTATTCCGGCGGCAGCGGCGTCGACCGCAGCAGTGTCAGCGTCGACGGAGCGTGGATGCGCGTCGACACCGAGCAGGCGAGCGGCGCGCAGAGCCACACGATCTCCAACGGGGAAAGAACGTGGGTCTGGTACGGCGGCAGCGAGCTCTATTACGAGAGCGCCGCAGCCTTCACCGCCGACGAGGAGCAGGGCATCCCGACGTATGAGGACATCCTGCGCCTTGACAAAAAGCGCATCGCCGCGGCGGATTACCGCCTGCTCGACACCGTGGACTGCATCTTTGTGGAAACTGCCGCCGATGACGGCGGCTACATTGAGCGCTACTGGGTCAGCGTGAGCAACGGCCTTCTCTGCGCGGCGGAAAAATTGCAGGGCGAGGATGTCGTCTACCGCATGGCGGGCATGAGCGTCGACAGCGGGAACGTGGCGGAGAACGCCTTTACGCTGCCGGACGGCACAGTGCTCCACGAAGGTGCGCTCGACGGCGCAAACCGGTAAAAGAAACTGAAAAGGCCGTCCGAAGATCGTTCTTCGGACGGCCTTTTTGTCAAAATATGTCATAAAATGAGCAGCAGCCCCAGCGCGACTAAAAGCTCGTCGTCCGCTTTTTCCTCAAAGAGGAAAAAGAGAATGAGCAGCAGCAAAATGTCCGCCGTGTCCACGCCCTTGAGCGGTAATTTGTCGAGGATGCGCGAGAAAAACTGCGACGCCTCCTGACTGATCGGCGGCGGAGGGGGAGCGCCCCCCTGCGGCGGCCTTGGAGGCGGTGCGTTTCCACCGGAGGGCGGCGGGGGAGGCGGCCTGTTATCACGCGGCGGTTCGCCGTGCGGCGCGTCCTGCATCGGCATGCGGGTGTAGACGCCGTCGTCGTTGCGCAGATAGCGGTTATACATTGCGCGGCCCCCCTTCGCTGAGGAGCAGCGTCTTTCCCAGGTGGATGAAGCGCGCGAGCTGTGCCGCGCGCTCGACCTTGTCCTGCCGCTCCGGCTTCAAAAATGGGCGCAGCGCACGCAAAAACGCGGCGGTCTCGCCGCTCTCGGGCCGATTGAGCTGCGAGAGCACGGGCAGCAGCTTGGCGATCATGCCGGGGTCAATGCCGCCGAGCAGCGACGAAAGATCGCCCATCGGATCGCCCTGCGGCGGTGGCGGCGTGGGAGCAGACGGCGCAGGACCGGCCGCACCGCCCGCGGGCGGGGGAGGCGGCGCGCTGCCGCCGGACTGCCCCATCTGCTGCGACAGATTTTGCGCCATGTTCATCACCTGCGCCATGGCGTCCGGATCGGAGAGCAGGGTATTCAGTTTTTCCTCCCACTCGCTCATCGTGACGCCCTCCCGCGGTTTTTATTTTTTTGCGCTGTCGTTGATGCGGTTCATAATGGCCATGCCCTCGGGACTTTTCATCAGGTTCGAGAGCATTGTGGCCAACTCTTTCGTGTTGCCCGCTGCGGCATTCTGCGCCGCGTGATTGAGCGCCGCGCCGCCATCCTGAGAGGTGAGCATCTGCATGAGCCTTTGCCCGTCGCCCGATTGCAGGAGCGACTGCGCTATGGCAGGATTGCGCTTGAACTTGTCGATGAGCTGCTGCGTGCTGTGATCCATAGCTGTGCCTCCGTTTCCTGTCTTTCAAGGCAGTATATGAGAGGGATGCGGCAGTTGTGCCGCCGCAGCGGCGAAATTTTTTGAAAAATTTTCCGAACCCGTGAAAGAAAACGCCCTGCCCGCGCACATGTATGGTGTAAGGCCTTTGAGGAGAGAAACATATATGTTTTCAAACGAAGCGTTTGCCCAAAATGCAGAAAAGTACATGGACACGGTCTTTCGCGTGGCCTACGGCTGGCTCAAAAACCCGGACGACGCCAACGATGTGACACAGGACGTATTGATAGAGCTGTACAAAACAGATAAAGCGTTCGAGTCGGACGCCCATTTGAAAAACTGGCTCATCCGCGTCACCGTCAATCGCTGCAAGATGCTCTTCCGCTCGCCGTGGCGCCGGCACGAGGACATCGACGACTATGCCGAGACATTGTCCTTCGAGCAGCCGCGGGACGGCGAGCTCTTCAAAGCCGTGATGGCACTCGACAAAAAATACCGCGTGCCGCTGCTGCTCTTCTATTACGAGGGGTATACAACGGCGGAGGCCGCGTCGATGCTCGGCATTCCCGAAAAGACCGTCAGCACAAGACTTTACCGCGCAAGGGCGAAGCTCAGAACGATTTTGGAGGAGGAGTAAAGCAATGACAGAAAAAGAGAGATTTCAACGCGCATTCGCGCCGCTGCACGCCTCCCCGGACACGATGACGGAGGTAATGAAGATGACAGAACGGAAAACGAAAAGGCCCGCGCTGCGCCGCGCCGCGACCATCGGCCTTGCGGCCGCGCTCGTGCTGGCGCTCGGCAGCGTTGCCTATGCCTCGGACCTCGGTGGCATTCAGCGTACGGTGCAGCTCTGGCTCAACGGTGAGATGACGGACGCAACGCTGACGGTGAAAAATGGTCACTATACCGTCAACTATACCGACAGCGAAGGAAACGAGCGCGAGCGGAGCGGCGGAGGCGTCGCCTTCGAGCCGGATGGCACGGAGCGGGCACTGACCGAGGAGGAACTGCTCGCAGATATCAATTGCCCCGAGGTAACCTATCGGGATGACGGCACGGTCACGGTCTATTACCTCGACCAGTCGCTAGACATTACAGACCGTTTTGATGAGGACGGCGTCTGCTATGTGCAGCTTGAGGGCGGCGAGAAGACGATCTACATGACCATCAAGCGCGGCAACGGCTACGCAACGAGCACGACAAAGTACATCCTGCCAAGTGAATTCAACAACTGAAAGAAAAACGAGAAAGGTTCCGCACAGCATCGCTGTGCGGAACCTTTCTCCTATTGGGGAAAGCCTC
>ERZ791887.1763-NODE-1763-length-13450-cov-8.223666_pt1 | contig 13450 bp, 12 predicted proteins | sample MGYA00510157_ERZ791887 | MGnify/ENA primary metagenome ERZ791887 (study PRJEB30046, sample SAMN00792112) | human gut metagenome | study: EMG produced TPA metagenomics assembly of the A metagenome-wide association study of gut microbiota in type 2... | reverse complement strand
GAATGGAAAGATTATCAAGGTGGCGCCCGGTCGGCGACGCGGAAACGCACCTCTGCGGACTGTGCCGCGGCGGTCGCGGCGCAGAGCAGAAATTGCAGGAGCAGCAGTGTTTTTCCCGGGTTCATCGGATTAGGGAGGGATTCAGTTGCTAAAGATAGCAATTTTGATCTTTCGGTCCCTCTTTTTTGGGGATGTTTGTGACATATTGGGACGCCGTTCGACAAGTTTTGACCATAAAATGGTCCCGATTGCCTTGCCGTTTGCGTATTTTTGTCAAAATAATTGCGGAGCCCGATCCGTTTCACTCGTAAATCTGGGAACCTTAACATGAAGAACAAGGATATTTTCACCTTCCGCGACGCGGAGAAACAGGCGGGTCCGGTCGCCTTTTCGACGATGCTCAAGCCGGCCGGTTCGGCGTGTAACCTCGACTGCCACTATTGCTACTACCTGGACAAGGCCGTGCAGTACGGCGGCCGGCAGGCCGTGATGAGCGACGAGCTGCTGGAACTTTACGTGAAACAATATATCGAGGCCAACGAGGTTCCGACGGTGCAGTTCTGCTGGCACGGCGGCGAACCGCTGCTGCTGGGGGTGGATTTCTACCGGAAGGCGATGGACTTCCAGCAAAAATACGCCGATGGCAAGAAGATCGAGAACATCCTCCAGACCAACGGCACGCTGGTTGACGAGGCGTGGTGCGACCTCTTTGCCGGGAACAATTTTCTGGTGGGGATTTCGCTCGACGGGCCGCAGGACATTCACGACGCGTTCCGCCTGACGAAGGGCGGCCGGCCCACTTTCGAGCGGGTGATGCGGACGATCGAAATGTTCCAGCGCAGCGGCGTGGAGTACAATACGTTGAGCGTGGTGAACCGTCTGTGCGAGGGGCGCGGCGGGGAGATCTACCGCTTCTTCCGCGACACGGTGCACAGTCGGTACATGCAGTTCCTGCCTGCCGTGGAGCATGTCGTCGACAAGCCCGGGTTCCACCGCCCGCTGATCGTCTCGCCCGACCGCGAGGGGGCGCGGCTGGCCGAATGGTCGGTGACGGCCAAGGGTTACGGGGGGTTCCTGTGCGACGTGTTCGACGTGTGGGTGGTGAGCGACGTGGGGCGTACGTTCGTGCAGATGTTCGACGCGACGCTGGCCCAGTGGTGCGGCGTGCCCCCGGGCGTCTGCTCGATGGGCGAGACGTGCGGCGACGCGCTGGTCGTCGAGCACAACGGCGACGTCTATTCGTGCGACCACTTCGTCTATCCCGAATACAAGTTGGGCAACATCCGCGAAACGCCGTTGTCGGAGATCTATCGTTCGCGCAAACGGGTGGATTTCGGCCTTGCCAAGCGCAATGCGCTGCCCGCCGAATGCCTGCGGTGCAAATACTATTTCGCCTGCCGGGGCGAATGTCCGAAACACCGCTTCGAGACCGGTTCCGACGGCTGCCGCAAGAACTCGCTCTGCGAGGGATTGCAGCATTGGTTCCGCCATTCGGAACCCTACATGGAGTACATGCGCGACATGCTGGCGCGCGAGCAGTCCCCGGCGTGGGTCATGCCCTTCGCCCGCAAGCGCATGGGGCTGATGTAGCGCCTTACCCGGTTTTTTCCGTTTTTTCCGTTTTTTGCGTTTCAGGAGCGCCCGCACGAGCGGCACGGCCGATGCGGGGGTGAGCCATCCCGCGACCGAACGCGCGTCGGCGATCCTTTCGGCGTAGGTTTGGGCCGCCGGGAGCGTTTCGTGCGCCGTGCGGGCCGCGGGGCCGGCCGGGACTTCTGCGGCGGAATGGGCCTGAAAACAGAGGAGGCGCCGCATTGCTGCGACACCTCCGTACGTGCAGGTCCTGTAAGCCGGGTTCTGTTCCCGGGGCGAACCCCGGGCCCCTGTCATTTATCTAGGACGGCAGTCTCCTGCCGCCTCAAGCAACCTACCCCCCGGCATCGGGCGAGCAACCCTTGATTGCCGGTATACACGGTCTTGCAACCCACGGGACGTACTGCCGGGCGACATTGCTGCCCCCGCGGTGGGCTCTTACCCCGCCTTTTCACCCTTACCCGCCGGAATTCCGAAAATCCCCTGCGGGCGGTCGTTTTCTGTTACGCTGCCACAACCTCACGGCTGTCAGGTCATTAGCCTGCGTGGCGCTCTGCGTTGCCCGGACTTTCCTCTCCCGGCTTGCGGCCGGCAGCGACAGAGCGGACCTGCGGGACAAAGGTAGGGAATTAAAAATTAAGAATTAAAAATTAAGAATTAAAAATGCAGTAACCGCTGATCTTTCTCTAATTTTTAATTCTTAATTCTTCATTTTTAATTCTTTATAGTATCTTCTTCACCCACCGGAACCCCTTGTAGGGCGGGTAGCGCAGCGGCAGGTCGGGCCGCGCCGGAGACTCGACCACGCCGCGGCGGTGGGAGAAGGCGTCGAAGCTGTCGTGGCCGTGGTAGCGGCCCATGCCCGAGTTGCCCACGCCGCCGAACGGCAGGCGGTCGTTGGCGATCTGCATGATCGTGTCGTTGATGCACGCGCCGCCCGAGGAGGTATGCAGCAGGACTTCGCGGCCCGTCTTTTCGGGTCCGAAGTAGTAAAGCGCCAGCGGTTTTTCGCGGTCGTTGACCAGCGTCACGGCTTCGCGGATGTCGTCGAAGGGGAGCATCGGCAGGACCGGACCGAAGATCTCCTCCTGCATCACGGGCGCGCCGGGGTCGACCTCCGCGAGCAGCGTCGGCTCGATATAGCGGTCGGAGGGGTCGGTGCGGCCCCCGACAAGGATTTTCCCCTGCGCGAGATAACTCGTTACGCGCCCGAAAGCCCGGTCGTTGACCAGCCGACCGTAGTGGGGGCTTTGCTGCGCGTCGTCGCCGTGAAGCCGATGCAGGGCGCGGGCGAAGGCTCGGGAGAACTCGTCTTGCAGCGATCGGTGGATCAGCAGGTAGTCGGGTGCGATGCAGGTCTGCCCGGCGTTGAGGGTCTTGCCCCAGGCGATGCGGCGCGCCGCGACCTCGATGTCGGCGCCTCGGTCCACGATCGAGGGGCTTTTGCCGCCCAGTTCCAGCACGACGGGCGTGAGGTTGCGGGCCGCGGCGGTCATCACGATCCGTCCCAGCGCGGGGCTTCCCGTGAAGAAGATCACGTCCCAGCGCATGCCGAACAGCAGGGTGTTGACCTCGCGGCCGCCCTGCGCGACGGCGACGTACTCCTCGTCGAAGATCTCGGCGATCATCCCCTCGAGCGCCTCGGCGACGTTCGGGGTGTAGGGAGAGGGTTTGAGCAGGGCGGTGCAGCCCGCCGAGATGGCTCCGACCAGCGGGTTGAGCAGCAGCTGCACGGGGTAGTTCCACGGCGCGACGATCAGCGCCTGCCCGAGCGGCTGGGAGACGATCCGGCTTTTCGCGGGCAGGAGTTTGAGCGGCGTGGGGCGCGGCGCGGGGCGCATCCATCTGCCGAGGTGGCGCAGGTGGCTGCGGATTTCGCCCCGGACGATGCTGATTTCGGTGAGGTAAGCCTCCTTGGGGGATTTGTGCAGGTCCGTCCACAGGGCGTCGCAGAGGCGTTTCTCCCAGTTCGCGAGCGCCGCGTCCAGACGCCGGAGCATCGTGCGGCGGAACGCCTCGGAGAGCGTCGCTCCCGAGCGGAAGTAGGTTTTCTGGGCCGCCGCGAGGGCCGAAATGCGTGCGGCAGGGGTGTTTTCGAGGGACATGGGCCGTTATTCTGGGGTTGTGACGGAACCTTGCAAAGCCGCTGCCACACTCCGCGGCGCGGCTATTTCTCGCGGAAGATGTTCAGGTGCGCCAGCAGCGGGTTGCGGCGGTCGAGTACGACGAATTCCAACAGCAGCAGGACCAGCGCCGCGATGAGCAGGTATTGGTACTGCTCGTTGAACTCCTCGAAGCGGACCGTCGAAAGTTCGGTCTGCTCCATCTCGTTGATCGCCTTGACGATCTCGTCGAGACCGATCGACTGCTTCGACGAGCGGACGTAGGCGCCGCCCGTGATGTCGGCGATTCGGGCCAGCATCTCCTCGTTGAGCTTTGAGACGACCATTTCGCCCGCCTCGTCCTTGATGAATTCGCCGCCGATCTGAATCGGGGCGCCTTCGGGCGTGCCGATGCCGATGGTGAAGATCTTCACGCCCATCTGTGCGGCGCGTTCGGCGACGGCGATGGCGTCGTCGTCGTGGTTCTCGCCGTCGGTGATGAGGATGATGACGCGGCCGTGGCTCTGCTCCGTGTCGCCCGAGAAGGCCAGCAGGGCCTGTTCCAGCGCCTTGCCGATGGCCGTGCCCTGCACCGATACCAGCGACGGGTCGATCCGCCGTGCGAAGGCCCGGGCCATGCGGTAGTCCGAGGTGATCGGCAGCTGGACCTTGGGTTCGCCCGCGAAGACGACCAGTCCCACGCGGTCCTGCTGCAACCCCTCGAAGAGTTTGCCGATGGCGTATTTGGTCCGTTCGAGACGGTTGGGTTCGAAATCTTCGGCCAGCATCGAGTTCGAAACGTCGACCGTGAGCATCATTTCGATGCCCTGGGCTTTCTCCTCGCGGAGCTTCGAACCGAACTGCGGGCGCGCCGCAGCCAGTATGACCAGCGCGACGGCGGCGCAGAAAAGGATGAACCGGAAAGCCGTGCGCCCGGTCGATACTTCGGGCATCAACTCCTCCAGAATGCCGGGGCGGCCGAAGCGTGCGAGCCGTCTGCGGCGGTTGCGGGCCGCCAGCCAGTAGAGCGCGACGAGCGCCGGGACGGCCAGCAGCAGCCAGAGATATTGCGGATTTGCGAAACGGAACATAATTAATGCGGACCCTGCGGATTGTATCCTGTTTTTTGCCCATATTCAACCCGCCGGGTCTGCATTAGGGCACTTGCAGTGCCCGTTGAATATCGACATTTCCTCCTGAATCCTCCCCTTGGCAAAGGGAGGACTTTGCCCGGGGACCGGAATCGCCGTTCCGTCAGGGTATTCGCTTCAGTACGAGGTTCGAAAGCAGGAACTCGGCGAACAGCAGTCCCAGCGCGGCCAGCGCCCATGTGAGGAACAGTTCGTGGTAGGAGATGTGCTCCATCACCTCGATTTTGCTCTTTTCGAGCTGGTTGATCTCGTCGTAGACGGCCTTCAGCTTCTCCTTGTCCGTGGCCCGGAAGTAGCGGCCGCCGGTCATGTCGGAGATCGCCTTCAGTACCTTTTCGTCGATCTCGACCTTCTGGTTGACGAACGTCAGGTTGCCGAACATGTCGATGGCCGGATAGGGGGCCATGCCCTCCGTGCCCACGCCGATCGTGTAGACGCGGATGCCCTGCGCCTTGGCGATCTCGGCGGCGGTCATCGGCGCGATCTGGCCCTGGTTGTTCACGCCGTCGGTCAGCAGGATGATGACTTTCGACTTGGCATCGCTCTCGCGCAGGCGGTTGATCGCCGTGGCCAATCCGTTGCCGATGGCCGTGCCGTCCTCGATCAGTCCGCTGCGGATGCGGGCCAGAAGGGTTTGCAGCGTGCTCTGGTCGGTGGTCAGCGGGCTTTGCGTGAAGGCTTCGCCGGCGAAGGCCACCAGTCCGATGCGGTCGCCGTAGCGGTCGGCGATGAACGATCCGGCCACCTCCTTGGCGGCCGTGATGCGGTCGGGCTTGAAGTCGCGGGCCAGCATCGAACCGGAGACGTCGATGGCCAGCATGATGTCGATGCCCTCGGTGTTGGTGCGGACGTTCTGTTCGACGTCCTGCGGGCGCGCCAGCGCCACGACGAGCAGCGCGAAGGCCGCCGCACGCAGCGCGAAAGGCAGGTGGCGCAGGTAGTAGCGCACGGTCCGGGGTGCGCGCACGACGCCGGCGACGCTCGAAATCTGGATCGAGGCTCCGCCCTGCAACGTCCGCCAAACGTAATAGCCGATCATCGGCACGAGCAGCGTCAGCAGCCAGAGATAATATGGTGAAGCAAAATGCATAGCTTACACAATTAAAAATTAAGAATGAAAAATTAAAAATTATTTTGTCTCTTTCATTGTTTTCAGGATACTTGCAAGAATATTCGTCAATTCCCGGCAATCGGTAAAAATACTTTTAAATTCGTTCTCCGCCAGGTAGTCCGTGCTGTATAACAATTCCAACCAATATTCGGTTTCATACGCTTCCTTTAATGCAATGTGCATTTTTGCGATGAAATTCTCTTTCGATTGTCCTCCGATTGCTTCCCGGACGTTTGCTCCGATACTCGTTCCGCTTTTAAGCAGCTGTTTCGAAAGTATGTACTCGTTATTCGTTTCGGAAATATGCTTATACAGCCGGACAATCCGGATTGCAAAATCGAGGCTTTTGTCCTTTATGGTGTTATCGGCCTTCAATTTTTAATTCTTAATTTTTCATTTTTAATTAAAAAACTACCAGTTTTTCTTTCCGCGGACGACCACGCCCTGTTTCTCCTTGAGTTTCTCCTGGGTCTTGTCCTCCTGGGCCTGGATGGCGTCGAGCATCTGCTGCTGTTCCTGCGGCGAGATGCCCGAAGGCGTCGGCTGCCCCTGCTGGTCGCCCTGGTCCTCCTTGTCGCCCTGGTCCTCCTTGTCCTCCTTGTCGCCCTTGCCCTCCTGCGGGTTCTGTTTCTGATCGCCCTGCTGGTCCTTGGGGTCGCCCTTTTGGTCCTTCTGATCGCCTTTCTGATCGGGGTTCTGCTGACTCTGATCGTTCTGGTTCTGATCCTTGTTCTGGTCTTGGTTCTGGTCCTTGTTCTGATCTCCGCCGCCACCGCCGCCGTCCTTGTTCTCGTCGAGCAGCCGCTTGGTGTAGGCGTAGTTGTACTTGGCCTCCATGTCCGAGGGGTTCAGGCGCAGCGACTGCTTGTAGCTTTCGAGCGCCTCCTGATACTTCTGTTGCTTGAACTGCGCGTTTCCGAGGTTGTAGAACGCTTCGGCGCGCTCCGTGTCCGCGCGCAGCGAGTCCGCCGCGGCCTGCTGCATGGTCTGCTCGGCACGGTCGAACCGTTCGGCCTTGTAGAGGGCGTTTCCGAGGTTGTAGATCGCTTCGAACTGTCCCGGAGCCGCTTGCAGGGCCTGCTCGTAACGGCCGGCCGACTGCTCGTAGTTGCCCTTGTTGTACTGCCGGTTGCCTTTGCGCACCAGCGAGCGTTCGGGCAGCTGTTGGGCCTGCACCCCGGAGGCGGCAAAGAGAAACAGAATGATATAGAGTGACTTGTACATCGTTGTCGCGTTTAGTTTTGCTTCGGGGACTCTTCCTCGGCGGGAGCCTCCTCCTCGACGGGTTTCGTCTCCTCGACGAAGTAGTACGCCTTGAGGTAGTCGGCCTCGTTCTGCTCGGCCTCGGGCGTCGCCTTGGCGAACTTCACCAGGTCGGCGTCGCGCAGGATCGCCGTCAGGTCCATCCGCGCCTTGTCGGGCAGCTCCTCCGGGCGCATCGTCTCGATGATCTCGTCGGAGGTCATCTCCATGGCGCCGAAGCCCCAGCGGGCGGCGATATAGGTGCGCAGGATGTCCGTAAGGCCCGAATAGTACTGCTTATGCCTGTTGTTCTGCCACAGTTTCTGGTTGTGGAGCGCTTCGAGGGCCTGGATGGCCGCCACGTGCGGCGGGAGCGGCGGAGCGGGTTTGAACAGGTCGCCGAAACCCTTGCCGCGGCTGGCGAGGTAACGCTTGAGCGCATAGCCCGCCGCGAGCAGCATCAGGAGGAAGAAAACGCCCCACTTGACGTAGCCGCTCACCTCGCGGAAGCGGAACGGCAGGTTTTTCTGGGCTTTCAGGTCGTAGATCGACTGCGACGTGGAGTCGATCTGGAACGTCGCAACCTCCAGATAGACCGAATCGGTGCTCCGGAGCGTGTCGAGGATGTTCTTGTCGGCGTAGAGCACCTGCGCCGCGCCGAGGTTGTATTTGCCCTCGTCGAATGCGGCCAGCCGGTAGCGCTTGCGCAGTTTGAGCCGCCGGCCGTCGCGTTCGAGCGTGTCGACCGGGCAGTTCTCGACCAGCTCGATCTTGCCGTCGCGGGGGTCGAATACGGGGAATTCCACGACCTGCACCAGATCCTTCTCCACGTCGATGACGTAATCGAAGCGGTCGCCGATCATAATGCTGTCGGGTTCTACGCGCGCCGTGACCGTGGGCGTCTCCTGCGCCCGGGCCGCGAGTCCCGCGAAAAGAAGCGCTATTGCAAAGAGTCGTTTCATCGCTGTTTGAACAGTTTTATCAATTCGGCCACATAGTCGCCGTCGGTCGAGATCATCGCCGTGTCGATGCGGTTGTGCTTGAGCGTCGCCTCTATTTCGCCGCTGCGCCGCTGCCACGAGGCGGCATAGTGGTCGCGCACGGCCCGCGACGAGGTGTCGACCCAGACCTTGCGGCCGCTCTCGGCGTCCTTCAGCTCGACGATGCCCACGTCGGGAAGCTCCGTCTCGCGGGGATCGTAGACGCGGATGCCCACCAGGTCGTGCTTGCTCCCGGCGATCTTCAGCGCGTCGTCCAGCGCCGACTTGTCGCCGGTCGAGTCCATGAAGTCCGAGAGGATGAAGGTCGTGCAGCGCTTCTTGTTGACATTCGTCAGGAAACGCACCGGCTCCGAGAGTTTCGTGCCCGCGGATTCGGGGCGGAAGCCGATCAGTTCGCGGATGATCATCAGAATATGGCTGCGGCCCTTCTTCGGGGGGATGAACTTTTCGACCCGGTCCGAAAAGAAGATGCAGCCCACCTTGTCGTTGTTCTGCGCGGCGGAGAAGGCCAGCACGGCGGCGATTTCGGTGATGATGTTCTTTTTCAGCCGGTCGGTCGAACCGAACATGCGCGAGGCCGACACGTCGACCAGCAGCATCATCGTCAGTTCGCGTTCCTCCTCGTAGACCTTGATGTGGGGTTTGCGCGAGCGGGCCGTGACGTTCCAGTCGATGTCCCGCACGTCGTCGCCCGCACGGTACTCCCGCACTTCGGAAAACGACATGCCCCGCCCGCGGAAAGCCGTATGGTACTTTCCGGCGAAGATCTCGTTGGAAAGACCGCGGGTCTTGATCTCGATCTTGCGGACGCGTTTGAGAATATCGTTCTCGGTTTCCTGCATCGTTAGGGTACGATTACGTTGTTGAGAATGTCGGTGATGATCTCCTCGGTGGTGATGTTCTCGGCCTCGGCCTCGTAGGTCAGGCCGATGCGGTGGCGCAGCACGTCGTGGCAGACGGCGCGCACGTCCTCGGGGATGACATAGCCGCGGCGGCGGATGAAGGCGTAAGCCCGGGCGGCCTTGGCCAGCGAGATCGACGCACGGGGCGAACCGCCGTAGGCGATCAGGTTCTGCAACTTCTGGAGGTTGTACTCCGCCGGCTCGCGCGTGGCGAAAATGATGTCGATGATGTATTTCTCGATCTTTTCGTCCATGTAGACGTCCTCGACCACCTTGCGGGCCTTGACGATGTCCTCGGGGGTGATGACCTTGCCCACCTCGGGCATGCCGGCGCCCGAGAGGTTCATGCGCACGATGTCGCGCTCCTCCTGCTTCTTGGGGTAGGAGATCTTGGCCTTGAGCATGAAACGGTCGACCTGCGCCTCGGGCAGCGGGTAGGTTCCCTCCTGCTCCAGGGGGTTCTGCGTGGCCAGCACGAGGAACGGCTGCGGCAGGGGATAGGTGTTGTCGCCGATGGTCACCTGACGCTCCTGCATGGCTTCCAGCAGCGCCGACTGCACTTTGGCCGGGGAGCGGTTGATCTCGTCCGCCAGTACGAAGTTGGCGAAGATCGGACCCTTGCGTACGACGAAATCCTCGTTCTTCTGCGAGTAGATCAGCGTGCCGATCAGGTCGGCGGGCAGCAGGTCGGGGGTGAACTGTATGCGCGAGAAACAGGCGTCGACAGCCTTGGCGAGCGTGGTGATGGCCAGCGTCTTGGCCAGTCCCGGGACGCCTTCCAGAAGGATGTGTCCGTTGGACAGCAGGCCGATCAGCAGGGTGTCCACCAGGTGGCTCTGGCCCACGATGACCTTTCCCATTTCGTTGCGGAGCGTATCGACGAAAACGGATTCGCGTTCGATGCGCTCGTTGAGTTCTTTGATGTTGATGACTTCGCTCATTGTATTTGTCGTGTTATTCTGTTTGTTTTTTCAATTTTGTTTTTCCAACGTTTTTTCATCGAAATTATTGCAAATTTAATAAAATAAAACCGGTAAAACAGTCCGGTTTCATCGGTTTTTTTCTATCTTGTTATCTGTTAACCCTTAATCCCGATTTTCTATGAGTAATCTCATAAGCAGGAGGGTCGATAAATCTCTCCTTTTGCATTGCAACTGGGGTTGGGATGGAAAGTACGACGGATACTTTGCCGGCAAAGCTTTCGATGCAGTGAAAGGGTGTTATTTGGCAGACGATAACGCTGCCGTTTCGCAGACGCGGGGTGCGAACGCGAAGAATTACACCTGGTGGTTCCGGATCGTTACTTATAATAAACCGTAGCGATTATGAAAAAACTTGTTCTTCTACTGTGTGTTTTGTCGGCTGTCGGTTGCGTCAAATCATATGAGGATTATTACACCCGTTCATTTGTACTTTCATATGGGAATATGAGGGGAATATCCGTTGCTATGACAGATTTCGGATTGGGGTATTCTGTCGATTTTGTTGGCGAGGGCGAATGGGATGTAGCTATGAGCGGTAAAAAGAAGGATTTCTATAATCAATTGTGCGAAAAACACAACGATGTATCTTATAATCGTCGGGTTCGGGTTTATTTTTATGATCAGGGACTCAACCCGCGGTGTTTCCGGGATTTCGTCAATCTGGAGGTGTGGAGTTCCGCCGACTGGGATGCCGAACATCCTGCGGGGACGTCGCTCAACGATCTGGCGCGCTTTTCCAGCAACACGCCCTGGCCCTATATTCAGAGCGGCTATACGCAAAAATACCATGAACAACTGAACGGTGAATATTATCCCGTCGATAAATTGATTTCGGAGCTTACGCCGGATGATATGACGCTTTTGCCCAGAGGGGGTTTTTATTTTCGGTTTGTCACCCGGCCGGCGCAGCCCGGAAAGCATACGCTTTTCGTGCGCCTGACAGCCGATGACGGAAAGGTGTTCGAGGCGAGTTGCGACGTGGACTTTCAATAAGCGTGTCGTTGCTGTCGGGGACTGATTTCAGTGTGGGTTTTCATGTCCGCTATTTTGCGGCGCGGCGGTAAAATTTTCCGAAATCGGCGGAACTTTGTCCGAAGGGCGTGCAAAAAAGTATTAACTTTGCGGTCATGGAATCCAAAGAATCGCCGATATTACAAGGTCTGAACCCCGCCCAGCGGGATGCCGTGGTCAATTACGACTCGCCGTCGCTCATCATCGCGGGCGCGGGGTCGGGCAAGACCCGCGTGCTGACCTCGCGCATCGCATACATGATCGAGCAGGGCATTAAGCCCTGGAACATTCTGGCTCTGACCTTTACGAACAAGGCCGCCGAGTCGATGCGCGAACGCATCGCGCAGATGCTGCCCGACAACCGCAGCCGCTATATCCGCATGGGTACGTTCCACTCGGTCTTTTCGCGCATCCTGCGCGAGAACGCCGAAAAGATCGGGTTCACCGACTCGTTCACCATCTACGAACCCAGCGACTGCAAGAACCTGCTGAAGACCATCGTCCGGGAACTGAACCTTCCCGACGAGAAGTACAAGCCCAACGTGCTCTCTTCGCGTATCTCCTATGCCAAGAACTGCCTCGTCACGCCGGGCGCCTATCTGGCCAATTCGACCTGCGCGGCCGAGGACCGGCAAGCCCAGATCCCCGAATTCGGCAACATCTACAACATCTACTGCCAGCGTTGCAAGCGCAACGGCGCGATGGACTTCGATGATCTGCTTTTGCAGACCAACATCCTGTTGAGGGATTGTCCCGACGTGCTGGCCCGCTATCAGGAGCAGTTCCAATACATTCTGGTCGACGAGTATCAGGACACCAACTATGCGCAGTATACGATCATCCGCCGGCTGTCGCAGACCCATTCGAAGGTCTGCGTCGTGGGCGACGACGCGCAGTCGATCTATTCGTTCCGCGGGGCCAAGATCGAGAACATCCTCTCGTTCAAGAAGGATTATCCCTCGGCGATGGTCTTCAAGCTGGAGCAGAACTACCGTTCGACGCAGACGATCGTCGACGCGGCCAACTCGGTGATCGTCCGCAACTCGAAGCGCATGGAGAAGCATTGTTTCTCGGAGGGCGACGTGGGCGACAAAATCCGCATCCTGAAGGCATACACCGACCGCGAGGAGGCCGAAATGGTCGTTACCGATCTGCGCGACAAGGTCCGCGCGGCGGGCGACGAGTGGTCGGAGGCTGTGATTCTCTACCGCACCAACAACCAGTCGGCCGTGCTGGAGGACAACCTCCGCCGCCGGGGCATTCCCTACCGCATCTACAAGGGTTCGTCGTTTTACGACCACAAGGAGATCCGCGACATGATGGCCTATATCCGGCTGGTGATCAATCCCCGCGACGACGAGGCGTTCAAGCGCATCGTCAACTATCCGGCCCGCGGCATCGGCGACACGACCGTGCAGCGTATCGCGGCATTGGCCGCCGAGCGGGGCGTCTCGATGTGGGAGGCGGTCGACGCGCTGGTCGCCGAACCCGTCACGGACCCCGTGCAGCGCACCATCGCCCGCAAGGTGGCGGATTTCGTGGCGATGATCCGCGCGCTGTCGCTGGCGCGCAACGACAAGGGGCTGTACGATTTCGGACTGGAGATCGCCTCGCGGTCGGGCATCATCGCTGCCTACCGCACGGAGAACACCCCCGAGGCCGCTTCGGCGCTGGACAACATCGAGGAGCTGCTGAACTCGATGCAGGAGTTCAAGGAGCGGGTCGACGCCGAAATCCGGGGCGGCGAGCGTCCCGAAGAGGAGGAGGCCACCATCGAGGAGTGGTTGCAGAACATGATGCTGATGACCGACATGGATCAGGACGACCCCGACAGCAAGAACAAGGTGACGCTGATGACGGTCCATTCGGCCAAGGGGCTTGAATATAAGTATGTGTATATCGTGGGTCTGGAAGAAAACCTCTTCCCTTCGCAGCGGGCCGTCGAGTCGCCCGACGGCATCGAGGAGGAGCGGCGCCTGTTCTACGTGGCTCTGACCCGCGCCAAGGTTTCGGCGACGATCTCCTACGCCGAAATGCGTTTCAAGTGGGGCAATATGGAGTTTTCGCGTCCGAGCTGTTTCCTGCGCGAGATCGACCCCCGGTACATCGAGTCGGACGCCGATTTCGCGGAGACGCGTCCGCAGCGTCGGCCCGGCGACGACGGACCCGCGGCCATCGACGAACTGCGCCGCCGCTTCGACTACCGCTTCCAGCAGAAACAGCAGGGGGGCGGACGTTTCGGAGGCGGCGGAAACGGCGGTTCGGGCGGTTACGGAAGCCGCAGCGGTTCCGGCGGAGGTTTCGGCCGTGCGGCCGACGGCGAGTCGGGTCCCGCGCGTCGTTTCGCGCGGGCT
>ERZ791887.1758-NODE-1758-length-13472-cov-8.445480_pt1 | contig 13472 bp, 20 predicted proteins | sample MGYA00510157_ERZ791887 | MGnify/ENA primary metagenome ERZ791887 (study PRJEB30046, sample SAMN00792112) | human gut metagenome | study: EMG produced TPA metagenomics assembly of the A metagenome-wide association study of gut microbiota in type 2... | reverse complement strand
AGTAAGTCGAGGGAAATTCCCTCGACTTACTTTTTTCGTACCCTGTACCGTCCGGCCTGCCCCATAGGTCACATTGTGTACCTATGAACATGAACCGTTGGGTTTCGGGGATTTTCAGCAAATTAGCGCTTGGAGAACTGAGGCGCGCGACGGGCAGCCTTGAGGCCGTATTGCTGATTTTCCTTCGTTGAATTACCCTATGTTTTCAAGGACTATGCATATTTATCTTGATATTTAGCCCTTTGTTTAGCCCTTTTATGAAGAGTTTTCTATGGTGAGACATCCTGCCGCTTCGGGGCAAAGGCACTGTTGATTGTTGCCGCAATATCCTCGGGACGATTATATTTGACCTTTGCGTAGATATCAAGCGTCTCCTTGATATTTTCATGTCCAGCCAGATACTGCACCGTCTTCGGGTCCACATTGGCATAAATCAAATTGGTGATGTAGGTACGGCGCAGCTGGTGAGTCTTGACTTGAAAATCCATGCTGTAGATGACTGTATTGTTATGGGTGGCGCGCTGACCCAAAACAGGGGTGACGGTGCGCTTCAGCTTCTCTCCGTTTTCAAGATAACGGGTATAGGTGCGCGGCTTGGTGGAGCGAACCGTGACGTACTTCCACAGGCGCGCAAATTGCGTGTAGGACAGTGGTCCGCCGTCGATGCTGCTGGCGAAGACATATTCGGAGGTCGACTTTGACTTGACTTCCTTCAGGCACTCAACGAGCTGCGGCGGAATTGGGATATTCCGGCGTGCAGCCTTTGTCTTCAGCTGATCCGATATGACGGGACGGTTGTGCTCGGTGTGCCAAGCGCGGCAGACTCTTATCGTTGGCGTCTTTCCGTCAAGGTCGATGCTATCCCATTTCAAAGCAAGTGTTTCCTCACGGCGCAGGCCGGCATATAGGCCAATCATGACAAACGGATAGGGAGGCAGGCCGCGAATCGCATCCAGCAGGATTTTTACCTGCTCGTCTGTCAAAGCTGTCGTTTCCTTCGGTGGTTTTCCGCCTTTGGGGTTTAAATCTGCGGCAGGGTTGTCCTGGATGATGCGGCTTTTGACCGCGGCCTCGAAAATCAGCTTGTAGAGCATCTGAACAGATTGATAGACCGACTGCGACAGCTTCGATGCCGGGAGAATGGCCAGGTTGATATCATCCGGGGTCACATCAGCCATATACTTATCCCCCAAAGGCTTTACGATGTGCTGCTTCACTTTGGAGCGGTAATCTGCAAGGGTGGTCGCTCGAATATTGGCCGTTTTCATTGTCAGCCACTTTTCACAGTAATCGGCAACCGTTGGATTTTCAAGCCGGAAGGTTGCTTCTGCGATCTGCCGCAGAGCCTCGGCTTTCTTCGCCTCCAGCTCCTCGGGGGATTTCGCACGGAGCGAAACCCGCTTTCCATCCGCATCCACAATTCGCGTTCGGTAATAGGTATAGCCGTTGATTACATCGGTGCTATACTGGGGCGTTTGCTTTTTCGGGCGGCCCATCAGTCAAGCTCTCCCTGTTGACCGCTTTCCAGCATCCGCTTGACCTCCTTATCGAAGTCGGAGGAGATTCGCTGCGTTTTGTTGAACTCGGCATATTCGGTTTCCGCTTTCTTCTTTGCGGCCTGAGCGGAAATGTGCCCCTTGTCCGGAAGTATTTTATATCTGCGAAAGGTCAGAAACTCATTTACGCTGGCAGCAAATTCCTCCATCGTGAAGGTGTTTTCCCGCTCGATCAGGTCTTCGATGTAGTCGAAATAGCCAGTGACGGCGCGCTCCAGTTGACGAATCTGTTTTTCCTCGAGGTAGTTTTTCGCGACGGAGACATCTGACTTTAAAATGCGTCCATCCGGTGCGTGCTTCCATGTCATCAGCCCCATGTTGTCTTTGCTCCGGTCAGCGCGGGAGTAGATGATCTCGGCCGCAGTCTGGCCGACAATGGCATAGTGAAATTTGTTCTGCACCATGGCGTAGAAATCATGTGTAATCTGGGAATTGCGGTCATAGTCGATGCTGCACTCGGCAAAAATATCTGTGATCTGCTGCCAGATGCGGCGCTCGCTGGCACGGATCGAGCGGACACGCTCAAGCAATTCACGGAAGTAGTCTTTTCCAAAAGCAGTCTTTCCCTGTTTGAGCCGATCATCGTCCAAAGCAAATCCCTTGGTCATATACTCCTTCAAGACTCCGGTAGCCCAGATACGAAACTGCGTGGCGCGGTGGGAGTTGACGCGATAGCCGACAGAAATAATGGCATCCAGATTATAAAACTGTGTGTCCTTGGTTTGCGTTTTTCCTTCAATCGCACCGTGCGGAGTGGTTGTTGCAAATTTTGCAACAACCACTTCCTCCTGAAGTTCACCCTCCGCAAAGATGTTCTTCAGATGTCGGCTGATGGAGGATTTGTCCACGCCGAACAACTCGCCCATGGCTTTTTGCGTGAGCCAAATGGTTTCGTCCTTGACAACAGCGTTGATTGAAATATCTTCTTCCGCTGTGCGATACACCAAAAATTCAAACTGATTATCCATTTCAACAATCCTCCCTTGTCACGGCTCGGAGGAAATGGTAGAATGATTCCGAGCCGTGTATGAGTGTTTCCCTTGTGCATTGCTTTCCGCCGCTCCAGAGTATCAGTCTGGAGCGGTATTTTCATTTGGAGCTGTCTGGCGTTCTGCCGGCGGCTCTTATTTTTTTCGCTTCTTCGATAATGTCTGCAAACATATGGCCTTGCCGTAGGAACATCAACCGTAGTGGAATGGATGATATCCTCAACAGCAGAGCCATGAGTGTGGTCCAATTTTCTGCATATCTGCTTATTCCTTGTTAGGATCGCTGTTCGGATGCAATTGAGATTTTTCGTTGGAGGTCTTCGCACGCTCGTCTAATAACTGATCATGTGTCAACTCGGCTCGGATAATTTTCTTTATCTGAGCCTGCCCATCCAAAAGGTATTCTTTTACAATTTCAATTTTTCGCGGATTCCATTTTTCATATATTGCACCGCTTGCGGTATCCTCTGTAATCGTATCCGCATCCATGCCACAAATCTCTTGAACAGTTCTCAGCAAGCCAGCCTCTGCATCTTCAATTACATCTCGCAGATACATATCTGAAACTCCGACAGTAACAAAGGGGCCACCTACTATTTGTTTCCCCTCCCGCATTAACTGATTTGCCGCATCTTTTGCTCGAAGCTTTTCTGCCTCTAAAGCTATTTTTTCAAAATCAAGTCCCAAATCTAAAAGAGTATCCACAGAAGTATCTAAGGCTCCAGCCAACTTAACAAGCTGTTCAATCCTTGGAGCAGATCTGGCTCCGCTCTCATATTGGCGCAATGTGAATACAGATATATTTGCAAGTTCTGCTAATTCTTCTTGCGTTAATCCTTTCTTTTTTCGAAGGAATCGAATCTTTTCACCTATCCGCATTGAACTATCACCTCTTTTAACAGGATAGCACGTCATAATTACAAAAGCAACCAAAAACTAATTCAATTGAATCAAAAGCCCTCTTGACAAATTCAATCGAATGATTTACCATCAGTTATGTAGTTCATTTGACTGCTTTAGGAGGTGCATAGATTTGAAAATTCAGCGCAGCAAATTAGAAATAGCTATGGCCAGAGCCTGTATGAATGCGGATGACTTGCGAAAAGCGGCAGAAATGCCTCGTCCAACTCTCAATAATGCAATTTCCGGTCGTGGAGTAAGTCCGAAAACGGCTGGCCGCATTGCTCACGCGCTGGGCATTGACGTGATGGAACTGGTGGAGGTGCGTGACAGTGACTAATCTCATTACTCGGCAAGAACTGGCCGAACAGATCCCCTGCGCGTTGTCCGTGATCGACGAGGCCAGGGCCAGCGGGAAGCTTGCATACATCCAACTGCGCCCTGGGGGAAAAGTATTCTTCCGGCAGGAGCACATAGACGCGTGGCTTGCTCGCTGCACACATCCTGCCCGCCCCATCAACACAGCGGCAACCTACCGCAAGCCACGCACGAAAGGCCGGTGATACGATGTTCTATTACCGTGTCCGCCCTCGCCGCGGCACTAACCGCGCCCCCGACGATTGCAATGATTTCCAGCAAAAAGAAAAGGCGGCATTTGCCTCCCACCACGAAGCACAAATGCCGTCTCAACCTATCAACTCAGCGAAGCGAGCCGATGCCATCAGCATACCATCTGGAGGCAGGCCGGTCAAGCTCTCGCATATGAATTTTGGAGGTATTACTCATGAAAACTTTTGAGAAGGGTCACGCCGCTTACCTGTTGTCCGATGAGATATTCAAGGCCCTCAAAGACGTTCAGTTGGCGCACCGTCTGCTTTCCAACGCGCTCGATTTTTACATCGACGATGATGACGTGCAAACCTTGGGGCATCACGAAGCACTGCTCCGGCTCTCTGAAATTTCCTGGCGCATGGAACTCATGCTTCATCAGCTTTGCGGCGCACGCGAAACCTTGACACGACTTGATGTTGCTGCACGCAGCTATACGCCTGAAAGCAAAACACCCATTACTATCACTGCGCAGCGGGTCACGCCCAAGTCCGCCGATGAAATCCTCACGCGGGTCAAAGAGCTGACCGCCGATCTTGACCCCGCCGCACAGCAGCGCGTGCTGGAGATTTTCGGCGAGAGGGTTCATGCCGGCACAGGCGTTGTCGAAGAATCCTCCAAATGAGAAACAGGTTGCTTTGGCTTCCGATGAGGTAACAGCGATGGCAGATAGAAAGGGACTATTCCTATGGTATGCAGATGCTGTGCAATTTGAATTACTTACTGATGAACAGCTCGGACAATTGATTCGCGGGTTACTTAAATATTCGGAATATCACGACCTTCCCGAATTTAAAGATCCAGTCGTGCGATTAGCTTTTAGTTTTATGGCAGCTCGTGATGATCGAGACTCGGAAAAGTATGAAGAAATGTGTGAGCGGCGCCGTATAGCTGGGAAAAAGGGTGGTCGGCCTAAAAAAGCAAATGCTTTTTCTGAAAACCAAAAGGTTTTTGAAGAAAGCAAACAAAAGCAAAAAAAGCTAACATCAACACCAGCATTAACATCAACATCAATACCAGCACCAGAACAAGAAACAAGTGCGGATAAAATCTGTAGGATTGCATTGCCGCTGTCAGGCCGGGAAGAAAACTTATCGTCCGAGCAATCCGGCGCTGCCGCGCCCACTCCCGCTGGGGCTGCTGTTCGCCACAAATACGGCACTTACGGCTGGGTGCAGCTTTCCGATGGTGAGTATACCTGCCTGCTGGACGATCTGGGCGAAGAAGAGTTCTTACGCTGCGTCACCTATCTGGACGAATCGGCCCAGTCCAACGGGAACAAAAACAAGTGGAAGGACTGGAACCTTGTTGTCCGCAGGTGCAGCCGTGAGCACTGGGGCGTCCGCGGGAATAACGGCGGCGGCAGGCCGAGCGCCAGCGAATCGGCAATGGGTGCCCTGCAGCAGCTTCACCAAATGTACGCCAGTGAGGACTACGAATGATGCGCAGCGCCAAATCGCTCGAAGAACTCAGAGCCAGTGTCAAGCGCATCATGGGTGAGTAAATAAAAAGAGTAGCGACCCCCGCTAAAGCGCCGCTACTCAAACACCCCGAAAGGCGAGCGGGAAGCCTTACTCCCGCCGCCTTGATTATAACCGAGTAAGGCAAAAATATCAAGGAGGAAAAAGCAATGGCGATTCAGGAAAAACGCTGGATGGATATGGACAATCTCCGGGCGCCGTGCATCAGGCACGGTTGGTTCACGCGGGGCGATTGCAAGGCATACGACAAGTTTTTGAATATGCCGTACGATGCCAAAGGCACCCAGCGGAACATCACTACTAAGCTGCTGTATAGCATGGCGCGGACAATCATGCAGTACAGCGATCCGGAAACCTACGACATTATCGAGGTCGCTGGAATCATGTATAGCCTCGGTCAGATTTGCGACACCACGTTTTACGTTTCCGAAGTGTGAGGAGGTTCATCATGGAAAAGCTGATTTATTCCACCTTCCGCGAAGGTTACGGTATCGACCAAGTCAACCGGACAATGACCGCTGGCGAGTTGATTAACTTCCTCGCGCAGTACGATGAAGACACGCCTATCTATCTGAGCTTCGACAACGGCTACACCTACGGTGGCATTACCGAGGAGCGCTTTGAAGAAGACTATGGGGAGGATAAGGACGATGAATAAGATTCGTCGCAAGAATTTGCAGGCCATCATCGACCAGCTGGAGGAGCTGAAGGGCAGTCTCGAAGATCTCCAGGCTGAGGAAGAAGAGTACCGCGACAATATCCCTGAGAATATGCAGGAGAGCGAACGCTATGAAAAGGCAGACGAAGCCTGCGGCAACCTCTCCGAAGCCGTAGATAACCTGGAGGAAGTCATCAGCAGCATCGAAGCTGCCATTGAGTGAGGGGGGCGGGCATGAGAAAAATTACTGTCTTCGACTTTTGCAGTCAGATCGGCGCGGCCAGCGATGAAATCCCCGTTGTGGTGAAAGCCGGTATGCAGGAGATCGGCCACTTCCGCAGCTTATACAAAATCCCAGCGCAAGCGATGCCGGGAGTTCTGGAAGCCAAAATCACCTATGTTACCATGGAACGCGAAGAAATCATCATCCAAGTCAAGTTGAAAGACTACAACACCAAGTTGTAATTACATGACCGGCTGACCTACCGGCACGACGGGGAGAAAGGACACGATATGGATTACAACACTATGAACGCTACCGTCAAGGGGACAACCTGTGAGGGCGAGCCTTTTACCGAAAGTCTCACATTTACCCTCGTTCCCCCCACCGACAACATGCACTACGGCACAGGCTACTACATGACGGTTAAGACATCAACGCAAACGCTGTTGATTGATGTGCGCTACGAGCGCACCACTGACATTGAAATCCTTGCCGATAGATGGATTAAGGGTTACTACGGCGAAAACGCGCAGGACATCATCAAACAGTTCTGAGAAAGGAGAGATTTCTATGAACGAGAACGAAGCCAAGACACTGATCGAGCGTTTTGCAGAAAAGCAGCAGGGCGGGCATTTTGCCTGCCCCCGCTGTGGGAAGATGACGATGGACGCGGAGAGCGTCACGCACAACGCCCTAAGCCGCCGCGCCACCGTCTATATCTGCGACGCCTGTGGGATGCAGGAAGCGCTGGAGGACATGATGGACAGCCGGAAACCGCTGACAGAATGGGCTATCGTCGCCGCGCCGGGAAACTGGCGCATGGAGGAAGGAGGCAATGAGTGTGAAGCGTGACGACGAGCTGATGTTCTACACAGAGTGCTGGCGTGAGCTGAGGAGTTTTCTTACGGAGGTCGTGCGAGACAACACGGGAGAATATCCCTTCGCGCAGGATGTCTTGAATCTGATGCGCAGCATCGAACGGAAATACGAGGGGTGCTGATATGAGCAAATCTTGGACGCCCGAGGAGCTGGCTGCTGCCAGTGCCGCGATGAAAGCGGAAGGCCACATGAGCTACGAGGAATTCTGCGCCGCGCCAGTGTTGCGGCTGGAACACAGAGGCCGCGACAGCTGGGATCGCCCCGTCTACGAGTGCGACGGTCGGCTCTATGTCGATGTCGACCCGCGCCGGAGCAGACAGGCCGACATCTGCACGAAGCAGGGCAACGCCTTCGACGGTGAGCCCTGCGACCCTGTGCCGGAAGGAACGATCATTGAGTTTGTTCCAGCACGGGACACATGGGATTTTTGAAAGGAAGGCGCGGTGGCCACGCGCAAGCGCCTCTCTCGCCGCCGTAGGTGAGTTGCAACACGCCCTTTGCATCGCAGGAGGGTAGACGCCCACCAAAATGTGAAAAGCGCTCCTGCGGTGTGAAAATGCATTTCTGTCGGGAAGGAGTTTTTATGGATTTTTGCCGATTCGATACGCGTTTGTGGTCAAGCCCTCAATTTGCCGAGGTACTTACTTCCTTAGACCGGTATATGCTCTTTTATCTTTTTACAAATCACCATATTAGCCTTAGCGGCTGCTGCCGAACCGGCTTTCGGACCATTGCTGGCGAAACTGGTCTTGACCAGGAGAATATCCGGCGTTGCCTGAAGCATCTGCACGAGACCGGTTCCATTCTCTATGATGCCAGTACAAAAGAGATCTTCGTCAAAGGCTGGATCTCGTGCAACTGGGGCGGCGCGCCTCGGCGCGGCGCAAAAATCTGCCAGGCGATTCAGCAAATCAAAAGTCCAGGCATTCAGAGAGCCGCACAGGCGGAGTATATAGAATTCAAAGAGAGCCGCCTGTCTGGCACCGATATTCAGGCCTGATTTTATGCAGCTCACGCGGCGCAAAAGGAGGCGAGCACGTCGGTGACAAATGAAGAACTGGCCGTTCGCATACAGCAAGGCGAGCAGAATTTGATCCCAAAGCTATGGCATCAGGTCGTAAAGTTCATCTCTTTCATGGCGAGACAGTATCTCTCTCAGAAGAAGCTGCGCGGCGCATATTGTGCCGCTGAGGAAGATGACCTTGTCAACCAGGCATATTTCGGATTTCTAACTGCTATCAAGGGATTCAATCCGGATAAGGGGAAATTCCTGACTTATCTCGATCTTGCAATCCGTACATCCTTTCTCCAAGCCACTGGACGCTACAGTGTTCCACAACAATTCGATGCCAGTCACATTGCGCAATCTGGTGACGCGCCTGTTGGCGACAGCGATGACTTTTGCCTATTTGACACGGTTGCAGACGAGTGCGCCGATCCGGATGCGCAAGTGGTAGATGCTCTGTACCTGGAGCAGCTGCATAAAGCTCTGGATAATGCCATGAAACAATTACCACAGCGGCAAGAACAGATTCTCCGCAGTCGGTATTACAAGTCTCAAACGCACCAAAAAATTGCAAAAGAGCTCAGCTGTACCGCAAGCAACGTGGGTAGTCAGGAGCAGGCAGCGTTGGATGCACTGTACAACGCTCGCTTTTTTAATGGTCTCAACGAATACCTTGAGGTTAATACGAATTGGCATCTTCATGTTGGCGTCACAAGGTTTAAATCTACAAGAATAAGCTCTGTCGAGGAAATCGTATTACGGCGCGAAGAGCTTGTATCCAGATGGATGCACCAACATTACGGAAGAGGGAGCGAAGAAAATGTTCCAACCAATGACGAAATCCGAGCTTAAAGCGTTATTTAACCGAAGATCAACCTTGTTCGCCTCGGAACAGGCACTGCAGGATCTGAAAAGCACTTTTGCGCACAGTCAGCATAGCCCTGTGGAAGACGGTATAATGCACCGGATTCAGGAGCTGGAAGAAGAAATCCGACTTGAACGGATGGCGATTGCCGATGTGGATGAGCGTGCCCTGCTCACCCTAAAGTCTATGGATAATTGTTTGGCAAGGATAGGCGCGATGCTCCATTACCACGAAGGAATGCCATGGGAAGTAGCAGCTGCTGTGCTGCACTGCAAGTCATCCGCCGCACTTCGTACCGCTGTCTACCGTGGTATGCGAGAAGCTGGCATTGTGCACTGACAGAGTTCTGCATTTTGGCATCGCGCTTAAAGGGGGTGAGAATATGACTGGGTAAGCACGGTGCTTTCTAACGCACTATCCAGAGAAATTCAAACGCACAAAGAATGGAGGACATCATGAACTGTTTTATATCAAAACAAAGGTTTCCTGAACCGCATGGCGCAGGCGTATGGCCGCTGTACACTGCAAAAGCGGGCGAAAATTTACTCGCCCTGATTTACCCCGAACGAATTTCGCGTTTTACCCTTTATGCTGACAGGCAGGTCACTTTGATAATCAACGGCCGTGATAAGATTATCGCCGATGATAATTTTGAAAAGGCAGACGGTCTCTATGTATTCCGCCATGCTGCTACGGTGCAGGATCTCAGCGGAAACAAGCGCGGCAACATCTTTAGTCTCGCTTTTGACCGCGAAGCCCGGTTCCACATGGAATACTACGTAAACGCTTGAAGATGGCCACAACTGTGACACCTGGCAAACCCTAAGTTCGAATCAGCGGTCTCAGTCAGAAGTTGATTGAGACCGCGTCAGGACGCCACAGGAGCGCACAGGAGACGAGGAACGCATCGACGCAGGCGACGACACTACCCACGGCGGGGAACCCCGCCTGCGTGCCTCTGCGGCTGTTGCAACCGCAAAAAGGTACTGTGACGCCCCTGCCCCATGCTTCGCGCGCTCGCCGACCCCGAAAAAAGCGTAGTTACTAATACAAAAAATGGGCGTTTCGTTACGTAATCATGAAAAAATCCACTGACATTTTTGCTGCAAATCGCTGTGAAAAGGGCGTTTGCGAACAAATTGGCGGTTATCCGCCGGAAAGATGAGGTACACAAATGGACAAGATCAAGAACAAGGTCGTTTTGAGCGATACGGAGTTGAATGCGCTGGAGGCCATTCAGCAGGAAGCGGTAGCCGGTAAGCTGTCAGGTTACACCCACACCTTCGATACGCCTTTCACCTTTGAGGGGCGCACCTACGACACGCTGACCTTTGATTTCAGCAAGCTGTCCGGCGATGATGATATCGCCATCGAGAATGAGCTTCAGGCGCTGGGCAAGCCGGTCGTGGTAGCCGAAATGTCCGGCGAGTATCAGATCCGTCTGGCTGCCCGAGCCTGCAAAGAAAGGCTCGGTGTAGATGCGTTCACGGCGATGCCGCTGCGTGATTTTCGAAGGATTCGTAACAGGGTGAGATCTTTCCTTCTCAGCGCCGGTATCTAAACGATAAAAGGCGCTGATCCTTAGGCAGAAAGAAGGGCTGACAAATGAGCGCTTTCAAAGAGTATACTATGATGTTCCAGCTAAACGCCAAACTGGGCGGAAGCTATAGCAAGGCATTTAAGCAGGCTGTGCAAGAGCTTGAATCCATGCAGAAGGAAATCCAAGAACTCTCTAAAATGCAGGCGGATATTTCCGCATTTCAAAAACAGCAGGCAGCCGTGGAAGCGACGCGGAAGCGGCTGGAAATGCTGCGGCAGCAATATGACAATATCCAGCGGGAGATGGAGGAGACCGGCAACGAGTCCGCCGACATGAAGAACAAGCTGCTGGCAAAGCAGCTTCAGATCGACAAGACCTCCGCCTCGCTGGAGAAGCAGACGGCAAAGCTGAACGAGCTGAGCGGGGCTTTGGAAGAGGCGGGCTTCAATACCGACGACCTCTCCCACAGCTCCGAGCAGCTTGCCGGCAAGATCGACACGCTGAAAAAGAAGCAGGGCGAGGCCGCCGATAAAGCTATGACCTTCGGCGACAAGGCGGGGCAGGCCTTTGATCAGGTACACGAGGCCATCGTGGCCGCAGGCATCGCCGTCGCCCTGAAAGAGATCTACGAATACTTCGCCAGCTGCGCGCAGGCGTCGATGGACTTTGAGAGCGCCATTACCGGCGTCGCCAAGACCACCGACCTCACAGACGAGGAACTGGCGGCAATGTCGGATTCCATCAAGGCGCTGTCCACGGAGATCCCCGCCACCACAGAGGAGATCGCGGCGGTAGCCGAAGCCGCGGGACAGCTCGGCATCCAAAAGGACGCCCTGCTGGACTTCACCGAGATCATGACCATGCTCGGCACTGCCACCAACATGACAGCTGACGAGGCAGCAACCGCCCTTGCGCGCTTCGCCAACATTACCGGCATGGCAACGGACAATTACGGACGGCTCGGCTCTGTCATCGTTGACCTTGGCAACAACTTCGCCACGACGGAATCCGAGATCGTGGCGATGGGTACGCGCCTGGCGTCGGCGGGTAAGCTGGCCGGACTGACCGAGCCGGAGATCATGGCTCTGGCGGCGGCAATGTCCTCTGTCGGCATCGAAGCCGAGGCGGGCGGTACCGCCATGACCCAGACGCTCAACGCCATTGAAAAGGCCGTTGCAAAGGGTGGGGACGACCTTGCGGAGTTCGCCCGTATCGCGGGTATGTCCTCCGAAGAATTTTCTTCTGCGTGGAAGAACGACGCCATGAGCGCCCTGACTTCCTTCATCGGCGGACTCGGCAAGCTGGACGAGCAGGGCGAGAGCACCGTCCTCGTGCTGGAAGACCTGGGTCTGACCGGCATCCGGCAGAGCAATATGCTCAAAGCCCTGGGTCTTGCCGCAGACCAGATGACCGGCGCGGTGAACACTGCAAATACCGCCTGGCAGCAGAATACCGCCCTCACCAACGAGGCCAACAAGCGCTACGCCACCGCGCAGAGCCGGTTGACCATGATGCAGAACGCCTACAACAATCTCAAAGTGGCGATTGGAGATGCCTATACACCGGCACTTGGGAAATCGTATGAGCTGGGGGCGAAAGTGCTCAACAGCTTTACCGAATTTGTCCAGAGGAATCCAGCTCTGGTCAATGCGGTCACAGCATTTGCAGGCTCCATCGGTCTTGTGGCTACGGCGCTCGCGGGATACACCATCGCCATCAAAATAGCCCGGGCAGCAACGGCGGCTTTTGCCACTGTATCTACAGTCGCACTGGGACCGATCTTCGCAGTCACCGCAGCTGTGGCTGGCGCGGTCGCTGTAGTTGCGGCGATGGCAACAGCATTTTCGAGTGATGCCGTTCCCTCGGTAAAAGAGCTGACGGAGGCAACTCGGGATATGCGGGAAGCGATGGATGCGGCAAAGTCCGCATACAGCGATACCGTAAACTTCACCATGGCGGCAGCAGGCGTTGCAGACACTTACATTGACAAGCTGGAGGATCTGCAGGCCGCAGGACTTGAAAGCGAAGATGCACAGCGTCAGTACCAGAACACGCTGGCCCTTCTGCTGCAGGTCATGCCCAGCCTTTCCGACTGCATCAGCCAGACCACCGATGAATACGGTCGCAGCACCTATACGCTGAACACATCAACAGATGCCCTGCGAGCCAATACCGAGGCGTGGCGCGAGAATGCCATGCAGCAGGCGTACCAGGAGCAGCTGACCGAGATGTACAAGCAACAGGCTGCCGTGCTGATCGAGCAGCAGAAAAACAGTATTGGCCTGACGGATGCGGAGTATAAGCAGGAGGAGGCCAGCAAACGGCTGAACGATACCATTGCCCGAATGGACGAGCTGTGGTCCGAGGCTGCGAAGGAGGCTGAGGCGTACAACAAGGAATACTACGGCATGGCCGACGCCACCAACTTCCTCAGCCAAGAGTATTACGATCTGCAAGACTCCATTTATGACATCAATGATGAGATTTGGACGGCTGAGAAGAGCGCGCGGAATTACCAAAAGGCGCTCGACGAGAACGCCGAGGCTGTGGCCGCTGCTGAGGAGGAAATCGCGCTTGCACAGAAAGCGGTCAATCAGCTGAACGGATCCATGGAAGGTACGCCCGCAGCATCTACAGAATTTCAGTCGGCGATCTCCGCTGTCCAGCAGAAGCTCAGTTCCCTCATAGTAGCCTACAACGAGGCGTACAGTGCGGCATACGAAAGCATATCCGGACAGTATCAGCTTTGGGACGAGGCCGCAAAGG
>ERZ791887.1748-NODE-1748-length-13571-cov-4.088710_pt1 | contig 13571 bp, 14 predicted proteins | sample MGYA00510157_ERZ791887 | MGnify/ENA primary metagenome ERZ791887 (study PRJEB30046, sample SAMN00792112) | human gut metagenome | study: EMG produced TPA metagenomics assembly of the A metagenome-wide association study of gut microbiota in type 2... | reverse complement strand
GTGATGCGGCGCTCCACCTGGGAAAGGTCGATCTGGAAGGCCCGGGTGTCCGCCGGCACCACCACCAGGCGCCCGCCGTTGGACTCGGTAAAGGGCCGGTACTCCGGGAAAAACGGCGCCACCGCCATGATCTCGGAGTCCTCCTCCGCCAGCAGCGCCTTGATGACGGCAATCAGTCCCGGGGCCGCGCCGCAGGTGAGAAACAGGTTCCCGGGCTTCAGCTCCATGCCGAACCGGCGGTTCAGATTGGCGGCGATGGCCTCCCGGGCCACGTCGAAGCCGCAGGCCATGGAGTACCCGTGGACCTTGATGGAATCGGTGTCGTTGAGAATGTCGTGGATGGACTGGTTGACCTTGGCCGGGGCAGGGATGCTGGGATTTCCCAGGGAATAGTCGAACACGTTCTCCGGCCCCACCACCTGCGCCTGCTCCAGGCCATAGGCGAACAGCTCCCGGATGACGGAGGGCGCGGTGCCCAGCTGATAGAATTTCTGGTTTACCATAACATACTCTCCTCTATGTACGCGGTTTGGTCAGGACAGGTGCATCCGCCGGGACAGGACGCTGCCGGCGGCGATGGAAGCCAGCTTGGAATAGGCGCTGTCGGACCGGGACACCAGCACGATGGGCACCTTGGCCCCCAGGATGATCCCGGCGTTCTTGGCCCCGCCGAACAGGGTGGCGGCCTTGCCGATGCCGTTGCCCACCTCATAGTTGGGCACCAGCAGGATGTCCGCCATGCCCGCGCCGGGGGCACTGTAGTGCTTGTGGCGGCAGGCCTCCGGGCTGACAGCCAGGTCCAGGGCCACCGGCCCGCAGACGTTCATGTGATACTTGGCCCAGCGGTCCGTCATATGGGCCAGGGCGTCGGCGTCCACGGTGGACTGAATTTTCGGATTCACCTGCTCCGCGCCGCAGATGCAGGCGGCGTGGATGGTCTCATAGCCCAGGGCCTGGAAGCACATGGCGGCGTTTTCCAGAATGTCCGCCTTTTTCTCCAGGTCCGGGAAGGTGTTCACGCCGCCGTCGGTGAGGATAATCATCCGCCCCAGGGCGGGGATCTCATAGAACATGCAGTGGGTGGTCAGGCGGCCGGTGCGCAGGCCGTGCTCCTTATTGAACACCGCCCGCATCAGGTCGGCAGTGCCCAGGATGCCCTTCATCAGGAAATTGGCCCAGCCCTCCGCGCACAGAGCCACGGCCTTGGCGGCGCAGTCGGTGTCCGTGTCGCCGGGGATGATCTCATAGGCGGCGGGGTCCTCCCCCAGCTCCCTGAGCATGGCGGCGATCTCGTCCGCGTGGCCCACCAGCACAGGAACGGCAATGCCCTCCCGCCGGGCCTCCGCCACCGCCTGGATCACCGGCCGGTCATGGGCGGCGGCCACGGCGATGATCCCGGGCTCCCCGCCCCGGGCCGCCTCGATGATGCCGTCAATGGTCTTGATCATACTGCTTTCCTCCTTGTATTCCTCCATAAAAAATGCGTCTGTCCCCTGTGATATTCTGACCATATTATACAGCGCCGCCCCGGACCCGTCAATGCAAAAACGCCGAATGATTCAATAAAATTTCGCCGCCCGCCCCGGATAAAAAATATGCCGCTCTTGGGCGGCATATCATCGTATCAAAGGCCTCGCAGAGTTCACGGCCCGCAGGCCGTGAATCAAATTCAATCCGTTTTTTGCGGCGGCGTGTACGTCGCAAAAAACTCTTTGCGCGGAGAGAGTGTGTCCCGCCGGGTTTCATGCCCGGCGGGACGCGCGGTTCGGAGCGAAAGCTCTTTTGGTGAAAAAGGACATCGTCCTTTTTCACCACTCGTTTTATCCATCGTACACGCCCAGGATGACGATACCCGCCACCACTAGGGCGATCATGAGATAGTGCTTCAGGGACAGCTTCTCCTTCAGGAAGATCCGGCTCCACACCACCGACGCCACGCAGTAGGCGGAGATGATGGGGGCGGAGATAGCCACATGGGCCGTGTCGGACAGGGCGAAGATATAGGCGAACTGGCCCGCCGTCTCGAAGGCCGCGCCGGCATACTTGGGGGCCTCCTGCCGGGCGATGAGCTTCTGCTTCCGGATCAGCACCACATAGATAAAGCACACGATGCCCGCCAGCAGGAAGGTCAGCTCATAGGCGCAGTTGGCGGCGCTGGCGGCGTAGTCGGAGCACTCATCCGCCGTGGCGAACAGCCCCTGCGCCATCGCCTCGCCGGACAGCTTGTCCAGCACCCGGGAGTCGGCAAAGGTCCCCGCCGCGTCCAGCACGCAGTAAGCAATGGGCAGCAGCAGAGCCAGTGCAGACTTGGCATAGCGGCGGTTGGCCGCCTCCTGCCGCCTCCGGCGCAGGTCCTCGTCCTCGTGGGCCTCCACCACACCCAGGCCGATCACGCCCACGCACACCAGGGCCGTGGCCACCAGCTGGGCCGGAACCAGCTCGCCTATGCCGCCGGTAAGCAGGCACAGCACCGCCACCAGCGCGCCGGAGGAGTTGCAGATGGGGGACGAGATGGACAGCTCAATGTACCGCAGGCCGATGTACCCCATGGCCATGGACGAGATGTACAGCAGCGACACCGGCAGATAGGTCCAGATAACGTGCCAGGTCACCTGGGTGCCGCCGATGAAGATCTCATACGCCGCGTGCAGACCCATGACCACGCCCACAGCCGTGACCATTTTCAGGTGGCTGTATTTATCGGTCTCCGACTGGCAGCCGATTTTGGAAAACAGGTCCGATCCGCTCCAGCACAGCAGAGCGATCAGGGAAAGCCAGAACCACATGTGATTTTTTCTCCTTTTACAATTTTACAATTACATTTCGATGATTCCTGCATCCAGCAGCTTCTGGATGCTCATGAGAATGCCCAGCTTGGCATGGAACCAGGTGAGGCCGCCCTGGAAATACACCGCGTAGGGCGGGCGGATGGGCCCGTCGGCGGACAGCTCGATGGACGCCCCCTGCACAAAGGCCCCGGCGGCCATAATGACCTCCGACTCATACCCGGGCATGGCCCAGGGCTCCGGGGTCACATAGCTGTCCACCGGCGCGGCGGACTGGATGCCCTTGCAGAAGGCCACCATGGCCTCCCGGCTGCCCAGCTCCACCGCCTGGATGATATCCCGGCGTGTTTCGCCGCTGCCGGGCACTACCCGGAAGCCCAGCTTTTCATAGCAGGCGGCGGCAAACACCGCGCCCCGCACCGCCGAGGACACCACCGTGGGGGCCAGGAACAGTCCCTGGTAAAAGCTGGTCAGAAGCCCCAGATTGGCCCCTACCTCCCGGCCCAGGCCCGGGGCGCTGAGACGATAGGCGCACCGCTCGATGCACTCCTTCCTGCCGCAGACATAGCCGCCGGTGGGAGCCAGACCGCCGCCCAGGTTCTTGATGAGGCTGCCCACCACCATGTCGGCCCCCACGTTGGTGGGCTCCTGCGTCTCCACAAACTCGCCGTAGCAGTTGTCCACCATGCACAGCACGTCGGGCTTGCACTCCTTGCAGAAGGCAATGAGCTTTCCGATCTCCTCCACGGAATAGGATGGCCGGGTGGCGTAGCCCTTGGAGCGCTGGATGGTGATGAGCCTGGTCTTTTCGTTGATGGCCGCCCGGATGCCGTCATAGTCGAACCCGCCGTCCGGCAGCAGATCCACCTGCCGGTACGAAACGCCGTACTCCTTCAGGGAGCAGGGGGAGGGCCGGATGCCGATGACCTCCTCCAGGGTGTCATAGGGTCCGCCCACCGGGCTGAGCAACTCGTCCCCGGGCAGCAGGTTGGCCCCCAGGGCCAGGGCCAGAGCATGGGTGCCGCAGGTGATCTGGGGCCGCACCAGGGCCGCCTCGGTGCCGAAGCAGTCGGCATATACCCGCTCCAGGTTGTCCCGGCCCTCGTCGTCATAGCCGTAGCCTGTGGAGAGGTTGAAGTGGGTGGCGTTCACCCGGTTTTTCTGCATGGCGGCGATGACCTTGGCCTGGTTGAACTCCGCCACCTGGTCAATGTGCCGGAACTGGTCCGTCAGCCCCTCCAGCACCTCCTGGCCGAAGCGCAGCACCTGATCGCTGACACCCAGCCGGTTATAAATGGAATTGGTATCCGTCATTTCTCCTCATTCCTTCCCATATCTTCTAAAATCTGCCGGGCCACCCGGTCCAGCACCTCGGGCTTGGACAGCACCAGGCCGCTTTCGCCGCTGCCCAGCACCAGCACCGTGTCCCCGGGCCGTATGTCGTAAAACTGCCGGGCCTCCTTGGGGATCACGATCTGTCCCCGCTCTCCCACCCGGGCCGTGCCAAAGATCCGGTGATTTTTCGGCTTGCCCAGAATGTGCTTTCCTCCGGCCATGCGCCCACCTCGCAAATTCATACTTTTCACACAAATGTGACAGCTGACAGTATACCACATTTTTCCCCATTTGCAAGAGAAAATTGTGTTTCATCCCCGCCTTTCTCCCGCCGCCTCCGCCTGCCGTTGCCCGGCCCGCCGGGGACGTCGGCCCCTATGAGCTTGGCTCTCCCTTTGGGAGAGCTGTCGGCGCAGCCGACTGAGGGGGGCCGAAGGGGCGGACAAGCCTGTCCGCCCCTGAAATTCCTACTCCTCCATCAGCTCATCCAGGCGGCGGCGCTTGGTGCGGGCGTCGCCGGTCAGGTGCAGCTTGGAATAGATCTGGTTGATGTACTGCTTCACGGTGCCCTCGGTCAAAAACAGCTGCCCCGCGATCTCCCGGTTGCTGAGCCGCCGGGCCATCCGCTGGGCCACGGCCCATTCCCGCTCTGTCAGGGGGGCCAAGGCCTCCGGCCGCTGACCCTGCTGCCGGGCCGCCCGGCTGCCGTTCTCCAGCACTCGGCTCAGCTCCGCCGCCTCCCGGCCCAGGTCCCCGCACTCCGGCAGCAGCTCCCGCAGATAGCGTCCACTTTCCGCAAAGGGCGTCACCAGGCCGTCCGGCCGGGCCAGGGCCGCCGCCTGGCCCAGCAGCTCCGCCGCCTCCCGGCGCTTGCCCAGCTTCTCATAGGCCGCGGCGGTCTGCACCAGCACATAGAGCTCCACCAGGGCGTAGTGCATCCCCCGGCACAGGGCCAGCAGCCCCTCGCTGCCGCCGATGACCCGGGCATAGGCTCCCTGGGCCAGATACACCTGATTTTCGATCATCTGCATCATAGGCAGGCAGGGCCCCAGGAAATTCACGGTATCCAGCCGATGCTCCCGGAACAGCTCCGGAATATCGTCCGCCCGGCCCAGCACCGCCTGACAATAGGCGGCGGTGCTGTCGAAAATATGCAGCCACATGGCATTGTGCTGCTGCAACAGCTGCCGGCGGCGGCGCAGGTCCACCCCCACCGCCTCCCCGGCGGCCATGTGCAGCCGCATCTCCAGAAAGTCGCAGCACAGGGCCATATTCTCCTGTCCGCTGCCGCTGATGGCCGCCCGAGCCCGCTCTAAGGCAATGGCCCCGTCGTTGAGCCGTCCCCGTGCCAGAGCCGCCTCGCCCTCCATGATCCGCTGGGCGCCCATGCCGTGGCCCCCGGTGATCTGATAGTAGTGGGGCATACACTCGTCCATGTCCGCCAGCTCCCGGTCCAGCTGTCCCGGGGTCCGGTGGAACATCATCAGCACCGACGGCGAGCCGAAGGTCCAGCTGCCGTGGCTCTGGATGCTGACGGCCTGCCGGGTCATCTGCCTGCTGGCGCTGCGGTGGAACCGGCTCATGGCCCCGATGTCGTTGTAATACAGGAAGCTCTCGATCAGGTCGCACTCCCCCAGCAGGTTCCCCCGCTGCCGGTCCGTCAGCTCCGGGTGCCGCCGGACGGACTCCAGCAGCAGCTCCTTCAGCTGCCGCATCCGGGGGATCTGCCCCCAGGTGAACATCCGCCGCATCAGCACCAGCAGGGCCGTGGGATGCTCCATCAGCACCTGGTCGCCGCAGCGGTCCAGCAGCTCCAGCACCTGCTGGGGCCGCAGGGCCGCCAGCAGAATGCCCGCATCCCGCTGCACCACCTCCAGGGCGTCGTCCCACCGGCCTGCCTTACTATAGGCCGCCAGAGCCTGCAAATATTGTCCGTTTTCCGCGTACCAGTGGCCGTACCGGGCCTGATACGCCGCCTGCTCCTCCGGCGGCAGGGCGTCGAAGTCCCGCTGGGCGCAGGCTTTCATCATGTGGTGGAACCGGTATCCCCCGCCGGGCAGGCGGGTGACAAAGGCGTTTTTGGCCGTCAGATCGGACAAAATCTCCGCCGTGTCCGGTTCCTTCGTGATAAACCGGGCCATCTCCCCGGTGAACTCGTCCGCCAGACCCATCACCGCCAGGAACTTCTGCCGCCGGGGCGGCAGGGGTCGCAGCATGGCGGCGGTGAACATCTCATAAATGTCCGCCGTCTCCGCCGGGGCGGTCCCCCGGTCCGCCAGAGCCTGCAAATGCAGATACACGGCGGCCATCCACCCCTCGGTGGCCTGCTGCAGCTCCGCCAGCTGCTCCCGGTCCAGGGCCGCGCCGAACCGGTGGGCATAGGCCGCCAGCTCATCGCCCTCCAGCCGCAGCTGCCCGGCCCCGATGCGGTGCAGACGCCCGCCCAGCCGCAGCACCTGGTCCCCGGACAGGACCTTGTCCCGGCTGGCGGCGATCAGATGCACATTATCCGGCAGTCTTGCCGCCAATTCGCACAAAAAGTGGGCCACCCGCCGGTCCGGCATCAGGTGCAGGTCGTCCAGAAACACATACCATGGCTCCTGCCGCCGCAGCTCCCGGCACAGGGTGTCGGCCAGCAGACCGGCGGAGGCCGGGTCCCCGGGGCACTCGAAGCCCTCCAGCGCCGTCAGTCCCGCGTCCCGGAAGGCCCGGCGGCCGCTTTGCCACAGGGCGGGCAGGCTGTCAGAATAGATGCTGATACGGATGGCGCAGCCCGGGGGCTGGGTCCCCAGGAACCAGTTCACCGCCGTGGTCTTGCCGTAGCCCATGGGAGCCGTTACCACCGTCAGGGTGCAGCGGCCCACCGGCTCCAGGCTGGCCCGGAGTCTTGGGGAAATATAGATCGCGCCGGTGTCCGGCTTCCGTTTTGCCATGAAAAATTGCCTCCTTACCGGGCCATATAGGCCGCGGCCCGCTGGGTCAGCTTGCTGTATACCCGCTGGACCATCCACGGCTCCGTGGAGGCCTTCAGGGCCTCCTCCGGCGTGAACCAGGCCACGCCGCTGTTTTCATCGGGCTTCTGCCGCAGCTCGTGGTCCGCGGCCCCCAGCAGATAGGTAACGTTCATGTGAATGTGGCTGGGGACATACTGCCCCCGCTTTTCGTGGCCGTCCACGGTCAGGCACTCCAGGGAGAAGATCCCCGGGTGCAGCACCTCCAGCCGCTGCAGCCCCGTCTCCTCCGTCACCTCCCGCATGGCCACCGCCAGCAGGTCCCGGTCCCCGTCGGCGTGTCCGCCGGTCCAGGACCAGGAGTGATAGAGGTTGTGATACACCATCACCACCTGCCGCCGGTCCGGGCTTAAAACCCAGGCGGAGGCAGTCATGTGGGCGGTGAGATTTTCCCGTTCAAATGCGTCTGGATTTCCCGCCAAAAACCGCAGTATCCCGGCCTTGTCCCGCTGTTCCTGGGGACAAAGCGGGACAAAATTTTTGATTTCCTGTATGATATCCATGCTATTCTTCCTCATTCGCTATCAGGCTCCGGACGATGGCGGAGGCCATCAGGATCCCCGCCGTGGAGGGTACCCAGGGCACGCTGGCCGGAACGCTGCGCCGCCCGGGGGAGGGGGCCTCCAGCTGCCGGGTCTCGGCGGCAGGCTCCGGACTGTACACCACCTGCAGATGCCGGATGCCCCGGTCCCGCAGCTCCCGGCGCATGACCCGGGCCAGGGGGCACACGGAAGTCTTGGAAATGTCCGTTATCTGCAAAAGGCCGGGGTCCAGCTTGTTGCCGGTGCCCAGGGCGGAGATGATGGGGATGCCCCTCTCCCCCGCCTGCTGGATCAGGTCCAGCTTGCAGGTCACCAGGTCGATGCAGTCGGCGATATAGTCGAATTTCCCGGCGAAAAAGTCCTCCCGGTGGGCGGCGTCATAGGTGGCGCACAGGGGGTGGACCCGGATGTCCGGGTTGATGTCCCGGCACCGCCGGGCTGCCGCCTCCGCCTTATACTCCCCCACGGTGGAGGACAGGGCGTACAGCTGGCGGTTGATGTTGGTGAGGCTCAAGGTGTCCTGATCCACCAGGGTCAGCTCCCCCACCCCGGAGCGGGCCAGGATCTCGGCGGCATAGCTGCCCACGCCGCCCAGGCCGAACACCGCCACATGGCAGCGGGAGAGCTTCTCCAGCGCCCGGTCCCCCAGGACCATTTCCGTCCGTAAAAATCTGTGTTCCATGGTGATCTCCTTATATCCCCCGGCCATGGCATACCGCGGCAGGGGGTTGCTGATTTTTCCCAGTATATCACACTCTTTCGCGGATTTCTACCCCGCCAGAAAGCCGCCCCGCGAAAAATGGCGGGCGCCGCAGCGCACGCCATTTTTTGAGCTTATCCTATTTTCGCCCTGTGTCAGCTCCGCTTTTTCCGGGGCAGCAGCACCAACGCTGCGCCGCCCAGCAGCAGAGCTGCGCTCCACAGAACCACATAGCTCTCATCGCCGGTCTTGACGCCGGGATTTTCGGGCTGAGTGGGCTGCTCGGGCTGATAGTTCGGGTCCTCCGCGCCGCAGGCGGTGCACTTGCCGTCCTGATAGTCGTGGCCCTTGGCGGGGATCACCTGACCCCGGGCCAGCAGTTCGCCGCGCTGACGGCGGTAACGCGCTCATCCGCCCCGCTGGTGGAGGCATAGGCGCAGCTGCTGTCCAGGCAGTAGACGTTCTCCACCTGGGAGCCGCTTTTCTTCATATCCCGGCCGATGACGCCGCCCAGATTATTGCACACCAGGCCCTCGCCCAGGGTCACATTGCCATAGTTATAGCTGTTTGCGATGCTGCCATCGCCGAACTGACCCACGACGCTGCCGACGCCGCCGTTGGCATAGGTGCTGTGGCCGCCGGAGACGGTGGCCACGTCATAGCCCTCCCGGCGTTCCGCCTGCCGCTGGCCGGGGTCCAGGGCCAGTACCGTCTGCGGAAGTAGACTCAGCACCGTCAGACCCGCCAGCAAGGCCGCCGAAACGCGCTTGGAGAGTTGCTTCATGGGGAATCTTCCTTTCTTCTTGTGATTTATAAAAACCTTCATCCGGATTTTATACGTTGATAAACCCGGATTTCCGTCCCTCGTGCACCTCAATTGAGGATAACGCATCCCCGCAAAAGCGGGGCATAGCCCCGCCATTGGGTGCGACGGTATATGCGGCAGGGCACGCGGGCCCTGCCCTACAGGATATTCTGCCGGTATACACTCCGTAGGGGCGTGGGCTCTACCCCGCCCGCTATGCCCGTACCTTGGGCCGGGTAGAACCCGGCCCCTACAGGCGGTTCTGTCGGTGCACAATCCGTAGGGGCGGACGACTCTGTCCGCCCAAAAGCCACCGCCCGGTCACGCATCGTATACGCAGCCCTTCACGCTGCCGCCGGGGACGGGGATGTCCGCCACCGTCAGGGGAATGCGGTAAATCTCCCGCAGCAGCTCCTCCGTCAGGGTCTTCGCCGCTGGGCCGAAGGCCCGCACGCCGCCCTCCCGCAGCACCAGAACATCCGTGGCAAACCGGAAGGCGTGCTCGGGGTTGTGGGTGGACAGCAGCACCGTGTACCCGCTGTCGGCCAGCTGACGCACCTGCCGCAGCAGGCGGAACTGGTTGCCGTAATCCAGGCTGGCGGTGGGCTCGTCCATCAGCAGAATTTTCGCCTGCTGGGCCATGGCCCGGGCGATCAGGGCCAGCTGCCGCTCGCCGCCGGAAATCTCATTGATGCCCCGGTCCGCCAGGTCCCGGATGCCCAGGGTCTCCAGCACCCGGTCCGCCGTCTCCTGCTGGGACGGCCCCGGCCCGTGGAAGGGGTCCGCCCCCATCAGCACCGTGTCCCGGACGGTGTAGTTATACACCGGGGCGCTGGACTGGGGGATATACGCCGCCAGCCGGGCCAGGCTGCGGCGGTCCAGGGAGCGCAGATCGTGTCCGCACAGGGCGATCTCCCCCCGGTACCGGGGCAGAAAGCCCAGAATGCACCGGAACAGGGTGCTCTTGCCTGCCCCGTTGGGGCCCAGCACTGCCACCAGCTGCCCCGGCTCCGCTCGGAAGGTCACGTTCCGCAGCACCTGCCGCCGCCCGTAGGCGAAGGACAGCTCCCTTACGTCAATGGACACGGCGTCCACCTCCCGTCGCAATGAGATACAGAAACAGCGGCGCGCCCACAAAGGCCGTGAGAATGCCCAGCGGCAGTTCTCCGGTGGTCACCAGCCGGGCAATGTCGTCCACTGCCAGCAGAAATGCCGCTCCGAACAGGGCCCCGGCGGGGATCAGCCGCCGGTAGTCATAGCCGAACAGCATCCGGCAGAAATGGGGGATCACCAGGCCCACCCAGCCGATCATGCCGGACACCGCCACACTGGCGGAGGTCAGCAGCGTGGCGCACACGATCACCACGCCCCGCAGCCGCCGGGTGTTCACGCCCATGGACTGGGCCTCCTCCTCCCCCAGGGTCAGCAGGTTCATCCGCCACCGGAGCACCAGCAGCGGGATCATCCCCAGGGCCACCGGAATGGACAGAAACAGCACGTCCTTGTCCTTGATGGAGGACAGGGACCCCATCAGCCAATAGGTGATGGCGGGCAGCTGCTGCTGGGTATCCGCCACCAGCTTCACAAAGGACGTCCCCGCCGAAAACAGGGACGAGATCATCATGCCCGCTAAAATCAGGGCCACCGTCTGGTTTGTTCTGGACAGGCGGCTCACCAGCCACGCCGCCGCCACGGCCAGCAGACCGCAGCAGAAGGCGGCGGCGGAAATGCCGAAATAGCCCGCCCCCAGCAGGATGGCCACCGCCGCGCCGAAGCCCGCGCCGGTGGAGGCCCCCAGAATGTCCGGCGACACCATGGGGTTGCGGAACATCCCCTGATACGCCGCGCCGGACACCGCCAGCGCCGCTCCCACCAGGGCAGCCGCCGCCACCCGGGGCAGCCGCACGGCGAACACCACTTTATCGTCGCTGAGGGGCCAGTCCGCCGCGCCGCCGGTGACCTTTGTCCACAGCATATGCAGCAGCTGCCCCGGGGACAGGGCATACCGCCCCAACAGCAGCGACCCCAGCAGCACCGCCAGGAAAACAGCCCCCAGCACCGCGAACCGCCGGGCATAGCGCTTATCCGCCGCGGTCATCTGCTGCCCCCGTTGCTTCGGCTGTCCCGGACGATGTAATAGGTGCCGGTCTCGGCGTCGGTCATGGTCACGGCGTGGTCCTTATCCACCGCGGCGATCAGTCCGGCGATGGTGGTGTCAAAGGCCGCCAGCAGCAGCATACACAGAACCAGGGCGCGGCAGATTTTCCTCATAGCGTTCCTCATTTCAGGGTGGAGCGGCTGAGCATCTGCCGCGCCTCCTCCTCCGTCAGGTCATAGTGCCAGAACAGCCGGTAATACTCCTGGGCCACCTGCACCATGTCATAGTCGTACAGCTCCGGATACAGCAGGTTCCCCAGCCACCAGATGCCCAGCACCCGGTTCACAGACGGCGGGGAGCTCATCCAGTCATAGGGCAGGCCGGGAATCTCGTAATACCGCCCGTTCTGAACGGCGGTGAGGCCCGCCCACTCCCCCTGGGTCAGGGTGTCGTAGGGGCCGCCGGTGGACAGGAGGATCACGTCCGGCTGGACGGCGTATACCTCCTCCAGGCTGACGGTGGTGCCGCCGCCCCGGTTGCTGACCTCCTCCGGGATGATGGCGTTGACGGCCCCCACCAGGTCGATGACGTCCGCCTGGACGGACCCGGCGGCGTTGCAGGCAAGGCCCGTGGACCCGGTGCCGAACAGCACGGAGAGCCGCTGGCTCTCCGGAATTTTTGCGGAATTTTCCTGGGCCATGGCCACACTTTTCTCAATGAATTGGGCCAGAGGCTCCGCCATGCCGGCCCGGTTCAGGATATCCCCCAGCATCCGATAGGCGGCGGCCATATCGTCCAGGTCCGCCTCGATGAACACCGTAGGGATGCCGGTCTGCTTCTGGATGCGGTCCATATCGTCGGCGATGGTGTCCTTGGCGTCGCCCAGGTCGATGATGATCTGGGGCCGGGCGTCGATGAGGGACTCCATATTCAGGTTGGCCTTGCTGCCATAAAACTGGCCGAAGGTGGGCAGATACCGGACCTCCTCCGGGAAATAGGGCATCTGGGCCGTGCTGGGACTGCTGGAAAGCCCCGCCAGCAGGTCATAGGCAATGGGCATCAGGATCATCTGGGCCGTGGAGCCGCTGGGAGCCACCCGCTGGATCTGGGCGGGTATCTCCACCTGCCGTCCGGCGGAGTCGGTGATGACCCGGGTCTCCACCCCCTCCAGGGGGTCATAGCCCTGCTTTTTGCCGCAGGCGGCCAGGGGCAGACACAGGCACAGAGCCAGGAATAGGGCGAGAATACGATGTTTCATAGGTCACTCCTTATCAGAATCAGGCCGGGACGGAAGGGGGCGGAAATCCGGCCGGCCCGGCAGCCAGCCGTCACCGACCCGCCGCTGGGGCGGCGGGGGAGGGGGGATCAGGGCATCATTCTCCCCGCTGTAGAAGGCGCGGTTGTTTTCGATGAGCTGGGGAAGGGTCACGGGGCGGTAGAAATTCACGTCCACCCCGGCGTTGAGCATCCGGGGCATTTGGCGCAGGATGCCGTACTCCGGGCCACGGGTCTGGTGCAGGTGGCCGTGGACCATATAGCCCCGCCTGCGGTAGAGAATGGGATAGTGGCAGAGGATAATGTGGACCTCTCCGTCGTCGATCTCGTTGAAGTCGGTGACGGTCTCAAAATAGCGGTACAGCTCCCCGGCGTTTTCAAAGCCGGTGTCGTGGTTGCCCCGGATCAGGTGCTTATGGCCCCGGAGCCGCGCCAGCGCGTCCCCCGGCACCAGGCCCCGGTTATAGCCCACGTCCCCCACCACATACACGGTGTCCTCCTCCGAAACGGCCTCGTTCCACCGGTCGATGAGCTGGCGGTCCATGTCCTCCACGGTGTCGAAGGGCCGGGAGGGCAGAAAGGGCTCATAGTGAAAATGCAGGTCGGCGGTATAGAAGATCATGGCGTCCTCCCTCAGCTTGTCAAAAAGTCTTTTTTTGACAAGCTGCGTGCGGTTTTTCAGAACTTAAAAAGTTCTGAAAAACCTGTGATTGCAAACGAAAGACACCCCTGATGGGTTTCTTTCGTAACTATCTTCCTTTCCGATGGCGGAAGATTTCCGGGTTTTTCGACAGTCTCCTCCCCATCGATATTCCCAATTAAGGATAACGGTGGCCAAAAAAATTCAGCACGCCAAACTAATTTTCATTCAGTATAGCAAATCCCCCGGCGAATGTCAATACGAGGTGTTGAAAAATCGCCCCGGCGCGCACTCAGGATATTGTTTGCCGTCAAAAAATTCTGTGTACAGAGTGATGCACCTATAAACACAATCAACAGGACAAAGAATACACCATAAT